>ORMF010438629.1_pt1 | contig 23417 bp, 19 predicted proteins | sample 1779871 | NCBI WGS metagenome assembly ORMF01 (sample SAMEA104232316, study PRJEB22302) | groundwater metagenome | biome: forest; feature: aquifer; material: groundwater | place: USA | collected 2011-08-07 | depth 5.4 m | reverse complement strand
TTCCCCCCACCCCGGCGAGCCCCATGGCGCCCGGATCCCCCTGCATCCCCCCGCTGGCCCCAAGCGCGGCCTGCCGGTATTCGACAGCGGCGGGCCGCTGCGCATTCCTGTCACGCCGGATTGCCTGAACCGCCTGCTCGACGTGTTCGGCGCGCCGCTGGACGGCGGGCCGCCGCTGGTCGCCAAGGAGATGCGCAACATCATCGCGCGCCCGGCATCACTGTCCGAAACGATCCCAGCCGAGGGCATCCTCGAATCCGGCATCAAGGTGATTGACCTGCTGTGCCCGTTCGTCAAAGGCGGCAAGACCGGGTTATTCGGCGGCGCAGGGGTGGGCAAGACGGTGTTGATCATGGAATTCATGCACGCCATCGTCAGCCTGCATCAGGGCGTGTCGGTATTTGCCGGTGTCGGCGAGCGCATTCGCGAAGGCCATGAAGTGTGGCACGAGATGCAGGGCGCCGGCGTGATGCCGCGCACACTGATGGTGTTCGGCCAGATGGACGAATCACCCGGCGTGCGTTTCCGCGTCGGCTTGTCGGCAGTGACATACGCCGAGTATCTGCGCGATACACTGGGCAAAAAGGTGCTGCTGTTGATGGACAACGTGTTCCGCTTCGTGCAGGCGGGCAGCGAAATTTCCGGCCTGCTCGGCCGCATGCCGGCCACGGTCGGCTATCAGCCGACGTTGATGAGTGAAGTGGCCGAATTGCAGGAGCGCATCATTTCCACGCGCAGCGGCGACATCACTGCGGTGCAGGCGGTGTATGTGCCGGCGGACGACATGACCGACCCGGCGGTAAGCACCATTCTGTCGCATCTCGACACCATGGTGATCCTGTCCCGCAGCCAGGCGGCCAAGGGGATTTATCCGGCGGTCGATCCGTTGCTGTCGTCCAGCAAGATGATGGATCGCAGTTTCCTCGGCGACCGCCATTACAGCATTGCCGAAGGCGTGCGTGAGCATCTCGCGCGCTACAAGGAACTGGAGGACATCATTGCCATGCTGGGGCTGGAGGCGCTCTCGGAAAAAGACCAGCGCATCGTGCTGCGCGCGCGCAAGCTGCAGCGCTATTTATCCCAGCCATTCCATGTGGTGACGTCGCATACCGGGATCAAGGGCGCGTCGGTGACGCTGGAGCAGACGCTGACCGATTGCGACGCCTTCCTGCGCGGCAAATACGATGCCGTTTCCGAGGAGCAGTGCTACATGCGCGGTTCGATGCAGGAAGAGGTGTCCGCATGAGAACCTTTGCCATGCACGTGCAGAGCGCCACGCAGTACGAGCACATCGAGGGTGTGACCAGTTTTGTCGGCGAGGACGAGTCCGGCAGTTTCGGCATCCGCGCCCGCCACGCGCGCATAATGACGGCGCTGAGTTACGGCCTGGCGCGCTACCAGTTGCAGGACAGCAGTTGGCGTTACCTTGCCTTTCCGCGGGGTATTCTTTATTTTGTGGACAATGCGCTCTACATCAGCACGCGGCGCTTTCTGCACGATGCGGATTATCAGCGCATCAGCAGCGGATTGCTGGAGCAATTGCTCAAGGAAGAGGAAGAGCTGCGGGTGATCAAGGAAAGCCTGTATCGCCTGGAACAGGAGATGTTCCGGCGCTTGTGGCAAATGGGGCGACACGGAGCAGCAACGTGAACGACGAGCAGTTGCGCAAGTCGGTGGAGAAACAGGTGAAACGCATGCAGCGTGCGGAAAAGGAACGCCTCACGCTGCTGGCGCAGTCGGTATTCATGGGCACGCTGACGCTGCTGTTCGTCCTGCCGGTGATCTGCGGCGCCTATCTCGGCAACTGGCTGGATGACATGGCACAGGGTTATTCGATGCGCTGGACATTGGGGCTGATTTTTGTGGGATTGATCATCGGTGTGGTGAATGTTTATCTGTACATCCGGGAGCACGATTGATGGAAGCGGCAGCTATCTGGTTTCATATCGGGCCATTCGCGATTTCCTCGATCGTGGTGACTACCTGGGGTGTGATGCTGTTGCTGGGCATATTCAGCTGGCTGGGCACGCGCAACCTCGCACTTGATCCGGGGCCGTTGCAGACGATGCTGGAAGGGATGGTTTCCGCCATGGAGGAAACTATCTGTGCGGTGTTGCCGGATCGCGCACAACAGCTGCTGCCGTTCATCGGCACGTTATGGATCTACATCGTATTCGCGAATCTGGTGGGAGTGATTCCGCACCTGCACGCCCCCACGGGCAATCTGTCGGTGACCTCTGGCCTCGCGCTGCTGGTGTTCCTGTCGGTGCACTGGTTCGGTGTGCGCAACGAGGGGCTGCGCCGTTACCTCAAGCATTACCTCAGCCCGAGCCCCTTGCTGCTGCCGTTCCACCTGCTCAGCGAGGTGACGCGCACCGTTGCCCTGGCAGTGCGCCTGTTCGGCAACATCATGAGTCTGGAGATGGCAGCGCTGCTGGTTCTGCTGGTGGCCGGGCTGCTGGCGCCGGTGCCATTGTTGATGCTGCACATTGTCGAGTCTCTGGTACAGGCCTATATTTTCGGCATGCTGGCTTTAATTTACGTGGCGGGCGCCATGCAGTCGCAACAGAATCTTAAACGAGACGAGGAAGGGAATGAAACATGAATGACATGACATGGTTTACGATACTTTCCACGGTGGGTGCAGCTCTCGCCATCACCATTGGCGTGCTGGGTCCGGCCTTGGCGATGGGGAAAGCCATCAGCCAGGCGCTGGATGCGCTGGCGCGCCAGCCTGAGGCGGAAAAATCCATCATGCGCACACTGTTCATCGGCCTTGCCATGATCGAGTCGCTGGCGATTTATGTGCTGGTGATCGTGCTGATCATCCTGTTCCGCAATCCGTTGTTGCAGTATCTCCTCAAGTAAACGGCGGGCGAATATCGTGGATTTCGACTGGACAACTTTTTTTCTCGAAATAATCAACTTCCTGGTCCTGGTCTGGATCCTGAAGCGTTTTTTGTATCACCCCATTCTTGGGGTTGTCGCCAGGCGCCGCGCCGGCATTGAAAAGGCGATGGCCGATGCCAGGCGCATCGAAGCCGAGGCGGGCGAACTCAAGCAACAGAGCCAACGCGAACTGGCGCAGTGGAAGGAGGAAAAGGAAGCGGCACAGGCGCGTTTGCGCGAGGAGCTGGCGGCGGAGCGCGAGCGTTTGATGGCCGAACTGGAAACTTCCGTTGCTGAAGAGCGCGAGCGTCGCCGCGTGCTGGAAGAGCGGCAACAGGCTGATTTCAAGCGTGCCGTCGAGGAACAGGGTATCGCCCAGGGTGCGGCGTTTGCCGCCCGGTTGCTCAGCCGGCTGGCCACGCCGGAACTGGAAGCGCGGTTGTATGCGCTGCTGCTGGAGGATTTGCGCGGCCTGCGCGCAGAGGACAAGCGCGCCGTTGCGGATGCCGCCGCGCCCGGATTGCAGCTCAGGGTGCAAAGCGCATTTGTGCTTGACGCAGCCAGGCGCGCAGAACTCGCGCAGGCGCTGGCCGAAGTGGCGGGCAAGGCGCTGCCGGTTGAATACGGTGAGAATCCTGAGTTGCTGGCGGGATTTCAGGTAAGCATCGGGCCGTGGATCTTGCACGCCAATCTGCGCGACGAATTGAAGTTTTTCAGCGGCGCGCTGCGTCATGCCGGATAAATTTATATTTTGTGGCAGAGATGTGTGTAGGTGCGGATTTATCCGCACGAAATGGGCGAATGAATTCGCCCCTACCCAGTTCGTGGTGAATGGCCATGTTGGATGCTGAATCGCCGCTCGCCGCGCAGGCGGCGTGGCTGACGCGCTATCGTTACAGCCTGCGTTTGTCGGAGCTGGGAACGGTGGTGTCGGTCGGCGATGGTATCGCCTGGATCAGCGGCCTGCCCTCCGCGCGCATGGACGAAATCGTGCAGATGGAAGACGGCAGCAGCGCGCTGGTATTTCACCTCGCGCGCAACCGTATGGGGGCGATCCTGCTGCGCCAGACCAAGCGGCTGACTGCGGGCACATCGGCCTTCCTGACCGGCAGGCGCCTGAGCATAGCCGTCGGCGACGATCTGCTGGGAAGAGTGATCGATCCGCTCGGCGCGCCGCTCGACGACGGCAGGCCGCTTGAATCCGGCGTGCGCCGTTTGCTTGATATGCGTTCCCCGCCCATCATCGCGCGCGATTTCGTGGCGCAACCGATGTATACCGGCAGCAAGATCGTCGATACGCTGATTCCCATCGGCAAGGGCCAGCGGCAACTGATCATCGGTGACAACGGCACCGGCAAAAGCGCGCTCGCCATCGATGCGGTGATCAACCAGCGCGGCAAGGACGTTTATTGTGTCTACGTGCTGATCGGCCAGAAACGCTCCACCGTGGTGAACACCATTGAAACCTTGCGGCGCTCAGGCGCACTGGCCTATACCACGCTGGTGGTGGCGGAAGCCACCGCCATGCCCGGCCTGAAATATCTCGCGCCATTTGCCGGCTGCACCGTGGCCGGCGCGTGGACCTGGCAAGGACGGGACACGCTGGTGATTTACGATGACCTCACCACCCATGCGCGCAGCTACCGCGAACTTTCCCTGCTGTTGCGCCGGCCGCCGGGGCGTGAAGCTTACCCGGGAGACATTTTCTACCTGCATGCGCGCCTGCTGGAGCGTTCCACCCGTTTGTCGGCGAAACATGGCGGCGGCAGCATGACCGCGCTGCCGATCATCGAAACCGAACAGGGAGAAATCGCCTCATACATTCCCACCAACCTGATTTCGATCACTGACGGCCAGATTTATCTGGATCATGATTTGTTTGCGCGCGGTTTTCTGCCGGCGATTGACGTCACCCGCTCGGTATCGCGCATCGGCGGCAATGCACAGCACCCCAATATCAAAAAAGAAGCGGGGCGGATGAAGCTGGACTACTTGCAGTTTCTCGAGCTGGAGGTGTTCACCCGCTTCGGCTCGCGGCTGGAAGCCAGCATGGAAGCGCGCATCCGGCGCGGCCAGCTGCTGCGCGAAATGCTGAAGCAGGATTTGCTCGCACCGCTGCCCATCGAGTTTCAAATGGCGTGGATGGTTGCTTACAACGAGGGGCTGTTTGACAACGTCGAACCGGGCCGGGTGAAGCAGCGCATGGCGTTGCTGCAGCGGCAGGTTGAACGCGCCCAGGTCAGCATAGAAGAGGGGCGCGACCAGTGGAAAGGCCTGGTGCACGCCTGGTTGAGCGAGGCGGAAACTTCGGGAGTTCCTTAGTGAGCAAGCGGCGTGAAGTGCAGAATCGCCTGTCCATGCTGGATGAAATTGACGGCATCATGGTCGCGATGAAAAACCTGGCCCTGCTCGAAGCGCGCAAGCTTGCGGCTTTTCATGCCACGCAACGCCGCGCCGTAGCCGGCATCGAAACGGCTGCGCAGGATTTCCTGAGTTTTTATCCGCAAGCCCCGGCGCGCACGGACGACATGCCGCAACTGCTGCTGGTGATCGGCTCCGAGCGCGGTTTCTGCGGCGACTTCAATGAAACGCTGCTGGAACCGATAGATGCCGCCGCACAGCGGGAGGGCACAATCCTGGTCGCGGTGGGGCGCAGACTGGAAATCAAACTGCAGGGTGATGCGCGCATTGCGGCTTTTGTCGAAGGTCCCAGCGTGGCCGAGGAAGTGCAGGCGACACTGGTGCGGCTGGCCAGGGTGTTGGGCGAGTTGCAGCAGCATCCGGAAGCGGCATGGCGCCTGAGCGCGCTATACCACGACGACGAAAGCGGCGAGCCGCGAATGCGCCAACTGCTGCCGCTCGCAGCGCCGTCCGGGAAATCGGCCTATCCCGATGCACCCTTGCTCAATCTGGAGCCGGCGCGATTTCTGTCCCAGCTTACCGACCAGTATTTTTATGCCGCGCTGCATGAAGTGTTTTACGCATCGCTGATGGCGGAAAACCGCAAGCGCCTGGAGCACATGGACAGCGCCATCCGCCGCCTGGAAAAAGACGAAGCCAAACTGCGGCTGCGCTACAACGCGCTGCGCCAGGAAGAAATCATCGAGGAAATCGAAATCATCATGCTGAGTGCGGAAGCGCTGTCAGGTTGATGCGCAGAGCGTGCAACGGAGTGAAGGAATGGCCACTGATCCGGTTTGTAAAATGCAGGTTAACCCGGAAGCGAAAACTCCCGGTGTCGATTATGCGGGTGAGCACTATTATTTCTGTTCACAGCATTGTCTGGAAAAGTTTCAGGCAAATCCTGTTGCATACCTCAAGCCGGTTGTGGCAGCCGCGGTTCAGGCAACCGGAATTTACACTTGCCCGATGCACCCGCAGATTGTGCGCAGCGCAGCCGTGCGCTGATCCAGCGGCGGGGCTTGCCGCCTTCGCCACACTGGCGATATGGTGGCCTTGTCACTAGCGGCGTTTCTTTATTTGAACAGGCTGGAGAATTGCCCGGATTCAGGTATGATTTGTGTTGCATGCGGCTGTATTTCAAAGGCATAACAAAAATTTACAAGCTCTGAGCGAGGATTAGGTTTAGCCGTGGGGTGCATAAGGGACGGCTGTAACAAAGAATAAAAGATAATGAAGACGTTGTTTCACCCCGCCATCGCCCTGCTGAGCCGCATGGGCTACACCAGAAAATTTACGCTGCTGTGGCTGATGTCATTGGTCGCCGTTGCGTTGGTGTCGTACAGCCTGATTGCCAGCCTTGCACGGATTATCCAGCCCTCGCAGCAGGAACTGCAAGGCCTCGCGTTGACCGAGCCGATTTCCCGAACCGTGCAGTTCATCCAGCGTCACCGCGGAACCTCGGCCGCGCTGCTCGGCGGCAACGAGGCGATGCGGGGCAGGCGTGCCGAAAATGAAAAGGGGGCCGCCACGGTATTCAAGACCATGGAGGGGGCGCTGCCTCCCGAACTGGCTGCGAATGAAGAGTTCCTGCATATCAAGGCCGGCTGGGAGCGGCTGCGCAAGGAGGGACTGCATTGGACGGTGGCCGAGAACTTCGCCGCGCATACCCGCCTGATCGAGCAGATCCAGCTTTTCGAGGTGTTTGTCGCCGATGAATATCTGCTGACTCTGGATCCGGAGATTACCTCGTCTTATCTGCTGGACACTGCCATCATCGAGTTGCCGCATGTGCTTGAGCATCTCGGCCAACTGCGCGCATACGGCACCGGCATCCTGGCCGAGAGGCAGATCACCGAATCCCAGAAGGTCGAATTGAAAGTCATGGTGAGCGAATTCGATCATGCGCTCACATCCCTGAACATCAAACTAGACAAGACCGGCCGCTACAATCCGGCGGTGCAGAAATCTCTTCTGGCAGTACGTGATGGCATTGCCGGTTCGGGGCGGCAGATTACCGGCCTCGTGGCGTCTGACATCCTCACCGGTCATTTTGCCATGCCTCCGGTTGCCTATCTGGACATGGCCACCGCGGAGATCGACAAAGGGTACGCCCAAATGCACCAGGTACTGCTGCCGACCGCCAAGGCTCACATCGAGGCGCGTATTGCACACGCAGAAAATATGCTGCTGATAGCTGTCGGCAGCGCTTCACTACTGTTTTTGCTGGCGGGCTATTTTTCGGTTGGCATGTACTACGCCATAGTCGGCAGCATTCAATCGCTGGTCCGCTCCGCCCACACCTTTGCCGAGGGCAATCTGCACACGCGGGTCAAGCTCGGCACGCGCGATGAACTCAGCCAGATAGGCGACAGTTTCAACCGAATGGCCGACGGATTCAGCGCCCTGCTTGAAGCGCGCAAACAGGCAGAGCTGGCACTGATCGAGAGCCAGGGAAAACTTCATGCCGTGATTGAGACTGCCCTGGACGCAGTGGTGCAGATGGATGGCACCGGGGTCATCACCGGCTGGAACAGCCAGGCGGAAAAGATTTTCGGCTGGAGCCGTGAGGAAGCGGTCGGCCGGGCGCTGAATGAAACCATCATCCCGCCCCAGTACCGCGAGGCGCACGCTAACGGGCTTAAGCGTTTCCTGTCCACCGGCGAAGGGCCTATGCTGAATTCACGGGTCGAGTTGCTGGGCATGCATCGAGACGGCCGTGAGTTCCCCATTGAATTGTCCGTCACCGTGATCAAGGCAGAGGGCAGGTATGAGTTCAATGGTTTTATTCACGATATCACCAACAGGAAAAAATCCGATGATCTGATATGGAAACAGGCCAACTTTGACACGTTGACCGGCCTGCCCAACCGAAACATGTTTTACGACCGGCTGGAGCAGGATATCAAGAAAGCGGATCGCGCTGAATTCAAAATAGCACTGCTGTTCATTGATCTCGACAAATTCAAGGAGGTCAACGATACGCTTGGGCATAGTATGGGCGACATCCTGCTGGTGGAAGCGGCGCGCCGCATCGGCGACTGTGTGCGCGAGACCGACACCGTGGCACGTCTGGGCGGTGACGAGTTCCTCGTCATCCTGGCGGAACTCGACGATATCGGGAACGTCGAGCGGGCGGCCGAATGCATCCTGCGGAAACTGGCCGAGCCTTTCCCGCTGGGCGATGAAGTGGCCTATATGTCGGCCAGCATCGGCATTACACTGTACCCCGACGATGCCGCCGGGGCAGAAGACCTGCTCAAGAACGCCGACCAGGCGATGTACACGGCCAAGGATAAAGGCCGCAACCGCTTCAGCTACTTCACCCAGTCCATGCAGCAAGCCGCGCAAGCCCGGCTGCGGCTGATCAACGAGCTGCGCAGCGCGCTGGCTGGCAGCCAGTTCAGGGTTCATTACCAGCCGGTCGTGGATATGGCCACGGGCCGCATCAGCAAGGCGGAAGCGCTGGTCCGCTGGCAGCATCCGGAGCTTGGCCTGGTCAGCCCCTTCGAGTTTATTCCGCTGGCCGAAGAAACCGGGCTGATTGTCGAAATCGGCGACTGGGTGTTCAGGGAAGCGGCGCGCCAGTTGAAGCACTGGAAGGCGTTGCGCGACACCGAACTTCAGATCAGTGTGAACATGTCGCCCGTACAGTACGCCGGGCTTCAACTCAGCTTAAACGTGTCGCCCGTACAGTTCCAGAACACCAGCCCGTACCAGGCATGGTCCGCTTATTTGCAGGAGCTGGGGCTGCCGGGGCAAAGCATGGTCATTGAAATTACCGAAGGATTGCTGCTGGAAGCAGATGCCGACATTACCGGCAAACTGCTCGAATTCCACGATGTGGGCATTCAGGTCGCGATTGATGATTTTGGCACGGGCTATTCGTCGCTGTCCTATATCAAGAAATTTGATATTGATTACCTGAAGATAGACCAATCGTTCGTGCGCAATCTGGGGACAGACCCTGATGACCTGGCGCTATCCGAGGCCATCATCATGATGGCGCACAAGCTCGGCCTCAAAGTGATCGCCGAAGGAGTGGAAACAGAGGAGCAGTGCAAGCTGCTGTCCGCAGCGGGATGCGACTATGCGCAAGGGTATCTGTTCTCCAGGCCGGTGCCAGCCAAGGAGTTTGGGGAGTTGTTGCAAAGCGGACGGTTTCTTAACCCCAAAGGCTGCGGTTAAACCTGGTGAGCCCTGTGCGAATGAATTCGCACCTACACGGATAGGAAATCCCCCCACAAGGTTTGCAGCGCGGCAATGCCTGCGATTGCCGCCGTTTCGGTGCGCAGCACCCGTGCGCCCAGGCGGATGGGAATGAAGCCGGCTTGCCGGGCGAGTTGCGCCTCGTCAGTACTGAAGCCGCCTTCCGGGCCGATCAGCAGGATGACTTTGCCTTGCGGCTGACGTTGTTTATGCAGTGCGGTGGAGCCTTCGGGTTGCAGGATGAATTTGGTATCAGGCGTGCCGCGCATCTCTGCCAGCCAGGCGCTGAATTCCTGCGGGGCATGGATTTGCGGCAATACATTGCGCCCGCATTGTTCGCACGCGGCGATGGCGACAACGCGCCAATGTTCGGTGCGTCTTTCGATGCGTTCGCCGGATAGTTTCGCCACGCTGCGCCGGGTCTGCACCGGCTGGATTTCGGCGGCGCCGAGCTCGGTGGCCTTTTGCACCACCCAGTCCATTTTCTCGCTGCTGCACATCGCTTGCGCCAGCGTGATGCGCAGGGACGTTTGCGGCTCGCTGGCGCAAGGCTTCAGCTTTCCCAGCACCACACGCTTGCCGTTGATTTCACTGATCGTGGCATCGACCGCATTTCCCTCGCCATCGAATAGCTGCACCGGGTCATGCACGCGCAGGCGCAGCACGCGGTGGGCGTGGTGCGCGGCTTCCGGCGGCAGCTCAAGGGTGGCGCCGAAGGCCAGCGGCGGTGGGCAGTAAAAGCGCGGTGCTGACATGGTCGAATTCAGGGTGCAGGTGCAGTCATGATAATACCTGATTAGCCACCAAGTTCAGCACACGTCATTGCGGGAATAAGCCATTAGCCGCGAGCAAAGCGTGGCGGGACGTGGCAATCAAGGTGTTTCTATTCATAAATGCATTTTTGATTAACTGGATTACCGCGCTTCGCTCGCAATGATGGCTCTTTTAATGTGCAACTGAACGTGATGGCTAATCAGGTGATAATATGACGGCCTAAATAAGAATGTAGTTTGGGAGAGTAGAGTCATGGTCAGCCTGCAACCGCCGGTTTGTGATTTTGGCTGGAAAGCGCGCGAGTTCCATCTGCGGGGTGTGGACGGCAAGCGTTACACGCCGGAAAATACCTGCGGCAGGAACGGATTGCTGGTGATGTTCATCTGCAACCACTGCCCTTATGTGAAAGCCATCCGCGACCGCATCGTGCGCGACACGCGCGAATTGCTGCAACACGGCATCAACAGCATCGCCATCATGTCGAACGATCCCGCAGAATATGCGGAAGATTCCTTCGACAATATGCGCAAGGTGGCGCAGGAGTTCAATTTCCCATTTCCCTACGTGTGGGACGAGACGCAACAGGTCGCCAGGGATTACGGCGCGGTCTGCACCCCGGATTTCTTCGGCTTCAATAACCATCTCGAATTGCAGTATCGTGGCCGCCTGGATGCCTCGCGCAAGGAGGCGGTGGGGGATGCGCCGCGCGATTTGTTCAACGCCATGGTGCAGGTGGCGCGGACCGGGCAAGGGCCGCGCGAGCAGATCGCCAGCATGGGCTGTTCCATAAAGTGGAAACATGAAGCCGCGCGCTAACACCATGAGCGCCACGCTGAAAGCGGTGGCGGCGGCGGTCAAGCTGGTGGCGGCGGAGGAGATCATGCCGCGCTACATGAAGGTGGCGCACCAGCGCAAGAGCGACGGCAGCCTGTGCACCGAGGCCGACACCGCCGCGCAGGGAGCGCTTACACGCAAGCTGCAAGCCATTCTTAACGTGCCGGTGATCGGCGAGGAAATGGGCGAGGCGGAGCAGGTGGCATCCTGGGTCGAGGGCAAACAGGGAGTATGGTGCATAGACCCCGTTGACGGCACCTCAAATTTCGTGCGCGGCCTGGGGTATTTCGCGGTTTCCGTCGCGTTGATACGCGAGGGGCGCAGCGCGCTCGGTGTAGTGTATGACCCGGTGGCGGATGAAGCATTTGCCGCCGAACTGGGGCGCGGCGCCTTTCTGAACGGGAGAAAACTGCTGAGCCGCACTGTCGCAACCTCCTTGTCCGGCGCGCTGGCCAACGTGGACATGAAACGGCTGGATGGCAAGCTGGCGGCACAGCTTGCCGCCCACCCGCCATACAGCTCGCAGCGCAACTTCGGCGCCAGCACCCTGGATTGGTGCTATACCGCGGCGGGGCGCTATGACGTGTATTTGCACGGCGGCCAGAAGCTGTGGGATTATGCCGCCGGTTCCCTGGTGCTGCAGGAGGCGGGCGGGCAGGCGTGCTGTCTGGATTGCGACGATTTCGGCCAGGGTGGCGTGTGGCAGCGTTCGGTGATTGCGGCGCTCGACCCGGCGGTGTTCGAAGAATGGAGAGACTGGATACGCGCGCGGCAATAAAAAGCTGCTTGAAAAAATGCTGCCCCCTGCTTTCCTCGCCTGAGCGTGGTTGTTGTCGCTTCAGCGACTTTACAACCACGGCCTGCTTCTTGCGGGTGGACAGCCGCTCGCTGATTTTTGAAACAGCTTTTAAGAATACCCTTTGAGGGGTTAGCATGAAAATATTGATACTGGGCGCGGGGCAGGTCGGCTCAACGGTGGCGGAGAGCCTGGTCAGCGAAGCCAACGACATCACCGTGGTTGATACCGACGCGGAAAAGTTGCGCGTGCTGCAAGACCGTTTCGACCTGCGCACCCTGGTGGGCAATGCTTCCCATCCTTCCACGCTGGAGCAGGCCGGTATTGCCGATGCTGACATGCTGCTGGCGGTGACGCAAAGCGACGAAGTCAACATGGTGGCCTGCAAGCTGGCCGCCAGCCTGTACAACACACCAACCCGGATTGCGCGCATCCGCGCCGCCGATTACCTGGGACACCCCGAAATTTTCAGTCCCGCGAATTTTTGCGTGGACTTCTCCATCTGTCCCGAGCAGATACTCACCGACTATATCTCCAAGCTGATCGAATTTCCCGAAGCCTTGCAGGTGCTGGAATTCGCCGACGGGCGCGTTTCGCTGGTGGCGGTGAAAGCATTCGAGGGCGGTCCGCTGGTAGGCAAGCCGCTGCGTTTTCTGCGCACGCAAATGCCGCAGGCCGATACGCGTGTTGCTGCCATTTTCCGGCAGGATCACCCGATCATCCCCGAAGGCGACACGGTGGTCGAGGCAGGCGACGAGGTTTTCTTCATCGCCGCAACCGGGAATATCCGCACCGTGCTGCAGGAGATGCGCCGCATGGACAAGCCAGCCAGACGCGTGATGATAGTGGGCGGCGGCAATATCGGGTTGCGCCTGGCGCTTTCCCTGGAGCGGGACTACCAGGTCAAGCTGATTGAGTACAACAAAAAATCCTGTGAACGGCTGGCGGGTGAATTGACGCGTGCGCTGGTGCTGCATGGCGACGGCACCGATGAAAACCTGCTGGCTTCCGAGCACGTGGCCGACGTGGATGTATTCTGCGCGCTCACCAACGACGACGAGAACAACATTATGTCCGCGTTGCTCGCCAAACAGGGCGGTGCGCACAAGGTGATTGCGCTGATCAACCGCAGCGCGTATGTCGGGCTGGTGCAGGGCGGCAAGATAGATATCGCGCTTTCTCCGGCGCAAGTCACCATCGGTTCCCTGCTTGCCTATGTCCGGCAGGGCGATGTGGCAGTGGTGCATGCGTTGCGGCGCGGCGCGGCGGAAGCGCTGGAGCTGGTGGTGCACGGCGACCGCGAGTCTTCCAAGGTGGTGGGGCGGCGCATTGACGAGATCGACCTGCCAAAAGGCGCCACCATCGGCGCGATTGTGCGCGGCGGCGAAGCCATCATGGGGCATCACGATGCGGTCATCGAAGCCGAGGATCATGTCATCGTGTTTGTCATCAACAAGGCCATGGTGCGCAAGGTCGAGAAACTGTTCCAGGTTAACCTCGGATTCTTTTGATGCAGCGCGCATTGACAGTTATTCACGCCCTGGGGCTGATGCTGGTGGTGTTCAGCATTACCTACCTGATGCCCATCATTGCTTCACTGGTTTATAACGACGGCACGCTGATTGATTTTGCGCTGGCAATGGTGTGGACTTTTGTTGCCGGCGTCCTGATGTGGTTGCTGACGCGCCGTTACAAAGGCGAGCTTTCCATCCGGCACGGCTACCTGCTGGTGGTGGCGATGTGGACGGCGATGCCCGCAGTGGCAACCCTTCCCCTGCTGCTGGTGATTGACGGGCTGTCATTTACCGATGCCTATTTTGAAACCACGTCGGGGCTGACGACAACCGGCGCGACCGTGCTGACCGGGCTGGATAATTTGCCACAGGCCATCAACATCTGGCGGCATGAGCTGAGCTGGGTCGGCGGCATGGGTATCATCGTGCTGGCGGTGGCTATTCTGCCTCTGCTCGGCGTCGGGGGAAGGCAATTGTTCAAGGCGGAAACCCCCGGCCCGATGAAAGATTCCACGCTGACGCCGCGCATTACCGAAACGGCGCGCAACCTGTGGCTGGTATATCTCGGCATCACCGTGGCCTGCATCGTGTCATTGAAGCTGGCCGGCATGAACTGGCTGGATGCGCTATGCCACGCATTTGCGGCCATGGGGCTGGGCGGATTCTCCACACATGATGCCAGCGTGGGTTACTTCAATTCACCGGCGATCGAGTTGGTGTTGATTGTTTTCATGCTGATTGCGGCGATGAACTTCGCCACGCACTTTCTGGTGTGGCGCGAAAAAAACCTGAAGATTTATCTGCGTGACACCGAGGCTATTGCCACCGTTGTGCTGGTATTGGCAAGCTGCCTGGGCATCGCCGTATTCCTGTGGTGGCGGGGCACTTACCCGGGTTTTTGGACAGCCTTGCGCCACGCCAGCTTCAACCTGGTGTCCATAGCAACGGACTGCGGTTTCGCCAGTGTGGATTTCAACCGTTGGCCCGCGTTCGCGCCGCTATGGATGTTGTTTCTCAGCTGCATTACGGCCAGCTCGGGTTCCACCGGCGGCGGCATCAAGATGATCCGCACCCTGATTCTGTTCAAGCAGGCCGGGCGCGAATTTCTCAAGCTGCTGCATCCATCCGCGGTGAACCCGATGAAAATAGGTGGAAACGTAATCCCCAACAACATCGTGTTCTCGGTGCTGGGGTTTATTTTCCTGTATTTCATGAGTGTGGTCACGCTGACTTTTGCACTGGTGATCAGCGGGCTGGATTTCATTTCCTCGTTCTCAGCCGTGATTGCCTGCATCAATAACGCAGGCCCGGGGTTGGGGGTGGTCGGCCCGGCAAGCAATTTTGGCGTATTGACCGATTTTCAGACCTGGATCTGTACTTTGGCCATGCTGCTCGGGCGGCTGGAAATTTTCACTTTGCTGATTATCTTTACGCCGCGCTTCTGGCAAAAATAAGGGAAAATTACGGAAGCATCAAAAGCCGGAATTCCCGGATGTATGAAAGGGTGATGGCTGAAAAGCGGTGTGCCGTACAATTGCCATCCAACGGTTCAGAAAAGGGGTGAACGTGAGCGATAACATGCCGCTGTCCGGCATCAAGGCAGTGCTCATAGATGACAGCAACACCATACGCCGCAGCGGGGAGATTTTCCTGACGCAGGCCGGGTGCAGTGTGGTGCTTGCGGAGGATGGCTTTGACGGGCTGTCCAAGATTGTTGAACTTCGCCCGGATGTGATTTTCGTTGACATCATGATGCCACGGCTGGATGGCTATCAGACTTGCACGCTCATCAGGAATAACGGCGAATTCAGAAACACTCCCGTCATCATGCTGACCAGCAAGGACAGCCTGTTTGACCGCGCACAGGGCAAGCTGGTCGGGTCGGATCTGTTCCTTACCAAGCCATTCAGCAAGAAGAGCATGGTTGACGCGATCATCAGGTACACACAGGGCAGGCGAGTGGGAGGCAGCAATGGCCACTCTTGAGCATTACATAATTCATTACACCGTTCACCCTGAGATATCGAAGGGTAAGCTTGTGTGTAGCCCTGGGCTTCGATACCTCAGCCTGAACGGAATGGTTGTCGCAAATTATGTAATGCTCAATAAGAAGAGCAGCTCCCGCCCTGCGGGCAGAATTGCATTACTGAACTGATATGCCCAAGCGGATCAATCTTCGCCAGTTTCAGCAACAGCTGACCGACCGCATGCAGTCCAAGGGGCAGGCAGGTGAGCAGGCTTCTGCCCTGGGCATTCAGATAGGGGAAGATTTATGGCTGGTGGAAATGGGCGACATCAGAGAGGTGCTGCCGATACCACCCATAACCACGGTGCCTTTTACCAGGCTCTGGTACTGCGGCGTGGCAAATGTGCGCGGCGACCTGTACGGCGTGGTGGATCTGGCGGCATTCATGGGGCAGACCGAGGTGTTGCGTGATGGGCGGAGCCGGGTTTTGCTCGTCGCGCAAAAATTTTCTCTCAATGTGGGGTTGCTGGCCAACCGTGTGCTTGGCTTGCGCAATATCCGCACGTGGCGCCGCAGCGAGGCGGGCGGCAGGGTTCAATACCAGGATCAGCAAGGGCAGATATGGCGGCAATTGAATGTGTCCATGCTGCTCAAGCAACCTGATTTTTTGCATGTGGAAAGCTAGCATTTCCTGTTAAAGAACTCTGCACAACCAAGGAGTGATGAATGGCATTCAATCAACCAATAATTAAGGTACCCGGAAAACCTGCCGCGGCTTCCGGGAAAACCGCCCAGGCATCCAGCAATGTCAAAGGTGAGGGAAATGCCTCTTCCATCCCGTTGTTTGGACATCTGCCAGTCGCCATGCAACTGCAGATACTCGGGGGTATTTTGCTGGGACTGATATTGATCACGGCAGCCGCAGCTTTTATGGATAACCGCGCGGCGGCGCAAAATGCGCGCTATGTGGCGCAATCCAGCAAATTGCTGATGTTGTCGCAACGGCTGGCCAAGAGCGCCGAGCAGGGTTTGTCAGGCGATCAGGCGGCATTTGAGAGCATGACACAAAGCCGTGAATCCTTTGATTCGATCCTGTCGTTGCTGGACAAAGGGGACGCCGCTTTGCCTGCGACATCGGGTGATGCCCGTGCAGCTCTGAATGCCCTGATGGCACGCTCCGGCAAGATGATGGCGGATGTCCGGGCGCTGGAAGCGGTGCGCTCGGGCTTGATGACGCTGGGTCGCGCTATCGCGGAAATTAATGCCAGCGGGCAGGAGTTGCGCGATTTGACGCAGCAATTGGCGGTCGGCGCGCAAGGGGCGCAAAGAGAGCGCGCCTTGCGTTTAAGCCTGATATTTGAGCGGATTGCCAGGGATGCCGCGATGCTGTCCAGCGCAACTGCCGAGACAATAACCGGGCAGGCGCCGTCCATCAAACAGGGTTTGCAGGAAGCGGAAGAATTGCTGAAAACGTTTTCAGCGAGTGATCCGCTGGCCGTGAGAATAAACAACCTGTTCAATGGGTATCGAACTTCCGCGGAATCAGTTGCGGCCAATGCGCAAAATTTGCTGGGCGCGAAACGTGCGGACAAAGCGATTTCCGAGAACAGCGAAGTGTTGATGAGCTATACGCAAAAACTGGTGGATGCGTATCAGCCTGCAACGCGGCTGGCCGGCGTTGTCATGATAACCGCGGGCGTGCTGGTGCTGTTGATGCTGATGCTGGTAAGCAAGGGGTATCTGGACGATTCGCGCCGCCGTGCCCGGGAAGCGGAGCGTTCAAACCGCCGCGACCAGGAAGCCATTTTGCGCCTGGTGAATGAACTGAGCAATCTGGCCAAAGGCGACCTGACCGCGAAGGCGACCGTGTCGGATGATATTACCGGGGCGATTGCCGATTCCGTGAACTATACCATCGGGGCACTGCGCAAGCTGGTCATCGGCATTACCACCGCGTCCGATCAGGTAATGCGCGCGACGCGTGAAACCGAGACGATTTCCGCCGGGTTGCTGGATGCCGCGCAGAAACAATCCGGGGAAATAACCGGGGTGGGCGAGTCAGTGCAACTGATGACGCAATCCATTCAGAAGGTGGATGTCAGCGCCTCGCAATCTGCGCAAGTGGCGCACCGCACCCTGGAGGTGACGGAACAGGGCGTGCAGGCGGTGCAGAACACCATCGCCGGGATGGAGGGCATCCGCGAGCAAATTCAGGAAACCTCGAAGCGCATCAAGCGGCTGGGCGAAAGCTCGCAGGAAATCGGTGAAATCGTGGAGATGATTTCCGACATCACCGAGCAGACTAATGTGCTGGCGTTGAATGCCGCGATTCAGGCGGCGTCCGCCGGCGAAGCGGGGCGCGGATTCTCGGTGGTGGCCGAAGAGGTGCAGCGCCTTGCGGAGCGCTCCGCGGAGGCGACCAAACAGATCGGCACGCTGGTGAAAGCCATCCAGAGCGATACGCAGGATGCAGTGGCGGCGATGGAGAAAAACACGCAGGGTGTGGTGGAGGGGGCGAAACTGTCGGTTGCCGCGGGGCAATCGTTGCGCGAGATCGGGCAGGTGTCAAACGAGCTGGCGCAACTGATCGGCAGCATTTCAGCATCCACCCAGGTGCAGGCCGATATGGCGCGTGAAGTGGCGCATTCCATGACAGAAATACTGCGCATCACCGAGCAGACCACGGCAGGCACCCGGCTTGCCAATGCTTCTGTAGCCGAGCTGGCGGGTCTGGCGACCGGCCTGAAAGATTCCGTCTCCGGCTTCAAGCTGTGACCGGATCTGACGCGGCACAATGACTTCTCCCGCGCAATCCGATTCCTTGCCGCTGCTGTCGGCGAAGCCCGGGCTGGACAGCTTGCTGGGCCAGGCGAGCAGCGATCTGGAGATTTATTTCTCCGCCCCTGAGGTTAACCGGGAGGCATTGCAAAGCGCCCTCGCCGGGTTTCACCGTATATGTGACGTGTTGCGAACGCTGTCGCTGGATGGGGTCACGGTGTTTTGCGGGGAAATTGAAGTGCTGTTGCAAGAGCTTTTTACCGGGATGTTGTCTCCACCATCTGTTTATCGTGACACCCTCCAGCACGCCCTGCTTGCTCTAATGCATTACCTCGATGCGCTGGCCGATGGCACCGGCAACCCGCCATTGTGCCTGTTCCCGCAGTATCAGGAATTGCAGCAGGCGCGCGGCATGGAGATGTCTTTTGAAGCGGATTTGTTTTTTCCGGATATGCAGGCGGAACTGCCGCCGCCTGTGCTGGCACAACCGCCGGGAGAGCAGCCACAGGCGCGCATCAAGTCGGAGCGCGGCAAATATCAGGCGGCCTTGCTCAAATGGTTGCGCCAGGACAGCCCCGCTGAAGCGTTGCAGTCCATGCACAGTGCGGTGCAGGCCATTATGGAGTGTGTGCCGCAGGATCGGCAGCGTGCATTCTGGTGGGTCGCGTCAGCCCTGCTGGACTGCATGATTTATCGCGGCCTGCCGCCGGGGCAGGGCGCCGGGAAACTGCTCAACCGGATAGACTTGCAGATGAAATCACTGGCTGAAGGGCAGCTTGCCGACACGCACGACAGCCTGCGTGAAATGCTTTATCTGGTTGCATGCAGCAACGAGGTGAACGATACCGTGGCCGAGGTCAAGCGCATCTATGCGCTGGAAAACCACCTGCCGCAAGCATGCGCCCTGCCAGTCCGTAAAACAGGCCCGGTGCTGGACCAGATGCGGGCGCAACTCGAAAAAGCAAAAGAAGGCTGGGAGCAGTGCGCCCATGCAGGTTCTGTTACACCGGAGCTTGCCGCACAGCTGGCGCAGCTGGTTTCGCTTGCGGACCAGCTGGACCGCAACACCCTGCAGTACCTGTGCCGTCAGATCCAGACTATCGCGTCGCAGGCGCATAATGCCGAACAAATCCAGCGTATCGCGCTGGACATGGCTATGGCCTTGTTGCTGCTGGGCGGCGGCATGGAACACTACGGCCGGCTGGGCGGTGAATTTCACGGACAGGCGCGCATCCTCAGCCGGCGGCTGCAGGCAGCCATTGCGAACACGCCGCAGGATGAGAATAAACTTGCCGACCTGGTTACACTGCATTGCCGCATGGAACAGCGCAGCGTCACGGCAGCCCTGATCAGCGAAATACAGGACAACTTGCTGCACGTCGAGCAGGGTTTGCATAGCTTCTTCGGCGATACGGGCAAACTTCAGGCGCTCGCGCAACCGCGGCTGCTGCTGCGTCAGGCGCAAGGCGGTTTGCAGTTCTTGTTGCTGGACCTGCCTGAACAGTTACTGCGCACCTTGCGGCAAGCAGTGGAATATTATGCGGCTGGCGGCAGTTCCGCGCCCGGCGAAATGCACACCATTGCGGCGGCGCTGGGCGCGCTGCAAGCATATATGCAGAGCGTGGCGCAGGGAGAACAGCCGGATAGCGCGCCGCTGGATTCCGCGCTACAGGGCATGCGGACACTGCCACAGCCGATCACCGCGCAATTACTCGAGGCACAAACCCCCTTTAAGCCAACCCCGGGCGCAGCCGTGCAAGCCGTTGCCGCGCACGCGCTGTGGGAGGGGAATGAGTTGCTGGAAGTGTTTCTGGAAGAAGCGCAGGAAGTGCTCGACAGCATGCACGCCAATCTTGAAACTCTCCAGCTCCAGCCGGAAATCCATGAGCCGCTGGCCGCTATCCGGCGCGGCTTTCACACCCTGAAGGGAAGCGGGCGCATGGTCGGGCTGACCGAACTGGCCGAGGTAGCGTGGGCAGTTGAGCGGGCAATGAACAGGTGGCTGCAGAAAAACAAACCCGCCACGCCAGGCTTGCTGAAATTCATCCTGGATGCTGAGGCGGCATTCAAGGGCTGGGTCCATGCACTGTGCACACAGGGCAGCACGCAGGTTGAGGCGGACGAGTTGGTAAGCGCAGCGCAGCAGATTGAAACCGGCGCGGAATCCATGCCGATAGCGCAATCGGCCGAACCCGTTGTTGTCGAGGTGTCGGCGGAGGCTGCTGCCGCCATCGCTGTGCCAGAGCCGGAGCGGGAATTGAAGCGGGAATCAGGGCGGGAACCGGAGCTGCCGCCACCGGCAGTTGGCGCGGCAGCGCTTTCCCCATCCCGGTTGAGCATTGCCGCGGAAGAGGCCAAGCAGCATGTTGCTGCCCTGTTGTGGCACCTGGCTGATTTGCGGGAGAGCGGGCATCCCGCCGTCAGCGACGGTTTCCTGCATGAGGCGCACACGCTGGCAGGGGTCAATCGCACCATGGGTTTCAACCAGATCGCTGAATTGGCCCACGCGCTGGAACAGTGGCTGGAGGCGCATATGGGCCATCCGATTGCCCTGAGCGGAGCGCAACTGTCGCTGCTGGAGCGCACGGTTGCCATGCTGGATGATATGAGCATGGCGGCGCGCAATCGCCAGGAACCGCAGGCGCAGCCGGAGCTGATCACCAGGTTGCAAACTGACCGGGAGTTGGCCGAACAGGCGAAAGCAGCGCAGCCTGTGGCGGAAGCTCGCTTGCCGGAAACACGCATATCCGTAACCCTGGACCCGCAACAGCCGGCCAAGGTTGCGCAGCACGCCCAGCCTGCCCCTGCCACGGAACAGAGCATGGTGCAGGAGGAGGTGGACAAACATCTGTTGCCGATTTTCCTGGAAGATGCCAACGACATTTTCCCGCAGGTTGGCAGCGATATGCGCGCCTGGTGCGGGCGGCCGGAGGAGATGGCGTTCGGCCGCAGCCTGCAACGCAGCCTGCACACCCTGAAGGGCAGCGCACGCATGGCGGGTGCAATGCACATAGGCGATCTCACACACCACATGGAAGAACGCGTGGTTCAAGCCTTGTCGCAAGCGCAGCATGAAGCGACCTTCTGGGACGAGTTGGAAAACTGCTATGACGGCATTGCCAATGCACTGGAGCAGTTGCGCAGCGCAAAACCATTTGCGGATCAAGCCATCGTTGGAACGGGCGCACCCCAGGACACAGCCCAACGCGCCATGCTGCGCGTACGTTCCGGCGCGGTGGACCGGCTGGTGAATCAGGCGGGTGAAATAAGCGTGACGCGGTCACGCGCCGAAGCCGAACTGCACGGTTTCAAGGGCGGGCTGCTGGAGCTTGTTGACAGCGTGAACCGCTTGCGCGGGCAGTTGCGTGAACTAGAGATTCAGGCCGAAAGCCAGATGCAGGCGCGGGTTTCGCTTTTTGAAAGCACGGAGGAAAAATTCGACCCGCTGGAATTTGACCGCTTTACCCGCCTCCAGGAATTGACGCGCTTCATGAATGAAAGCGTGCATGACGTGCTGACGGTGCAGCAAACACTGCTGAAGAATCTGGATAAGGCATCTGCTGCGCTTGCGGCGCAAACCTATCTCAACCGCGAATTGCAGCAAAACCTGATGTCGATCCGCATGGTGCCGTTTGCCAACATCAGTGAGCGGCTGTATCGCATCGTCCGGCAGACCAGCAAGGAGAAGGACAAGAAAGCCAAGCTGGAGTTGCACGGCACGGAAGTGGAACTCGATCACAATGTGCTGGACAGGATGACGGCGCCACTTGAGCACATGTTGCGCAATGCCATAGACCATGGGTTGGAGAGTCCGCAACAGCGCGAACGTGCGGGCAAGCCGCCAGTCGGTGTCATTCGCCTGTCGTTGCGCCAGGAAAACAATGAGTTGATATTCGAGCTCAGTGATGACGGCGCAGGCATAAACCTGGCACGCCTGCGCCAGAAAGCCGTGGAGCTCGGCATGCCGCAGCTGGATGAAAACTCGAGCGATGAGCAGGTCATGCAGCTGATTTCCACGCCCGGCCTGACTACCGCAACAGAGGTGTCGGAAGTGTCCGGGCGCGGCGTGGGCATGGATGTGGTGCGCAGCGAAATCACTGCCCTTGGCGGGCGAATCGAAGTATCCACAAAGCGGGGGAAAGAAACACGTTTCATCAGCCACCTGCCGCGTACCCTGATGGCAACCCAGGCCCTGCTGGTACGTGCCGGGCAAGCAGTTTATGCCATCCCGTCGGGCATGGTCGAACAGGTGCAGCAGGTAAAACCCGCGGCGCTGAAAGGCATCTACCATCAGGGGCGGGTCGAGTGGAAGGGCAAGCCGTATCCCTTGCATTACCTGCCGCGCCTGCTGGGTAATGAGGAATGCGCGCCGGAAAGCCATCCCTACAACCGGGTATTGCTGTTGCACAGCGGCGAACAAAGGCTGGCGGTGCACGTGGATGAACTCATCGGCCATCAGGAGGTGGTGGTCAGGAACATGGGCCCGCAATTGGCGCACCTGCCGGGTATTGCCGGGGCGACTGTGCTGGGCAACGGCAGCGTGGTGCTGGTCCTCAACCCGTGGCAGCTGGCGCAGCACATCCCGGGGGCGCACAAAACCGCCAAGGCCGCAGCGGTGGAACCAACGCCGATTCAGCCGCTGGTAATGGTGGTGGATGATTCTCTCACCGTGCGCAAAATCACCGGCCGCCTGCTTGCCCGTGCCGGGTACCAGGTGGCGACTGCCAAGGACGGCGTGGATGCGCTGGAACAACTTGGCGAAATCAATCCGGCCGTGATGCTGCTTGACATCGAAATGCCGCGCATGGACGGCTTCGAATTGACCAGGCGCTTGCGCAGCGACCCCAGAACCCGGCATCTGCCCATCATCATGATCACTTCACGCATCGCCGAGAAACACCGCGAGCACGCGCATGAACTGGGAGTCAACGCGTATCTCGGCAAGCCTTATCAGGAAGAGGATTTGCTGCGGCACATTGCCGCCACGGTCGCTGTATCTCGGGGAGCCACGGATTAAGGAACCTCTGATTAAGTCCCACATGGCCGCGCACTTGCTTGGTTTTGCGGGATGGGGTGCAAGGCTTGCGCCGCAGCGAATGGTTGACCCCCTTCGTGAGCAGCCCTGACACGGAGCGGCGTAGCCGTCTGGCGCGGGAAGGGCTGCCTGCGGCTGCTCCCGCAATCGGCTGCTGCGCAGTAACGTGTCGCAGCCGCAGCACAACGCAGCAGACCGCCCGCAAAACCAAGTGCGCGGCCA
>ORMF012003820.1_pt1 | contig 23430 bp, 16 predicted proteins | sample 1779871 | NCBI WGS metagenome assembly ORMF01 (sample SAMEA104232316, study PRJEB22302) | groundwater metagenome | biome: forest; feature: aquifer; material: groundwater | place: USA | collected 2011-08-07 | depth 5.4 m | reverse complement strand
GCGACGGGCGCGGGCGGGGCGGGAGCTGGCTTGACAGGGATCGGCGCGGCCGGGGCCGGCTGGGCGGGCGCCGTCGGCGCGGCCGGCGCCGGCGCGCGCGGCGGGACCGGCTTTGGTTGGGCATGCGCGCCCGCGGGCAAGGCCACGAGCGCCGCCGCGAGCAGAGCGAAGGGGACGACGGCGCGCACGATCATGGCAAGCGCTCGCGGTGGATGAGGTAGGCGGTAACCAGGCGCGCCTCCTCCTCCGTCAACTTGAGGTTCGGCATCCGGGTGTCGAGATAGTGCGAGGGATTGAGCACGAACCGGTAGATCCACGAGGGGTTCAGTCGCCGGCCGGCGTGCGTCAGGTCCGGACCGATGCCGCCGGGCCTCGAGCCGATCCGGTGGCAGTTGTCGCAGAACTTTTCCGAGAACAACCGCTCCCCTTCCGCCGCGAGCTTCGGATCGATCGCCGCGGCGGGGAGCGGCTTCAGGGTCTCGTCCTTGAGCCGCGCCATGATGTAGTCCGTCAGCGTCGTGACCTCGCTGTCGGAGAGGCGGAAGTCGGGCATGCGGGCATCCGAGCCCATGATGGCGTACTCCGGCTTGATCTCCACGGGGCGGCGCAGGAACCCTGCGAGCCACTCCCGCGTCACCCGGCTTCCCTGGAATCCGAGCGGGGGGCCCACTCGCCTGCCCTCCGGGAAACCGGCGATACGGTGGCAACCGACGCAGTTGAGGCGGACGAGCAGGCTTCGGCCCATCGCCGCGTTCGCCTCCCTGTGCTCGCTCTTGGCCTCCGCGTAGCCGGGCTGGGGCGCTCTCGCCCGGCGCGCGGACAGGTAGTCCCGCAACACCAGCATCTGGGCCGTCTCGTCGCCATCCAGGATGTCGTCGGGCCCGGACTTGTCGTCGGCAAAGAACGAGGGCATCTTCGTGTTCGGGGCGATCTTCGAGGGGTCCCGGAGCCACCGCACGATCCAGTCGGGATCGAGTCGATCCGGCACACTCTCGAGGTTGGGACCCCAGTCCTCGGGCTTGCCGGCCGGCTTGCGATCGCCATCGAAGTGGCAGCTGAGGCAGTCGAGGTAGTCCTTGCTCATGAGCTTCACCGCGGCCTCGCGGGCGGGCGCGCTGACGCTACCCCGGTAGCGCTGAGCCGGCGGCAGGGGTGGAGCCGACCGGTCCTTCAGGCTCGCGAGCCCCTCGGTCAGCGCCAGGGCTTCCTCGTCGGTCAGCCGGAAGTGCGGCATGCGGGCTCGGATCGCGGGGCGGATCGTCTCCGGCGATTTGAGGAAGCGGAAGAGCCAGTCCGGCCTGACACGGTCGCCCTCGGTGGTGAGGACCGGGGCCTCCAGGCGGACCTGCGTGGTGTGGCCCGGGATGTCATGGCACACGGGGCACCCGAGTCGCTCGATGAGAGCGCGCCCCGCTTCCTGCGCTTCGACGGGCCCGCTCCATCGCAACGCGACCAGAGCGACGATGACGGCCAGCCCTGCGAGGAGCAGGCTCCCAAACGGCGTCAGCTTGGGCCGCGAACTCACACCGGCACCTCCGCTCACTTGTTCACCACCGCCGTCGCCCGGTCGTAGCCACGCGACACGTGGCAGCCGGGTGTGCAACGGCCGCCGGTGTCGCTCTTCTCGTAGTTCGTCGGGACGTCCCAGCGACCGAAGGACACGGACTCGCGGATCTGCTTGGGTCGCTTCGAGGCGTGCGTCTCGTGGCACGCGCGGCACGTGCGCCCCTTGTCGGGCCGGTTGACATGGACGAAGTGGAGGTTCTTGTCGCCGTTGCGGAAGTTGGTGAGCTTCACGGTCGTCGCCTCGAGGGCGAGGGTGGGCTCGTGGCAACCGAAGCAGAGGGCGTACTGCTCGGTGGCGAACGGCGCGTAGAACTGCGCCGGGTAGGCGCGGCGGAGAATTCGGAAGTTGTCGGAGCCGTGCGAGTTGTGGCACGCGGGGCAGTCGCCCTGGCGAATGGGACCGTGGATGACGGGGTTGTCGGCCAGCCAGGCCTTCATGTTCATGATCTTGCCGGTCGGCGTCTCGAGCTCTCTGTCATGGCAGCCGAGGCAGAGCTGGGCGGCCACCGCGCGCAGCTGCTTCGGCTGGTCGGCGGTGTGCGGATCGTGACAGTTCAAGCACTTCTTCTCGATCTTGTAGGCGCCGTGCTGCGTGCGCGCCGCGGCGATATGCTTGCCCTGCGCCTCGTGGCACGAGAAGCAGAGCTCGGGGACCGGCTTGCGCGTGCGCGCCGGGTTGTCCGAGGTGTGGGGATCGTGGCAGCCATTGCAGTTCTCGCGCGCCGGCTTGTGGCTGAACTTCCGCGTCGCGAACTCCTGCTTGCGCTCCTCGTGGCAGCCGAGGCAGAGTGCGTTGCCCTGAGTCGTGAGCCTGACCTTGTCCCTGCCCTGGTGCGGGTCATGGCAGGCGGTGCACTCGCCCAGGGCGACGGGGCCGTGCACCTCCTTCGACGTCGTCTTGTCGTCCTTGTGGCACTTGAAGCACAGCTTCGAAACCGGTGTCTCCTTCAGGCGGAAACGATTCGGAGATTGATGGGGGTCGTGGCAGAACGAGCACTGCCCCCACTGGACCGGCCCGTGGACCACGGGCAGCACGTTCTTCCGCTCGTGGCACGTATAGCAGAGGTCGGCGCCATTGGCAACGAACTCGAAGTCGCCCTCGGAGTCCTTGGCCTTGGACGGGTGCGCAACGTTGGGCTTTGGGGTGTGACAGGCCTTGCACGCTCCGACGACAACCGGGCCATGCACATACCGGTCCGTCCCCATCTTGTCGTGACAACCACCGGTCGTGCAGGAGGACCCGGCGGGCGTCGTGCTCTTGGCGGCCGGTCCGGGAGCGGGTGCCGCGGGGGCCGGCGCGGGCTTCGTGGAGCCACCGCGGGGCTGAGCGGAGGCCGCCAGCCCGAGGGCGAGCACCAGCACCAGGCACGCGCCCACGAGGATCCAGCGCCCCATCACAGCCTCGCCCTCGGCCGTTGACGGCCATATTGCAGTCTTGTACCCACGTCTACCTCCGAGCTATTTGTAGCAACGGTTATGCCGATCTCCTGGCGAAAAACGGCTGGATCTTCAATGGGTTACGGGGATACGCCCGGCAGTATGAAAATTACGGAGGGGAAGGCTACCCAATCGTGGGGGAAATTCCCCAGTCGGCGCTCAGAGCCATCATCCCAAAAGCAGCCCGGCCATCGAGGGAAACGGACTTGGCCGATCAGCATCCCGCTTGCTAGAATCCCCCTGACATGAAACCCCTCGTCGTGGCCCTGCTTGCGGCAGCCGTCGTCCTCCCACCCCCTGCATCGGCGGTGTGGTTACGTCTGAACGAAGAGCAGGCTAAGACGGCGTTCTCGGACGCCGCTGCCGCATACGAGCGCTGGCTCAAAGACGGAGGGGTCATCGACGACGCGGACCCGGAGTACCGGGTGAATCTGGGGCCGGATACCGGCTCCGCGATCCTTTTCACCGAGTTCTCGACCCTGACGCTTGAGCATCGTCGCTGGCTCGCGATCGGCCGGAAGCTCGAGCCCAGGGAGATCGAGTTGATTGCAGAGCGGTTCCGGAACCAGTTCAGGTTCTCCGTTACCCTCGTGGGGGAGAGCCGTGATTTTCTGCGCCAGTACCGGGTGCAGCTCGTCCAGTCCGGGGTGATTAGGGAGCCGGTCAAGGTTGATGCCTTCCGCGGGATTCGCCAGGAAGCGGCGACGCGCTGGATCGCGCTCGGCGAGTACACCTTCTCGGCCCAGGACCTGAACCTCACCGGCACCGTGAGCCTGGTGTGCCAGAATGCCGGGGGTAAGGAAATCCGCTTCGAGTTCGACCTCTCCCGTCTGCGATAGCCCGCCGGGAGGGTAGCCCTCCTCTCGGAATCACCGCGCCCTGTCCAGCGCTTCCCGGGCTCGCCTCGCCCAGTAGCCTCGCGGATCCAGTCGCAAGTACTCGGCGTAATGGGCACGCGCCCGACTCGCCTGGCCCCGCCGCTCGTGGATCAGCGCCAGACCATAGTGGGCGTTGGCGAAGGCCGGATCCGCCTCCAGGGCTCGCTGCTGCTGGTCCAAGGCCTCGTCGAGGCGCCCGAGGTCGAAGTTCACGTAGCCCAGGTTGCTCAGCGCGGCCGGACTGCGTGGGTTCAATTGAAGGGACAGGCCGAAGGCGGCTATCGCTTCGTGGTGCCGGCCTTCCCTGTAAAGCTGAACGCCCCGGTGGAAATGCTCCTCGGCCTTGACCTGAGTAAGTGCCTGCGGAAAGGCCGCCTCGAGGCGCTCGGCGCGCTCGGCGCGCCCGGCGCGGCGATACGCAGCGAGGAGCGCCGGATACGCCGCCAGCAGATTCGGGCTTCGTTCGAGCGCCCGCTCCAGGCTGTGGATCGCCCGCCGGTCGTCTCCGGTCTTGGCGGCGAGAATACCGATGTTGTAGAGCACATCGGCCGTCTCGTCGATGGCGGCGGCCTTCGTGTAGTAATCGAGCGCCCGGGCCGGCTGGGCCAGGCGAGCATGGGCAAAGGCCAGCCCCTGGTAGACGTTGGCCATCTGGCTCCAGGGACCCGGGAAGTCGCGCACCCGGCCCAGCACCTCGATGGCCTCGGCATAGCGGCCGTCGTCGTTGTAGAGGAAGCCCAGCAGCGCCAGCCCCATGGAGGAGCCGGTGTCGGCGACATTCCGCTTCAGCTCGGCCTCGATCTCCTTCGCCGGCGCGCCGGCCTGAAGCCTGCGCCGCAGGTGCAGGGCGCCGTTGGCCGGCCTGACATGTCGGTACTCGTCCCGCTGCGCCACAGCTGCCAGCGGCCCGGCGCGGTGCACGTAGACCAGGGTCAGATCATCCCAGTAGACGAGAGCCCACGACGGCGAGTTCCAGCCCAGGTCCATGTCGGGAGCATCGCTCCCCAGCCCGGAGGGCAGGACCGGATAGTCCACAAGGGCGATCTCGAACCCATAGGTCGAGCGCAACTTCTCGAGCCGCACCGGATTCTCCCGGACGACCATGGCCTCGTCCAGCAGCCCGGCGGGCAGGTGGCCGCGGCCGTCCATGAATGGCACAAGCCTCGGGAAGTCCCGCCAGGTTATGTAGCCGCCCCAGTGGAACACGTTGAAGACGCGCCCGGAGGCACCGACACGCTCGATGTAGCGGAGGGCCCCGTCGGGAATCATCACGGTGTTGATCCCGAAGCCGGGCTCCTTCAGGGAATCCGCCAGGGGCCCTGTCCGCGTCGCCCAGAGCCCGATCACCGCCAGCCCCAGGACCGCGGCTGCGACCGCTGCCGGGAGCGTGAGGCGACGGGCCCAGGCCTCCCCCAGGCGGGCGATCAGCGCGCGCAGATGGCGGGCCAGCACCGGGGCGCTCACCACCGCGAAGAGGAAGATGAAGCGCCTGGCCGAGAAGGCGAGGTAGGCGAAGGGAAGGACCAGGAGCAGGGACACGATGGACAGTCGCTTGACGGTCAGGGCGAAGGCCAGTGCCAGGAGCGCGGCGATCACGAAGGGTGCGCTCTGCTGGCCGAAGCGCGGCGGCTGGAGCTCGCTGATTTCGTGGAGGTACCACGTGGCCCCGCCGAGCTTGAAGGGCGCCACGAACGCGTCGAGACCGTAGGGATTCAGGAGCGAGGCCACAATGACCGCGGCGAAGACGGCGGCCACCACCCGGAGCTGGCGCGGGGACGGCGTGCCGGGCACATCGAGGGCCCAGCGGCGCCGCACCGCGCCCTGGAGCGCCCCGCCGGCGAGGACCGCCACGAACGGCACGACGCCCACCACAATGCTCGGATGCATGTTCACCCAGATGACCTGGAGCGCCGGCAGCGCGTAGAGGTAGCGGCGCCCCTCGTGGATATACGCATCGAGCGCGTAGGCCGTGAATGCCAGGAACACCATCAGCACGAGGTCCGGCCGCTCCACGAAGCGGTGCCGGACGACGAGGAGCGTAGGGACCAGGACCACGCATGCGAGGGCCGCCGCCAAGACCTCGCGCCCGGGCGGATCGCGGGGACAGAGACAGTGCTTGAGCAGGATCCCGAACGCCAGCGTGGCGAGGGCCGCCTTGAGGAGGATCACCCCGGCAAGCCCGGCGGCGGCCTGGACGAGGTAGAGCAGCAGCCCGAAGAGCCACTCCGGGTTGTAGTACGGCAGCGCGGCGCCAGGATAGCTGAAGGGCTCGGTGGCCGGGAAGCCGCGGTCCTGGACGATGGCGCGGCCGAGGGCCAGGTGGGTCCAGGCGTCGGTGTCCTCGATCTTCACCAGCGCGAGGACGAACACGCATGCCAAGAGGAGCCCACCCAAAAGGCGAGGCGCCACGCGGAACATCGCCTCAGCGCTCGTGGCGTGCGGCGTGTTCCGCGGAGAGAATCGCCGGCCCCTGGGCGAGATCGGCGCCGGGCGCTGACCTCAACGCGGCTTCCGCTTGATCGCCCGCTCGACGTCGTCCTCGTCCATCGGCTGAAACGCGAAAGGGTTCTGCCTCATGGGTCCGAACAGGAAGTACAGGTCGGGGGGGCGCCGGAGTTCCTGCAGGATCCCCAATTCGTACATCGCCGGGAAGCTCCGCACGAACCGCAGCATCTCGATCAGGTCCTGCGCGGGGAGCTTGTTGCCCCACCCCGGCATCTCGCCCTGGCCATGCGCGATGCTGCGAAGCAAGGTCGACTCGCTCTGCTCCAGCCGCTCGCCGATCGCAAAGGATGGCGAGTGCACATAGGCGGCGATGCCGTTCAGGCCGTGGCAGCCGGCGCAGAATTTCACGTACCCGGCCTCCCCCGCACGCTGCTCGCTCTTCACCACCGCGCCGCCCCGCTCCACCAGCTCGCCGATGCTCTCGTAGACCCGAAACCGCGGGCTCGCATCCGCGTTCTCCCGCGCGAGGCGGAAGTACCGCTCGGCCTCCTCCAGGTCCCGCGGGACCCCGGCCCCGAGGTAGTGCATGACCGCCAGGTTCCGCTGCGCCTGGACGTTCCCCTGCTCCGCTGCCGCATGGAACCAGCGGTGAGCTTCGGCCCGGTTCTTCGGCGCCGCTTCACCGAAGAACAGTATGAAGCCCACCAGGTTCTGGCTCGCGGCGTGCCCGGCGCGAGCCCGCGCCAGGAACTTCGCGGCCGTCATGCGAACACCCTCTCCATGGATGCCCGCCCAGTCGGCCAGCCCGCTACTGCCGGAGAGCGTGACGCCAAGCGCCATCAAGAACCCGGCGGCAGCGCGCCGCGCCAGCCCGGCCCCTCCGGTGCGTGACCGCAAACCCGCCACCTCTCAACGCTCTTGCTCGGGGAACTGCCCCCGGCGTGGCGCCGCCATGGTGCGCCCGCCCGGTCTCGAGGCGGATCGGGCGGGCGCGAAGACCGGCACGCGCGAGTCCTGCTGCTCCACCATGTGCCGGTCCGGGCCCAAGCCAAGCCGCTCCCGGAACCCCGCGGGAACCGAGCGATCGCTGAGACCCGAGACGCTGAACGCTACCATCGGCGCATCCACAAACGCAAGGTTGGTGCCATGCCTCGCGGCCGGGCGCCGAATGGGCTCTCCCCGTTCCCTTGGCCACATGGCTCCGGCGTTTGTTGCGGATCCGTCCCCGCCCGGGAGCGGGAAAACCCCCAGGAAGCTGCGGAAGGCTCCCCCACTCGATCGTGATCCGTGCCTGCTGGAGCGTTGGTCATCACGGTACGGTCTTGCGGTCGCGCGACGGCGTGTCTGCACCAGCTGCCCGGCGACGGGACGGGCCATCCCGCCGGTGCCACTGTCCCGTTCCGGTTACGGCAGATCGCCCGAGGATGGCCGGTACTGGAATCCGCTCATGGTCTCGCCCCCCGGGGTGCCGTTGGTCTGGTGGCACTGGAGGTAGCAGCGCCGCTCCTTCGTGCTGGTGGTGAACATCCATTCCGGCTTCGCCCGCCCGCCGATGGGACGGACATTGGGATGGAAGTTGATCATCCGCGTCGGGATGCCGGCGGCGTTTGGTGTGCTGTAAATGATGCCATTGACCCGGTACTGGGTGTTCGGCGCCTCCACGTTGGAGTGGATGTTGTAGTGACAGCTCTTGCAGACCGGCCGCGACCCCCCCACGCGGTCGATCAGGTGCAGCCAGTGGAGGTTGTCCTTGCCGTTGATGCTGTCGTAGAAGTTCGTGCGCGCGCCCTCGTCGGTCCGGCGGGCGGTGAGCCGCGTCACGTCGTGGCAGTGGAAGCAGAGGTCGAAGTTGGCCGAGGACCAGAAGCTCGGGCCCGGAAGCACGTTCCAGAAGCGCGCCCGGAGGAGGTTGAAGCGATCGGAGCCGTGCGGCCCCTTGGGCTGGGCCTGGTTCGCGGGATACTGCGACACCACGCCCTGGAACGAGGGGCCGGAGAAGAAGTTGTTGTTGTGGCAGTCGGTGCACAGGATCACCGAGGAGGTCGACAGCCCGTTGGGCGAGAGCTGGTCGTTGAGGTTCTGCGATGTGTTCTTGCCGGCTGACCCCACGGGGTGGCGGGCGCTGTTGGCCGTCTGGAACTCCGTGCGCTTGTTGCTCGTCGTGATCGAGCCCGAGGGATCGCCGGGGACGCTGGTGCCGATCACGGTCGCGTAGGTGTCCCCGTGGCACCTGAAGCAGATCTCGTACTCGCTGATGTTGCGGTCCAGGGTGACGTCCTGGACGACGGCGCCGGACAGGTCGATCGCCCGCATCCCCTCGTACACGCCTCCCGTCCCCACCGTGCCCCGGGCTCTCACGCGGTGCGGGTTGTGGCAGTCCGTGCACTCCACGTGCTTGCTGGTGTTGAGCACCGCCTCGGCCGTGGGCGTCGCCACCGTGAACACGGGCTCGTGCCCCAGGTAGTCGGCGATCGGATGGCGCCTGGCCTTGGCGAACTGCGTCTTGACGTCGAAGGTGATGCCGCCCTGCGCGGTGGGCGCGTGGCACCGATAGCAGGTCTCCTCGATCGCCGGCGCCCCCGCGGAGGTCGCGCCCTCGCGGAGGAGGCGCGGCGCGCCGGCCTTGGTGTGGGGAGTGTGGCAGGCGCTGCACGACAGCTCGGCCACCGACGTCCCCGAGCCGATGGGAAAGAACTTGGTCGTGGCGGACTCGTGGCTGGAGCCGGACCAGCCCGGCTTGACGTGACAGGTCAGGCACAGGTTGTCGGTGCGGCCCGTGAGCGGCTTCTTGAGGAACTTGGGGTTCACGATCAGGTGGGGATCGTGACAGGTCGTGCACTGGACGGAGTCGCGGAGCCCGATGGTAGCGCCCTCGTACAGGCGGATGGGGCCCGTGAGCGCGCTCGGGGCCACAAGCTCGCCGTCCGCCGAGGTGAGCGAATCATTGAAGACGAACGACACCGGGTGGTCGTTGGTCAGGTTCGTCCCGAGCAGGGTGCTCCCTGCCGGCATGACTCCGCCGGGACCTGCCCCCTGCATGTTGATGGTCGCGGACTGGGCACCGAGGTTGTTCACGCTGCCGATGGCGATGGTGCCGTCGTGGCACGACAGACAGAGGCGCGAGTAGCCGTTGGGCTGGCCGACGGTGGCCTGCAGGGAGCCGCTGGCGTAGGGGGTGTAGCTGGCCCCCGACAACGAGCGATTCCAGAGGGGGGCCACGGGGTTGGCGTTGTGCGGGGTGTGGCAGAAGACGCAGATCTGCGTTTCGCCCACGGCCCGGACGGGGCCCGGCCCGCTCACCGACAGGTTGTGCTTCGAGGAGACCATCCCCTGGCCGCTCGCCTGGGCCCAGGACACGGCCACCAGCGCCAGAGCCAGCACCAGCGATCGGATCATGGCAGGCCTCTCAGGTACTGGAACATCTGGACCCGGTTGTTGTAGCTATCCGCCACGTAGATCCGGTCCTGCCCGTCGATGTGCAGCCCGGTGGGCAGCCAGAAGTTGCCCGGAGCGGGGCCCGTGGCTCCGATTCCCAGCAGGAACCGTCCCTCCAGGTCGAAGATCTGCAGCACGTCGTGGATTCCCTCGACCACATAGACATGCCCCTCGGAGTCCAGGGCAATGCCCTTGGGCTGGGCGAAGTCGCCGCTGCCGTCGCCATGGCGACCGAAGTGCCCGCGGGGCCGGCCGTCGGCGGCGAAGATCTTGACCTGGAAATTCATCGTGTCCGCGACGTAGACAACCCCGGCTCGATCCACCGAGACATTTGTGGGGAAGTTGAACCCCGCAGCGCCCGCTCCCCGCTGGCCGATGGTCCCGAGCCGCTTCCCCGCCGGATCGAAGATGGCCACGTGATGAGCCAGGGTGTCGACCACGTAGACCCGGTCCCCCGTGGGGGACACGGCCAGGCCGGTGGGTCGCAGCAGGTCCTGGCCGAACTCGCGCAGCAGCTTCCCGCTCCGGTCGAAGACGCCCACCCGCCGCAGCTCAGAGTCCGATACGTACACGCTGCCGTCGGGGGCCACCGCAAGCCCAATGGGCGTCTTGAAAGGCTGCCTGCCCATCTGTTTGATGGCGCTGTACTTCTGGGCCTGGAGGTCGAAGACGTGGACCACCCGCGCGGCAGAATCGGCGACGTACACCCGGCCGGCCCGGTCCGCCGCCACGCCGTAGGGCCGCTGCAGGCGGATCTCTTCTCGCCCCACGATGACCTCCCACACCCGCCCGAGCCACGACTTCGGGGCCTCGATGTCCTCCGGCCTCGACAGGCTACCGATATACCGTACTCGCGCGGGCTCGGGCGGCGACGGCCAGACCAGGGCCGGAAACGTCGCCGGCGGCGGGGGCGTGGGGCCGCAGGCCGCGGCGGCCAGGAGGATCGAGAGCACGAGGCCCGCCCGGCGCGATCTCATGGCCAGCCGAAGCTGTAGCTCAGCGGGCGGGTGATCCTGAGGAAGACCCGGCTGCGCTCGGTGTCCACGTTGTGACCGGTCAACACGGATTGCTCGAAGTCCAGGCTGATACTCCAGATCCGGAAGCGATAGGACAGAGAACCGCGCACTCCGTGGCGGACTTCGTCGACGACCTGCTCGCGTTCCAGAAAACCTTCGACTTGACCCTGCAGCGCCGCGAACGTCACCGTGGCCTGGCCGCGGATGGATTCGTACACGAAGTCGCCGGACTTGTCCTCCCGCTGGACTTGACGGACGCCCCGGCGGGCGGACAGCGACAGCGTAAACCAGTAAAACGGGGAGGCGTCGATCCCACCCTCGCCAATATAGCTCGTCTCCTCGGTCGGCGCCCTCCCCCCACCGCTCGTGGAGCGGTGCGCGTAGTCCGCGGCCGCCCGCAGTGTCAACGACCGCGTCGGGATGACAGATGCCTCCAGGCGGGCCAACTGCCCGTCCTGCGCGCCGTCACCCTCCTGGCGGTCCAGCCCGACTGTCCCGGTGACCGTCGTCCTCGGGATGACGAGGCTGGTAACGCCAAGACTGCCCGATTGCGAGACGAACGGATCGGCCGACCCGCCCCGATCGAAAAGGTTCACGTAGTAGTCGCCGGTCAGGGTGTGGCGCGGGAAGAACGTGCTGGCGCCTCCCAGGTGACCGCGGTGGCTGACGGTGGCGCGCTGCGTGCCCCCGGTGATCTGTGTCCCGTAGTCGGCGGCAGCGCGCAGATGCGGAAGCGGGGTGGCGCTCAGCCCGCTGAAGAGGCCGCCGAACCAGTCGATCCCGTCAGAACCCACGAGCCCCGCATTGGCGCCACCCGTGACGGTGAGGTTGGGGGTGAGTCGCTTCGTCACCATTCCGTCGGCGGTGACGGACTGCGTCGTGCTACCCGCGCGGTCATCGACAGTGTATCGCATCGTCGCGCCGCCGTCGAGGGTCGGGGAGAGTGGTCCTGTCAAGCCGAGGGCACCGGACGCCGACTGATCCGCCTCGGACCGCCGGTACGTGAGGCTGGGAGTGAGGAATCCCTGTTCGCCGATGCGCACCCGGTCCTGGTACTGGAGGGAGTGAGTGAGGTCTTGCGCCGGAACGCCCTGCGCGTCTGCCCCCTGGCTGTTCCGCTCCACGCTCTCCAGGCGGTAACTCACCGTTGGAGTGGACCGCTCGAAGCTCTTCCGGAGATCCAGCGAGGCGCTCGTGCGCGTCTCGTCAGTGACCAGACCAAAGCCGACGGTTCTCAGCTTCTCCCGCCTGAGGGCCACGGAGCTCTCTGGCAGCAGTGCGCTGCCCCGGTAGTTCCAGGCCGCCCCCTGCCTATCGGTGGTGATGGTGGTGAACTGGGAGCTCCCGGTCTGGCTGAACGTGCTCTCTACCACCGAGCGCGACCCTTCGATGTCGAAAGAGTGCGGCGACTGCGGGAAGAAATTGAGCCTGATCCGGTATGGATCCAGAAGGACCGACTCGCTGCTCGCGCTCGGCCCCTGCGTGGACTGGTCGGCATAGGTCCCGGCCGCGGAGAACACGAGAAAGCGCGGGCTCCACACGAACCCGTCCAGGGCCGGGCTGTACAGGGTCCCCCAACTGAGGGTCTCCGCCGTGCTGTCTCCGGTTCGCAACCTATCCACCCCCCCGGTCGTTTCGATCCGGCCCGTGAGGTTGACCTGCACCTGTGCGCGGGCGACGTCGGCCGGCCCGAGGGCCGGGCCCATCAGTGCCACGGCCACGGCCACCACGCGCCATCCCACAAGTAATCGCCCTCTTGCCAGGGTCCAGAATCCTTGCCGGCCACGGGAGGTCTCCCACTGGCTGAACGGAATCGTCGGGCGATCTTCCGTTGCCCTTTTCACAACCCAAAGTAGCACGCACGCGCGAAGGGCCCCACATCTTGTGTTGCCGGAATGAGCGCCGCTGGGGCTCTGCGGAGGATTCCCCCCTCAAGGCCGCGCCCGTGACGCCGCAGACCTCGTCCGGCCCCTGGGGCGACAGGACGGACTCACGCAGGATGGCCGTTTCATATCGACGGGGGACGGAATGAGGCCGTGTGCAACCGGGAAAATAGGTAACGGAGTTAACCGGGAACATGGGTGACACGGGCTGAAACTGAAGTTGGTGGTGGTCCGACGGTGGAAGGCGCGTTACTGGGCGGGCAGAATCCGCTGATGCCGTAGGCCCGGCCGTATCCGCCACATGGCCTTGACCTGCGAGCCGCTGTAGAACACTCGTGCTTGGGGTGCTCGCCCACTGGCCGGTTTTCAGGTGTCCACCGAGGCATTGGCCCCGTCGGAACGGCGACAGGCCGGACTTACGCAGGATGGCCGTTTCATATCGACGAGGGACGGCATGCGGCCGGCGGGGCCCATAGCCCCGCCGGCCTGCGAGGGCCTACCCTCGCCGCTACCCGTCCTTCTTGTGGCAGGTCAGGCAGAGCGCGCTGCCGGTATTGTCCACTCGGAGGAAGGTCTGGGTGTTGGCCCGGTGCGGATCGTGGCAGGAAGCGCACTGCACCTGGCCGGTGTAGAGCCTGACACCCTCCGTGCCGATGACGTCGCCTGCCAATACCGGCTTGAAGCCGACGGTATAAGCCGTATTCCCGTTCCCGACTGTGGCGCTCGGGCTCCTGGCATCGGTATACGTCATCGAGACAGGGTGGTCGTTCCTCAGGTCGGTGCCGATATTGGCGATGATCCCGGCCGGCATCTTCTTGGCAGTCGCGCCTTGGAAGGTCCAGTTGCTCGTCCCGGCCGCGGTCGGGGTCTCTGTGAAGCCGCCGGACCCTGGCAGATTCCGGAGGGCATCGAAGGCGATGGTGCCATCGTGACAGGACAGGCACGCCAGCGACACGCCCGTGGGCTGGGTCGGCTGCGCGTCCACCGTCGGGCTGTTGTACAACGTATAGCCGCTTGACGCGGGTAGGAGCCGGTTCCACAGCGGAGCGGACACGGAGGTATCCGCGCCGTGTGGCGTGTGACAGAAGACGCAGACTTCGCCCGTCCCCGAGGTGACATGGATGGCGCCGGTGCCCGACGTCGAGAGGTTGTGCTTGGTCTGGAGGATGCTCGTCAGCCCCGTGCCCTGGGCCCACGCCCCTCCCGCCGCGATCAAGCCCAACGCCACCGCTCCCGCCAGGACGATAACTGCTTGCCGCATGGCCGCTCTCATGATGTGTCTCCCTCTCCGTTCATGCCTCGGGTTCACTGTTACACCCCCCTGGCCTCCATGGCCAGAACCCCTAGCGCGTGACCTCCCGCTTTTGTCCTCCAGGTGCTGCCGATTCACCCAAGAGCTGGAAGACCTGGACCCTGCGGTTGTACTGATCGACCACGTAAATGCGGTTGCGCTCGTCGATGTGGATTCCCGCCGGCAGCCAGAACTCGCCGAACTTGCTGCCGAGGCCGCCGACGAAGAGGAGCAGCTGCCCCTCCTGGTTGAAGATCTGGAAGTTGTTGAACGCGGCGTCGGTGACGTACACGTTCCCGCCGCTGTCCACCGCCACTCCCTTCGGCCGGGCGAACTGTCCGAACTGCGCGCCCACCTCGCCGTACTTCCGGAGGAATGCGCCGTCCGGCGAGAACACCTGGACCCGGAAGTTCATCGTGTCGGTCACGTAAAGGGCCCCGCCCTTCGTGTGCAGATGCGTGGGGAAATTGAACTTGCCGGGCTCGGTACCTCGTTCGCCGAACTCGAAGAGGAAGCGGCCGCTTACCGTGTCGTACACGCGCACCTTGTGGCGGCCCGCGTCGGCGACGTACAGGCGCCCGGTGGCGCGGTCGATGGCCAGTCCGGCGGGCGAGTGGAACTCCCCCTGCGCGCCGATGGCCAGGACGACATTGCCGGTCTCGTCGTAGGCGAAGACCCGATCCAGGCTGGTATCGGAGACGAAGACGTACCCGCGGGCATCCACCGCCACCCCGGACGGCGACTTGAGCTGCCCCTGGCCGTCGGTGCCGAGGTACGACACCTTTCGCTTCTCTTTGTCGAAGACCCAGACCCGCGCGCCGCCGGTGTCGGTGACGTACACGCGTCCCCTGTCGTCCGTCGTCACCGCATACGGCTTCCCCATCCCTTCGCCCTGGTTCCCGCTGGGCCCGTCCACGACCTCTTTCAGCCAGTTCCTGGACGGAGGTTTGAACTGGTCGGATCGGTAGAGGGTCTCGACGTACCGGATGCGGGGCTGCTCGGGCGGCAGCGGCCAGACGAGGTCCACGGGCTTCGGTGGAACCGCGGTGGCGCAGCCCGCCGCTGCAATGGCCAACGCCAGGATCCCTGCTCCTCGTCTTAGTGCGGCCGGCCCCATGGAAAACCTCATGCCCGGTGGAGGTGCAAGGAGTGTTCCTTGGGCGTGGCGGGTGAAGGGGGACTTATATTTCAGTATGTTGAGGAGCGGGAGAATTTCCGCTGGGGGGAAACCCCCTAGCCGATGGGGGCCTACCCCCGGTCGCTGGGGAGAAGTGCTCAGCCGTGTCAGACTCCCTGACAATTAACGTAGGCAGCGTTACACCGGGGTGCCCGGTCGCTGCGGAGAAATCCTCAGCTGTGTCACACCCCTACGTGTACGCTACCGACTCCCAAGCCCCCTTACTTTTTCGCCTGTGTGGAGTCTGGCGCACCCCTGAACGGTTACGTCCTCAGGCGTCGCTGACGTCGGTGTGGACGGCCAGGTCGAACTTCTTGACCCGGTAGCGGAGCTCGTCCCGCGTCAGCCCCAGGAGTCTGGCGGCATGGGTCTGGTTGCCGTGTGTCAGCTCCAGGGCCTGCCGGACGAACTCGCGCTCCAGATCCTCGAGCACGACTCCCGTCGCGGGGATCTGGAAGCGCGGCTGCTCGCGGGCGGGTTCTGCCGGTCGGGCGGCGATCTCGGGCGGGAGGTCCCCGGGGGTCAGCTCCCCCGACTCCATGAGAATCATGGCGCGCTCGATCACGTTACGGAGTTCGCGCACGTTGCCGGGCCAGTCGTACTGCACGAGCAGACGCTCGGCGGCGACGCTCAGGCGGGGCTGCGGCTTCTTGAATTCGCGGCTGAAGTGATCGAGGAAGTGCCGGGCCAGCAGCGCGATGTCCTCGCGGCGCTCCCGGAGCGGCGGGATCGTGATCGTGACGACCTGGAGCCGGTAGTAGAGGTCCTTGCGGAAGGTGCCCTGGTCGACAGCCGCGCGGAGATCCTTGTTCGTGGCCGCGACCACACGGACGTCCACGCTGATCTCCTTGACGCCGCCGACGCGGCGGAAGCGGCGCTCCTCGAGCACGCGCAGCAGCTTGGCCTGGAGCGCGGCCGTCATGTCGCCGATCTCGTCGAGAAAGATCGTTCCGCCGTGCGCCAGCTCCAGCAGCCCCTTCTTCTGCGTCTTGGCGTCGGTGAAGGCGCCCCGCTCGTGACCGAACAGCTCGGATTCGAGCAGCGTCTCCTGCATCGCCGTGCACGTGATCTCCATGAACGCCTCGTCGGCGCGGGCGCTCTCGTAGTGCACCGCCTTCGCCAGGACGTCCTTGCCGGTCCCGCTCTCCCCCTGGATCAGCAGGGTGGTGGCGCCGCTGGCGCTGACCTTCCGGGCCAGCGACACCACCTCCTGGATGGCCCGGCTCGTGCCCACCAGGCGGTCGAAGTGATAGGGATAGAGATGCTTCTCGCGGAGGAACTCCACCTTCTGCCTGAGCTGTCGCGTCTCCAGAGCATTCCGGAGGGTCACCGTGAGGTTCTCGAAGTCGATGGGCTTGGCGATGTAGTCGTACGCGCCGAGCCGCATGGCCTCCACCGCCGTGCCGACATCGGCGTAGGCGGTCATGATGATCACCTGGATGTCGGGATGGCTCCCCTTGACCTGGCGGAGCACCTGGATGCCGTCGGTGTCGGGCAGCTTGAGATCCAGCAGGAGGAGGTCGGGGCTCTCCTCCCGGACGGCCGCCACGGCTCGCGCGCCGTCCTCTGCAGTCTCGACATCGTAGCCGAGCTTCTCGAGCGTCTGCTCGAGGGACCAGCGGATCAGACGCTCGTCGTCAACGACCAGCACTCTGGATGGCATGGGTGTCGCTCCTCGCCTCGTTACGCCGGAGGCGTTGCGGGCAGCGCGATTGTGAACGTTGTGCCGTGCCCGACCGAGCTCTCGGCCGTGATGCGGCCGCCGTGCTGCTCGACGACCCGCGCGGCGATGGCCAGTCCGAGCCCGGTCCCCTGGGCCTTGGTCGTGAAGAACGGCTGGAAGATGCGGGTGAGGTGCTCGGCCACGATGCCCCCTCCCGTGTCGCTGATCCGGACCTCCACCGCGAACCCCCGGTTCGGCGGCACGCGGGTCTCTAGCGTCAGGCAACCCCCCTGGGGCATCGCCTGGCGCGCGTTCACGAGGATGTTGAGAAAGGCCTGGTGGAGGAGGCTCGGGTCGACGTAGACGGCCGGGAGCGAGCCGCCCAGCCGGCGGACGATCCGGATGTCCCCGCGTGGCAGGAACCGCAAACTCTGCTCCAGCAGTCCGTTGATCTCCACCGCGATCCGCGCCGGCGTCACCGGACGGGCGTGCTGCAGAAGCTCCGTCAACGTCCTGTTCATGCGGGAGATCTGGGCCTGGACGTCGGCCAGCAGTGCGGCCTGGTCGTCCCCGGGCGCCAACCGGCTGCCGAGGACGTGCAGCGCGCCCGAGATGCCTGCCAGCGGGTTCCGGAGCTCATGCGCGAGCCCCGCCGCCAGCTCGCCCACCGTCGCCAGCCGGTCCGACCGGAGCAGCTGCTCCTGCTGCCGCTCGAGGGCCTGCTGGCGCCGCCGGGCCTGCTCGGCCACCACGCCCATGCACAGGCCCACCAGTCCGAAGAACGCCACCCGCAGCGCGAACCCCGGCTGCGGCGGGGGCCAGTCGCCCGCGAGGGCGTAGAGACCGGTGGCGGCGGCGGCGGCGCCGAGCCCGATCCCGAGCCCGAAGTAGAAGGCGTGGAGCGCGATGAGGAGAATGAAGGCCAGGTACAGATCGCTCGAGAACCCGCCTGTCATGCGGACCAGAAAAAAGACTACCGCCAGGTCGAAGACGAGCGCGACCTTGTACAGGAGCGCGATGCGCCCGGGGCGCATCGCATTCAACACGTAGAGGCCGACGCTGAACACCAGGAACATCGCCAGGATCGGAAGCTGGGGCGCATGTGTCCACTCCGGCGCCAGGGCCCACCACACCGTGCCCGCCGCCAGCGTCGCCCCGCGGAGCCCGAGGAACCAGAGGTCCAGAGGCTCGAGCCCAGCACGGCGCCCCCAGCGCTCGATCCGCGCCCCCACCTCACTCATCGCTGGCGCCGCGCCTCGGCGAGCATGGCCCGCGCGCGGTCGGCGTCCTCGCCGCTCGGCACGAGGGCGAGGAACGACTCGAGGGCCTTCTGGGCGGCGGCGTAGTCCTTCTTGCCCGTGAAGAGCAGGTGCGCGCGGTCCCAGTGGGCGTGGGCATACTTCGGGTCGATGCCGATGGCCTCCTCGATGCGGGCGAGCGCCTGGTCCAGATGCTTGCCCTGGTAGAGGATGAGCCCCATGTGGGTGATGGCCTCGGCGTTCCGCGGCTCACGGGCGAGCACGCGCTTGTACGCCCAGATTGCCGCGGGGATCTGTCCCTCGTCCAGCGCCATGTGGGCGAAGGCCAGAAGCTTCACGCTCGGCGCGTCTTCCCGCTCGACCTCCTTGCGCAGCACCTCGAGCGCCGCGCTGACCACGGGAGCGCCGGCCGGCCCGCTCGCGGCCGCGGGCGGCCGGGTCGCGGCCGGGCCACGGTCCGACGTCGGCCGCCCGAGGACCAGACCCGTCGTCACACCCAGTACCAGGAGCAGCACCGCGCCCAGGGTGAGGGCCAGCGGGCTGCGAAGTCGCGCTCCGAGCCTCGCAGGCTGCGAGACCGCGCGCGGCGGCCCCTCCTTCGCCTCGCGTTCGGCCGTACGCAGGCGCTTGAGGAGGCCCGCCACCTGCCTCTCCGAGCGTTGCTTGAGCTCGGCGTGGTCCGCCGCGGAGAGCCGCCCGGCGGCCAGATCCTCGTCCAGCTCACGGATCGCCGCGTAGGCGGAATCGAGCTGCCGCTGGAGATCGTCCGGCGCCGTCATGGTGTCTTCCCCTGGAGACCCCGTCGCACCGCCGCGAGGTCCACCTCGTCGATCTCGTCCCTTGTGCCACACGGTCGATGCTGCACTCAGCCACCGTTGTGCCATTCCTATGCCACACCCACGTGGCAGGAGCAATTGTATTGGGATCAGGAGGTTAGCCATGGCCATGGGCACAGCGAGCAGACGCGGCGGTGGACAGGCCGAGGTGGGGCTGACCCATCTGTGGGGAAAATTCCCCACTCGATCGGTCAGTCTGCGCCGCCCACTACTTCGACCCCGGCCAGGCCCGCTTCGACCTGCCGAGCGTCACCAGCCTCGACTACCGGGGGATCACCCTCAACCTCCGCAACAAGACCGGCGCAACAAGACCGGCAAGACCCAGGGGCCCGGCGACCTCGGCACGCCGCAGGCCGACGATCCGCGCGTGCGCGAGGTGATCCAGGGGCATCAGCAACTCGGGGAACCCCGGGCGGGCCCTGGCGACCCGCCCGGAGGAGCCTGACCTACTCGAACTTGTACTTGAGGGTGACGCCGAGGATCTGGGCCCAGTAGTTCTTCTGGTCGTTGCCGAGGAAGATCGGGGCCCCGGCCACGCCGGCGCCCAGGAACGGCTGGCTGGTAGCCGTCTGCCAGTCGTGCTTGGTGAACGACTCGTAGACGTAGAAGAGCTTGCCGGTCAGGGACTTCGTGAAATGGTACTGGAGGGCAGCCTCGAGCCGGGCATAGGAATCCTCGAAAGCCGGCCAGCGGTAGGCGACGGCGTTGGGCCCGGCGGCGGAGTAGACGGCGCTGCCCGTCGCGTTCGGGCTGTACTGCTGGACCAGGCTCATCGCGTAGGAGTACGACCCGTTGAAGAGGAAATCGAGCCTCTGAGGAAGAATCGCCGCCTTGATGGACCCGTGGAAGGTGTCCACGGTGTCCGTGCTGTTGGAGATCCAGTCGAGCGACGGATCGTCCGGGTTCCGGACGGACGAGCGCTGCTTCTGGAAATTGGAGTCGTGCACGTAGCCCGCCGAGAAGGACATCCGGTCCGTCGGAGCCCAGTTGACGTCCATCCCCGCCGACCAGCCGACCACCTGCTGGAGACCCATCGTCACCTGGTTACGGGTGTTCCCGTTCTGAAACATCCCGGAGGCGATGTAGTCGTCAAACTTGTAGCCCGCCGTGGGACTGAAGGAGAGCCGGTCGGTCGGCGTGATCTGCACCATCAGGTCCGCCCGCTGGCGGTCCCGGTCGGCCTCGTTGAACTTGCGCAGCGCGAAATTCTGGGCGCCGGGGAAGCCGGGCGGATCGTCCGCGTTGTTCTTAAGATATGCGTTCGTGTTGTATGCGTTCCCCCGGCGAAAGGACGGCAGGTACGTCGCGCGGACGAGCAGCCAGTCGGACGGCGTATAGTCGAGCGCGGCTTTGGCGCTGGCCTCGTCGGTATGCGTCACTTCCCAGTTCCGGTTCCGGTTCCAGCCCTCCCAGCCGACGCCCAGCGTCAAGGCCGCGGACGGCGCAATCCGCCAGCGGCCGTCCAGGTTCGCGTTCTGGCGCTGGAAGTCGAACCGCCCGGCCCTCTGCGGCCCCGAGGCAATGGTGTTCTGGTCGTTGAGGATGAAGGCGGAGAAGGTCGGCGTGTCGCTGAAGTCCATCAGGTCGTACAGCCGGTACTTGAGCGAGAAAGTGACCGGCACGGGCAGCGGCCGGCTCGTCACGTCGAGGTTGAAGAGCGCGCTCTGGACGTTGCCGTTGAGGCTCTCCTGCGGAAGTCTGAGGCTCGGGTTCGTGAGAACCAGCGAGTTCGAGTACGTCTGCTGCTGGAAGTCCTGGTCCTGCAGCCTGATCTGATAGGTGAAGCTGGCGTTGACGCGCGTGCGCATCGGCAGGTTGATGCCGCCGGCGAGGTTGAACGTGTGGGCCTGGTTGTCGGGCGGCAGCGACGTCGTGCCGAATTGGGCCGTGTTGCCCACGGCGGGGCAGGGCGCCGGGGGGCCCGGGGGGCAGGGGTTGTCGGCCCGCACCCAGTCGAAGCCGTTCACGAACACCGACGCGGTGTACCCCCACTGGAGCTGGACCATCTCGCTCGCCCAGGTTCCGCGCATCCTGAACTCGTGGATGGTCTGGTCGATGGGCTGGACCAACTCGACGAAGCTCCCGCCCGGGCTGCCGAACGCCATCCCGAAGGGGCGCTGGCCGTCCTTGTAGGTGCGCGTGTACTCGGCCGAGAGGTCCAGGTTGGGCGTCGGCGAGAGCTTGAAGAACACGCGCCCCGTGTACCACTGCTGGGCGATCTGACCGTCGCAGTCGTTCTTGGCGGTGCCGAGCGCCGAGTCCGTGCAGCCCCACGGCGGCGCGTTGTTCCAGTTGGCGAGCGGGGGCCGCGGCGTCGGCAGCTTGAAGACGTTGCCGCCGAACTCGGTGTAGAGGGACTGGGCGTTGGTGGAATAGACGTGGCGCATCTGGTCCCAGTCGAACCCGGCCTGCCACTGGCCCAGCCGCTCGCCCAAGAGGTGGAACTCCTGGGTGTGAAGTCCCCAGTCCTTTCCGCTAAGCTGGAACGAGTAGCTCTCGTCGGGCCGGAAGATCCGCAGCCGCAGGCCCTCCAGGTAAAGCCCCGTGTTGATGTCACGGTACTCCTCGAACTTGGCGTCCGCCTTCCCCGGGGTGCGGTCCCCGTTGGGATTCTCGGGGAGGAAGCGGAGCCCCGGCTCTATGAAGCCTTCGACGTTCCACCCACCGATCTGGGTCTCGGTCTTGGTCTGGGCCGAAGCCACGCCTGCGCCGGCCAAGATCGCGAGGGCCGCGAAGAGGAATCTCGTCGTTCGGGTTTGTCGCATTGGCGGCCCCCTAGCGTGTGAACCTGCGCCCGGCTGGGTGATTGGAGCCGTGGATGACCGCGTGGCAGTCGTTGCACGACCGCCCCACCAGGAATTTCTCGGCGCTGCCGTCCCTGCCGTACGGCCTCGAAGGGTGTAGGGGCTCCGTGTGGCACTGCTGGCAGAGCCGCGGCCTCGCCAGCTTGAGCATCGCCTCGTAGTTCGAGCCGTGAGGATCGTGGCAGTTCGCGCAGCTCTCGACCACCGGCTGGTGGCTCCAGAGGAAGGGGCCCCGCTTCTCCGCGTGACAGGTGAAGCACGCGTCGTTCAGCGACGGCTCCTTGAGCAGGGCGGGCGTGACGGTGCCATGCGGGTTGTGACACGAGGAGCAGGTCATCTTGCCCTCGCGCACCGGCATGTGGGAACTCCGCATCGTCTGGGCCCGCTTCTGGAGGTGGCAGGTGCCGCAGGTCTCGATCTCGGTGGCCTTGGCGAGCTGGCTCTTCGGAGAAGCGTCCTCCATCAGCTTGTGGCAGTTGGTGCAGGCCACGTCGCGCGACTCGTGGCTGCTCCCCTTCCAGAAGATCCGGGCGCCCTTGGTGTGGCAGTCGAGGCAGACCGCGTTCCGCTTCTCCACCGGCGTCTTGTCGTTCTTCGCGAAGGTGATCATCCCGCCCACGCCCTTGGCGCCGCCCGCGTCCACGTGGGCCTTGCCCGAGCCATGGCAGCTCTCGCAGGCGTTGGCCTCCTTGGGGCTCCGCGCCTGGAAGAGGAAGAGGCGCCCCATCCTGGTCTTGGAGAACTTGCTGAACGCCTCCTCGTGACAACCCTTGCAGGTCTCCGCGCCGACATAGTTGCCGTCTGCCGGCGCGGCCGCGCCGGTGGCCGGCCTTGCCGGCTGCTGGGCGGGTGCGGAGGAGGAAAGACCGAGGACAGCTCCGGCAGACAGAGCGAAGGACGCCCCGCCGATGACCCATACAGCGCGTCGAAGCTTCCCGCCCATGTGGCAACTCCTCTCCGCCGTCGAGAAAGGCCTTGGCGTCGGTGCTCGAGGCACTCGCCACCGTCCGCGGCGCACTCTACTCGTCCGGCCCGCCCTGCGTCAATAGTGCGTTCAGCTAAATTTCACCACTTTGCGGCAACGCCGCACGGGGCAGACTCTAGGAGTCCTTCGGACCCTTGTCAACAGAAATGGCGGGGGCGCCTCATCAGGGCGGCGCCGCCCCCGCAACCCCGTCCGCGAGCCGCTTCGTCGGCAGCACGCGGATCAGCACCGCCAGGATCACGAACGGCAGGGCGAGGAGCGCCATGGCGCTGAGAAATCCCTCGATGCCCATGACCTCCAGCTTGTAGGCCATCAGCCCCCTGAAGCTCTTCGAGAAGAGCTGACCGCCGATCACGACGTTCCAGCGCGTGCTGAAGATGCCCAGCTGGATCAGGATGACCGCCGTGAAGTACAAGAGCTTCCGGCCGTCCTCGTTGAGCCTCCGCCACTTCGCGACGACCAGGATGCCCAGCGGGATGAACATGCCGATCAGGATCTGCAGCACGAACAGACTCATGAACAGCTTGTGCGTGATGAGCTTGCCCAGGATCTTCACCGACTCCTCGCTCTCGTAGAGGCGGTGGATGAAGTCGAGCGCCTCGAGGGAGAAGTCCACGATCACGGCGTAGAACAGATACGAGGTGATGGTGTCGAGGCAGCGCATGTCGACCGGCTCCTTCCGGATCGCGGCCAGCATCATGTAGAGGAAGATGACGAGCGCGATCCCGGAGACGATGGCCGACATGAGGAACACG
>ORMF011842502.1_pt1 | contig 23433 bp, 16 predicted proteins | sample 1779871 | NCBI WGS metagenome assembly ORMF01 (sample SAMEA104232316, study PRJEB22302) | groundwater metagenome | biome: forest; feature: aquifer; material: groundwater | place: USA | collected 2011-08-07 | depth 5.4 m | reverse complement strand
GCGCACCGACCGAATGCAGGCAAGGCACAAAATGCCCTTCACGGCCAAGTACATCCCAAACTTTGGCGCCCATGCGCGTCATCACCTTCATGGAAACGACGACATAGGGCGAATCCGTGAGTTCGATGCCGATGTGCGCGATATGCGATCCCAGCGGGCCCATCGAAAACGGCACAACATACATCGTCCGTCCGCGCATCGAGCCGTCGAAGATCTTCGCCATCGTGGCGCGCATCTCCTTCGGATCCACCCAGTTGTTCGTCGGGCCCGCGTCCTCTTTCTGCTCCGAACAGATGAACGTCCGGTCTTCCATGCGCGCCACATCGGTCGGATCCGACAAGGCAAGGTAACTGTTCGGGCGCAGCTTCGGGTTCAGACGACGCATGGTGCCGGCAGCGACCATCTCATCGCACAAACGATCGTACTCGGCATTGGTGCCGTCGCACCAGACAATACGATCCGGCTTGGTCAGCGCCGCGATTTCCGAGACCCACTCGATCGCCCGCGCGTGTTTCACATAGACCGGTGCGTTGACGTCGATACCCGGGGTATACGGTCGATTCATGTCCAAAGCCTCGATGACTGGCGCGGGACCGGCTCCGTCAAGTTGGGCGAAGCAAAAAAAAGGCGGGCCGATTCTATTGCCGGAGTGTGAATGAGGCGCGGAATATACACCAATTCCACAGGCTCCGAAGAGTTGAAACCCCGCGTTGCACAATACGAAATACTCGGTCGTCCCGCTGAAAAGCCCGGAAACACTTCACCCACCGCAGCCAGCACTTGCGTGAAAGTAATTGTCTGCCCCATGCGACGTGACAGACACCGCTCGCGGGGTTCGGCGCAAACAGCGTTTTCACGTTGGCCGCCGCGCAATCCGCACACATCGACCCATTCTTCTATCCCGGGCACGGACGTACCGGACCCCGGGCACGGCCACCGCTGCATCGCGAAACAGACGCAGCCGGATCAATCTCGCTACAGCGATCCGGGAATGTGCCGCCAAACAATCCGGAGCACCAAACGAATTATTTTCCAACGCAGAAACGGGAAAATATTTCGCCAAGCAGATCGTCGGCCGTGAATTCCCCGGTAATAGAACCAAGCGATCGATGTGCCAGCCGAAGTTCCTCGGCGAACAACTCCGGCCGACTCAACTGGCCGTCCGCGCGCGACAGGCTTTGTTCGGTTTGCTCTAACGCCGCGATATGGCGTTCACGCGCCATGAACACATCCTCATTCCCCACTTGCCAGCCGGCGCTGTCGAGCAATGCAGCACGCAACAGATCGACCCCCTCGCCCGTCATGGCCGAAAGGAAAATCCGCTCACCGTCGGCAACGGCCTCCCGTTTCGGAGCCTCGCCGGAAAGATCGATCTTGTTGAACACGGTCAGCAGCTTGAGTTTGGGCGGAAGATTGGCAACGATCGAAATGTCGGCTGGAGCGTAGCCCGCGGTGACATCAACCAGCAACAATACAAGGTCCGCTTCGCCGATCGCCTGCCAGGTGCGCTGGATACCCAATGCTTCCACTTCGTCGGCAGCCTCCCGCAGACCCGCCGTGTCGACAATATTGAGGGGGACACCGTTCACGTTCAGTGTTTCCCGGATCGGATCGCGCGTCGTCCCGGGAACGGGCGTAACTATGGCCAGATCCTCGCCCGCTAACTGGTTGAGCAGAGAAGATTTGCCAACATTTGGCTGCCCCGCCAATACAACCTGGATTCCGGTGCGCAAAAGGCTGCCCTGCCGGCTGCGCTTGAGAGCATCACTAACGGCGCGCTGCAGTTCTTCAAGGCTGTTCTTCGCCAAGTTCCGGTCGACCTCGTCGATTTCTTCCTCAGGAAAATCAAGCGTTGCCTCTAGCAGCATGCGCAATTCCACGAGCTTCGCCTCCAGGCCATGAACAAGCTTGGAAAACTCTCCGCGCAAGGAACGAAGCGCCGAACGCGCGGCTTGTTCAGTCGACGCGTCGATGAGATCGGCCACCCCTTCCGCTTGAGCAAGGTCCATCCGGTCATTCTCGAAAGCACGGCGCGTGAACTCCCCCGGTTCCGCGACGCGAGCACCCAATTCGAGACTGCGATCGAGAAGCAGGCGCATGACGATAGGTCCGCCGTGACCATGCAACTCCAGAACATCTTCGCCCGTATAAGAATGCGGCGCGGAAAAGTAGATCGCTATGCCGTCGTCGAGAGGCCTGCCCGTGGCATCCAGAAACGCAGCCTTGACTGCCCTTCTGGCCTCGGGCACATAACCGAGAATCGCAAGTGCGACAGGTTTGAGATCGGACCCGGACAATCGGACAATGCCCACTCCGCCCCGTCCCACCGGCGTGGCCACAGCAACAATCACATCACCCTCGCGCGTCATCGCCAACGAAAGGGCCTGCGGCGAGGCCGTCCTACCGCTTTACCACCGCTTTGTTGCCCTCGATCATCCGTGTGATCTGCCATTGTTGAAGTATGGATAACACATTGTTGACAAACCAGTAGAGAACGAGGCCCGCAGGGAAAAAGAAAAACATGATGCCGAACGCAAAGGGCATGATCATCATGACTTTCGCCTGCACCGGATCGGGCGGGGTTGGATTCAGCTTGGTCTGAATGACCATGGATACCATCATCAGCGTCGGAAGCACGAACCAGGGATCGGCGGCGGAAAGATCAACAATCCATCCGTAGAATGGCGCCTGGCGAAGTTCCACCGCCGCAAGAAGCACCCAGTAGAGCGCAATAAACACCGGTATCTGCACCACAATCGGCAGGCAGCCTCCGAGGGGGTTTATCTTCTCGGTCTTGTACATATCCATCATCGCCTGATTGAGCTTGACCCGGTCATTTCCGTAGGTTTCCCGAAGTTTGGTCAGTCGCGGAGTGACCAGTTTCATCTTTGCCATCGAGCGGTAGCTTGCCGCGGAAAGCGGGAAAAAAATCAGCTTCAGCACGACTGTGAGAAGAATGATCGCAAGACCCCAGTTGCCGACCCAGCCGTGGAAAAGCTCCAGCACCCAGAAAAGCGGCGCGGCAATGATGGTCAACCATCCGTAATCGACGACGAGATCCAGCCCGCTTGCGATCGTCTTCAGCTTGTCCTGTTCCTGCGGCCCAGCGTAAAACGGCACTGAAACCTTGGCACTTGACCCGGCCGCAACCGGAGCGATTGGCAGGATCACTCCGACGGCGTAGTACCCTTCGGAAAGACGCCGCGTGTAGTACTCACGAGGTGTCTTGTCGGCGGGCACTATCGCAGCGACAAAATAGTGCTGAAGCATCGCAACCCAGCCGTTGTCCGCATTCTTCGAGTAGGACGTTTTGCCTTTGTCAACATCGCCGAACGCCACTTTATGAAACTTGTCCTGCTCGGTATAGATGGCGGGCCCGGTGTAGGTGCTCATCATCGATGATGTTCCCGCCGGATCTTTGTTATCGCGCGTAATCTGGAAATAGGCGTGCGCCGCAAGCGGCGATTGGCTGGTGTTGACGATTTCGTATGTGGTGTCGATCAGGTAGCTGTCTCGCCGGAATGTAAAGATCTTTGCGACCTTCACTCCCTCGGGCCCTTGCGCCTCGAGACGCAACTCCAGCGCGTCTTTCCCAGCCTCGAGCTTGGCCGATTTCGTGCTGGCGGAAAACTGCGTCTTGTGGTTCGGCAGTTCCGCTCCTATCAACCCGCTCTGTGCATAATATTTGTGCTCCGGTCCAAGGAGAATGAACTCCTTGGTTTTGTCCACCGTGTCCTTGTGCTTGCGCAACTCCAGAAACGCGAGATCGCCGCCCAGTGTGTCGATTTCGGCGATGAAATTATCCGTTTCGACACGGATCCGCTCGCCCTTTCCTGTTGCCTGCGAGACCGGCGGTGCTGCGGTGACCGCGGGCGCAGCGATTCCCGGCACCGGCGCCGTACCGCCGGGCGACTTGCCCGGCGACGCAGGCGCCGGCACGACGGATTGCGCCACTGCCGCCACATCCCCGGACCGGGTTTCCTTCTGCCACGCCTCCCAGATGAGAAGCAGCGAGAAGGAAAATATGAAGAACAGGACCAGCCGTTGTGTGTCCATCGGCGTCTATCGGTTAGTTTCAGGGGACCGGGTCATAGCCGCCGGGGTGCCAAGGATGGCATCGGCAAACCCGCTTCACGGAGAGCCACGAACCACAGACAACGCCGTGGTTTCGAAGCGCATCCTGAGCATACTCAGAACAGGATGGGAAAAACCGGCAGTTTTGCCCAAGTAGCGGGCTTACAATATACCGATAAGCTTGCAGCAATCCGACAAGGACTTTGGTCATCTTGCCTTGCTTACCTTCTTTGCTCGAGCAGGTGCTGCAACTGCTCGGACAGGACTTCGAGAGAAGCGGGACGAGCCACCACGCGCACCAGCAGATCTCGACCGCCAAGTTGTTCCTGGTTTAGCCGGAACCACTCTTTCAGCAGGCGCTTTGCCCTGTTGCGATCGACTGCCCGGCGCAAGTGACGTTTGGGCACGATCACCGCGATACGGGCAATTTGCGCGCCGTTGGGCCTTGCAGTAACCGCCAATGCCCCCGCTCGACGGGGCCGCCCCGCCTTAAGCAATGACCCAATGTCTTTGGATCGCAGCCGTTGTGCGTGGCGTAATCCAAACGGATGCCGAATTCCGCCAAACCCGCCTAGATTCAAACCGATAGACGGGCCCGTCCTTTTGCCCGCCGAGCACGGATGACTGCCCGCCCTCCGCGCGAACGCATACGGACCAAGAAGCCGTGCGTACGCTTGCGGCGAACAACGGAGGGCTGGTAAGTGCGTTTCATGACGATTCCTTGCTGGCGTGCATAAAGAACCTGCTATTACACGACAATTCCTATTGAATTGTCAATCGTTTGCAAGCGCGCCACCTGTGGATAAGTAGCCTTCGAGCGAGTAGAATTCAACACTTGATTAGCCCTCCGAAATGCGCTGTACTCTATGGAATCTTTCTGGCTTGGTTGCCTGAGCCTGTTTGAAAAAGAACTTAATTCTCAACAGTTTAACACTTGGATACGGCCGCTTAGGCTTGATCCGGATGCGGCAGTCGAGGGTGAGTTGCGTCTCTACGCCCCCAATCGTTTTGTACTGCAATGGGTGAAAGAGCGATTTGTCCCGAGAATAGAGGCACTCGGAGCTGAAAAATTGGGCGCTCCGGTTCGCGTTTCGGTCGCCCTAGAGGCGCGCGAGGACAAGCGTGCGGAACGACCGTCAATCGCTCCGACCCGGGAGAACTCCGCTCCCGTCACATCAAAGATTGCAGCAACAGAACGTTCCGCCTCCAGCCTCATCGAAAGTTTCAATTTTGATGACTTCGTGGCCGGAAAAGCCAATCAACTTGCTCGTGCTGCCGCTATTCAGGTTGCTGACCATCCAGGCACCTCCTACAACCCGCTCTTTATTTATGGCGGGGTAGGCCTGGGGAAAACGCATTTGCTTCACGCCGTCGGCAATCATGTCGTCACACAACAGCCTCGCGCCCGCGTGCGCTACCTGCATGCTGCCCAATACATTTCAGACGTCGTAAAGGCTTATCAGCAAAAATCCTTCGATGAATTCAAGCGCTATTACCATTCGCTCGACCTTCTCCTGATAGACGATATCCAGTTTTTTACCGGCAAGGATCGCACTCAGGAAGAATTTTTCTATGCGTTTAATGCACTAATTGAAGCGCACAAACAGGTAATCATTACCTGCGATACCTACCCTAAAGATCTTGCCGGTATTGACGAACGCTTGAAATCGCGCTTTTCTTGGGGACTTACTGTCGCGATTGAGCCTCCTGAGCAGGAAATGCGGGTAGCTATCATCCTAAAAAAAGCAGACGCGATGGGAATCGCACTCCCAGAAGAGGTCGCTTTTTTTATTGCCAAGCATATCCGCTCCAACGTTCGGGAGCTGGAAGGGGCGCTGAAAAGCGTAGCTGCTTACGCCCGTTTCAGTTCCAAGCCAATCACCCTGGATTCGGCCAAAGACGCTTTGCGAGATTTACTTTCATCGCAAAATAGGCAAATCACCGTAGATAACATTCAAAAAACGGTGGCTGATTATTACAAGATAAAAATCACCGATATGCACTCGAAGAAGCGCAGTCGCAATATTGCCCGGCCAAGACAAGTGGCAATGGCACTTGCCAAAGACCTGACCCAGATGAGTCTCCCCGACATCGGGGATGCCTTTGGAAATCGCGATCACACTACCGTTCTTCACGCCTGCAGAACAATCGCGTCCCTGCGCGAGAAAAACCACGACATCAACCGCGACTATCACTTTCTGGAACAAGTACTAAAAGGCTGAAACAATAAATGGTAACTGCTGTATCGAACGTGGATGAATTGTGATCAAGTGCGCCGCACCACATTTACATCCGGAGTTATTCCAGACGACTCAAGCCAGGCCCACAGACATGCCCACATGTTCTTAACAGGTCCAAGCCGCACCATTGCTCGATCGAGCCCGCTTATCCACAGAAAAACCGGACATCATCATCATCATCAAGGATAAGAAATGACACTTATCAAGATAACCCGAGAAGCCATCTTAAAGCCCTTACAGGCAGTTTCAGGAATCATTGAACGACGTCATACGCTTCCCATACTGTCTAACGTCTTGATATCGAGAAGCGAAAAGAAAATTGAATTCGTGGCGACGGATATTGAAATCGAGATATCGGCGGCAACGACTGCCGGCGGAGAAGCCGAGCAGAAGATGATTACCGTAGGCGCCAGGAAACTGCTCGACATACTTCGAGCTCTGCCGGAAGGTAGTGAAGTTTCTCTTACCCTGTCCGACAAGCGCCTACAGGTGCGCTCGGGGAAAAGCCGGTTTTCCCTGCAGACGTTGCCGGCGGAAGATTTTCCCCGCCTCGCTTCCCCGGAAAGCACTACGCTCAGGTTCAGCGTTCCTCAGAAATTGCTTAAGGCGCAGGTGGACCTAGTTCAGTATGCAATGGCACAACAAGACATTCGTTATTACCTGAATGGTCTCTTGATGGTTGTCGAGGATGGGCTGCTCAGATTGGTCGCGACAGACGGACATCGGTTGGCATATGCGACCCGTGAACTGGACACAAAAGGACTCACAAGGCAGGAAGTCATTCTGCCGCGCAAGACCATCATCGAACTCTCCAAGCTACTAGAAGACTCCGATGTTTCAGTTGAAATTGAACTGTCTGCTACCCAAGCGAAGTTCATTTTCGGTGAAATAACCTTGATTTCCAAGTTAGTGGACGGAAAATTTCCCGACTACGGAAGAGTAATTCCCCAGAATCAACCAAAAAAATTGAGAATGAAACGTACGGAGATTCTCGCTGCCCTGCAAAGAGCGGCGATTCTCACCAGCGATAAATTCAGGGGTGTGCGATGGGTGCTTTCCGACGGAAGTCTGAAAATATATTGCACGAATACAGAACAGGAAGAAGCTCAAGAAGAACTTGACGTTCCCTATCAGGGGGAATCGTTGGATATTGGTTTCAACGTTGGATACCTGCTGGATGTGCTCAACAACTTGGAAACCGAAGAGATCGATTGCGGGTTGGGTGACGCCAACTCGAGTGCTTTGATTACCGTTCCTGACAAGGACGATTTCAAATATGTAGTTATGCCGATGCGGATTTAACGAAAGTACGTCGGAGTTTCTTCTTCCAACGATTTTCAGTTTTGTTGTTGCCAAGCTCTACAGAAAGACGGGAATGACCGAATCACAGACAGGACAGGGCAATGGGGAAGATTACGGATCCAATAGCATAAAGATGTTGAAAGGGTTGGACGCTGTTCGGAAGCGCCCTGGCATGTATATTGGAGATACTTCGGATGGTACCGGCCTTCACCATATGGTCTTCGAGGTCGTCGACAATGCGATCGACGAGGCACTGGCCGGCTATTGCGACGAAATCATCGTCACGATCCACACAGACAATTCTATTTCGGTTACCGACAACGGTCGCGGTATTCCCACGGAAATACACCGGGACGACGAACTCCGCCGCTCGGCGGCAGAAATCGTGATGACCGAGCTTCATGCGGGCGGCAAGTTTGACAACAATTCCTACAAGGTCTCCGGCGGTTTGCATGGCGTCGGCGTGTCTGTTGTCAACGCGCTTTCTTCCTGGTTGCGCTTGACCATTCGCCGTGAGGGCGTAACGAACTTCATGGAATTCAGGCGCGGCGAGCGGGTGGAGCCCTTGAAGGTCATAGGAACCACCGAACGCCGGGGTACCGAGGTGCATTTCCTGGCATCGATCGAGACGTTCGGATACGTGGAATATCACTACGATATTCTCGCCAAGCGTTTGCGTGAGCTGTCTTTTCTAAACAACGGAGTCAAGATCGCCCTGGTGGATCAGCGCGTTGGAAAAGAAGAGAATTTTGCTTATGCCGGAGGCGTCTGCGGTTTTGTCGAGTACATGAATCGAGCCAAGTCGACCCTCCATCAGACCCCGTTTCATGCCGTTGGGGAAAAGGAAGGCATCGTTGTTGAAGTCGCGATGCAATGGAACGATTCGTACCAGGAAAGCGTTCTATGTTTTACCAACAATATTCCTCAAAGAGACGGAGGAACGCATCTGACCGGGCTGAGAGCGGCGATGACTCGTTCGTTGAATCAGTATATTGATGCCAACGAAGTCGCTAAGAGGGCCAAGGTCGAAACGACCGGCGACGACATGCGGGAAGGTTTGACCTGTGTCCTTTCGGTGAAGATTCCGGAACCAAAATTTTCATCGCAGACCAAGGAAAAACTCGTTTCTTCGGAAGTACTCCCGGTCGTTCAGGAAATTGTCGCCGAAAATCTGAAGAATTTTCTGCTTGAACATCCGAACGAAGCCAAGACAATCTGCACAAAGATAGTCGATGCGGCAAGAGCCCGAGAAGCGGCGAGAAAGGCGCGTGAAATGACGCGCCGCAAAGGCGTCCTCGACTCCTTTGGACTGTCGGCAAAACTTGCGGACTGCCAGGAGAAGGATCCTTCCAAATGCGAGCTTTATATTGTCGAGGGAGATTCTGCAGGCGGATCCGCCAAACAAGGACGCGACCGGAAATTCCAAGCGATACTTCCACTGAAAGGAAAGATTCTCAATGTGGAAAAGGCGCGATTCGAAAAGTTGCTCTCATCCCAAGAAATTATCACACTAATACAGACGCTTGGTACGGGAATTGGAAAGGACGAATACGACGTCGGCAAGCTTCGTTACCACCGGATTATCGTGATGACGGACGCGGATGTAGATGGGGCCCATATTAGGACGCTTCTGCTTACCTTTTTCTACCGTCAAATGCCGGATCTTGTCGAGCGCGGGCACGTCTATATCGCCCAGCCACCGCTCTACAAGGTGAAACTCGGCAAGCAGGAGCGCTATCTGAAGGACGATCATGAGCGCGACGAATTCATGCTCGCGCAGGCACTCGTAGGATCTTCGATTGTTCCCAGGGCCGGCGCGGTCGCGATTGACGGGCAAGCCCTGGCGGAGCTTGCAAAATCTTATCTTCTTTCGGAGGCTGTTATCCAGAGGCTTTCGCGGATTATCGATGTTGAGGCCTTGCATGCCCTCCTCAAAGGCGTGCAAATGGATTTGTCGAGCGCACAAGGGGCCGGAGCATCCGCGCTCAGGCTCAAGCAGGCTATGTCCAAGGGAGGTGTAAACGGTATCGCCGTGCGCGCCCGATATGACGAGAAAAATGAGCGTCAACAGCTCTTGATCGAACGCAACCACCATGGGAACACCAAAACGAGCGTGATTAATGATGACTTTCTCGTTTCCGGAGATTACCGCCAGATTGAAGCGACCGCAGTGATGCTGGGAGGATTGATTGGCTCGGGAGCTGAGGTTGTTCGCGACGACAAGAGCACCAGCATCGCTGATTTTGGCGAAGCGATGCGATGGTTGCTCGCGGAGGTCGAGAAGAGCTCTGCTATCCAGCGGTACAAGGGTCTTGGCGAGATGAATCCTGAGCAACTCTGGGATACCACGATGGATCCGAACACGAGACGCCTGCTGCGGGTTCAGATCGACGATGGAATCGCGGCGGACGAGATATTCACAAAGCTGATGGGCGACGAGGTGGAACCGCGTCGCGCATTCATCGAGCAGAATGCGCTGGTCGCGCGTCTGGACGTCTAGGGCGGCGATGGATCATCGGTTCGCGAATTTCCTCGCGAACATGCCCGCGGTGGACTTGCATTGCCACCTCGTCGGCGCATTGCGTGCTCAGACGGTGGATGCGCAAAACGCCCATCTGTGCAGCGAGATATGACAGCGCTGGAAAAGGGTCTGCAGGTAGCTTTAGACAGTTTTCTTTTTTACGGGCGTTTTCTTCGCGACCTTGACAGCCTTCTTGGAGGCGGGTTTTCGTTCGACGGGTTTCGGTTTCTTGGGTTGCACCGGTTTGCTGATGCCTGTTGCGGCGGTTTTTTTCGCCACACGCGGAGCGAACTCGAAGCCAACTTTTCCGTCGGACCCTTTTACAAGAAACGCGGAGAATGGCCGGCCTTTTTTTGAAATAAACCGGGGCAGCAAATCGGTCCTCCCGGTCGTCAGGAGCTTCACCATCTGTTCCCGCTCTATCGGTCGTTGCAGGATGATCTTGCCCGACCGGAAGTCGCAGGTTTTGGCCGGGCCAAGAGACTTTTCGCATGCATACGCCATGTCCAGTTCGTAGACATTCGCTTTGCATTTTGGACATGCGCCGACCGGCGCCTTACCCGTCAGGTCTATCTTTTCCGGCGCCCCCGATGCATCCAGACGCTCTTGGCCGAAGTCGAATTCCAAGCGGTGCTCTGCATTGAACCTTATTGTAGCGATAAAGGGACGCCCCATTCGGCTACGAAATCCGGTAAGCGGTCCGATCTTTCCTTCGCGAATCAATTTGGCCACTTCTTCAGGCGCCCATTCGCGCCCGGAAACGACTTTCCAAAGCGAAAAGTCGCATTTCTGGCACTGAAATTTCCGGTAATTCTCCTGCACGGTGCCGCCGCACTTCGGACATGGCACTGCCACAGTAGCGAACGCAGTATCCGGGATGTCTCCGGTTTTTATACGGCCGACGAACTCTCGGGTAATTCCGGTGATATGTTCCATAAACTCGTCGCGCGCGAGCTTCCCCTGTTCCATTTGCTTCAGCTTGTATTCCCAGTCCCCGGTCAACTCCGGAGACACGAGCTCATCGATGCCAAAGTGTTTAAGGGCAAAGAGCAGCGAGAACGCCTTGGGGGTCGGCACCAGTTCGCGCATGTTTCTATGTACATAATCCTCGCGGATGAGTCCCTCAATTACGGCGGCGCGCGTGGCTGCGGTGCCCAATCCCTTCTGCTGCATCGCTTCTCGCAATTCGTCGTCTTCGATCAGCTTGCCGGCGCCTTCCATCGCGGAAAGGAGAGTTGCCTCTGAATACCGGGCGGGTGGCTTGGTTTGCAGTGCGTCAATTATGGTCTCGAGGGTTGCCACAGTTTCCTGCGCCTCCACAGCCACAAGGTGTTCTCCCTCGACGGCCGCAGTTTTGCCGTAGACCTCCAGCCAGCCGGGCCTGACCAGAACACGCCCTTCGGTCTTGAAGGAGTGTCCTTGGACGCGAGTGAGCCGCGTGGTCTGGAGATACTCCGCGGCCGGATAGAAAACGGCCAGAAACCGGCGCACCACAAGATCATAGATCTTGGCTTCCGGCTCGCTCAGGTGTTTTGGCGCTTGCAAGGTCGGAATGATCGCGAAGTGATCTGAGATCTTGGAGTTGTCAAAAATCCGCTTGTTCGGCTTGACCCATCCCTCGGCAAGTACTTTTGAGGCATACCCTGAATACTCGCCATTACCGGCCACGTTCCTGGGTTTTGCACGTTTCGAATTGCCGCCGAGCGCTTCAGACAGCGTTTTCTTGATGGTGCTTATATAGTCCTCGGGCAAGGCGCGCGAATCGGTGCGGGGATAGGTGAGCACTTTGTGCTTCTCGTACAAAGCCTGGGCCAGTCCGAGCGTATTCCGGGCGGAAAAACCAAATCTCCCGTTCGCTTCCCGTTGCAGGCTGGTCAGATCAAAAAGCAACGGCGAAAGTTGAGTTGAGGGTTTGGACTCTTCAGAAACGCTTCCGGATTTCCCTTCGCATGCCAAGGCAATGGTGCGCGCCTTGGCTTTGTCCCAAATACGTTCGGCGCGACGCTCGGCATCGTCTTCGGATTTCTTGAATTCAGGATCGAACCAGCGACCCGGATATTCGCCGGCCTTGGCGCCAAACCTGGCATGCACTTCCCAATAGTCGCGTGCGCGAAACGCGCGGATACGCTGCTCTCGCTCAACGAGGATGGCCAGAGTTGGTGTTTGAACTCTGCCTACCGTTGTAAGGTAGAAGCCGCCTTCTTTGGAGTTAAACGCGGTCATCGCCCGTGTGCCATTGATGCCTACCAGCCAGTCCGCTTCGGAGCGGCATTTGGCTGCGTCTGCGAGCGCAAGCACTTCGTGATCCGCACGAAGCTTCTCGAAGCCTTCCTGAATTGCACCTTGAGTCATCGATTGAAGCCAAAGTCGCTCGATAGGCTTCTTGATCTTGGAGTGCTGAACGATGTAGCGGAAAATCAATTCACCTTCACGGCCGGCGTCGCACGCGTTTATTAAGCCGTTGACGTCCTTTCTCTTGATAAGCTTTACCAGGAGTTTCAGCCGCTCTTCATTTTTCTCGATTGGACGTAGGTCGAAATGCGGCGGAATGACCGGTAAATTTGCAAAAGACCATTTTCCGCGCTTTACTTCGTATTCTTCCGGCGCAGCAATCTCCAACAGATGTCCGATGGCTGAGGAGAGCACATATTCGTCGCTCTCGTAATAATCGCCATGGCGGGTAAAGCCGCCAATTGCCCGGGATATATCGTTCGCAACCGAGGGTTTCTCGGCGATGATTAACTGCTTACCCATTCGAATTGATCCCGACAGAGTTTCTGAACGTGAGGGAATTTCCGCAGGCGAATCCGTTGTCAACGAAGAACGCTTCAACGGTGATTGGTCTCTTTTTCACGCGGTTAGTTTTTCGGAATTTGGCAGACCATGCACGAGAACCGGCACGGCGAAGAGCGCGCATGATAATTGCAAGCCGCGTCGCGAGGCAAGAACGGATGTTAACGAACCGCCCGCAAACGCGTGGGCAGCACACGAAACCACGCTTACATCAAGGGAAAATGTTCTGGGCAAGCAACCTAATGCATTTGCCTTTTTTCACCGTCCGGTAACAACTCATCGAGAATGAGCGCATCGACATTGCCCTGCCGTGTCCAAAGTACCATTAGGACGATAACTTTAAGCTTATCAAGTCCCACAACGTCATCGGGAAGCGCCATTGCGCGTTCCAGAATTACTTCGCGCAGTAGTGCCGACAGAATTCCTGCGCTCTCAAGAAATGCCAGGAATCCACGGCTTTCAGTGGTGATCTTGGAAGTCTCGTCTGCGGTATAACCGCGGAACGACTTGCCTAGATCAAGGGAATCCGGAAGTTCCTGTGCATCAGCACGGGCAAGACCCTTGAGCCAGTCCAGGGCCTCGGAAATATCGCCGTTCTCAAAACCCGCCGCGTGCAGCTTCCGAGACAGCGCTTCATGGTCAGGATAGGCGTCGGATTGGTAATAGTTCTCAAACAGATAAACGAGGACTTCGAATATGGACGTCATGCGAGTTTGGGATCCCCTAGGAGCCTGTCGGACTTAGCCATATTTCGGTCGCCACAGGATGTTGAATTACTTTCCCAATTTTTTTGAACGCTTTTACCGCATTTAAATGCGCGCTACAGCATGCTGCTGTGTGGAAAATTTCTAAGTCAGACAGGCTCCTAGTGAACGCGTTGGTACAAACCTCCGGGAAGGCTTGCCACTCTCCCTTCGAGTTCCAGCTGTAACAGCATCGCCGATACGGCGGCGGGCGTCAAGCGGCTGCGCTCCGTAAGTACGTCGATGTTGCAGAGGTCATATCCCATATGTTGTAGAAGTTCGGATCCAGACCCCGATATGTTGGGGCCGCCTTCATCTGATGAATCTGGTGCAATCCGCCGGTCGAATCTCATTTCATCCAAAACGTCCTGGGCGCTCTCGACGAGCTTTGCTCCCTGTTTGATCAGCGCATGACAACCTCGGGAAAGCGGGGAATGAATGGAGCCGGGAATGGCCAGAACTTCACGGCCTTGTTCGGCCGCCTGCTTTGCCGTGATGAGGGAGCCTGAGGATACCGCAGCTTCTACAACCAGCACGCCTCTGGAGAGTCCGCTGATCAGGCGATTTCGCCGCGGAAAATTACCGGGAACCGGCGCTGTGCCGAGTGGGAACTCCGAAATCATCGCTCCACGCGCGCTGACTTCGGCAGCTAGCCGCTCGTTGGCTTTTGGATAAACTAGATCGGCGCCGGTACCGATGATTGCGATCGTCGATCCGCTCCCATCGAGCCCTCCTTGATGGGCGGCAGCGTCGATGCCCAGCGCAAGTCCGCTGATTATAGTCATCCCGGCTCGAGACAGTGCTCTTGCAAATTGCTCCGCGGTTTCGCGGCCCTGAGCGGTCGAATTCCGACTGCCGACAATGGCTAGCGCAGGACGCGACAGCCAGACTGGACTGCCGCGCACATAAATAACCGGAGGTGGATCGGGGATCTCCAGCAGCGCCTTGGGATATGACGCGTCCGCAAGCGTGAGCAGATGGTGCGCGGGTTTCTCAAGCCAAGCGATTGCAGAATCAACGGCGGCTTGCCTGTCGCGCCGTTTTATCGAATCCGCTATCGAGGGACCGACAATACGGTCGATCTGGGAACGGCTTGCGGCAAGTACTTCTCCGGGGAGGCCGAAGGCTGAAAGCAGTGTCCGGTAGCCTACCGGTCCCAGACCCGGAACCAGCGAAAGATCGATCCAGTCAGCCGCGTCCTTGTCCATTGTCGGACGGCGGCCTGATCAGGGTGTTTGCGCGATGTCTCCCGGTGTCACCGGGCGGGAGCTTTCCATGACCAGTCCGTAAGACACCGAATCAAACACGCGAAATACGAATACGACGCCATAGCGCTCGTCCGGGAGCTTGATCTCTGGTGCTTTGGATATTGACCAAGGCATGCGGTACTGGGACGCATTCTGTTCGGATACCGCGGCCCCGGCACGATAGATTGCAAGTACATGGCCCATCTCCAATCCGTCCCGCTTCCCCTTGTTCAAGGCGATAATGGAATCCTTGCCTCCTTCGCTGGTTACGAGGCGGTCGTACAGTGAGACGATTCGTGCTCGTAGGAATGTGGCTGGGGGATGTGGCGCGTACTGATTTATCACTGGTCCGGCAGAGGCTAACAGCCGATCTCCGCGGGAGATCTCCTGTTTTGAGCTGATGATCTGCAAAGTTGCCGGGTCTCCGCTCTTTAGCAGCCGCGCGGTGCCGAGGAAAATTGCCTCGAATCCCAAGGTTTTCTGGTTGTCAGGATCGACCAGCGGACGGCCGGGACGGAAGATTTCCCACACGGTCGCTTTCGAATCACCGAGTCCGCTCACATAGGCGATTCCACCGATGCCCAGGTGAACCCGGTTCTCCTCGGTAGCCACGATGCGCGGCGCTTTCTCGAGACCGTCTTCCTCAATGACCAACGGCTGCGTGAGAAACGGTTCAATCTTGTTGGCGGGTATGCTCGAAATGGCATCGGCTTGCACCGACTCATTTCGCACCGACGGGGACAACTTTACCGTTGGGAGCAGAGACAATTGTGCGGGCGTTTTTGATCGATCCAGAACAATCACATTGCCCGGGAAAATCCGGTGCGGATTCTTGATCTGGTCCTTATTGAGTCGCCAGAGTTCCTGCCAGCGCCAGGGCTCTCTGAGGAAGCGGCCGGCGATGCCCCAGAGCGTGTCGCCCTTTTCGACGATATAGCGATCCGGCGCATTTTCCTGAAGCGGAAGCTGAGTTTGTGGCGAAGCCTGCGTCTGAGCGCAGGCAGACGACATCACAATTGGGGCCGCGTGGGTCAAAGCCGCGAACGACAAGGCGGCAAGGAGCGGCATGATAGACTGGCGCATATCGACCTCGGCTGGGAAATGCGCGCCCGGGATCCCGAAATAGGACCGAGGCGGGCTTCTTACAACCCGCTTTAGATTCTGCATCTAATTCATTCAATTCGCAAGTCTTTATGGCGAGGCTTTCCATCCTTCGCTACCCGGACCCGAGACTGTATCAGCGGGCGGCAGCAGTAGCGGAGGTTGACGACGTTGTCCGCAGACTGGTCCGGGACATGGCGGATACCATGTACGCGGCACCGGGCATCGGCTTGGCCGCGACTCAGGTCGAGGTCCACCGGCGCGTCATCGTGATTGACACATCGGAGACGCGCGATCAACTACTGGTACTCATCAATCCCGAGATTGTCGCGCGGGAGGGCGCTCAGTTCCGTGAGGAGGGTTGTCTGTCGGTTCCGGGAATCTACGAGCCGGTCGAGCGGTCGCGGCACATCCGCGTGCACGCCCTGGACGGGGATGGCAAGAATTTCGAACTGGACGCCCAGGATATCTTGGCGGTGTGCATTCAGCACGAAATGGATCACCTCGAAGGAAGGGTCTTTGTGGACTATCTTTCAAGACTGAAGCGCGAGCGCATCAAGGTCAAGCTGGAAAAGCAGCAACGCCGGTCTGCCTGACCGGGGCAGGGGCGAGCCTCGTGCTCGTAATTCAGATTGATCTCGAATTCATGAAAGTCATTTTCGCGGGGACCCCGGATTTCGCGGCTGCGGCGTTGACGGCTTTGTGCGGAAGCCGTCACCCGGTCGTTGCGGTGCTGACCCAGCCTGACCGCCCTTCGGGTCGGGGGATGAAATTGCAGCCGTCGCCGGTCAAGACTCTCGCCCTGTCGTTTGGATTGCCCGTAATCCAGCCCTCGTCCCTCAAGGACCAGGCAATCCAGCAGGCGCTACGGGAACTGGGGGCGGATATTCTTGTGGTCGCCGCCTACGGTTTGATCCTGCCGCAGGCTGTGCTCGATATACCGTGGCGGGGTGCAATCAACATTCATGCTTCGCTACTGCCTCGCTGGCGCGGCGCCGCACCCATCCAGCGCGCAATTCTCGCCGGTGATCGTGAAACCGGGATTTGCATCATGCAAATGGACGCCGGTCTGGACACGGGGCCGATATTGCTGGAAGAACGCCTCGAAATTCTGGATGCCGATACCGCGGGGACCCTTCACGACAAACTCTCGTCCGTTGGCGCGCGCCTTGTTGTTACGGCACTTGACGGACTCGAGTCGAAGAGCCTGGAGTCCCGGCCACAAGCGGTCGAAGGCGCAACCTATGCGAAAAAACTGGGAAAAGCCGAGGCACATATCGTGTGGTCGAGGCCAGCGGAGGAAATCTGGCGGCTCATTCGGACTTTTGACCCGTTTCCAGGCGCTTCGACTACGTTTGAAAATGAGGCGGTCAAGCTGTATTGCGCACAACTGGCGTCCGAATTTACCGGATCCCCGGGGCAAGTACTTGTGGCCGACGACAGTGGTGTCGTAGTCGCCTGTGGACACGGTGCCATATTGGTCAAAGAACTGCAACGCGCCGGCGGACGCCGTTTAGCAGCGAAGGAATTTCTCCGGGGTATCCCCATCACGGCGGGCGCGAGCTTTGGTGCGTAAGCGGTGTCACGCAAAGACGTGAGCGCTGTGCACTCGCACACGCTGGCACAGTCGCTGGCGCTAGCCGCGCAAGTGGTGTCGCGTGTACTTGCCGGGGCGAGTTCAGCCGACGCGCTGCTGGCCGAAACACGCGGTCGGGATGGCGCGCTGCGCGCTGCGGCGCATGATCTGTCCTTCAATGCGCTACGCGCATACGGGGTTGTGGACTCCCTGGCCGAAACGCTTCTGGACCGTCCCGCGCCGGACAGTCTGTTGCGCGCCCTGATCTACGTTGCTCTCGCCGAACTGGTTGCCCAGGCCGATGACCGGCCTCGGGCGATGCATGCGGTGGTTCATCAGGCCGTGGAGGCCGCATCCTTGCTCGGTCGTGCACGGGCAAAGGGTCTGGTGAATGCGGTTTTGCGGGCGTTTCTTCGCAATGCTGCCGCATTGATCGCCCAGGTGCGTTCGTGCGATTCCGGGCGCTGGAACCATCCGCAATGGTGGATAGACCGACTGAAAGCAAGTTATCCCGGATACTGGCAGGACATTCTTGCGACCTCGAATATCCATCCGCCGATGTGTCTGCGAGTCAATGTCCGCCGAAGCACGCCGCAGGACTATCTTTTCCGGCTTGGCGAGGCAGGAATCGGTGCGCGATACCTCGAAGGCCAGGCAATCCTTCTCGACCGGCCCCGCCGGGTTGATGCCTTGCCCGGCTTTGCTTCAGGGGACATATCAGTCCAGGACGCAGGCGCGCAGTTCGCGGCCCGGCTGCTGGACGTTCAACCCGGAATGCGCGTTCTGGACGCCTGTGCCGCCCCGGGCGGCAAGACGGCGCACATTCTCGAGGTTACGGACTGCAACTTGTCGGCGCTGGATATCGGACCCGAGCGCATCCACCGCATCGAGGAGAATCTGGCGCGGCTTGGCTTGTATGCGAGCGTGCTCACGGGCGATGCTCGCGAGGCCCCGCGGCTATTCGCCGGCAGGCGCTTCGAGCGCGTGCTCGCCGACGTGCCCTGCACCGCGTCCGGGGTAGTTCGCAGGCATCCGGATATGCGGTGGTTGCGGCGGGAAAGCGATCTCGGACAGTTCGCTCAGACGCAGAAAGAAATCCTGGAGGCCCTTTGGCAGGTGCTCGCGCCGGATGGTAAATTGCTCTATGCGACCTGCTCTGTATTTCCCGAGGAGAACAGCCTCCAGGTGCAGACTTTTCTCGGACGGCATGCCGATGCGGAGAAGATGCGCGTTGCTGTCGGCGATAGTGGCCAGATTCTGCCGACTTCCGAAAATGACGGGTTCTACTACGCGCTGATCCACAAAAAGCCATGATGTTCTCCCGGCTGTTGCCGACGCTCTTTTTTCTGTTTTTTGGAGTTATGTTCCAGCCGCCTGCGCGGGCGGACATGATCTCCGTGAAAAGCGTCGAACTCGAACAGTCCGAGGACGGCTACATGCTGAATGCGGATTTCGAGTTCGACCTCACGTCGCGCCTCGAGCAGGCGCTGAACTCCGGCGTGTCGCTTACCTTTGTGGTCGAATTCGAACTTACTCGTCCGCGCTGGTATTGGTTTGACGAAAAAACAGCCTCCGAACGGCTCCAGATCAAGCTTTCGCATAACCCGCTGTTGCGGCAATACCGGCTGTCGACCGGCGCGCTGCACCAGAACTTCTCGTCGCTGCCAGACGCGATGCGCACCTTGTCCCGCGTCCGTTCCTGGCAGGTAATGGAACGTGACCGTGTTCGTCCCGACGCTTCATATGTCGCGTCGGTGCGCATGCGACTCGATACCGCGCAGCTCCCCAAGCCGTTTCAGTTGTCTGCGCTTACGAATCGGGACTGGAACTTGTTGTCTGAATGGAAGCGGCAGACATTTTCGGTGCCGGAGGCGGCGGACTCGAAATGACTTATCTCCTTTTGGCAAGCGCAGTTTTGGGGGCGGTTCTGCTGTTCCTTCTCGCCGCTGCGACCGCAAACACTCCCCTGCTCGGGCAGCACTACCCGCTGTTGGTCGCGCTGAACGGGGGCTTGGCCGTGGTCCTTGCCGCGCTTGTCGTTTTCCAGCTTGCGCGGCTCGCGGGGCAGCGTCGGCGCAGGGTGTTCGGCTCGCTGCTCACGTTTCGCGTGCTGGTGATGTTTGCCCTTATGGCGGTCGTTCCGGGAGCCTTGGTCTACACCGTCTCCGTACAGTTCCTTGGGAGAAGCATCGAGTCCTGGTTCGATGTTCGCGTGGACCAGGCGCTCGAAGGCGGAATCAACCTCGGCCGCGCCGCGCTCGACGCCATGTTGAACGACATGATGGTGAAAGCCGGTCTGATGTCGGCGGACCTCGGCGAGATGCCCCCGCAGCAGCAGGCGTTCCTGCTCAACCGGATGCGGGAGCAGGTCGGCGCGGAGACGGCCTTGCTCATTACCGGCAGCGGCAAAGTGCTGGCAGGCGCGTCGAGAGACGCAGGCAAATCCCCAACGTCTCCGCCGACGGCGGTCGTGCTGCGCCAGGCCCGGCAGAACCTGCGGTATGCGGTTATCGAATCACAGTCGGATCGACGCTTGCTGATGCGGGTGGTGGTGCCGGTAGGGCCGCCGTCCCCGCACGACGATCAGCGGTTTCTGCAGCTTACTCATCAGGTTCCGCAGCCTTTGGTCGAGGCAGGCGAAAACGTGCGGACGGTTTATGACGCCTATAAGGAATTGCAGCTTTCAAGGCAGGGTCTGAAGCAGATCTACATACTCACCCTCACCCTGACCTTGTTACTCGCGCTTTTTTCCGCAGTGGCCCTGGCATTTCTGCTCTCGCGGCGACTCAGCCAGCCGCTTGCCGATCTTGCCGAAGGCACTCAGGCTGTCGCACGCGGCGACTTCAGCGCACGCGCGCCGGTGACGAGCCGCGACGAACTGGGGATACTCACGCAGTCCTTCAACAGCATGACGGCCCAACTCGAGGAAGCCCAGCGCGCCACCGAGGATCATCGAGCGCAGATCGAGACGGCGAACGCCTATCTGGAAAGCGTCCTTGCCAACCTGTCCGCCGGAGTGCTGGTATTCGACCGGGATCTGGTGCTGCGCATTGCCAACGTGGGCGCGAGCGGAATATTGCGCGAAGACGTGTCCCGTCTCGTCGGCCTGCGCACGGAAGACTGGCCGCGTTTGAGCGCGTTTGCGCAAGCGGTACGCGAGGAGTTCGGCAAGCACAACAGCAATACCTGGCAGAAGGAGATCGAGCTGACCGAACTTGGAGCCACGGCGCTGCTTCGCGGATCGCCGCTGCCCACCACGACGGGCGGCGGAGGTTATGTGCTGGTGTTCGACGACATTACCCAGTTGATCGCAGCGCAACGCGCCACCGCCTGGGGCGAGGTGGCTCGCCGGCTTGCGCATGAGATCAAGAATCCCCTGACGCCCATCCAGCTTGCCGCCGAGCGGCTTCAGGCGAAGCTCTCGAGCCGTCTTGCGCCCGAAGATGCGCAGGCCCTGGACCGGGCGACGGGGACGATCGTGACCCAGGTCACGGCGCTCAAGAACATGGTCGATGAGTTTCGTGAATACGCGCGCACGCCCGCGCCCCGGCTCGAGCCTCTGGACTTGAACGCATTGCTGCGGGATGTCCTTGCTCTCTATGAGCAGTCTGGCGCCCGCGTGGATGCACGGCTCGATCCTGCCCTGCCGGAAATTCGCGGAGACCGCAACCAGCTTCGGCAGGTCATCCACAATCTTCTGCAGAACGCCCAGGATGCGCTGTCGGGCGAGATCGATCCGCGTATCGAGGTCGCCACCGAGCGTACCGGTGGGAAGGTCTGGCTGCGCATCAGCGACAACGGCTGCGGTTTTCCCGAGGCGATCATAAAGCGTGCGTTCGAGCCCTATGTCCCCACCAAGTCCAAGGGCACCGGACTCGGTCTTGCGATCGTCAGGAAGATTGTCGACGAGCATCACGGCACCATCTCGATCGAAAACCTTCCATCGCACGGTGCCGCGGTGAAAATTGCCCTGCCGCTGGCCAAGGCTGCCTGATCAGGAAGGAAACGGTTGTATGGCACAGATACTGGTCGTGGACGATGAAATAGGAATCCGCGAGCTTCTTTCGGAAATCCTGTCCGATGAAGGGCATACGGTGCTTGTTGCCGAGAACGCGATGCGCGCACGCGAGCTTCGCGCGCGCGAGCGCCCCGATCTTGTTCTGCTGGATATCTGGATGCCCGACGCGGATGGCATCACCTTGCTGAAAGAATGGGCCGGGAACGGCCAGCTCACCATGCCTGTGGTGATGATGTCGGGGCATGGGACCATAGAAACGGCAGTGGAAGCGACACGGATAGGCGCGGTCGATTTTCTCGAGAAGCCGATCGCGCTGCAGAAATTGCTGGCTACCGTAAAGCGCGGATTGCGTGATCAGGGAACCCGCGCTCCGGCGCCGCTGGCACTGACAAACCTCGGCCGCGCGCTTGCGCTCGGTGAACTCAAAAGGCGCCTGACCCAGCTTGCGGCCTCCGGCGCCCCGCTTCTTTTGCGCGGAGAGCGTGGGTCCATGCCCGAGCTTTTCGCGCGCTATCTGCATGCACCCAACACACCCTGGATAGACGTATCCCAGTTTCTGTCGGACCCCGGTCAGGACGTGCTCTCGCACGCGGCCGGCGGCATCCTGTTCGTGCCGGAACTGTCGGACCTGTCGAAGACGCAGCAGAAGCACCTCACGTTCGTGGCGGACCGGAGTGAACGCGCGAAAGTGCGGCTCGTCTCCTTCACCGCCGTCGAGCCACAGAGTCTCATCGACGATCAGGGGTTTGACGCGGCGTTGCTGGCCCGGGTCTCCGAACTCTCGTTTGCGCTTCCTTCGGTCCGCGACTTTTCCGAGGATGTGCCCGACATTGCCAACCTGATGCTGATGCAACTGGTCGAATCCCGCTACTGCGCGCCACGCAGGTTTTCCACCGCCGCGCTCAACCTGATGCGGCAGTTCGCCTGGCCGGGCAATCTCGACCAGTTGCGCGCGGCGGTTCGAAATGCCGCGGTAACTGCGCTGGAGGAGGAGATAGGTCCCGCAGACGTTGAACGCGTGTTGCGCGAGCTGGCGCCCGCCGGACCGGCATCCGCCCTCGGCCTGCCTCTGGATATGCCCTTTCGAGAGGCCCGCGAGGCGTTTGAACGGGTGTATTTCGAACACCATTTAGCGCTCGAGGGAGGGGCGATCGCCAAGGTGGCGGAAAAGTCGGGTCTCGAACGCACGCACCTGTACCGCAAGCTCCGTTTGCTGGGCATTTCGACCGGACGGCGGGACGATTAGCCGGCTATCCGTTTGGCAACAATTCGCCCGCTTCGCCGCGCCAATACTGGATGTTTTTTGAAAACTGGCCACAATTACCATTGTTCTTTCGCGTCTGAAGCGAGCCCGAAAGAAGGGCTAAAAAATCCCCCGGGGAAACACAGGCATTTGGATGCTGCGACGCAATAGGCATAGAATCCGCCACCCTGCCTTTGGGAAAGACGCCTCTTGAAGATTGTGATCCTTGGCGCTGGCCAAGTCGGTTCGTCGGTGGCCGAGAATCTCGTCTCCGAAAAAAATGACATTACCGTGGTCGATGTCGACGGCGCGCGCCTGCTCGCCTTGCAGGACCGGTTCGATCTGCGCACAGTGGTCGGCAGCGCGGCGCATCCGTCGACCCTGATCGAGGCGGGGATCGAGGACGCCGACATGGTGATCGCGGTCACCCAGAGCGATGAAACCAATCTGGTCGCCTGCAAGATCGCCCAGCAATTGTTCAATGTGCCCACGCGCATCGCGAGGGTGCGCGCGACCGAGTACATGGCCAACGACGCCGTTCTGGGCCCGCAGGGTTTCGGCGTGGACCTGGCGAT
>ORMF011757542.1_pt1 | contig 23435 bp, 22 predicted proteins | sample 1779871 | NCBI WGS metagenome assembly ORMF01 (sample SAMEA104232316, study PRJEB22302) | groundwater metagenome | biome: forest; feature: aquifer; material: groundwater | place: USA | collected 2011-08-07 | depth 5.4 m | reverse complement strand
GCGAGCTACGGTTGGCAAGCCAAGCGAGCGCCGTCCAGCATGCGAAGGTTGCCCGCCGAAGCCGCGACCTGTCCGCCGAAGCGCGTAGCGCGAAGGTGGAAGCGGCGAAGGCGGGCAGTCACCCACTGGGTACGCCCAGCGAGCTACGGTTGGCAAGCCAGCCTCGCTCATGACTCGCGCGAAAGCGGGCCTTCACTGCAGCGTCAAGCCTTTCTGTTCCCAAGCCAACATGCCGGCAGCGGCGTCTGATACGCATCACTGCGGAACGCGCACGCGCGGTTCCGCGCGGGACGCGTGGGTGGCGGGACTTGCGCCACCCGCCATCGCTGACAACGCGTGCTGTCGATAGTGACCTCCCGTGTTGGGAGCACCACCGCACCGGCGGAGTTGTGAACACCGCGCCCAAGCGCTTCGTGTACGTTCTTCGCAGTGTCACCAGCCCTCAACGACCGTACGTCGGATTGACGTCGAACATTGCGACACGGCTCGCTTCGCACAACGCTGGCCAGAACCTGTCGACGGCTGCGCACAAACCCTGGGAGTTGGTCGTTTCGGTGGAGTTCAGGACGGAAGACGCGGCGGTCCGGTTCGAGCGGTATCTGAAATCGGGTTCCGGTCGGGCGTTCACGAAACGGCACTTCGCGTAGGGGGTGGATCCGACACCGAAGCCGACGCCCGCGCGAAGATGCGCACTCCTACTGGAAAATCACCTCATTTCTTCAAGGTCACCAGAATCAACGCGACCTGCGTCAGCAGCGTGATCGCAACAATTCCCCACGTCGCGACTGCCAGGTTCCTCGTAAAGGACGCCAACTCTTTCGTGTAATCGGCTGCGACCTTGGCCGCTTTCGCGCTTTCTAGCGCTGCCTCTGCTTGTCGGTTGGCGAGGCGCATCTCCAGAGCGACTTTGCCCATGCCGTACGCATAACTACCGACGTCCCCCGCAAGCGTCCAGTGCATCAAGTCGCCGTCCGACATCGCCATGATGGTTCGCGGGTCTTGAGCCACAATTCACCTCCTGAAGCAGCTACGCCTGAAGGGCCCACGTTCCACCACGCCGCCCAAGGCATGCTGTGAGTGGTGTGAATCTTTCTCGTGTGCGATGCCGTCGTGGGACAATCGGTGACATATGCCGAACGCCACGATCAATGTCGACGCCGCGCTGAAGGCGCGACTCGCCGATCTCGCGGGTCAGACCGGCCAACGTGTTGACGAGTTCGTCGAAGTCCTCCTTCGTCGGATAGCCGATGCGGACGTGCATTTCGAGCGCGGCGTGCCGGTCTTTCCGCGGCGCCCCGGAGTTCCGACGCTCTCGGTCGAAGACGTTGATCGCCTCGCCGACGGCACGAGCGAACGGCGTCGGCCGTGACCGATCTCCTCGACGTCAACGTGTTGGTGGCTTTGCTCATGCCCGAGCACCAGCCAACTCTGCTACTCTGAGTGCTGACGGCGATGAAGAAGAAGAAGCCAAGGCTGACGCGGGCAAGCATCTTGAAGGCCCTGCGCGAGCATGAAGACCTGCTCCGGAAGTATTCCGTGAAGCGCCTCGGTTTGTTCGGCTCGTATGCCCGCGGCCAGCAAAAGAGAGGCAGCGACGTCGATTTTCTCGTCGACTTCGAGAGGCCGACGTACGACAACTTCATCGACCTGACCTTCTCACTGGAGCATCTGTTCCGCCGCAAGGTGGAGCTCGTGACCAGCCGCAGCCTCAATCCTCACGTCAAGCCGTTCATCGAGAACGAGGTTGCCTGGCATGAAGTCCGATGAGGTCTTCCTCAGGCACATTCTCGACGAGCTCGACTTTCTACTGAAACGAACGGGCGGCATCGACTTCGACGCGTTCGTCGCAGACGATGTGCTGAGAAGGGCGTGCGCGCGAAGCCTCGAGATCATCAGCGAAGCGGTCAAGAACGTCTCGCCAAAACTCCGGAAGACCCACAAAGACGTCGAGTGGGCGAAGATCGCTGGTCTCAGGGACAAGCTGATCCACGGCTACTTCGACGTGGATCTAGGCATCTTATGGGATGTCATCCAGAAGAGGCTTCTGCCGTTGAAGCAGCAAGTCGAAGAGCTGCTTCGGCAGGAGGGCGCCGGGTCTGCAAAATAGGACCTTCACGCTGGTTCTTGATGCGACCCGCGCGGTCCACTCCTGTCACGTCCGACTTCGTCGTACAAAACCGAGCGGAGCCACTGGTGGAGCCGTCGATTGGCGGTGACTGAGCGCTCTCAGGATGGCATCGAGCACCAGGTCCAGTTCCTTGCCCACGTCTTCGGCAAGGAAGCGCAACACCAGATAGCCAGTCTCCTGTAGCACCTGATCCTTACGCCGGTCGCGTCGGTACGCGACAGGATCCGCGAGATGCTGCGCGCCGTCGAGTTCTACCGCCACACGCGTGTCGGCGCACAGGAGATCGACTTCCAATCTTCCCAGACCGTCGAACGCGATTGGCAACGAAACGTTGAGGCGGAAGCGGCCCTTGGTTTCCGCGAGCGTTTCCAGGCGCCGATACAGAAATGCTTCCGTCGCACTTCGCGCCCGGTCGGCGCCATCGGCATCTGGAGGCATCGGACGAGCGGCGTGGACGAACAGGCTGGCGAGCGGCACATCGACGCCATCGCGGACAAGTCTGCGCACGCTGCCGGAGTAGTCGCGCTTCCACACCGGGTCCGACGGAAGAACGACATCGGCCGGCCAGCCCGGTATGGCGCTGGCCGGCAGGAGAATCTGGTAACCGACGGCCTCATAGCCACGGCAGCGCCGATCGAACATCCGCGCGAGCATGGGCACGTTGAGGTCCGCGTAGTCGTAGATGCGCACCTCCCGCTTGTCGTCGTAGAGCCGGTGCAGCCGGCCCGCGTACTGCGCGATCGTGCCGCGCCACGAAACCGGAAGGGTCAGAAACAACGTGTCCAGGCGCGAATCGTCGAATCCCTCTCCGACGTATTTGCCAGTGGCCAGGATGACCCTTGCCTCATCGCGAGGGATGGCAGCGAGGCGATCGGTCAGGACCTGCCGCTGCTTCTTGCCCAGCCCCGCTCGCAGGACCACGAGGTGACGGACGCCCGCCGCGAGCACGCTTTCGAGACGGTCGAGGTGATCGTTCCGCTCCGTCAGCACCAGCGGCGACCGTCCATCGTTCACCGACTCGATGACATCGTCGCAGATGCGACGGTTGCGCGCTTCGTCTTCGAACAGCTCCTGGTACAGCGCCTGGAACTCCGCCCGCTTGTCGGTGTCGGGAGCCCTGGTCGGCTGGAACGCCGTTGGTTGCACGAGGACGAGATGCTCGAATGGTCGCGCGGCCGCCTGTGCCCTCGCGTTCACTCGATGTCTGACCGGTCCGCATTGCATGAAGATGATGGGATGGTGCCCGTCCTTGCGTGCAACGGTCGCCGACAGCCCCACAACGAATCGGGCCTTGGCGTGGCGCGCGACCTGCTCGAAGCTGTGGGCCGACAAGTGATGACACTCATCAACGATCAGATGGCCGTAGCCGGCCACGCGGTCATCGACCACGCCCTTCCTGACGAGACTCTGAATGACGGCGACGTCGAGCAGTCCGGTCAGCCGGCTTCGCCCGCCGCCGATGCGACCGATCGACTTCGCGGGCACGCCGAGGAACGCCGAGAGCCGTTCGATCCACTGGTCGAGCAGTTGACGCCGATGTACGAGCACGAGCGTACTCACGCCGCGCTGCGCAATGAGCCAGGCGGCGACCACCGTCTTGCCAAACGCCGTCGTGGCGGCCAGCACGCCGGCGTCGTGCGCCAGCATCGCGTCGGCCGCCGCTGTCTGCTCGACCCGCAACTTGCCTTGAAAGGTCACGTCGAGAGGGCGGCCGGTGTAGCGTTCATCGCGAATGGTCACGCGAATGCCCAAGTCGCCGAGCGTCTGGCGAACTTCGTCGAGACATCCTCGCGGCAGGCCGATGTGATGTGGGTGATCTTCAGCGCAGGCGATGACGCGCGGTTTGTCGTAGGTGGACAATCGCATCGCCTGCGTCCGGTAGAACTCGGGATTCTGAAAGGCCGCCAGGCGGAGCAGCCGGTTTCGGAGACCTGGATCCAACCCGTCCTTGGCGATGTAGATCTGATTGCCGAGCACCAACTCGAGCGTCTGAGGCAGTTCGCCGACGATCGCCCGCTCCTTGCGGTGGCGGGATGGAGGGTTTGTCCACGGCTCGTCTTCGCCGTCGTCCTGTGGCGGCAGACGCACGCCGAGGACGCGACCACGGCGTTCAGCTTCCTGGACGATCCCTTCGACGTGCGCTCGGCCTATCTTGCGCATGGTTGCGAGAAACGCCCACTGGTCTGCCCACGGTACCAGACCGTCGTCGAGAAAGACGCTGTGGCCCTGCCCGCGTGGTCCTTTCTGTAACGGGAGGGCGATGAGATTCCCGAACCCTCCGTGCGGCATCGTGTCCTGACTCGGAAAGAGACGGTCGTACGAATCGAGTCCCACGTCCGGCCGGCTCTCCATCGTCTCGGTGAGAATGTGCGATCCCAATCTTCGGGCCAACGCAGCTGAAATGGCCTCTTCGAAGAAGAGCCAGACGTGCCCGCCTCGTCCAGAGCGAGACTGTTCAAGGGCGGCCGGAAGGCCCAGCCGGCGGCACACTTGGAGAAAGGCCGCGGCATCTTCCTGCCAGTTCGCCTTATCGAAATCGACGGCCACGAAGAAGCACGTCTCATCCAGGAGCAGCGGATAGAGGCCCGCGACGAAGGGTTGCCCAGTATGGTCGCAGCCGGACAGGTGCCAGCGAATGACGTCGTCTGTCACCGAGAGGAATCGGCGGTGGGGGCATTCGGCGCACTTGACGCGCGGCTTCTCGCAGATGCCACGCACCCATTCGTTCGCGCAGGCGGGCGCATACCCGGACTTGCCGGTCTTCCGGCTCTCGAAGCGGCGCGGATAGACGTCTTCGCGACCCCGAAACAGGGATCGGAACAGCGCAATCTTGGCCTGGGACGACGACGACTGGTTGACGGAGCCGGTCAGGTCCATCGGCGCGACTCGTAGGCCGTAGTCGGCCAGCGACACATTCTGCCCGCGGACGGCCTCGGCTGCGAACAGCGTCGCGTCGCGAACGTCGTCAGCGTCGAGGGCGAGGGTGAGCCTCGGGACCCTGTCAACCATCTGCCCCTCGGCCGCAACGCCGATAGCAGCGCATGACCGGGATTCAAAATGGAGCTTCTCCACGACCACGAAGTGCTGCAGATGCCGTAGCTCAATTGGGGAATTGTAGCGGTTCGAAGATGCCCGCGGCGTTCGTCCCTCGTGGAGATCAGCACGAAAAGAAGTCCGGCATCGAAGAATATCGAGCGACGGTCGCAACAGGCGTGGTGCGGCTCCAGGTTGTTGCAAGTGACGGCTGCGCGTCTGCCGGTGTCCCCGCTGGTCGAATGACGAGCCACTCGCTCATGAGTCGCAAGGTCGCTGTACCGCATAGCCGTCGGCCGTGCCCTTCGCGTCCCTCAGTTGCCGGGTCTTGCCGTTGGGCGGCAGCCACTCCTGGGCCGGCCGCACCCCGCCGTCGCGGCTCTGCGCCAGGACGACCCCGCGAAAGCGGATGATGAAGTCGAAGCCCAGGTCCGTGAGGTCGGCATACAGGTTCTGGTCGCCAAACCCCCGGCAGTTCGTGAGTGATCGACGCTTGCACTGCCGTTGCTACTGGTTCATCGTCGTGGACGAAGCTGACGGACACCTCGGCTATCGGCGCGATTCTACACCCCGCCGAGCTGGGGCTGATTCGGGCGTCCGTTCCGGCTTTCGTGCGGATTCACTGATTCCTGCGGGTCCGTCTTTCGGAGGGACGGTGATGCCTTGGTGCTGCTCTTCTGCGGCGGTACCAAGAAGCGGCAGGAGGCAGACATCGCGACGGCACTGGCGCTCCACGACGAGTACAAAGCGCGCAAGAGAGCGGCAGGGCGAGGCGGCCAGCCCGAGACGCGCAAGAAACGGTGAACAGCCATGGCATTGACTCGAGACTTCAAGAAGACAGTGGTCGAGCGGGTCCGTCGAGACCCGAAGTTTGCACGAGCCCTGTTGGACGAGGCGGCGACGCTGTTTCTCAACGGCGAACCGGAGGCGGCGCGGCTGCTGCTGCGTGACCTCGTCAATGCAACCGTGGGCTTCGAAGCGCTCGCGGCCATGACCGACAAGCCTGCGAAGAGCCTGCATCGCATGCTGTCCCGCAGCGGGAATCCGAGCATGGACAACCTGGCCGCTATCTTCGACGCCGTCAGGCACCGACTGAAGGTCGGCCTCAAAGCTCAGACGGTACGAGCCGCTTAGAAAGCCAGGAAAGTCCCAGTGCCTCCGAACTTCACACCGTGCGAATCGGTCGCGCGAGCTGGGAGGCAATTTGGGGGCACATCTCGGCATCAACACGATTTCAATCCTCGAAGCGCGCGCCAGCACCGAGATCGAGAACATCGTCACGACCACCGATCGACTGTTCCAGTTCGCCAGCGACGATGCGGTCGCCGCGGACCGCGCCACGAAGGAGGCGTTATCGCACGGCGCTCCGCCGGGGATACGAGTGGCTGGACACACCGCCGATCTACAGATGCGATCTCGTCGACGTGATCTTCGAACAGCCCTACTGCCGGATCGCCAATCTCGTGGGCGCCGGCATCGCGAAGCGGCTGACCGCCTCGGAGTACCTGGGAAAGCTCGCCGACATGGGGGTGCTGACGCCCGTCCAGGCGGGACGCGAGAAGCTGTTCATCCATCGTCCGCTCCTGAATCTGCTGGCCTCCGAGACGCACGAGGTGTCCGCGTATTCTTCTGCCGGGATCGCGCTCGCCGTCACCGTGCGCGTGTAGATCGTGCTGAACCGTCGCTCGACGCACCCGGCGCACGCGCCACACTGGGCCGTGTCGGCGCGTTCAGTGCCCTCTCCATCCTGGTGGCAGGCACGGCACACAAGTGGTAATCTGCGCCGCGTCTATGCCGGACCTGCCCCCGTACCCGCACGGCGACCGAAGCCGCGTGCGGCTGGACTATCGTCCAGCCGACATCTGGCTGCATGTGACCACCGACACCGAGCGGAAGTACCGTACGACCGCGTGTCGCAAAGAGCCATGGACGGTCGAATGGCTGCAACACAGCGTCCAGCCAGGAGACATCGTCTACGACGTCGGGGCAAACGTTGGTGCGTTCACATTGATTGCAGCCGTGCATCGCGGTGCCCATGTCATCGCCTTTGAACCGGGATACGCCAACTACGCGCGGCTCTGCGAGAACATTCAGTTGAATCACTGCGCGGGTGCTGTGATCCCTTTCCCGTTGCCGCTGGCTGAAGACAACGGACTCATCGGCCTGCTCTACCGAAGCCTGGAGTCTGGCCAGAGCCGTCACAGTATGAAACGCGACAGATGGTGCTTCGGTCGTCAATCCAAGGAAGGACGCTACGAGCAACCGATGTCTGCGATACGGCTCGACACGGCTCGCGTGCAGTTCGGAGGGCCGGCTCCAAACCACATCAAGCTCGACGTGGACGGCGCAGAGCTGCGCGTCCTGCATGGTGCGACCGAGACACTGAGTTCGAGCGGCCTTCGGACGATGATGACGGAAGTTGCCGACGATCTATGGACTGATGTCGAAAGGGTCCTGGCTGACGCGGGACTTCATCTCGTGCGCAAGATTGCCAGACCCGGTGCCGCCACCTATGCACTGTTCGAACGGCCCTCGAACGAGTAGGCCGACAGGCATCGTTCATCGAAGGCGAGAGAGAGGCAGCGTGGACAGGAACAATGATCGGGAAGATGTGGTTGGTCGAATCGACGGTCCCGCTCCGAGTAAGAGCGCGAACCGCGTGTGGGTCAAGGGTGGCCGGAAGAACGCGTGGTACATGCCGCCCAGTAACGTCTATCCCCTGGACCAGAATCTCTTCGTCAACGATCTGCCCCGTGTCATCCGCGAATATGTCCTGCCGGGGCACGCGCCGGCGAGACCGATGCTCGATGAGACCCAGTCTGTCCTGACCGTGGGCTCATGCTTTGCCGGAGAACTCCGCCGGTTCTTGAGCCTCGCCGGAGTAGACGCCTCGCGATTCCTGATTCCGCCCGGCCTGAACAATACCTTTGCCATTCTCGACTTCTTTTCCTGGTGCGCGACTGGCCATCACACCGGAGCCGGCTTCCGTTACGAACGGGTGGCCAGCGGCGAGATCAGGCAGTGGGTGCCGGAAGCCAAGCGGCAGTCGTACGCCAAGGTATTCTCAGAAGCGGGTGCGTTCGTCTTTACGATCGGGCTCGCCGAGGTCTGGCAAGATCGTGAAACCGGCGGCGTATTCTGGCGAGGCATTCCGGATGAGATCTTCGACGCCGACCGACATGTCTTCCGGCTCACCACCGTCGAAGAGAACGCCAGGAATCTTCGGGCAATCGTTGACGTCATCCGAGAACTCAACCCCAAAGCGCCGATCGTGTTCACCCTTTCACCGGTGCCGCTCATGGCGACATTTCGGGATATCTCCTGCCTGACTGCCGATTGTGTGTCGAAGTCGGTGCTGCGCGTGGCGCTCGATCACGTGATGTCCCAAGGTTGCAGCGGGGGGTACTACTGGCCGTCGTTCGAGATCGTGAAATGGGTTGGTGCAAACCTGCCGTGGTCGACGTATGGCCGCAAGGGTAAGGCCCGGGCGATCGATCGCGGTATCGTGCGCCAGATCATGGACGAGTTCGTCTCGGCCTTTTACACTCCGCAGGCGCGCGAGTTGATTCAGTCCCGCGTTCGGGATGCGGCAGAGGATGATGCTGACGCGGAGGACAACGATTGAGACGTCCGCGTGCCGCCTGCCGGGATAGAGTTCGGAGGGACGACGCGCGTGTAGATCGTGCTGAACGGTTGCTCGACGCACCCGGCGTGGGGGCAGGAGGCCGCGAGGACGGATGGCTGGACGCCGGTGAGATCTACTCGATGAGGCTCTCCTCCGGACTCGTCGTGCTCTCAGGGTGCGAGACGAGCCGGGGACAGACGCTCAGTTGGGGAGGGCGTGCTCAGCCTCGCGCGGGCGTTTCTCCACGCGGGCTCCCGATCGGTGGTGGCGACGCTCTGGGACATCGGCGAGCGGGACACAGAGATGCTGATGCAGCACTTCTACGGTCGCCTCGCCGCGAGTGGCTGGCCCGACGAGGCCCTGCGCCTGGCCAAAACGCGCGGCCATCGCGGCAGGCGTGGCGCCTCGGGTCTGGGCCGCATTCGTTCCGATCGAGCACCTGTACGTGGCGCTGGTTGTCCCCCAGTTCTGGACGCCAGGACGGGCGCTGGCGTTCGGGTTCGGACTGATTGCCATGCTGGCGGCGGCCGTTGCCGCCGCCGCATCGCTCAGTCAGCGCCGCCGCGCGCGACCGTAGGCCGACTCTCGGCATCCTTCAGGATCCCGACGATCCAGCTCTCTCTCAATCTTGACTTCCGCATGACGGTGTTGATCGTCGCAGCGAGGCACGGTGCGTCAACCACCCTCGGGACGCAACTGTCGCCCGCCGCAACCGCCGCTCTGTCGTGCACGCGACGTTCCATGTGGATGAGGTGACACTGCGCGTCAGCTCAGTCTGAATCACCGCCCGACGCCGCGATGCCCTTCAGTGAACCATGTTCGTCGACGTCGGAACATCAAGTTCTTTCGATTCGCGGGGCAACTTCATGAAACGCGATCGCGCGCCGATAACCGCAATGACCCATGAGCAAGACCCACGGGGCGCCCACGGCCGCGCGAACGTTCTTCCAAGAGTCAGTTCGCGCATCCACAAGCTCATCACTGTCGGGTTCGAAATCGCGCGACGTACTGCGAGCTGTTCCGGTCCCTGGCGGATGCCCGCGCTTCCACGTCGGCGAGTACACGCGCGTCAAGGAAGCGCTGCTGCAACGCGACGACGTCTCCCCTGACCTGCAGACGGCCTTTCGGTCGACGCCACCCACCAAGCGGTACGACCTGGCACGGCTCCTGGCGATCTCGCCAGCGGAACTGTGGCTGGACACCGCCGAACGCCGCAGGCGGCAGGACGGGCGCGCGGCGGGGCGAAGCGAGTTACTTTGTGGGCGGTGGAGTCGGCCTGTCCATCACCTTGGGGTCTATGGTGATCTCCCTCTCAGTCAGCGTGTGCCGGGGGCTCAACACCACCGACTGAGGCGTCCTGCCGGGGATCGACGTCGCCCACGTGTGTCGGCCATCAGGAGTGCAACGTGAGTGACGGACGCTCCGTGTCTCGGCCGTGGTCCGCCGGCGCAGTCAATCCGAAGAAGGTGCTCTTTCTCGGAGTGGTGCTGACGCTTGGCGTCGTTGCGTCCCACCTTGCGCTGGATGTAGGAAGCGACGCCGCCATGCATTCACAGGTCGACACCGAGTCGCATGTACGCTGGCTGTCCACCGAGGTGATGCGGCTCGACGAGGTGCTGACCATGTCCGCGCGGATGGCGGCGGCGACCGGGGATTCTCAATGGGAGAATCGCTACTGGCAGCACGCGCCCGAATTCGTCGCGCGCACGAAGGAATTGACGGAACTGACCCCGGATGACTACGCCAGCGCATCCGCGACGCATGAGGCGCACCATCGTCTGGTCGAGATGGAGCTGCGATCTTTCGAGCTTCGCCGCGCTGGCGACGGGCCCGCCGCCCTGGCGCTTCTCCAGTCAACCGATTACCAGTTGCAGCAGCGAATCTACGACAGTGGCATAGCAAGGAGCAACGAGAACGCTTTGCTCCGGACATCTAAACTCCATGCCGCTCACAGGAGAACGACGAATGCGACCGTGGCGGTGGGCCTTGTCGTCTGCGGCGTGCTGCTCTCCCTGTGGGCGCACATTGGGAAGGCTCTCATGCGGTATACGGTGGCACTGGACAGCGCAGGCCAGGAGCTGGCCAACGCGAACCTGTGTCTTGAAAGTCGGGTTGAGGAGAGAACGGCCGCACTCAGTGCGGCCCACGAGCTCCTGAAACAGGAAATGGCGAGGCGGTTGGAGATGGAGAGGGAGCTGCGGCAAGCGCAGAAGCTGAAGGCGGTGGGCTGTCTCGCGGCGGGCGTGGCACACGAGATCAATACGCCGATGCAGTTCGTGAGCGACAGCATCTACTTCGTGCGGGACGCAGTGAAGGATCTCGTGGGAGTCGTCGAGAAGCTGAGCGCGGTCCGGCGCTGCGTGCTCGATGGCACGCCATCGCAAGACGCCGCCACCGAGGCTGCAGAGGCGGAGGAGGCGGCCGATCTGCCCTATCTCTTGGAGCATCTTCCCGCGGCCCTCGACCGTGCGCTCGATGGCGTCGGCCGAGTGACGACAATCGTCCGGGCAATGAAGGAATTCGCGCACCCAGATCAGAAGGAGATGATCGCGGTCGACCTGAACCAGGCGATCTAGAGCACGCTCATCATCGCCCGCAACGAGTACAAGTACGTGGCTGACCTCGAGACAGACCTCGGAGAGCTATCGCCGGTCGTGTGCCACGCAAGCGACGTGAACCAGGCGGTCCTGAACATCGTCGTGAACGCGGCGCACGCAGTCAGCGACGTCATCGAAGGAACGGACGGCAGAGGCCGCATCAGCATACGGACGCATCGTGATGGTGATGACGCGGTCATCTCCGTCGGAGATACCGGTGGTGGCATTCCCGAAGAGGTCCGGGGACGAATCTTCGATCCGTTCTTCACGACCAAGGATGTCGGCAGGGGAACCGGCCAGGGGCTCTGCATCGCACGCGCGATCGTGGAGAAGCACGGCGGCCGGCTCAGCTTCGAGACGGCTGAGGGCAAGGGGACGACGTTCTTCATCCGCCTGCCGATCGACGGACCCAGGGCTGCGCCTTCCCCGGCGGGAGTTGCCGCATGAACAGGAAACGTATCCTCTTCGTTGACGATGAGGTGGCCGTTCTTGACGGCCTACAGGACCTCCTCCGCAAGGAGCGGCGGCGCTGGGACATGGTCTTCGCGGTCGGAGCGGAGCGGGCCTTGACCGAACTCCAGGCGGCACCTGTCGACGTCATCGTGTCGGACATACGGATGCCGGGGATGGATGGCGCCACGCTGCTGATCAAAGTGAAGAAGGAGTACCCGGGCACGGCGAGAGTCGTGCTCTCCGGCCAGGCAGACCGTGACGCAATCATCCGGGCGCTACCCGTCGCCGATCAGTTCTTGAGCAAGCCGTGCGACGCAGGTGTCCTGCGAGTCGCCATCGAGCGGATGTGCGCTCTGCACCGGCTGCTCGAGGACGGGACCATTCGGAGAGCGGTGGGAGCGCTGGAGAGCCTGCCATCCGACACCTACGCGGCGCGAGGAGAGGCGCCATCCAATCCCGATGCTGAGCTTTCGGACCTCGCCAAGATCGTCCAGAGCGATCCGCAATGAGCGTCACGGTCCTTCAGTTGGCGGAGGTCGGAGCATACCTGCTTGGCGTCTGGGGCCGGCCCTTCTCCATCGTGGAGAGCGTCGCCTACCGCCATCGACCAGGCGCCGTCACTGAGGGACCCTGCGAGGTACTGGCGGCGGTACGCGTCGCCGACGCGCTCGCGGGTCGTGCCTGCGACGGAGAGCGGAATGATCCGCCGGACGCGAGGCTCGACCTTGGCTTCCTCGAGCGTGCCGGGCTCAGCACCGAGCGTGGCCGCTGGTGTGCGCTCGCCGAAGACCAGATGTGCGATGCGAAGCAGCACGGAGCCGCGTCATGACGGAGGCGCGACGCGAGCGCGTTCTCTGCGTCGATGACGAGCCGAGCGTGCTCAAGGGGCTCTCGCTTCATCTTCGTCGTCGCTATGACGTCACGATCGCGACGAGCGGTACGGCTGGTCTCGAGATACTCGGACGTGACGGAACCACGGCGGTGGTCATGTCCGACATGAGGATGCCTGGCATGGATGGCTCGGCATTCCTGAGTCGGGCGCGCCAACTGGTCCCGGATGCCGTTCGCATCTTGCTCACCGGGCAGGCTGATCTCGACTCTGCGATCGCCGCTGTAAACGAAGGGCAGATCTTCCGGTTTCTCACCAAGCCCTGTCCACCGCCACACCTGCTCGCCGCAGTGGATGCGGGGGCCGAACAGCATCGACTGATCACGGCCGAACGTGTGCTGCTCGAGCAGACCCTCCATGGAAGCATCAAGGCGCTCACCGACGTGCTCGCCCTGACCAACCCGGTGTCGTTTGGACGATCCACGCGCATCAAGCAACATGTCACCGACCTCGCGGTGAAACTGGGCATCCGCGAACGATGGCAGGTTGAGGTGGCCGCCTTGCTCTCTCAGCTCGGCTTCGTCACCCTCCCGCCGGAGACCCTGGAGAAGGTGTACTACGCCCAAGCGCTGTCCGAGGTGGAGCAGCAGATGGTCGACAACGTGCCGGCGGTGACTGAGCAGTTGCTCGGCAACATTCCACGGCTGGACGTCGTCCGCGAAATTCTGGCGACGTACGGCAGACCCTACAGCCGTGACCTCGCAGCAGACGATCACAAGAAGCAACCGGTCGAGCGGGCGGCCCACATTCTCCGCGTTGCCATCGACTTCGACGCCTTGGAGGGCCAAGGGAACTCGAGGTCCCTTGCCCTCGACACGATGCGAGGTCGATCCGAACGGTACGATCCCGAAGTCCTCGCCGCGTTGTCCGACGTGCGGGGCGCGGGAACGGCCCACGATGAAGTTCGTGAACTCCCACTTCCGGCGCTGCGGGTCGGCATGGTCTTCGCTGAGGACGTCAAGATGACCTCGGGGCTGCTGCTGGCTACGAGAGGCTACGAGGTCACCGCCGGCTTCGTGGAGCGCACGCGAAACTTCCGTTCTGGCACCGTCAAGGGGTGCGTGCGCGTCATCGTGCGGAGCAGCGAGGAGACCGAGTGAGTGTCGTCCGAGGAGAAACAGCAGTCGGCGGAGGCCGCATGTCGAAGCGGGGCCACGCCCTGGGTTGCCTGCGTCCCCTTCAATGCGCGGCGACCGGTGACTGGCGTGTGTAGATCGTGCTGAACCGCTCGTCGACGCACCCGGCGCACCCTTCGCACTCGGGCGGGGGCTGCGGAACCGACGAGGGTTCGACGAGGACCTCGAGACCGGACGCTTCGTAGGCCTCGACGTACTCGGCCGCGCGCTCGCGCTCGACCGTGAACATCCGGACCCAGCCCAGGGCCCGCAGCTCCGCGTCTCGACGGCTGGCCAGCTCCACGCGTCATGGCTCCTTCAGAAGAGATCCGCGAGTTCGTCGTTGCCCTCCGGCAACCGGCCGTGCTCCTGCAGGAACTCCTGCAGCAGCTCGCTCTCGCGCTGCGTGTACATCCGCGCTTCCTCGTAGGCGAAGAACCTCGCCTTCGGGTTCGATGCGAGCTGCTCCTCGAGCGCGGCGCGCAGGTCCGGCGCGCCCGCGATCTTGAGCGTGCTCCGCCGCTCGTCCACGAGCCGGTAGACCCCATCGACGGACGGCACCGCCCCGACCCGCTCGGCGGTGAGCGGCAGCCACGCCTCTGGCGGGAGCGGGGGATCCGAGAGCGCGAGCCGGAGATCGCATTGCAGACACCGGGCCGCCTCGGCGCGCGCCATCTCCTCGGTGAGCCCGCGATCGATGTGCGCGAAGCTGCGGACGCGCTCGGGCACCGGCACGAGCGACACGGGCGCCCGCTCCCTCGGCGTGAACGCGTCGTTTCGGCCGATCGCCGGCCCGCCGTGTCCGCAGTCGACCAACTGCTCCTCGAGCCGCCCCGTGCCCCCGAGGAAACGATCGATGGCCATCGCGGCGCGGCGCCCGCTCGCGATGGCGTGGACGACCGACGATGGACCGTCGGTGGCTTCGCCGCCGGCAAAGACACCGGTGGCGGTGGTGGCGGCGCCATCGACGCGGATGAAGGCGCCGCGCGTCTCGATGTCGCCGTCGATCAGGCTCAGATCGGTCGTCTGGCCGATGGCGAGGATCGCCGTATCGCACGCGATCGTCGTTCTCTCCGAGTCGTCGAAGCGTGGGTTGAAGCGCTGCTGCGCGTCGAAGACGGCGGCGCAGCGCGTGAACTCGATGCCGGCCGCCGAGCCGTCCCTGGCGATGACGCGCACCGGCCCCCAGGACGTGTGGATCCGGATGCCTTCCGCTTCCGCCAGCGCGATCTCGGATTCGAACGCCGGCATCTCGTCCCGCCGCTCCAGGCACACCATCTGCACATCGTCGGCGCCGAGGCGCCGCGCGGTCATCGCGACGTCGATGGCGACGTTGCCGCCGCCGACGACCACCACCCGCCCGAGCGGATGGCGCGCGTCGCGTGGCTCCGCGCTCGGCTGCGCGGTGCCTGCCGGCGCGGATGCCGCGCGGGCGCTCGCGCGCAGGAAGTCGATGCCCCACTCGACGCCGTCGAGGTCGGACCTATCGAGCGGGAGCTTCTTCGACATCGGCGCGCCGACCGCGACGAAGACCGCGTCGTACTCGCGCCGAAGAGCGCCAAGTCCACGGCCGTCCCCGACCCGGGTGCCCGTTCGGATCTCGACACCCTGCCCGGCGATGTCGGCGATCTCCCGATCCAGGACCGCGCGCGGCAGCCGGTAGCTCGGGATCCCGTACCGCATCATCCCGCCCGCTTCGGGCGCCGCCTCGAACACGACGACCCGGTGTCCGAGTCTGGCGAGGTTGTAGGCCGCCGTCAGCCCGGCGGGTCCCGAGCCGACGATCGCGACCGTCTTGCCGGTCGGGACCGGTGTCGCCAGATGCCGCTTCCAGAGCCCGTCGTCGTGCTCGGCGGCGAAGCGTTTGATCGCGCAGATCGCCACGGGTGCATCCACTTCTCCGCGACGGCAGACGTCCTCGCACGGGTGAAAGCACACGTGCCCGAGGACGCCCGGAAACGGCACCCGTCCGCGGATCACGGCGGTCGCCTCGGCGTAGCGCCCCTCGGCGACCAGGCGCACGTAGCGCGGCACCTCGGTCTCGGCGGGGCAGGCGGCCCGGCAGGGCACGAGCGCGTGCTCGCGGCTGCCGCCGACCACGAGCGGCGCCACCGTCCGCCCGCGCAGGACCGGCCGTTTGTCCATCAACGCGCCGGTCGGGCACACGCCGACGCACGCCGTGCAGTACTTGCAGGCCGAGTCGGGAAGGGTCGGCTGGAGCGATCCCGCCGCGACGTGTCCGTTCGTGCGCACGAAGCCGAGCGCGCCGACGCCACGCAGATCGAGGCACGCCCGCACGCACCGCGTGCAGCCGATGCACAGGTTGAAATCGCGGGTGAAGAGCGGCTCGTCGCGCAGGCGGGGCAGCCCCCGGTGAACGTAGCGCGGCGTGTCGGCCTTGATGCCGACGTAGTCGGCGACCTTGCGGACCTCGCAGTAGGCGAACTTGGTGCAGCAGCGTTCGTCGGGCGCGACGTTCAGCGAGCACTGCAGCCGGTCGCAGCCCTCGCGATTCGGGCACATCAGGCAGGCGTGGGGATGGGTGGCGAGAATCCTGGCCAGCCCGTCCTGTCGCGCGGCGCGCACCTCCGCGGAGTTGCTGTGGACGATGAGCCCGTCGCGGGCCGGGACGTCGCAGGCGTGTACGACGGCGCCGTCCACCTGCACCGCGCACAGTCCGCAGCCGCCGAAGGGTTCCGACGAGGCTGCGTCGATGCGGGACGCCGCGCCCTGGTACACGGCGTCCGTTCCCCGTGCGCCCTTCCCGACAGGCAGGTCCGGGTGGGAGCACAACGTGGGGATGTAGACGCCCGCCTGCCGGGCCACGGTGAGTACCGAGCCCTCGGCATCGAACGCGAAGCGCCGATCGTCGATCGTCAGCGTCGCCATCGACGGCTCACCAGGAGTGCGCGAGCGCGTGCGTCGTGCAGGCCGTGACGCACGGCAGGCCGACCTGCCGGTCCGGCGGCTTGCAGGGCGCGCAGTCGTACTTGATCCGCTTGCGGTGGGCCTCCTTGACGAGCACCACCTGGGAGTCGCCCATCGGGTCGAACTCGTTGTCGGCCAGCTCGAGGATGTGCGACGGGCAGGCCGGCACGCAGTCGCCGCACCCGTCGCACTTGTCCGTGTCGAGCGTGATGTAGAACTCACCCGACCCGTCTTTGTAGCCGAAGTTCGCCAGCACGGTCAGCTCCGTTCCGGTTGCCGCACGAGTGTTGTCGGGTTCAGTTCTTGCCCTTTTCGACCAGCGCCTTCGCGAAGAGCGCCGCCCCGGTGGCGCCGGCGATCTGGGTGTCGAAGTCGGGTTTCATCGCCTGGACGTGGAGTTCCTTCTCAAGGCGTTCCACGACGCCACGGTTCTTGGCGATGCCGCCGGTGATCGCAAACTGCGGCTCGACGCCGATCCGCTCGAGCAGCGAGTAGACGCGGTGGGCCATGGCGCTCGAGTAGGCGGCCAGCACGTCGTTCTTCGGCCACCCCTGCCGCAGCAGGCCGACCGCTTCGGTCTTGGCGAACACGACGCACGTGCTCGACACCGGCTGCGGCTCCTTCTCGACCTGGAACGACAGGTCGCCGATATCGGCGATGGGCACCTGCATCAGTTCGGCGAACACCTCCATGCCGCGCCCGGTGCCCGCCGCGCACTTGTCGTTCATCAGGAACGAGATGACCTTGCCCTTCTCGTCGCACTTGATCGCCTTGCAGTCCTGACCGCCCATGTCGAGCACGGTGCGCACGGCCGGCCCGTAGAGGAAGTTGGCGCCGCGGGCGTGACAGGCGATCTCGGTGATGGTCTTGTGCGCGAACGGCACGTTGACGCGGCCGTAGCCGGTGCCGATCACGAACGTGATGTCCCCGAGCGTCATGCCCGTGGACCCGAGCGCCAGGTCCATCGCCTTGCGTGCGCTGTCGGGGCTGTCGGAGCCGGTCCGCATGCTCGCATAGGCGAAGATCCGGCCGTCGACCATGACGACCGCCTGGGTGCTGACCGAGCCGACATCCACGCCGGCCGTGACCATGGCGCCGTTGCCCCACGTGATGCTGGGATCGTGGAAGGTGTTCTCCTTCCACCGCCAGAATTCCTGAGCCATGTTCGTCTCCCTCTACTGACCTTACGACTGGGCCCTGTCGCTCGCGATCAGGGCGGCGCCCAGAGCCCCGGTGTACTCCGGATCGGCGGGCACGAGCACGTCGGCCTCGAGGCCGCGCTGGAGCGCGGCGACGAAGCCCGGGTTGTACGCGACGCCGCCGACCAGCGCCACCGCCGGCGTGACGCCCACGCGACGGGCCATCGCCACGATGCGCGACGCGATGGCGTCGTGGATCGAGCGCGCGATGTCCGCCTTGGAGTACTTGCCGTGGATGAGCGAGACCACCTCGGACTCGGCGAACACCGTGCACTGGGCGTTCATCGGCACCGCCTGCTGGGATTGCAGCGACAGCGGACCCATGTCCTCGAGCTTCAGCTCGAGCGCGCGGGCCATCGCCTCGACGAAGGTGCCGGCCCCCGCGGCGCACTTCTCGTTGACGGCGAAGTCGGCGACCTTGCCGTCGCCCACGCACTTGATGGCGCGCCCTTCCTCGGCGCCCACGTCGATGAGGGTCCGCACTTCGGGGTGGAGGAAGGCGATGGCCTGGCCGTCGGCGCCGACCTCCGTCACGTCGTCGTGGGCGTAGGGCGCCGACTTCCGGCCGGCTCCCGTGGCCGTGATGTGCGCGATGTCGCCCAGTTGCACCTGGGTCCGCGACAGGGCCTCGGCGAACGCCTGTTCGCCGGCTTCCTTCTGGTCGAACCCGGTCAGCACGCAGCTCTTCGCGAGCACGTGCCCGTCCTGGAGGATGACGACCTTGGTCGTCTTCGATCCGAGGTCGATTCCTGCGGTAATCATGGTTGCTTCTCCGCGCGGCGACCTGCTCGCCGCCGCCACATCAGGCCACCTTGTTCAGGCCCATCGACTCCATGAAGGCGTCGATCCGGGCGAGCGACTTGTTCTCGTCGAACTCGCGTTCGTCGCCCATGTTCCCTTCGTAGGTCATCACCGGGATGCCCGCCTTGATGAGCCCGAGGCGGTTCTCGGCGATGCCGATGCTCAAGCCCTCGCACCCGCGGTTGTAATGCAGAATCACGCCGTTCAGCTTCCACTGCTTGGCGATCCGGACCACGAGGTCGGTCTTGATCTGCGGGTCGTAGAACTGCTGGAACTGCGGCTTGGACAGGTTCCAGTCGGCCAGGATGCGGAGCGCCTGTTCGCGCGTCGTGATCGTGACGCCCTGCTGCTGCGGCGTCGTCCGCGGCCGCCAGACGCCCTCGGGCGTCGTCTCCCAGATGCCGATCAGGCCGAACACGTAGAGCGAGCCGACTGACACGGCGCCGTACTGTTCGAGGTACCGATAGAGGTTCAGGAACCCCCACGGCGGCTGCGTGTCGGTGATCACGCGCACGCGCTCGGTCGGCACCGCCGCGATGCCGCGGGCCACCCGGTCCTTGATCTCGTCGCGGAGTTCGTCGTAGAAGTCGGCGAACTCGCGGTCGCTCTTGCGCAGCGTCCCGAAGACGTACAACGAGTGCATCGACTTCTCGTCGAGCGGCGCCGGAATCGTCTGGTTCAGCTCGCAGATCTCGGCCCAGGTCGAGGTCGAGCGGCACTCGTCGTAAACGGCGCGAATCAGCTTCTCGTCGTCGTAGGTACGGCCGGTCGTCTTCTCCAACCACTCGATCCCGTCCATCATCTGCCCGACGACGTAGTCGAGCCGGCTCGCGGTGAGGTCGCGGTAGGGCCCGACCGAGACGTCGACCGAGTACATCGGGATGTCGCCCTCGAAGTCGCGGACGATCTGGTACCACTTCGCGTGCGAGCAGCAGATGTGGTCCTGCCAGATGAAGTCGGGCAGCGGGAACTCGCCGCCGAAGGCGTACTGGTTGAGGAGCAGGGAGCCCCAGTAGTTGCGCACGTACGCGCACAGATCGCGTGCGAACCCCCGGGCCTCGACCGCTTCCTGGCACTTCACCGCGAACTCCTTGCGGAACGCCACGCTGGCGCCGTACGGCTCGCTCGTGAGGTTGCGGACGTCGTCGCCGAGCCCCGCCGGAATCGCGTCGAACGACCACGCGCCGCCCGCCCAGCGGAGCCCGCCCTTCGATTTCGCCTCGGCGTAATCCCGGTAGTACTTCTCCCGCAGCTCCTTGGCCTTCTTCCAACACTTGAGCGGCTCGGAGGGGTATCGCTTCTGTTCGGACATGCAGACCTCCACCAACGGCTAGAACAGATCCTCGGCGCCGAGCATCTCGAGGAACGCTTCCACGCGAATCTTGAACTGCCCGACCGGCAACGTGGCGTCGAGTTCGAGGAAGTACGTGGGGATGCCGATCTTCTTCAGCTCCTGCGCGATGATCGGCATGTCGAACTCGTGCGGGTCGCAGAACTTCTGCTGCATCAGCAGCACGCCCGCCGCCCGCCATTCCTTCACCAGGTTGACGATGTGCGGAATACGGGTATGGATCGGCCAGTCCTTGCTGGGGCAGGGCGGACGGTCGATGTAGCGCGACGCGATCGCGAGGAGGCGGTCTTCCTGCGGCTCCACTTCGTTCCAGAAGTAGCGCGTGCCCGTGCAGTGTTCGTCGATGACCACCGTGGCGTCGAGCTTCTCGACCATTTGCACGAACTCGATGTCGTCGTTCTCGCTGCCGAGGGTCATCAGGCGGTAGCCGCCGTTGCCGTTCGGCGTGCGCTGCGGCAGACGCGTCAGCGTCTCCTCGAGCATCCGGTTGTGCTCGCGCTTGTCCACCATCTGGGACGAGGTCACCATGTAGAGCGATTCCTGACCCGAAAGCGGGGGCGCGTCGGCCTTGCGCGTCTCGTAGATCTGCTTCGTCAGCCGGCGGCTGGTGTTCATGATCTCGATGCCGCGGTCGATGTCCTCGGTGGTGATCGTCCGGCCGACCCACTGTTCCAGCGCGGTCTTGAACGTCTGCAGCTCGGCGGCGAGATAGGGATAGGTGCGGTCGCTCTGGATGCCGTGGGGCATCGGCAGGTAGTAGGCGAACGACGTCGGGACGTGTGTCTTCCAGCTCGTGAACGCCTGACGCAGGTGCAGGCAGGACTGCGATTCCATGATGCCGTCGAGATAGTCGTAGCGGCCCTGCAGCCCCTGCGCGAGGCAATCGCGGCAGAACGGACAGAACATCCCGAAGATGTGGGGCTCGGTCACGCTCTGCGGTTCGTGGCTGCCCAGGATGCGCACGGGGAGGACGTCCGCGGCGTAGAGCAGCTCCTCCGGCACATACGTGCAGAAGTAGCCGAGGACCTTGCCTCCCGGGTGCCGGGCCTTCCAGTCTCTGGCGTAATCGTGGCGGTGGTCGTACCACTCTCGGAATGTGTCGAGCATCGGCGTCTCCCTTGTGATCTCCGCGCGCGGCAACCGCGCTACCGTGCCCCCTTCCTCGGGGTCGTGTCCGTGGGATGGGTGGTGCCGAGGAGCGGGGGCGACACGATCGCCGCGAGGTACCGCTCGGTGGTCTTCTGGATGGCGCGGTGTGGGCAGTGCGTGACCAGTCCGCAGAGCGCAATCGAGTGCATCGTTCGCGCGACGTCGCTCGCGGTGCCGTGGCGCTCCGGGTCGTACCAGCCGTAGCTCCAGTTCAACATCCCGAACAGGCTGTACGTCGCCCGATCGATCTCGGCGTCGTCGGTCTGTGGAGCGCCGAGTGCGCCGTCCCGTTGGCAGCCGTCGAGCACGACCGTGCCGACGATGGTCCTGGCCGTGTGGAAGTAGCGTTCTTTGAGGACCCGCACCGCGCGCCGCCGGCCGGCGGGCAGCGCCGCGGCTTCGTGCACGAGCGTGCGCATCACCGACTGGTGCCCGGCGACGTAGCGCAGGTGGTGCAGGATGAAGACGTACAGGCGCGCGACCGGGTCGTCGACGCCGGCGAGGGCCGCTTCGACCGTGGTGTTCAGCGTCTCGAAGGCGCCGGCCTGGATGGCGAAGAGGAGATCCTCTTTCGAGGTGAAGTAGTTGTAGAAGTTGGCCAGCGCCCGGCCGGTCGCCCGGGCGAGCCCCCGCATGGTCATGCCGTGGTAGCCATGCTCGGCGATCGCCTGCGCGGCGGCTTCGAGGATCTCGACACGGGTCGCTTCGTGACGGATCCGCCGGGAGCGTGACGAGGCGGTGGTGCGCATGATGGCCGTCGGGCCTAGGCCTGGGTGGGGAGGCGGAGGCCCCGGGGTCCCGACGGCCGAGAAAATACACGAACGAACGTTCGTATGTCAAAACGAACGTTCGTGTGGAATGAGCGGCAGCCGGCGTAAGATGGCGCCGGCAACCCGGGGCCCGCAATTGAAGCCAGAGATTCGAGACACCGATGACACGACGCGCGCAACGAGCACACGCGGGGCGGAGGACGGCCGCTCGCAAGCTGTCACACCTGCGCAAGCCGCAGGACATGTCGCTCGAAACCTGGCGGCGCGAGCTTCGCCGGCAGTTCGGACGGGAGCAACGCTTCACGCTGAAGAACACCGGCACGGAGCGGGTCTTCTCCGATTTCCAGGTGAGCAACCCGCACAATGCCAGCACGTATCACGTGGCCATCCGTGGCGCTCAACCGGGGGACAACTACTGCAACTGCGCGGACTTCGCCACCAACGCGCTGGGCACGTGCAAGCACATCGAGTTCGTGTTGGGAAGACTGGAGCGGCAGCGGGGGACGCGAGCGGCGCTCGAGCAGGGATTCGAGCCGTCGTACAGCGAGATCGTCCTGCAATACGGCGCGAAGCGCGAGGTGAGGTTCCGGCCTGGCACGGAGTGTCCGCGGGGGCTGGCGACGTTGGCCGCGAAATACTTCGACGCCGAGCGGACGCTGCGCGCGCGGGCGTGTGCGACGTTCGAGTCGTTCCTCTCGGAGGCGGCCACGTTCGAGCACGATCTCCGATGTTACGAGGACGTGCTGGGCTTCGTCGCTGAAGTCCGCGATCGCCAGCAACGCGAGCAGCGCATCGGCGAGGTGTTTCCTCGAGGGGCCCGCGACCCGGGCTTCCGTAAGCTGATCAAAGGGGAGCTGTACGACTATCAGCGGGAAGGCGCGCTGTTCGCCTCACGCGCGGGTCGCTGTCTCATCGGCGACGAGATGGGGCTCGGTAAGACGATCCAGGCCATCGCCGCCGCCGAGATCATGGCACGCCACTTCGGAGTCGAGCGCGTCCTGGTCGTCTGCCCTACCTCACTGAAGCACCAGTGGGAGCGCGAGATCGCGCGCTTCACCGACCGCAGGGCGACGGTCGTCGGGGGATTGCGCGGCCGCCGCGAGCAGCACTACGCCGCGGCCGACAGCTTCTTCAAGATCACGAACTACGACACCGTGCACAGCGATCTCGACCTGATCGAATCGTGGTCGCCGGATCTGGTGATTCTCGACGAAGCCCAGCGGATCAAGAACTGGAACACGCGGACGGCCCGCAGCGTGAAACGCATCAGCTCGCCCCACGCCATCGTGTTGACCGGCACGCCGCTGGAGAATCGCCTGGAGGAGTTGATGTCGATCGTCGAGTTCGTCGACAGTCACCGGCTCCCCCCCGCCCTCGGCGTCCGCGCCCGTCACCCG
>ORMF010439196.1_pt1 | contig 23441 bp, 19 predicted proteins | sample 1779871 | NCBI WGS metagenome assembly ORMF01 (sample SAMEA104232316, study PRJEB22302) | groundwater metagenome | biome: forest; feature: aquifer; material: groundwater | place: USA | collected 2011-08-07 | depth 5.4 m | reverse complement strand
GTTCGCGTCCGCCGTGGAGCGCGTCCCGTCAGTGATCGAGTCGCCCAGGGTGACGACCGCCGCGGACGAGGCGGGCGCCACGACCTCCACGCGCGCCAGGAGGAACCAGGACGTGGCGGTGGCGACCGGCGTGAACACCCGACCGGCGTGATTGCCCGGCGGGGACACGTAGTTGGTCTGCAGCCCCGTGTTGTGCACGGTCAGCGTGGAGGGCCACGCCTCGCTGTCCCCGGGAAGAAACAGGTCGATGGCGAGGTCCGCCAGGGCGGGCACCGTCAGCGGCACGGGATCGCTCACGACGATCGCTCCCGCCGGAATGGTGATCGACGGCCGCGTCGAGAAGGTGAGCGGGCGGCTCGTCGTGGCGACCAGCGCGGCATCCGTGTCGCGCAGCGCGACGCTGGCCGCGCCGACGGCGAGCGGCGCCGTCCCGAACACATTGCTCAGGACGATGCGCACGCGGCTGCCGCCGATCGACGTGTGGACGATCTGCCGAAGCGTCTGGTTGTTGAACTGCACCGGGCGCGGAGCCGCGGCCGGATTCGCCGGCGGCGCGGGCACCGCGGGCTGAGGAGCCGACGGCTGCGGCACGACCGGCGGCGCCGACGCGACGCTCGCCTGGGCCGAGGGACGCCACGCCGCGCCCGTGGCCCACGTGCCGACCCAGTGCTCCGACGCGCCGCGTTGGGCGGAGAGGCTTACGAGCGCCAGCGTCAGCGCACCGGCGGCCACAGCGACGTTCTTGGGGAGTCTCATGCGGCATAACCTATCAGATTCAGCGAGCCTGGGCTGCCCGGTCGCCCCCACGGCCGTTTGAATCAGGGGAGTGCGTGGTCACCCTCGAAGGCAATCCAATGAAGAAGTCGTGCTGACGGTCGTGGGGAAGTCGAGTAAAATCCCACGGTGTTTTGGCGCGACCAAACCGCCGAGGCTTGGGCCGGAGCAACCGGACGAAAGCCAGCCTCTCGGTGGTGGGTCGCGCCGTTGCTGCTCGCCGCTCTGCATCTTTCTGCGCCTGGGTTCGCCCAGGACGCCCCAGGTACGAGCCACCAAACATCCCCGCCTACCGCCGACAAAGGAGAGGAGCGTGGTGGGTCGGGCACACCCCGGACTCCGTCGCCAACCTCGGGGGCCGACGCTGCTGACGCTATTGTCGGAACGCTGTCGGGGCGCCCCCGGGTGACCGCCGTCCGTTCGAGCACGCCTCCGTCAATCGACGGACGGCTCGACGATGTGGTGTGGCGGACCGCAGCGCGCATTACCGAGTTCGTCCAGCAGCGCCCGATCGAGGGCGCACCAGCCACCGAGGCGACCGAAGTATCCATCGCATACGACAGCCGGAATCTGTACTTCGCCATTTACGCCCACTACTCGGATCAGCGGCTCATTCGCGCCAACCGCGCCGAGCGGGACCAGACCAGCCGCGACGACACCGTCTCGCTGGTTTTCGATCCGTTCCTCGATCAGCTACGCGGCTACGTCTTTTCCGTGAACGCGTACGGCATTCAGGGTGACGCGATCATGAGTAACAGCCCGGGCGGTGGCGGGCCGGGCGGCGGTGGTGGCTTTGGCGGTGGTGGCTTTGGTGGCGGCGGCGGCGGTGGTGGTGGCGGCCGTTTTCGTGGCTTCAACGAACTCGGTGATTCCTCGTGGGACGCGCTCTTTTACGCCGCCGGGAGACTCGTCGAGGATGGATGGACCGCCGAGGTGGCGATTCCTTTCAAGAGCCTGCGCTATCCCGCCACGACGAAGGGCGAAGCGCGCCACTGGGGATTTCAGATTCAGCGCAACATCGAAAGCAAGAACGAAAGCGTCGTCTGGGCCCCCGTGTCTTCCGATGTCATGGGGTTCCTGCGTCAGATGGGCGTCCTCGACGGCCTCCGCGAATTGTCCACGAGCAGGAACCTCGAGGTGCAGCCGACATTTACGACGATTGCCGCTGCGTCGCTCGACGCCACCACGGGACGCTCCGACGACCTCAGTGCCCATCCGGAAGGCGGCGTCAACGTCAAGTACGGCATTACGTCCAAGCTCACGGCGGATTTCACGTTGAATCCGGACTTCTCGCAGATCGAATCGGACCAGCCCCAGATTCAGGTGAACCAGCGGTTTCCGTTGTTCTTCGCCGAGCTTCGCCCGTTCTTCCTGGAAGGGCAGGAGATCTTCCAGGTACCCGGTCCGGTGACCCTCATCCACACCCGGACGATCCTGGATCCGCTATACGGCGCCAAGCTGACCGGCAAGGTCGGGAAGACGACGCTCGGGGTTCTCTTCGCAAACGACGCGGCTCCGGGGAACGTGAACGACCGCGCGGATCCGGCCTTCAATCGCTCGGCGTCCGTCCTGGTGGCCCGCGTCCGCTACGACCTCTACGCTGAATCGCACATCGGCGTTGTCGCGACGGATCGCGAGTTCCTGAACAGCTACAGCCGCGTGGGCTCGGTCGACGGCCAGTTCCGGGTCGGTCGCAACCACCGGATCTTTTTTCGCGCGATGGCCGCCGACCGCCGGGGTGTGGATGGCACGCGCCTGTCGGGGCCCGCCGTCGACCTGGGGTTTCGCAAGGAAGGTCGGCACCTCGGCTACGGGGTGTTTCACAACCAGATCCACCCGGAGTTCGGGACCGACTTGGGATTCGTGCGGCGCACCGACATGCGCCAGACGCAGGGCAACATTTCGTATCGCTGGTGGCCCGAGAGCTGGGTGGTCAACTGGGGGCCGCGCGCGAACTACTGGCGGAACTACAATTTCGCGGGCGTGCTCCAGGACGAGGAAATAAACCTGGGAACGAACGTCCAGTTCGCGCGCAACATCAACTTCAATGGTGGGATCACGCACGCGTTCGAGCGATACCTGGGCACCGGATTCAGCAAGCAGCGGGCGATGTTGGGCGGTGGCGCCAACGCCAGCCGGCGCATATCAATCGGGGGCTTCCTCGGCGCCGGGGATCAGATTCTGTATGTCGAGAATCCTTTCCTCGGCCAGGGGAGAGATTTCGGCATCTTTGCGACTGCGCGTCCGTTCTCCCGGCTCCAGTCGCAGATCACGATCAACTCGAGTCGATTCGTGGATCGCCGCACGAACACCGCAGCGTTCGACGTCAAGATCGCCCGGGCGCAGACCACCTATCAGTTTACCGAGCGGCTCTTGATGCGCAACATCACGGAGTACAACTCGTTCGACAAGACGCTCGCGCTGAACGTGCTGGGCACCTACCGCGTCAATGCGGGAACGGTCTTCTACGTCGGCTACGACGATCACTATCGTCAGGGCGACAAGATCAACAGCGACGTGTTTCACACGACGGCGTATCAGCGGACGAACCGCGCGTTCTTTACCAAGCTGCAGTATCTGTTCCGCTACTGAGCTCGCGCGAACGGTATAAGACTCGTTCGTAGCTGACAGCGGGAGGCTCGATGACGCGATTCGGTACCACCCTAGGCGTAATGTTGCTCTGCTTCTTTGGATTGGCGAGACCAGCCAGTTCACAGCAAAGCCGCTGCGCGGATTGCCACTTCTCCAAGCCAGAGGCTCCTGCCCCGGACCATTTGTCCGATTGGGATCGTTCGGCGCCTAGCCGCAATCAGGTGGGGTGTGAGAAATGCCACGGCGGTGATGCATCAACATTCGAGCCGTTCCTGGCCCATCGAAATGTGCTCAATAGCAGCAATCCCTCGAGCCCGGTAAACCGGCGGAACATTGCCACGACGTGCGGCGGCTGCCACGCCGGACCCTTCGTAGCGTTTCAGAAGAGCCAGCATTTCGCCTTGCAGAAGGCGGGCGATACGAGGGTCCCCGTATGCACGAACTGCCATGGCGAAGCCGGCTATCGCCGGCCGTCGGCCAAAGCGCTGGAAACGCAGTGTGCGCAATGCCACGGCAAGAACAAAGTTGCCCCACGACCGGAGCGGGCCGAGGCCGCGCGGACGCTTTATGAGGCGCTTCACGACGCTCGCGACCTGATGAAGTCGGCGAGATCGCTGGTCGGTCGCGTCACCGACAAGGCGCGACGGGCTCAACTGGACACGGCGTATCAGCAGGCCAACGTGCCACTCGTCCAGGCTGTGCAGGCAGGACATCAGTTCGAATACAGCGACTTGAAAGAGCGGCTCTCAGTGGCGCGGGAGCGTCTGGAAGCTTTGCTCGCCCAACTGGCAAACCCGAAACCCTGAAATCACGGTTTCGAAGTGCGCTTGAAATACCAAGCGCTCTCCGAGCGGCGATCTGCGCGCGGCGCCGGCGTAGGTTCACTTGTCCGAGCGTGTCGGCGAGAGCGCGGCCCCGCAGCTTGTCGTAGCCGGGAGTCGCGCTGTCTTCTCCGGATGCCACTCGGTCGGAGACATGCGGACGATAAGTCTGGGTCGATGCCGATGAGCGGGGCGTCGAGTGCCCTCCGCCTGCGTGTCGTGGCCGAAGGACGGGGGGTTCACGATGTGCGCGACTTCTTCGGTGATTTGCCGTAGGATCAGCTGCACGCGTTTTGGGTTCGTACCTCGCGCTCACCAAGGGGTGATGCATGACCGTTTGCGGAGCACGTCGTCGCATGAGCGTTCGACTTCGATGGCATGGGGTTCTCTTCGTCGCCGGCGTCTTGTCCGTGACCATTGGTCTGTCAGCGGACGACTGGCCCGAGTATCGCGGGTCTGGACGCCGCGGCGTGTGGAACGAGACCGGCATCCTCGAACAATTCCCCGAGCATGGGCTGAAGGTCGTGTGGCGTGCTCCGGTGAAAAACGGGTATGCGGGGCCTGCCGTGGCGGGCGGACGCGTGTTCTTGAGCGACTTCGTTCGGTCGGTTGGACCGCGCGGTATCGACCGCATGATGGGCTTCGACCAGCAAACCGGGAAGCTGCTCTGGAAGCAGGAATGGGAAGTCAACTACCGCTCGGCAGGATTCGAGAATGGTCCCCACGCTACGCCAACCGCCGACGGCGACCGCGTCTACGTTGTTGGCGCGACGGGAGTGCTGCTGGCGTTGAACGCCACGAACGGCCAGATTTTGTGGAGGAAGGACTACGTCCAAGACTACCGCGCTGATCTGGGCCAGTTCGGCGTCAGCAGCGCGCCAGTCGTCGACGGCGATCGCTTGATCGCGCTCATCGGCGGTCCACCTGACGCAAAGGTCGTCGCGTTCGACAAGAAGACCGGGAAGGAGCTGTGGCGGGCAGGACAGGTGACCGCGGCCGTTGGCGCGAGTCAGCCGATGATCATCGAAGCCGGGGGAGCCCGGCAGTTGATTATCTGGGACGCCAAGGCCATCACCTCACTGAACCCGGTGACGGGTGCGCTCTACTGGGAACAGCCGTACCCAGGCACGAGCGAGATGAATATCGCGATGGCCCACAGTGGCTCACGGCTGCTCGTGAGCACAATGTACGAAGGTCCGCTCATGCTCGAGCTCGATGCGAACAAGCCCGCCTCGCGGGTGCTCTGGCGGGGCAACAGCTCGAGCGAGATCAACACCGACAAACTGCACGCGATTCAGACTGCTCCTATCATCCAGGGCGACTACATCTACGGCATCTGCGTCTACGGACAATTGCGCGGGCTCGACGCGCGGACGGGCGAGCGGCTCTGGGAGTCGCAGGCGGTGACCGTCGAGCGCGCCAGGTGGGCATCGGCGCAGTTGGTCCAGCACGGCGATCGCACCTTCATCACCAACGATCGCGGCGAGCTGATCCTGGCCCGATTGACGCCGACGGGTTACCAGGAGATCAGCCGGACGACGCTCTTGAAGCCGACGACCGATCCGAAGAACCGGCGCAAGCTGGGTGCCGTCAATTGGGTGGCGCCTGCCTACTCGAGCCGGCACATCTATCTGCGCAACGATGAAGAGCTGATCGCGGTTTCGCTCGCCAAAGACGACTACCGCTGAACAGCGCCTTGCTTCAGCTCGGCGAATATGGTTTCAATCGTCGCCTTGGCGCCGTCCATGCGGTAGTTCTTGTATTTGTCCGACAACCGCAACTCTGACACGGCCTGATCGACCGTCCTCCCGGCTTTCCAGGCCGCCTGGCCAGCTGCAACGAACTCGCGCGTGAACTCAGCGTACTCGCGGAATTCGTTCCACGTCGGCCAATTGCGGACACGACCTTGTTGGAACGGCGTGTGTCCGGTGATGACGCGGTCGACGTCCTTAATCTCTGCGACGGCCCGTGCGAGCGTCTGTGGCAGCGCCAGGGCGCTCCCGCCCGAGGCCCGATCGATCACGGGAACCGACTTCTCGGCGAAGAGGTCGCCAACGTAGGCCAGTCTTGCGTGCGGCAGGACAACGACGGCGTCGCCGTCGGTATGTCCTTTGCCGAAGTAGTACACCTGAAGCTCGGTCCGTCCTATTGTGAGCGAGGTACGATCGCCGAAAGTCTTGATGGCCGATGCCGCCACGCCGGTGCCAGTCCGTTTCAAGAATCGGCGGGCGGCGTTCTCGTGCATGAAGATTTCGACCTTGCCGTACTCGCCGTCGCCGCCCACGTGGTCCTCGTCTGCGTTCGTGTTGATGATCCTCACGACCCGGTCGTCGGTCACCGGCTGAAGCCCTTCCAGTACCACCGGAGCCCAGCCAGGGAGCTTGGCGTCGATGAGCACGATGCCGTCCGCCGTTCCGACGGCGAGGGCGTTCGCCCCGCCGTTGCTCAGGAAGTACACCTCCGCAAAGACATACCTCGGGTCGCTGATGGGGAGCTGCTGTCCGATTGTTTGAACGGCGACGGTGCGAGGCGGCGACTGCTGGGCGTGCGGGCCGCTCAGCGTGCCGACCACGACGATCGCCATGGGTACGCCATGTAGCTTCATACGATCTCCACTTCCTTAGGCTTCCCTAGGCGCCCACCGCTCAACTGACGATCCAAGATTTCAATGACAGAAGGTATCACTTCCCAGAGCAAACCGGGCCAGCGAATGGGCAGCGATCCGCACCTATCCGGCCGGGCTGACGTTTTGACTGGAGAGCGGAGGTTTTCCGGGGGATGTTGCCCGGGCTGGACGTCGGGCTAGCCGACAGACAGCGTGTCGACAAACGATCGCCAGGCCTGCTCGGCCTCCAATCGGTTCTGCGTCAGGACGCCTCCGCAGTACAGCATCGACGCTCTGGGCGAAGGCTGCGTCCACACGCGCCGCGCGGTCACCGACACGCCAAGGTGCGCCACGCGGACGGTGAAGTACGCGGGCAGAGCCTGGGCGCGCGTGTCTGGCACCTCCAGCCGCACGCCTTCGTTGCTGACGTCCAGAATCCGCGCCGGTACGCCGTTCACGAACGCGTCGACCCGCTGAACCAGCTTGCGCGGCGAGCGCTGCATCGGCCGGCCGTCTAGCAGTGCCATTGTCACGTAACAGAGCAGCGTCGCCCGCTCGACCGGGCGCGCCATGCACATCGTCTGGGCGCTTGCAGTCTCGTTGGGTGGAACCGTGTCGGCCTCCCCGATCACCACCGCCGGCGTCAGCGGACGGCGTGCCCGCGCCTTGGTGTAGAGACTGTCACGGTAGGCAAACTCGAAGTCGGCAATCAGCAGGTCGAAGGGGCGGGCGAGCATCTCGTCCACGGCTGTGCGCGTGGCGCAGACTCGGACGGGGTCGAGGCCTTCCTGCGACAACCAGTCGGCAACGGTCGCACCCTCGTTCAGGTCCGGCAGGGCCACGATCACGCGTTCTCTTTCGGCCATGGCGGGGACCCAGAGTGCACCCGGTGTGCCAACGAAAACATGGGGGATGCCCAGGGTGCGGCGCCATGTGCAGCCACAGAAACCGCCACCGCCGTGAAAGAAACGTAACTGGCTGCCGCCATCCGTCAACCGGCGAGAGGTCGGCTACAAGCCTCAGGGTCTCTCGAGCCGCGCCGGGTGTGCGCTGGCGCAGCACGAAGGCCCACTCAGGGCTTCGGAATGTCCACGGCGATCCACACGGCGGGCACCTTCCCCGTGCTCTCTGCCCAATGCGTGGTCGCTCGTCCTTCCGCGAAGCCGTCGCCAGGATTCGCGACGAGATCGGGCTTCCCTTCCTGGTGGTACGTCATCTGACCCTGCAGCAGATACGTGATTGCGGGGCGATCGACGTGGTTGTGAACGCCCAGTACGCCGCGGGGCTGAAGCGTGATCTTGCGCATGCGCAGCGGGCGGCCCGCCGTGGAGTCGAGCTCCTTTGATAAATCGAGCGATCGCAGCAGCTCTTCGCTCTGCCCCATGGTCTGGGTGGGGGGCTGGCGCTGTCCGGCCGCATAGCCCGACATGAACACGACGGCCAGCACGGCAATCCCGACGATGGCGGTTTGAAGTCGAACCATGAAAGCGTCTCCTCTCGCGCGGCGCGAGCGTGATTCGTCGCGTTCGGTATCATAGCGCCACAACAGCGCGAAACCTCAGCCCGCCGGGTCGGCAAAAATGCGATCCGGACCACCCTCAAGATCCTCGAAGTACGATCAGGGAAACAGACCCAATTTCAGGACGACGAAGCGAAAATCGATCGGCGGCGGGAAATAGGATCACTGCGTTGGTGCGTGGAGGGTTGCTAATCGAGAAACTGACGATCACGACCGCGCGGTGGATGCAGCAAGACCCTTTGTCGTTGTGTGCACCGTGACGCGCTGCTCGGCGACCCGGCCTGCCTGCAAGCGGGCATTGACAACTTCTAAAAGGATTGTCAAGCTGTTGGTCTAGGCAGCGATGTCTAGGCCCATTTTGTGGGGTGTTTACCCTCATATACAGGGTTTTGGATGCCACGACAGCAGCGAGCGTACATTCTTCGTGCATACGTTAAGGGACGGCCAAACGGCCGATTCGTGGCTGTATGCCTGAAGCCGAATCTCGTCGTCGAAGGCAGCACGCAGGTTGAAGCGCGTCAGAAGCTCGAACAGCTTCTAGACGCCTACGTTGACGACGCGGCGAAGGACGGGCATCTTGAGCACTTCATGGCGCAGCGCGCACCTCTCCGGTTCCACGTCGAGTATTGGTTCGGACGGTTGAAACGTCTGGCGCACGCGCTGAATCGTTCATTCAAACCCTTCAGCATGAAGACCCCTCGTATCGAGTCGAGGCACATCCGACAGCATGCCTAGAGGCTGGCCGCCTCTCGAATTACGAGAGGTGCTGGCGATCCTCGCAACCCTCGGTCTTTCCTACTCTCACAGTAAAGGCGGCCACGACTTCTATAAGGGCACGCGGAACGGGAAGCCCTGTAGCGTGACGGTCGATCCAAAATGCGGCCCCTTCGGCGTTGACCTGTTGCAGTCTATGTGCAAGCAAGCAGGCTCGAACCGCAAGGAGTTCTACGGCGCGACGAAGGCTACCGCACTCAAGATCAGGTAGGAGTGGTTTGGCAGGAGACCTCGTCGCCCCGTGACTAGCGTGTGACTACGGCCAGATTCCAGCCAGCCAGATCGGCTCGTATCTCTAACTATATGTGTATTGGCTTTATTTGGAGCCGGCGACCCGACTTGAACGGGTGACCTGCTGATTACGAATCCCAAGGCAGGGCGTCCACCCACATCCGCCCGTGTCGTTTTGTTCAGAAATTTGAGACTTTCGCCTCCACTGGCGTCCGATTTTTCTGCCCGCGTCCGGGCGTTAGGGTGTCAGTTAGGGTGTCAAGCGATTCAGCCGTTACGGCGATGACCGTAACGCTCACTCGCTCGACCGCCACTGCGAGTCCGGCGCCGACCCGATCACGACTCGAAGTCCAGGAAGCGCCCCGCCGCCTGGCCGCCGAAGTTCGCGCAGCCTTGCGAGAGCGGTCGTTATCATCCTGCGGCGATCAGAAGGCGACGGGCAGCGATGACCTTCCGCTGCAGGCGTTCCTTGCGCGCTACATGCATCCGGACTTTCAGCAGAAGAAGCTTGGCGCGGACACCTATGGCGATGTTCTGCGCAAGCATTTCCGCAACGGCCTCGCACACGGTTTCGCCGTTTCTCATGGTGGCTTCGAAGGTGCGCCCGGAGGGACGCGCCACTCACGGTAAGCATACAGGGTATCGTGAAGGCGGCGTAGATGGGTTTCGGCTCGAGAATCCCAGAGTGGGACGTCGAGTCGCACGACGCGGAGTTCCGATATTGTCGGCCGACTCGCCAACAGGCGGAACCTGACAGCTGCGCAGCATTGTTCGGGTCACTGAAGGGCGGTATCGGCCGCGTTTCGTTCGGGGGGCCCGACGCCCTAATGCTACAGCTTACGGTGGTCCAGAACCGCGACGTGGGCGGGTCCCGATGCGGACCCGCAGACACGTTCGGGCTGCCAACCGCCGGTCAGGCCTTCCCCATCAACAGCGAACGCGCCGGCGGCCCCGAATTGGCTTGAACAGCGAGCGTACCGAAACCACGTGCCGCCAACGCGCGCAACCGCTGAGCCGTCCGCACCGTGTGCACCCGTAGCTCAGTTGGATAGAGCCCCGGCCTTCTCCCCCTCGTCCCGTAGATGCCTCAGGCCGCGGTCGCGCGGATCCGATGGATCTCGCAGGTCCTCGGTGCGTACGACGCGGAAGGCGCCGACGGTGGCCAGCGACCGGCTCTCCGCGCCGTTCAGCTCGTATGTCCGTTCGCGCACACGAACCAGTTCGCGCTCCGGACCTCGAGGCAGATCGAGACCGCGGACGACAACGTCACGGGCTCGGGCGAGGCTTCATCCGGCGCGCGCGCATCCTCTCCCACACGGCCGCCGCGGCTGCGGTCAGCTCGTTCGTCATCACGGTCGCGACCATCGTCGATGTCACGAGGATCCCACATGGCTCCTCCTTCGACCACGACTGGCGTTGGCAGGGGCCCTGGGGCGCCGGCAGGACGATTCGAGCAGCCGGTGGAGGTCCTCCGACCGGACAGCGCGAACGCTGAGGGGGAATTCGGTGACGCGCCGAGGCTGTGTTGGGCGTCTGGGCTTGGCGACCGTGCCGATGAGGCGACGGCGCGGAGCGCTTCACGTCGGGCGACGCGAAGGATGTATCGACAGAAGGCTCCTGTCGATACAGAAGATGCTAGGGGAACTCCGCTGACGTGTCAACAGACTCGACGCGCAGCCCCATTTGGCTACCGTGGAGCTTGGCGATATCGTAGGGCCTCAACATGCGCCAGAAAGAGGAAGGAACTCCGGCACACGACGAGATCCGCAGGCGGGCGATCTCTCTGTACACCTTCCTGAAGGAGTTTGCCGAGCTTCGCGCAGAAACGATTCGGAGTTTCGAGCGCTACGACCAAGTCCTTTGGCTGCAAGATGTTCCTCGCGAACCCGAGTGTTACTGCGCCGCGTGGCAAGAGCGTCGAGACGACGAATCTGAGGCGTGGATTGAAGTTCGAAAACCTCGCCTAAACGCGCCTCCTTTGCCTCCAGCGCCGCTCCGGCCCTGGCTCACTGAATTGGAATGGCAGACGTCGGAATCGGAATTGCCTTCCCTGCGCGAACAGATTGTCCTCGCGCCCTCCGCAGAGGATGAGGCTCCGCAGCGGCTGGAATTGTCGCAGGCACCTGACATAAGGGCACTTTGGGAACGGTACGTTGAACGGGAGTGGTGGCCTTGGCGCGAAGAGGATCGCCGCAGCCGCGCCGTCCAGGGCGTCTACACCGACCTATTCCAGATATACCAACGGCAGCAACGGCTCGGTGAACAATACGAGGTCGTCCTAGGAATCGGCCTTTTGACGTGGAAGCTCCCGTCCGGTCACATCGTCGCGCGCCACTTGATCGCTGCCAACGCCAGCGTGGGGTTCGACGCCAAGAACGGCGTCATCTCAGTTGGACCAGGGACCAACGGTGCCAGACCCGTCCTGGAGCAGGACATGCTCGATCCTGCCCAGCGCCCGTCCGCCGAGGAGTTGCGGGCAATTGAAGCTCAAGTCAGCGAGATCGGAGACGCCGTTTGGGATCCGACATTGGTCGAGTCGGCCTTGAAAGCCTGGGTGCATTCTGTGTCGTCTGACGGATCGTACACCCGTGATCCGAACCAGCGAGTACAGGCTGAACCAGCCCCACGCGTCTCTCTTGCACCTGCTCTCATCCTCCGGAAACGAACCGACCGCTCGTACATTCGCGCGTTTCAGGAGATCATAAAACAGCTCGAAGCCGGCGCTGACGTGCCCGAGGGTGTAACCCGATTCGTTGCGGTCGCGGACGGATCTCTCCCAGAGGTGCAACCAAGGGACCGCGACCAGCAGACGGAGGTGTACTTTCCGCTGTTGGCGAACGATGACCAGCTCCGAATCGTTGAGCGACTACGAGGTCATCGAGGCGTCCTCGTACAGGGCCCTCCGGGCACGGGAAAGTCGCACACGATCGTCAACCTCGTCTGTCATCTCCTAGCCACGGGCCAACGTGTTCTCGTTACGAGTCATACCGCCAGAGCCCTTGCCGTTCTGAAACGCTACATTCAGACGCATGCGCCGGAGATCGCTCCGCTTGCTGTTCTCCTGCTCGGCGAAGGTAGCGATGCCCTGCAGGCAATGGAAGACTCTGTTCAGGGAATCACTCATCGCCAGAATCACTGGGATCCTGCCGCCGCTCCTGGCGTTGTCGTTGCACTCGAAAAGGCTCTGGCGGACGCACGAGAGGACGAGGCGGCGGCGCTTCGCGACCTCAGAGCCATTCGAGAGCGTGAAACCTACCGCCACGTCGGCGTTTTCGGCACGTATGAGGGAACGCTCTCTGAGATCGGCGCCTTGCTGCGTTTACAGGCCCCTGGCAACGACTGGATTCCGGACACGCCGCGAGAGGAAGACGAGCCCCCAATCACTGACGACGAATTCGGACGGCTCCTCGACCTGTCGAACGACCACGACCTCAATGTGTTCGAGTCGGCTGGTTGGTTCCTGCCCTCGCTGGCCGATTGCCAGCCACCAAGCGCGTTTGAAGGCTGCGTCGGCACAGAAGCGACTGCCGTCGCGGCGGCGGCCACGCTCGCCGAAGGCATGAATCACCCCGATCGCGACGCCTTTGCCCACGCCTCATCCGAGGCTCGGGAACATCTTGAGAGTGGCCTGCAGCAGTTGCTGAAGGGCGTCGATGAAGTGAGTCGGCATATCCACAAGAGCTGGGCCGAGCGGGCCGCGATCGAGATTCTCGGCAATCATGAACGAGCGTGGCGGGACTTGTATGAAGTCACCACTGGGCAAGCGAAATCGATTCAAGAGAGGGCGCGCTTGGCGGACGACACCCATGTCACAGGCATGGAGGGGCGTGAACATCGGGAAGTACGAGCCGATGCCGAAGAGTTACGGGGCCATTTAGAAGCCGGTGGCCGATGGGGCGTTGGCCCGTTTCGGTCGGCGGCTGTCAAGAAGGGTATGTACCTGTCGCACACGGTCCGGCTGAATGGTCGACCTTGCGACACGCAGACATCCCTGCAGGAACTGATCGACTGGATCAAGCTCCAGGAGCAGCTGACGGAGCTACGACGCCGCTGGCTGCCTAACTATCGGGTGCGGGCCGCCGGCGTCAACACGCAGGCGGCGGAGTTCTTCGATCTCTGTGAGCCACTCGCCATTGCATTGGACCTGAATAGACAGGTTCAGGATCTGCGTCCCGTCTTCGACTCTATCGAGGGGCTCTCTGAGCCCGCCTGGCACGATGTCGCCAGCATACGGAGCCTCCTCGGCTGCTTGAGGGCAATAGCGAGTGAGCAGCGTGCTCGAGCAGCCAAAGCCCCGATTGCTGAACTTAGTCACAGGCTTCAATCGCTGCGGCGAAAGCTGAACCCCTCACCCGCTTTGATCGCTTTGGCGAACGCCGTGGAGCGTCGCTCAAGCGATGACTATCGCGCCGCCTACGAGCAACTCGACGCCCAACAGGAACAGAGCAATCGACTACAGCACCGGAACACACTGCTGACGCGATTGCAGAATGGCTGCCCCCTTCTCGCTGCCTCAATCCTTGCTACTCGCGACGCCGACATCTGGCGGCAGAGGGCCCGGGGCTTCCAGGTCGCTTGGAATTGGGGTCGCACTCGGCGATGGCTTGGAAGGCTGTCCGATGCGACAAGCGAAAGGCAACTCTACTTACGCGTTGAACTCGCCAGGACCGCGAGCCGACGTAAGCTTGCAGAACTAGCCAGTCTGAAAGCCTGGCAACACTGCTTCTCGCGCATGACGGAACACGAGCGCCAACATCTTGTCGCATGGTCGAAGGCCGTACGGGCCATCGGCAAGGGGACCGGCAAGTACGCCCCAGTCCACCGACGAAACGCTCGGGAGCATTTGAACGAATGCCGCACGGCCATTCCAGGCTGGGTCATGCCTCTCTATCGGGTTGCAGAAACGATTCGGCCAGGCAGCGAGATCTTCGACGTCGCGATCGTTGACGAAGCCAGTCAATCGGGACCTGAGGCTCTCTTGCTTGCGTACCTCGCGAAGACGCTGATTGTTGTCGGCGATGACAAGCAGATCAGCCCCACACACGTGGGCGTGGATCGTGAAGATGTCAACCAACTCAGGTCCCGGCACTTGGCGGAGCTGCCTCATAGCGATTCCTACGGATTGGAACAGAGTTTCTTCGATCTAGCCGAGATCCGGTATTCGGGCCGCATCCGTCTGCGGGAGCACTTCAGGTGCATGCCAGAGATCATCCAGTTCTCGAACAGACTGTGCTATCACGCCGAACCGCTTGTCCCTCTTCGCCAGTACGGCACTGGGCGGCTCACGCCTGTCGTCAAGGCCGAATACGTGGCCAACGGGTACGTAAAGGGTCAGGGACACTCGCTGGTCAATCCTCCGGAAGCTGAGGCCATAGTTTCATACATCGAACGAGCGCTCGCCGATCCTGCATTCGACGGCAAGACGTTTGGCGTCGTTAGTTTGCTGGGAGATTCACAGGCTAAGCAGATCGAACGCGCGCTGCTGGAGCGCATCGGTCCTCAGAAAATGGAAAGACGGCAGTTGGTGTGCGGTGACGCCTATGCGTTCCAAGGCGACGAGAGGCATGTGATGCTACTCAGCCTCGTATCGGCTCCAGACTCGGAGCGACGGATAGGAACGTTGACCACCGAGGCGGACCGGCGAAGGTTTAATGTTGCAGCGAGTCGCGCGCAGGACCAGATGGTCCTCTTCCACAGCGCAACGCTGAACGACTTGAGCGCTCGATGCTTCCGCTACCAATTGCTGCAATACTGCTCGAATCCGACGGTCGATGCCGTGCCTGTCCGCGGCTTGAACTCTGAGGACATCGCTCGCCTCGCCGCGATGGCCGATAGACGCACGGTTCGGCAACCTGACCCCTTCGAGAGCTGGTTCGAGGTCGATGTCTATCTCAAGCTTGTTGCGCGCGGATATCGAGTTCTGCCGCAGTACGAAGTGGCCGGATACCGGATCGACCTCGTCGTCGAAGGAATGGCGAGCCGGATCGCGGTCGAGTGTGACGGCGATCGTTGGCACGGGCCAGAGCAGTACGAAGCCGACGCAGGTCGACAGCGCGTACTCGAACGGTGTGGCTGGACCTTCTGTCGCATCAGAGGGAGCGCCTTCGCCATTGATCCAAATGAAGCACTGGAGCCGGTGTGGAACACTCTCGCATCTCTGGAACGGTCGTTCCGCGCCCCGGCTCCTGTAGTTCCAAGACCCCCTGACACGCGCGACATCGCAGTCGAGCTCCCGCGCGACAATGCGAGAGAAGCTGAGGGGCTTCCTTTCGGGGAGACAGCGTCGGACAGCAACGGGGTACTCCTTGTTGAGGCCCCCCATAGTGGGGATGCGCCCAACGATGCCATCGCGGGCTTGGTGTTGGACTTTGATGTGCCCTATCGGGAGTGGCCACCTTCGCGCTTGGTAGACGCCACGGAGGCATCCCTCATGGAGGTCGTGAGCGGCTTGCTCTCCATAGTCGAGCACGAAGGGCCGATGACTGTGTACCGCGCTTGTCGGCTGTATGTAAAGTCGTCCGGCGGTCAGAGGGTCGGCAAGCTCTATCGTGAGTCTCTCCACAAGGCGGTTCGCCGTGCGTCCCGCGACGAGCGAGTCGCGATCGTCAACGAGAGCGAGAGCAAGGATCTCGACGATCACGTTGTGCGCGTCCTCGGCACTCCACGAGTCGTCGTCAGGCCGGCGGGCCCTCGCGACTTCTCGGAGATCCCACCGTCGGAGATCGCGGCCGTCATGCGTGAACTGTTGTCTCGAACGCCAACAGTTGAGGACAGCGATCTCTTCAGGCAGGTGCTCACGTTCTACGGCACACGTCGTCTGACAGCGAACATCGAGGAGAGACTGAGATGGATCCGGCGCAACCGAGACGTGCTGCTCAACGAGTAGCGGCATTCGTGACGCGGGCATTTTCGTTGGCCGAAGAGGTCAGAGACCGTAGAATGTATCCATGTTGACACGCGTTCACGTCGACAATTACCGTTGCTTCGTCAACTTCGAATGTCGCCTCGGCGCACAGCAGTTGCTGCTGGGGCCCAACGGGGCCGGCAAGTCGACGTTTTTCGACGTGTTGACGCTGCTGCGGGATTTCTGCGTTCGCGGAGAGGCATCGGAAGACCGATTCGCGGGGCGAACTCGAACACGATGGCAAGACCTGCGTGAGCAGACCTTCGAGCTCGACGTCTCCGGCAACAAGGGTTCGTACCAGATCCGTCTCGTCATGGATTCATGGGGTAACCCCGAGCGTCCTCGCGTAATTGTCGAGGAAGTCAAATTCTCAGGCAAGCCGATCTTCCGATTCGAGAAGGGCGAGGTGCACCTGTTCAACGACCGGTCAGAGGACAAGGTGCAGTATCCCTTCGATTGGCATCGGTCTGCCCTGGCGACGGTCACAGAACGCAAGGACAACACCAGGCTGTCCTGGTTCAAGCGGTGGCTCGATGGGTTGTTGCTGGTGAGTCCAGACCCACGTCGGATGTCTGGGGTGGCCGCACAGGAATCGCGGAGTCCCGATCAATACCTGTCGAATTTCGCTGACTGGTATCGTCACCTTCGGCAGGAGACCGAGGACTTCGACTACATGAAAGACCTCGCTGATGTAATCGAGGGATTCGTTACGATGCGCCTGGAGGACGCTGGGGAACGTCGGCGAGAACTGAAGGTGAGGATGGGCGGGTCGGAGAACGGCCCATCGGGGAAGAGAGACACCGAGTATCTGCTCGGTGAGCTCTCTGAAGGACAACGTGTCCTCGTCGGGTTGTATGCGGTCTTGCACTTCGGCATGAAGCCGGGAGCGACACTGTGCTTCGACGAGCCCGACAATTTTATCGCCTTGAAGGAAGTCCAGCCGTGGCTGACGAAGGTTCTCGACCGCACCGAGGATGAGGAAGCGCCTGCTCAGGTGCTCATAGCTTCGCACCATCCAGAATTGCTCAACCGAATGGCCTTCAAGGGTGGACTGTTCTTCGATCGTCCCGGCGGGCGCCACAGCCGCGCTCAATCCTTCAGCGACCCATCCGACACGGGCCTTTCCGCGTCGGAACTGGTCGTGCGAGGGTGGGAGCGTGAGTGACCGCGTCTCGGAGATGGTTCTGCTCTGCGAGGACGACCCGCAGGAACAGATCGTGCGCCGGTACCTCGAGCTATGTGGGCTGAGAACTTTGGCGCCGACGCTGAGAGTGAGGAATGCCAGTCGCGAAGTTCACGGTGGAAACGTCGGCTGGGTGCTCAGGGAGTTCCCCAAAGAAATGGAAGCATGTCGAAAGCGACATGCGGCACACGCAAAGACCCTGCTGATTGTGCTCGTCGATGCAGACCAGAGCACGGTCGCCGACCGGCGGGCACAGTTGCCAACGAATGCCGGCGACCCTATCGTGGCGCTCATAGCTAAACGCCACATCGAAACCTGGATTCGGTCGGGTCTTGGTCAGGCTGCCAACGAAATCGACAGCTACAAGAATCCGCCGCCAAAGAAGGCCGACATCAGGGCCGCTGCTGATCAGATTCACGGTTGGGCGCGCGACAACCCAGCGCCAGGGGCAACGTGCGTTGACTCGCTGCGGACTTCGTTGCCGGGATTTCGAACGCTCGGCTGAGAGCCGAGAGTTTCGTGACTGTGCCCTCGCCCGTCCGGCGCTACCGGTACGCGCGAAGGTCAGGTGTCCGCGAGTCGGAGGTCGCAAGTCGAGATTCCGACTGACAAACGGCAGACAATCGGTGGCGGTTCGAGGCGTTCTCGGGTTGCCTCAGGTGATCGGAGACTCCTCGAAACATTGGGGCAGCGGTCTCCCGCTGCCCTAGGTGGCCTCCTTCCCGCGAGCTTCTCAGCCGGGGGTCGCAGGTTCAAGTCCTGCCGGGCGCGCCAATATTTTCGAATCATTGAGTAAATCACCGGATCGGGCATTCGTCCCAGTCCGCGCAGCTCCCTTCGCAGACCGTCAATTTCCGCGTGGCAGACCGCGTGGCAAGGCCAAACGCGTGGCAGACCCACGCGGAGATGATGATGCCTGGAAGGGGGGCTTCACTCCAAGTTCTTCACGTAGTCTTTGCCTCGACGCGAACAGGTCGACTTATTGCCGGCAGGAGCACGATGAACTCCTGCTCTTTGCGGTCGTTCACATAGCCGCCGAAACGAAGAACCTATGAGTTTCGCGATGCCAGTCGCAGCCCTCGGCGCCGGCCGTCAGCCGCCGCGTCTGGACGTGTTCGGCCATCGGCAGCCGGTGAGATACCCAACCCGAAGATGAGCGCCTCTACGTCTTCCGTGTAGAGCCCGAGTTGTCGCGCCACGTCCGCCTTGCTGACACCGGACTCCCGCAACGACGTCAGCACCTTGCTCAGCACTTGCGACGATTCCCGCGGCATGCCCTCGGGTTCTCGAGTACGTCCATACTTCGCGATCTCGATGCACAACATGCGGTACTGCCATTCCGTCAGAAGGCCGAGCGCGTGGAGACGGTAGTTCATCGCCGCGACGGAGACGCCCCAGTTCTTCTTCAACTGCACGAGGTGCTGCAGTGAGGGTGCGTTGAACCGCTTTGCAACCGACAGCACGCTGCCAGACGGCATCAGGAACGCAGAGGCGAACGCCTGCGCGTCCTTCTCGACGTCCCGGCCCTGTGGGCCACCGTGTCGGTGCAGGACCAGGTGACCGAGTTCGTGCGCCGCGTCCATTCGACTGTGCTCCGCGGTCTTGTTGGTGTTCAGGAACACGAACGGCACGTTCTTGTGCCAGAGGGAGAAGGCGTCGAGGCTCTTGCCCTCCTCGGTGAGCGAGTAGATGCGGACGCCCTTTGATTCCAGCAGGTGAATGAGGTTCCCGATCGCCAGTTCGCCGATCTTCCAGTGCGCCCTCACCATCATGGCCGCGGCGTCGGGCTCCTGCTCCCGTATCGACGGCACGTCTGGCACAGGGAGCTCGAACTTGGCATCGATCCACTGCGACAGCTCGAAGGCCAGCGCACCGGCGGCGAGCGCCGCATCCCGCTGGCCCGCCGTCATCGACTTGAGCGACCGGAAGCTCGCGGACTGAACGGTGGGTGTCGGGACGGATGTCCGGTGGAAGAATGGCGTCGGGAACTTCAGCGTTTCAGCGATGAGATCGAGCGTCTCCTGGGATGGCTCCGCCTTGCCACTCTCGAAGTCGTACAGGCTTCGTGTCGTGAGCTTGACGCTCTTCGCGAGGTCGACCTTGGTCATGCCGCGGCGCCGTCTCGCCAGCACGAGCCGGTCGGGGTTGAAGGATTCAGGCTTCACGGCGACGAATCACCACTTCGCTTTCGACGCGGGGCGCGTCCAAGACGGGCATGCGAGCCGGGTCGAGGGGAATCGCGGTTAGGATGATGCGCTCGTCCCACTCGTCCACGTATCCTGAGCTGTCGATGCTGACGGGGTGCGACAGTTCGCAGATCACTTCGTCGCCCTTACGGTAGTGAAGCAGAAGCCACGTCGAGGTCGGCGTCCCGCTTTGGGCCAATTCGGGGATGTGTTCGAACGGCAGGAGCTGGTTGCGTCCGACGACCTCCATGGTCGCGATGCCCTTCGGGTGGCGCGTTGACGGGATGACCGAGTCCTCAAGCGAGCCGGTGCCCTCGTCGCCGCTGGCGACCGCGATTGCGATGAGTCCATCACCCCGTACGACGAGGGGAAGCCCCCTGGAGTTGGCACTGGTCCACCCCTGCGGCAGCAGGGTGTCCCGAAGGCGCCGAACGATTTCCGCCCACATGGCCAAGCCGTGGAAGTTCGTTGGGTGATTGCCGGTGCAACTGGCCTTGGCGGCCAAGCCGGCGGAGATCGCGCCGGTGAGGCATTCCTCGGAAACCTGCAGCTCGTACAGCCGGGCGTGGACGTCGACGGGATCGGTCAGCAGCTCTTGTGGCATTCCTGCTCCTTGAGATCCGGCCTGCGAGAAGGGGACAGCCGGAATACTTCCTGTTTTTATACCTCAAATGAGGTCACAAAACAAGAAGTAACTGCGCTCACTGGTTGGCGCGCAAGGCGAGAGTTCGGCCTACTCAGGAAAGAGATCGCCGACGTGGACACGAAGGGCGCGAGCTAGTCTCACAAGGTGGAGAGTAGAACAGTTTCGAACTCCCCGTTCGATCCCGCTCATGTAGCTGCGCCCGACCTTCGCCCGGTCGGCAAGTGCCTCTTGGGAGAGGTCTTGCTGCTGGCGCAGTTGACGGACTCGCGCTCCTAACCTTCTGAGGACGAGATGTTTGGCTGGCTGACGAGCCGTGCGTGGCACACCACGTATGCTGGTGTGTCATGTCCTTTCGGACCACGCCCGATAGGATACAACGATGCTCAGCTTAGGGGCTACTGTACATGCTGCTGTTTGCCGATAATTCTCTCAGGGTCGGCACGAACCTCGGCATTCGTTCACGTTCGAGCGAGGAAACAGATGATGACGGAAGAGGTCAAAGATCGCCGTGAGAAAATTGGAGTCCCGCATGAAAGCACTGGCTCTGGCCGTTGTCGTTCTGTTGAATCCTATCGTCAGTGCCGCACAAACGCCGGTACCGGTGCCGGTGGCGGTAATCGTCAAGACGTCCCAGTTCGAAGATCAGGCCCAGAAAGACCGGCTCGATTCCGCCCGTGACCTAAGAGGGTATCTGAACAAGAAGACGGTGCGTTTGGTTGAGACGCCGGAGGAAGCGGTCGTCATTATCGAAGTGCTTGGGCGTGGCATCGAGGCGCAAGACACCAAGAGCCTCCAGCGCAGCGCGTCCGGTCGCGTGGAACAACGCTCCAACAAGGACAAAATCCTGCTCGTCAAGCTCTCCGTGGGCGACTACTCGACGGAGATCGAGGGACGATCCGCCGACGGGGAATACGTAATCACAACCACCTGGAGTCAGGCCGCGATTCTTGCCTCGCAGGCTATCGAGAAGTGGATCAAGACCAACCGCGCGAAGCTCCCATGGCCGCCGAAGCCGAGCGCTGAGAGCCCATCGTGAGCCTCTTGCGCAGACCTCCGAATTTTTCCTCTCCCTGCCCTTGGGCGGCAGAGAGGGGACTACGGAGCCGAGCACTCCGTCGAGCCTGTTCGTAGCCGCGCGCAATGGCGCTTCCCCTCCGATGGTGGCTACGCTTGGGCCTGGCGTCATCATGGACGCCCCTTCGAGAACTCAGAACGCCATGACAAGTCGCGCGTTCCACGTTCTCGCCAGGCCGCCTCGCACCGATGCGGCATCGCCATCACAGCAGCCCATTGCGGAGCCGGGCAGTGGGACCGCAGTCCCGAGTCGGGGCGGACAGTCGTCGTCCGTCAGGCGCGTGCGCCGAGCCGCGAGGGCGCTGCTTCCAATCCCTCGCCGGCATCCAGTACGGTCTTGATCTGGTACCACAGAGTCGCGTCGGTTCCTGTCAGTACGCCCGCGCCCTTGCTGAGATACGTTGCAAGCGCGGCCATCCCCGGGATCCCCTCAGCAGCGGACAACCCAGACCCGATCACCAACGCGAGACCGTCCGTGAAGTGCTCCTGTACGAACTTGACCAGCGCGTTGTAGTCCATCTTCGTACTCAATCTCGGGACCGTCTCAAGCGCGGCATTTTGCCAACTCTGGCTTCACAAGCCTCGATAGAGCCAACCGGGCATAGAACGACAGTCCCTGCGGCTGTTCTGTCCGTCGAACGCGCCGCCTGAGACGCTCCCCGCGGCGACATGATTCTATAGACCTCAGGCGCGTCGGCTCCAGGCGCAGTTGGACGGTTCGAGCAATTCTTTCGGCAACAAGCTGGGTCTCGCCTCTGCTTGGTCCGGATTGCTGCGCCTTGCAGATCTCAGCCAATTGGTCATGGTCAGTTGTCGTCAGGTCGCCAGGCGTAAAGAGCCGGTGCAAAGCGTCCCGCTGCCAAGGCGGCCGTTGCTGAGACCATTTCAGAATGTCCGCCAGAACGTTCGTAGCCATGCCACCACTCTACTGGTACGCTGTGTCGACTGCCGGCGCCATCGGTTCTGGAATACCCGGATGAGGTCGAACACCAGTCGCCGTGGCGCTTCGACAGCACCGCCACCGTCACGTCAACGTCAGTCTTGTCGTCGACGATGTCCCATCCAGCAGCCTCGCGAGAGACGGAGTCGATCGTCCCGTTCACCGGGTCCGGGAACGCCTCCTATTCGGAACCGTCGGCGTCGGACGCCCGCGGCTCAGTCTTCGTCTGGCGTTGGCGACGTCGACTCGGCGAGCCCCCATGTCGTTCCGCGCTTGCGGCCGTGCGAGAGAACGAGCCCGCGATTGCGAAGCTCTTGGATCACTGCAATCCAGTGCGCCTCAGACATCCCAGTCGAGACAAGAATCTCGGCGCGGGTTAACGGCCGTCCCGCCGCACGAATCGACGATAGAACCGCCTGGGAGAGATCCAGTCCACGCTGTGGCACGGCCTGACGTGCGCTTGCGGCAAGAGACGTTGCGCTATCGAGTCCGACGGCGGGCGCACGCGTTTCGACGGGGCGCACAACTGGAGTCTGACGGTGGATCTCGACGACTTTGATACCCGGCGCGAGGCCGATGAGCAGGTCAACCGTCTCCGGATGGCAGGTGAACAGCAGAATTTGGTGTTCTGGCGTCGCGTCGAGGAGTACCTGAGCAGCGAGCCGCGCCCGCTCAGGGTCAAAGTTCACGAGGACGTCGTCCATCACGAGAGGAAGCGGTACGGCTAGACGCCCGAACTCCGCAGCGAGGGCGAGCCGCAGACAGAGATAAAGCTGCTCGGCCGTGCCGCGGCTCAGCGCCGCAGCGTCGAGCCGGCTCCCGTCAGCCGCGATTAGATCGATGCCGTCCTCCTGTGTGACGAGCCGTCTGTACCGCCCATCGGTGATGCGTGAGAAGCTCGCCGCAGCGCGGTTAAGGACGGCGGGCTGCCGTTCCAGTTCGTAGCGTCGAAGCGTGCCCTGAACAAGGGACTGCGCGATTGCCAGCAGTCGCCACTCGGAGAGGGCTTCACGGATTTCTGCGACGACGCCTTCGCGCTCGGTCGCGAGCGTCACGACGTCGCACTCGCGTTCGAGAGCCGAGAGGGTCTCGAGTGCGGTCTGGTGCCGGCGAAGCGCGTCCTCGTGCGCGGGCTGCGACCGGGCCAGCGTGCCCTTGCACTCCTACTTGCGGGCGGCCCAACCCGGGCGGT
>ORMF011093282.1_pt1 | contig 23443 bp, 17 predicted proteins | sample 1779871 | NCBI WGS metagenome assembly ORMF01 (sample SAMEA104232316, study PRJEB22302) | groundwater metagenome | biome: forest; feature: aquifer; material: groundwater | place: USA | collected 2011-08-07 | depth 5.4 m | reverse complement strand
GGGTTGTCGCGGCGCGGGGTGTTTTGGGGCGGCAGCCGGGCGCGCGACGCGGTTTCGTCCGCCGCTGCTGCGGCAGGTATTATCTACAGCGTGCTCCTCGGACGCGTCGTCTACATCGCCATTGTGCTGGTCGCTATCGTCACCGGTATCGATCAGATCGGCATCGAAAGCCGTTTTCTGACCATGACCCTCGCCATCGTCATCAGCTCGCTGGTCGGCGCCGCAGCTCTCGCTTTTGGCCTCGGCGCGCGCACGGCGGTGAGCAACATCATTGCCTCGCACTATCTCCGGCAAATTTACCGGGTGGGACATACCATTAAGATTGGCGAGGCCGAGGGAAAAATCTCCGAAATCACCAACACCGTGGTGATCCTGGAAAATTCCAACGACCGGTTAGTCGTGCCGGCCAAGGAATTCAGCGAAAAGATGTCGGTCTTGTCGCGCCGGGAGTCGTGAAATGGAAACCGATACGTTGCTAGCGAAGAATTTCGCCGAGGACCATCCGGCGGACGCCGCGCGGGTTCTCGAGGGGCTCGCGCTTGAAGAAGCATCGGCTTATCTGGATGAGTTGCCGCCCCGATCAGCCACCGCGGTGTTGCAGAAAATGGTCCCGTCGAACGCTGCCGAGTGTATCGCTCAACTTTCTCCGCCGCGATTTGCGCGGATAATCGCGGCACTGCCGCTGGACAGCGCCGCCGCGCTGCTGCGGCGACTCGAGCCGGAGCGCCAGGCGGAGCTTCTATCCCGGGCGCCCTCTAACATTTCCGCTTTGATCGCCAGTTTGCTCCGCTATCCCCAAAACAGCGCCGGCGCCCTCATGGATCCCCGCGCAATGGCGCTGCCGGAAGACATCACGGCGACAGAAGCGATGGCGCGGGGGCGCCGCGCGCCTCGGCATGTGCTTTATTATATTTATGTGCTCGACCGGGAGCAGAAACTGGTTGGTGTCATGAATTTGCGAGAATTGATGCTGGCGCCGCCGAAAGAAACTTTGAGCGCCGCGATGCGCCGTGAAGTTACCACTCCGCCGGCGTTGGCGGGACGCATGGCCATCGTCGAACATCCGGGTTGGCGCGACGTCCATGCGCTGCCGGTGGTTGACGATGGTGGGGTTTTTCTCGGCGTATTGCGTTACGAGACACTACGGAAACTCGAACGAGAATCCGCAACCTCACCGCCCGCCGGCGGCGGTCTGGCCGCTGTTCTAACGCTCGGGGAACTCTGCTGGGTGGGCCTGGCCGGCATTTTGACCGATCTGACCTCTTCCGTCGCGGCACAAACGCCCGCGGGGAAGGAAACGGCAAATGACTAAGGGAGCGGAGCGAGTCGCCGCGGCTCTGAGCCAGGGTTTTCTTGATCTCTACCCCGCGGAGGCGGCGCGAGTCGTCGACAATCGGCCCCAATCGGAGATTATCGAGCTGCTGCAATCCAAGCCGGCGCCGATAGCGACGGCCGTATTCCAACGCATGGCCCCCGACGTGGCGGCGCAAACACTGCCGCTCATCGAAAGCAACCTCGCCCGTCAAATGGTCGCGGCGATGGACCCGTCTCAGGCGGCGGGGTTACTGGCGCGCGCCGACGCAGAAGGGCGAACTCATTTGTTGGATTCCTGCGAGCCCAGCCTCGCCAAAGAGCTCAAGCTTTTATTGTCCTACCCCGCGGACAGCGCCGGCAGTCTGATGGACCCGCAGGTGACGACCTTTCATTCCGAATCCACCGTGAAAGAAGCCCGCGCGCGCATTCGCGCATTGCGTGGAAGGCGCGTGGACGACATTTTTTTGGTGAACGAAAATGGGCTGCTCACCGGCGGCGTGCCACTGCAAGAAATTGTCCTCGCGCGACCCAATAGCCGTCTGGCAGACCTGTCAGCCGGCGTGCCCGCAAGCGTGCACGCCATGTCTACCCGGGAAGAAGTCGTGGAGCTTCTCAATCAACGGCGGCTGTCAACTCTTGCCGTCGTCGATCTCGAACAGCGTCTGCTCGGCGTGATTCGCCACGACGCTCTGGTCGCCGCGGCCCAGGAGGAGATGAGCGCGGATATTCAAACCATGGTCGGCGTGAGCAAGGAAGAACGGGCCCTGTCCAAAGCGACTTTTGCCGTGCGCAAGCGGCTCCCCCTGGCTGCAGATCAATCTCGCCACCGCGTTTTTGGCTGCCTCCGTGGTGGGCCTTTTCGAAGACACCATCGCGCGCTTCACGGCTCTGGCGGTGCTGTTGCCGGTGGTGGCCGGCCAGTCCGGGAATACCGGAGCCCAGGCGTTGGCTGTTACGATGCGCGGGCTCGCGCTGCGGGAAGTCAGGTTGCACCACTGGTTACGCATTGCGTTCAAAGAAGTGAGCGTTGCCGCAATCAATGGAGTCGCCGTCGCCCTGACCACCGCGGCGGGGGTTTACGTTTGGAGCCAGTCGGCGGGTCTCGCTCTGGTGATCATGCTGTCGATGATAATTTCGATGATCGCCGCCGGACTGTCGGGCGCGATTATCCCTATGATCTTGACGGCGTTGGGCCAGGACCCGGCGCAGTCGTCGTCCATTATTCTCACCACCGTGACGGACGTGGTGGGTTTTTTCAGCTTCCTCGGAATCGCCACGCTGCTGGCGCGCATGCTTTCCGCCGGATAAGAAATCATGCGCGTCCCCACCGCGACCTATCGCCTGCAATTTCATAAAGACTTCGGTTTTGCCGACGCTGGAGAACTGATCGGGGATTTGCGCGACCTCGGCATCTCCGATGTTTACGCGTCGCCAATTTTTAAGGCGCGCGCCGGCAGCTTGCATGGCTACGATATCGTCGATCACAGCCAAATCGACCCCGCGCTCGGCGGGGCCGATGAATTCGCCAAGTTCAGCGCCGCTCTAAAAACCAACGGCATGGGACTGATTTTAGACATCGTGCCCAACCACATGGGTATCGCCGAGGCCAGCAACGCCTGGTGGATGGATGTGCTGGAGAACGGTCCTAGCTCCAGTTACGCATCTTATTTCGACATCGAGTGGCATCCGGCAAACCCGCACCTGGAAAACAAAGTGCTCTTGCCGATCCTTGAGGACCAGTACGGCAACGTGCTCGAAGACGGCAAGTTACGACTGGTTTATGACGATGGCGCTTTCTTCATTTGCTATTACGACATCAAGCTGCCGGTTGCGCCACGCACTTACAGCGCCATTCTATCACACCAGATCGACCGCCTGTCTGAAACACTGGACAAGGACGCCGCGCATCTGCTCGAATTTCAGAGTATTCTAACCGCCATCAGCCATCTGCCGCTGCCCACCGAAGCGGACCCGGAAAAACTCGCGGAGCGCCGGCGCGAGAAGGAGATCGTCAAACGGCGGATCGCGGCGCTGTATCAGGAAAGCGCCGAGGCGAGAAGTGCTATCGACGCGGCGGTGCGACATTTTAACGGCAATGTCGGCGATCCTCGGAGCTTCGATCCGCTCGATCAATTGTTGGACGCGCAGACGTATCGCCTGGCGTTCTGGCGCGTCGCCGGCGAAGAGATCAATTACCGGCGATTTTTCGACATCAACGAGTTGGCGGCGATCCGCACCGAAGCATCCGAGGTTTTCGAAGCGACGCACCAACTTATTGTCAAACTACTAGCCGCAGGCCATGTTACCGGGCTGCGCGTCGATCATCCGGACGGTTTGCGTGATCCGGCGGCGTACTTCCAACAACTCCAGCAAAGCCAATTGGCTCAAGACCCTGGCGCGAGATCGAATAGCAACGGGCTACCGCTGTACATCGTTGCCGAAAAGATTCTATCGAAAGGAGAAGCGCTGCCGGCTGACTGGGCGGTGTCGGGCACTACCGGTTATGATTTTCTCAATCAGGTGAACGGCCTGTTTGTGCGCCGCGCCAGCCGCGGCGCCTTCGATAAAATCTACGGCGATTTCATCGGTACGAAAAGCAGCTATCGCGAGCTGGTGAATTCGCGCAAGAAAATGATCATGCTGATCTCCCTCGCCAGCGAGATCAATGCGCTCAGCCACCGGCTCGATGACATCTCGGAGCGCAACCGCCATTACCGTGACTTTACGCTCATCGGTCTGACCTTCGCGATTCGCGAAGTGATCGCTTGCCTTTCGGTTTACCGCACCTACGCCGATGAGACGAAGGGCGACATGTCGGAGCGGGACCGCGATTACATCGCAGCTGCGGTAGAAGAGGCCAGGAAGCGCAATCCACGCACGGCGCGGGCGATCTTCGATTTCATCGGCGATACCTTGGCGCTCAAGAATCTTGGCCGATTCCATGCGCAGGACCGCCAGGCCGTCATCGACTTCGTCATGAAGTTTCAGCAGCTCACCGGCCCAGTGATGGCCAAAGGCGTCGAGGACACGACCTTTTACGTTTACAATCGTTTGATTTCCTTGAACGAAGTGGGCGGCGATCCGGAAGAGTTCGGCACTTCGCTGGAGGCGTTTCACCGGCACAATAGCGCTCGGGCAAAACACTGGCCCCATGCGATGCTGACGCTTTCGACCCATGACACCAAGCGCGGCGAGGATGGGCGCGCGCGCATCGACGCGCTTTCCGAGATCGCGCCGGAGTGGCGCGCCGCGCTGCTGCGCTGGAAAAAGTTCAATGAAGCGAAAAAGACCCTCGCCAACGGCGAGGCCGCCCCGGATCGCAACGACGAGTATCTTTTCTACCAGACGCTCGTCGGCGCTTGGCCTGGCGGCGGATTTGACGAAAAACAATTAGCTTCGTTCCGCGACCGCATCGTCGCGTACATGGAGAAAGCCGTCAAGGAAGCCAAAGTTCATAGCAGTTGGGTCAATCCCAACGAGGCCTACGACCGCGCGGTGGAGAACTTCGTGCGGCAAGTTCTGAGCGCTGACAGCAGCGATGGTTTCTCGACTGACTTCAGTCAATTCTACCACCGCATCGCCTTTGCCGGGATGGTCAATTCGCTGGCGCAGACGCTGCTCAAAATGACCGCTCCCGGCGTGCCGGATTTTTACCAAGGGTCGGAACTTTGGGATCTGCGCCTGGTCGACCCCGACAATCGCCGGCCGGTGGATTTCGCTCGGCGCAAAATCCTGCTAGCGGAACTTCGGCGGTGCGAGCAAAGTGGCCGCACCGAGCTGATTGCCGAACTGCTCTCCAGCTGGCCCGACGGCCGCGTGAAACTGTATCTGATCTATAAAATCTTGAACTTTCGCCGCGAGCACCGGGAGCTATTTCAATTGGGAGATTATCTGCCGCTGTACGCGGACGGAATATTCCGCGAGCATGTCTGCGCTTTCGCCCGACGCTTGAATGATCATTGGCTCATCGTCGCGGCACCACGACTCCTGGCGCGCATTGCACCGCCCGGTCGCCTGCCACTGGGAGAGCCAGTCTGGGAGGATGCGGTGCTGTGTTTGCGCCATGGAACGCCGGACCATTGGCACAACATTCTAACCGGCGAGAGTTTGTCGGCGCGTAAAACGAAAGGCGAGCAAAGGGGTTTACCGTTGCATCAGATTTTCAAGACCTACCCTGTGGCCTTGATCGAGACTGGGCAAACGAGGCTGTGAAATAGAGGCGATCGGTCCGATATGGGCGATACGGAGGTCTTTGATCCGACGTGGCAGGTTTGTTTGCCGCAAAAGAACGTTTCTTACCGAAAAGCAATGACCGCCAGCGCTGTGATCGGTCTAACCTATCGAGTAAGCAAGAAGCGCTTGCTGTTCACGTGGGACTCCTGGGCACTCTCGCTGTCTATGTATTCGCAGTGTCAGCGGTGTACGTCATGAGGTGCGGTCGCTCCAGATCAAAGCGCGCCGCGAAAACGACGGCTACCGCATCGCCCCGAACCAGGTCGGCAACATCTACACGGGCCATAGCATGGTCGTGGACCCGTTCGGCCGTATCGTGGTCGATCTCGCTGAACGCGAAGGGATAGAAATCGTCGACATCGACTTGAACCTCGTCGCCGAGGTCCGCAAAAAATTGCCGCTACTCAAAAACCGCTGCGCCGATGTATACGCGAAGTATGCGGCCACCACCAAAGGGTCGTGACCGTGGATGGTGAATCCTGCCGGGATGCGCGCCAGCAGCCCCATCCCCCCCCTGGTCCGAAGCATGAGCAACCAAAAACCTTTAAAGCCTACCCCCTACATCCGTTCGCGTCCTTGCCATCCCACAGCCATTTCGCATAGAATTCGAGGGGAATTGTATTTGGTAGGCAGTAGCCAGCTTCATGATTAGACTGGAAGACCTCACTCCCAACGCATCTGTTCGCGGTATCCTCCCCGATGCCCTGGTCACGGTTGTTAACGTGCAATGGTTCGGTTCGGAGGCGCTCGAACTCACATACAAAGATCCCGGCGGCCGAGTCGCGAACGAATTACTGTACCGCCACGACGAGCCGCGACTTGAGATCGTCGAGCAGGGCCGTCCTTGGTGTTTTGACGGCGACGGCAGCCTGCTCCGCCTGGTCTCGGAAGCCCACCGCATTCGGCTCGCTCATCTCTTCGATCCGGTTTTGGCTGTGCACACTTCTTTGGTCGACCCGCTGCCGCACCAAATCACCGCTGTTTACGAGTCCATGTTGCCGCGCCAACCATTACGATTTCTTCTAGCGGACGATCCCGGCGCCGGCAAGACGATCATGGCCGGTCTTCTTATCAAGGAGTTGATCGTCCGCGGCGATCTCCAGCGCTGTTTGGTCGTCTGCCCCGGCAGCCTCGTCGATCAGTGGCAAGACGAGCTTTACCGTCGCTTTCAGCTTCCTTTCGATATTTTGACCAACGACAAGCTCGAAGCCGCCCGCACTGGCAACTGGTTTCTGGAAAACAACCTAGTAATCGCTCGGCTCGATAAGCTCTCCCGCGATGAAAGCGTTCAAGATAAGCTCAAAGCACCAGACTGCCGCTGGGATCTCATCGTCTGCGACGAAGCGCACAAGATGTCGGCTTCATTTTTCGGTGGCGAAGTGAAGTTTACCAAACGTCACAGGCTTGGGCAGATGCTTTCGCCGTTGACGCGCCACTTCCTGTTGATGACGGCCACGCCGCACAACGGGAAAGAGGAAGACTTTCAGCTGTTTATGTCATTGATCGACGGCGATCGTTTCGAGGGAAGATTCCGCGATGGTGTTCACACGGCCGATGTTTCCGACCTCATGCGCCGGATGGTCAAAGAGAAGCTGCTCAAGTTCGATGGCACGCCGCTTTTTCCCGAGCGCATCGCATACACAGTGCCTTACAAACTTTCCGATGGCGAAGCGCGACTCTACAAAGAAGTTACCGATTATGTGCGTGAAGAGTTTAACCGAGCCGAGGCCCTGCAAAACGACAAACGCGCCGGCACGGTCGGTTTTGCGCTTACAATCTTGCAGCGCCGGCTCGCCTCGTCACCGGAAGCGATCTATCAATCGTTACGTCGCCGTCGCGAGCGTTTGGAGAAACGCCTGCGTGAACTCGAATTACTTCAACGCGGCGCTTTCGCCCAGGCAATCGCCGAGCAGGTTCCAACGTTGGATGAGGAAGATGTCGATGATCTGGAGGAGGCGCCGGATAACGAAGTCGCCGACAAAGAGGCACAGATCCTTGACCAAGCCACCGCCGCTCGGACGATTGAGGAATTAAAGGCCGAGATCGCGACGCTCCAGCATCTTGAGTCCCTAGCGCTTTCAGTAAGGCGTAGCGGGGACGATCGCAAGTGGCGCGAGCTAGCCAACCTGCTTGCCCATATCTTTACCCGGCCGAGCGTGGCGGATCGAGTCGGCGAAGAGGCGGCACCGTATGGGTCAGGGGATATTGCCAAACCGGTGCCATCGCCGCGCCAAAAGCTCGTGGTCTTCACCGAGCACAAGGACACGTTGACTTACTTAGAGGAGCAGATCGGCACTGTTCTTGGCCGCAAAGATGCTGTGGTTCTTATCCATGGCAGTATGGGCCGCGAGGCGCGGCGAAAAGCGCAAGAGTCTTTTCTCCACGATCCGGAAGTCCAGGTCCTGGCCGCCACCGACGCCGCGGGCGAGGGTATTAACCTTCAGCGTGCTCACTTGATGGTCAACTACGATCTGCCCTGGAACCCCAATCGCATCGAACAGCGCTTCGGACGCATCCACCGCATCGGCCAGACCGAAGTCTGCCATTTGTGGAATCTCGTCGCCGATGAGACTCGCGAAGGCGATGTCTACCGTACTTTGCTCCAGAAGCTCGAAGAAGCGCGTAAGTCACTCGGCGGTCAGGTGTTCGATGTGCTCGGAAAATTGCTGTTTGAGGGACGACCGCTGCGCGATCTCTTGATCGAGGCAATCCGCTACGGCGAAAAGCCCGAGATCCGCGCTCGCCTCAATCAGGCCGTGCTAAACGCATTCAACCGTAAAGAACTTGAAGACCTGCTTGAGGACCGCGCTTTAGCGCGCGATGCGATGGACGCCAGCCGGGTGCGGCGTGTGCGCGAGGACATGGAACGTGCCGAAGCGCGCAGACTCCAGCCTCACTATATCGAGTCGTTTTTTCTCGAAGCGTTTAAACAGTTGGGCGGCACTCTGCGCCAGCGTGAAACGCGTCGATACGAAGTCACCCATGTCCCGGCACCCATCCGCAATCGCGATCGCTCGAAGGGCATCGGTGAGCCGGTCTTGCAGCGATATGAGCGCATTGCTTTCGAGAAGCCGCTGATAGCGCCTCAAGGACAACCGCTTGCCGCTTTTGTTTGTCCAGGTCATCCCTTGCTCGACTCTGTGCTCGATGTCACCTTGGAACGTAACCGCGATCTCTTGCGCCGCGGCAGCGTGTTGGTGGACGAGCGCGATACCAGCGACACGCCACGGGTGCTGTTTTATCTGGAGCATGCCATTCAAGATGCGAGCCTCACGCGGACGGGCGAGCGCCGCGTGGTGTCCAAGCAAATGCTGTATGTGGAACTCGACCCGTCCGGCGGTGTGCGACATCTTCAGTACGCACCGTACCTCGACTATCGGCCCCTAAACCCGGATGAGCCGACGGTCCTGGAAATCCTCGCCCGCCCAGAATGTTCATGGATTACGCGAGAGCTGGAACAGAAAGCCCGGGGCCATGCGATAGCCCGCGTTGTGCCTGAGCATTTGCAGGAAGTCCGCGGGCGGTGTCTTGAATGGATAGAGAAAACCCGCGCCGCGGTCAAGGATCGCTTGACGAAGGAGATCAACTATTGGGATCACCGGGCAGAGGAACTCAAACTTCAGGAACAAGCCGGCAGGGTCAATGCCCGTCTCAATTCTCAAGAAGCCCGGCGTAGAGCCGACGACCTCCAGGGACGCCTCCAGAAGCGAATGGAGCAGCTCGAACTGGAAAGCCAAATCTCTGCGTTGCCCCCGGTGATAATTGGCGGTCTCGTCGTTGTCCCGCTTGGATTGCTTGCAAAGATCACGGGACAACCCGTCTCCACAGTCAAAGAGGTCGTCGATAGGCTCGCCGTCGCGGCGCATGCCCGCGAGATCGTTATGGAGGTCGAGCGCAGTCTCGGCTTCGAACCCATAGACCGGGAGTTCGAGAAGCTGGGCTACGATATTGAAAGCAAAGACCCAAAGACAGGGAAACTTCGCTTCATTGAAGTGAAAGGCCGCGCCTCAGGAGAGCAGACGCTCACCGTTAGCCGAAATGAGATTCTCTATTCGCTCAATACGCCCGACGATTTCATTCTCGGCATGGTGGAGTTCGTTCAGAATGCCTCCCATCAAGTTCACTACTTACGCCGACCCTTCCAGCGCGAACCAGACTTTCACGTCACGAGTGTGAACTACAATTTTCCGGAGCTGTTAGCACGAGCGGGGCCGCCGCGATGACTTCGCCAAATGGCGGTTTGAGGTAGTCGAACACGACTGGCGAATTGCGTGTGGTGTCGCGATTACCCGCAATAGACGTGCAATATCAACGTGGAGCGGCGAGAAACGATTTGTTTACTAAGGGGTTACATCTTTGACGGATTGGGTGTTCTCCGGCATCATAGAGATTACAATGGGCTACTGAGAGTCTAAGGAGGCCCAGCAATGGCCAAAATAAACTTGCTAAACACTCGCACTACCAACTTTTTGGAGTTGGTGGGCAACGGCCGTATTTATCGCGTTCCTCCCTACCAACGGGATTACTCCTGGGAGGAGGAACATTGGGATGATTTGTGGAACGACATCATGGAACTACGGGACCGGCCGGAAGAGCGCCATTACATGGGAGCCCTTGTGGTCGAAGGGACGAGCGATCGTGAATTCGTGATAATTGACGGACAGCAACGCCTTGCAACCCTAAGCATCCTCGCTCTCGCAACTCTCGCCAAGCTAATCGGCATGGCGGACAATGGCATTGACGCAGAAGCTAACAAAGAGCGAGCCGCGGGCTTGCGAAGTCGTTTTATAGGGGAGAAGGACCCTGCTTCGTTAGTGGAAAGCACCAAATTGTTTCTTAACGAAACGGACAACGCTTTTTATCAAGACTACTTGGTGCAGTTGCGTTCACCACTTAATCCCAGGCGATTACCGAAATCCAATCGCTTACTCTGGGATTGTTTCCGTTATTTTTCAGGTCGTCTTGATGAGATTCCCGAGTTTCAGAGTCAAGGTACGGCCCTCGCCACTTTGCTTTCCGAAACGGTGGCGCGTCAATTGTTGTTCATTCTTATAACGGTCGACGATGAACTCAATGCTTACACGGTCTTCGAGACTTTGAACGCTCGTGGGTTGGAGCTGTCGTCGACAGACTTGCTCAAGAACTTTCTGTTCTCCCGCGTGCGGGTCTCTGCGGATCTCGAAGCGCTACAGCGGCGCTGGCGCTCGCTCATCTCCACGGTCACGCAGGAACGCTTTCCGGAGTTCTTGCGCTACCACCTACTGTGCGAGCAACCCAAAATTCGCACCGAGCGGTTATTCAAACTGGTGCGCGAACGCGTCGAGACACCGCAGGATGTGTTCGCACTCATGCTCGCCCTGGAAGGGCGCGGCGAGCTTTTCTCAGCTCTTTCCGATCCCAATCATGGTTATTGGATCGAGAACCCTACATGCAGACCCTACATTCGTGAATTAAATTTGTTTCGGGTGCGGCAGATGACGCCGTTACTCTTCGCGGCGTGGGAGTGTTTTTCGCCCGAAGATTTTGCCCGCGTGCTCAAGCTTGTGAGCGTCCTTTCATTCCGTTACACCGTGGTGAGCGGTCTTAATACCAACGAGCTTGAGCCCGTGTATCACCAAGCTGCGAAAGCTGTACTTGATGGCTCGGCTCGCTTTCCAGCCGCGGTGTTTGAGCGACTCAAAGGTGTTTACGTTGACGACACAAAATTCGACCGAGACTTTGGTCTGTTAAGCGTGGACACCAGCGGTCAGCGCAAGAAGTTGGCAAAGTACATCCTAGCCCGCTTGGAAAGCGACCGTTCCGGCCGCGGCTGTGATTCGGAAACCGACCCCAGCACGGTTGAGCACATTCTGCCGGAAAATCCTTCCGATAGTTGGACGGCCATGTTTCCAAGAGAGCAGTGGGAGTCCTCTGTTTATCGGGTCGGTAATCTCACGTTGCTGGAGGCGGCGTTGAATCGAAGTGTGGGTAATAACGAGTATACCGACAAGCTCGCCGCCTACCCGCAGAGTTTTTACGTCCTTAGTCGAGACGTCATCGAGATGGCCCCGGAACAGTGGACGCCGGAACTTCTCGACGCCCGACAACGGCGTTTAGCACAAAGGGCCGTACACCTCTGGCGCGCAGACTTCGCCTGAGGATCGCACCTAAGGACTCACCGCGTGCCGCAGATAATTTACCGACAATTTGCCGATCATTCCTGGAAATTTGCCGATTCAGCGGATTTCGGATTCGTTGAATCTACCGATAATCTACCGATTTTTGCGCGGAATCTACCGATTCTCGCTCGTGTCGAATTGCGTAATCCATCGATAATCCATCGACGATGTGACCCAATCCATCGATCCGGCTGCCGGATTCGAAGCGTCGAATCGTCAGATAATCGTCAGATGAGATCTCGGAATCGTCACACTACGCCGTTTCTCGACCGGCCGAGCGCTTCGCCGAATCGTAAAGTAATCGTTAACCGATTCGCTGTAATCGTAAACTCCGCTGCTTGGAATCTATCACCAATCCATCACCAAAATCCCGAGATCTATCACCGAGCGGGCAAGCCTCCTGCGATTCGACTCTTGGAATCATCCGATAATCATCCGACGAAACGAAGAAATCATCCGAGGGAGTCTGCGAATCTACCGATAATCTACCGACGAATCTGTGAAAACTACTGATCCATCCATACTCAAGTTGCTTGGACAAATCTTTTGATGTTGATTGAAAAGCGAGCAGGGAACCAAAATGACGGCGTATAACAGAAAGCTCATCGAATCTGCACGCGCGGCAAAGGCCGCCGAAGAAGGCACAGGGAAGCCCGCTTGGCGTCATCGTCACTGACCCACGTGATATGCTAGTCTGTCCGGCTGTGCGAGGGAACCGGACTTGATCTTGACGCGTGATGCGTCCGAAGAAGTAGAAATCATGAAGCAGAAAATCGCCACGTTGGCTATCGAGCGCTACGGCAACTGAAGATTGAGGGCTTGGGACGGGTCAACCTAATTACCGGGCGAAACAACACCGGGAAATCCTCGGTGCTTGAGGCACTTCGCATTCTCGCGGCTGACGCATCACCGTCCGTCATTCTCAATATACTCCGCTACCGTGAGGAAGATCTTGGGGACTCCGAAGACGTAAGCCGTCCGATCGATGCAGAGGGCTTGTTTCAGATGTCGAGTCTCTTCCACGGTTTTCCCCAGGTGTCCGACAGTCTCGAGCCCATTGTCATTGAATCGATTGGCGGTCAGCGACCAATGCGACTCACGATGCAGGTGGGATGGTTCTCCGAGGAGCGTGAGGCCGACGGAAGCAGAAGGATGGTGCCGCAGCAAAAAGGACTGTTTGGCGATGGCGAATCCCTTCCACAATTGGTCGCAGAGGGAGGAGGTGGTCGACGAATTTTTCCTTTGGACTTCTCGCGGCGCTACGCATATCGCCCCCGGCTTGGACGTTCCGAACTTATCGACGAGCCGCGCCTTGCATGTGTATTCGTAAGCCCGTACGGGGGCGAGCGAACAGGTACTCTCGGGACTCTGTGGGACAAGATTGCACTCTCGGATCGCGAAAAGGATGTCGTAGACGCGTTAAAAATCATCGACCCGGAAATCTCGGCAGTCTCCATGGTGGGTGGTGAAGGACCAAGGCAGACACGCACGGCCATAGTCCGCGCACAGGGTTTTCCACGGCCGGTCCCGCTGCGCTCTTTTGGCGACGGTTTGAATCGTCTCTTCGGTATCGTCTTGTCGCTGGTGAACGCGAAGGATGGCTTGCTGCTGATCGACGAGTTCGAGAACAGCATGCACCACACCGTCCAAGCCGATGCCTGGAGGGTCATCTTCCGTCTAGCCAGGCGCCTTGACATCCAAGTCTTCGCCACGTCCCACAGTTGGGACTCGATTGAGTCATTCCAGAAGGTCGCAGCCGAGGACCCGGAGGAAGGGGTTTTGATTCGATTGTCTCGCCGAGGCGAGGACATCATCCCGACGCTTTTCCGCGAGGATGAACTGGCCGTCGCAACTCGCGACCGAATCGAGGTGCGATGAAATGGCTGGCAGGAAGATACTCTTGGTAGAGGGTCGGGACGACGAGTATGTCCTCAAGCACCTTTGCGGCCAGCGCGGGGTGCAGAATCTGGATGAGATCACACCGCTCGGAAGTGTCGAGCGGTTGTTAGAGAACTTCCCTGTCCGCCTGAAAGAGAGTGACGTCGAAGCACTGGGCTACGATATTGAAAGCAAAGATCCTAAGACCGGAAAATTACGATTCATCGAAGTGAAAGGCCGCGCGTCGGGAGAGCAGACTCTAACCGTCAGTCGAAACGAGATTCTTTACTCGCTCAATACCCCGGACGATTTCATTCTCGGCATGGTTGAGTTCGTGGAAGGCGGCTCCCATCAAGTTCACTACTTGCGCTGTCCATTCCAACGCGAGCCGGATTTTCACGTAACGAACGTGAACTACAATTTTCCGGAGCTGTTAGCACGAGCGGAGGCGCCGCGATGACGGCAAAAATTCGCGTATTTATAAGCTCAGTTCAGAAGGAATTAGAGCATGAGCGCGTTGCCCTTTCCTCACTCATGACGACCGATCCGTTCTTGATGCAGCACTGCGTGCCGGTACTTTTCGAGAAAGAACCGATCCCAGCCAGGCCGTCAACGAAGCCTTTTCTGGACTGTCTAAAAAGCTGTCACGTTTACGTGCTACTGATTTTCAACGATTATGGCCGGCTCGACGGTGGACTTTCGGCAACTCACAGCGAATACCGACTGGCTCACGAGTTGAAACTGCCCACACTTGTTTTTATCAAGGGTACCGCCGACGACATGCGCCAATTGGAGACCAAGGCACTCATCAACGAGATCAAAAAGCATAAGCACACTTACCGCCGATTCATTGATCGCGAAGATTTGAAACCGGAAGTTCGCGACGCCCTTGTCGCTCTGCTCAAACGGGAATTCGCTCTTAAGGCTTCCGCCGATGAGGTCGCCGGCGGGCGCGAACTTATCGAGGCCGCTTCCACGTTTGAATCCAAACCGCTTACGGATGTGTCATGGTCCGCGCTAGACAGAGTGCAGATAGCGCGATTTGCCGAGGCTATCGGCGCCAGTCCGGATGAAAGGACCGGCAAGGCCGCTGGCTCGTTGATGCATGCGCGCGGACTGCTGTGGCGTGACGACTCAAGAAAGAAGCTATTTGCCACTGCCGGCAGTCTGCTACTTTTTGCTCCTCGTCCGGCCGATTCCTTTCCTCAAGCGGAAATCTTAGTCGACGCATACTCGGACACTAAAGTATCCGGTAAACCGCGTGGTCAGCTCAACATAAACGCACCGATACCGATCGCCATCGAGCATGTGCTTGAGTTCGTCGACAAACACACGTTCCATCCAACCCGGATCGTCGGTATCAATAACGTTACCCTCGACGAGTATTCCCGTGGTGCTTTGCGCGAGGCCCTCGTCAACGCCGTCGCTCATCGAAATTACGATGACGCCAGCCGCAAGGTCGCCGTTCAGGTTTTTTCGGACCGCGTTGTTATCTCCAGCCCCGGTTACCCGCCTGCGCCTCTCACGCTCGCTAAGTTGCGCAAAGGCAATTACCGACCCTGCTCGCGCAATCCGGTGATTGCTCAGGCGCTTGCGACTCTCAAGCTCATGGAACAACGGGGCAGCGGTTTCGCTCGAATGCGCGACGCGATGCTCGATCACGGTCTCGACGCACCGACCTTTGCCGAGCAAGACGGCTACTTTGTCGTCACGTTTCCCGGCCCGAACGGAAACTACGACCGGCTCAAGGCGCCGGAGAGTACCGTGGGCCTCATCACGCCGGCTGTGGAGGCGCAACTGAATAAAAGGCAGCGGCGGATCATGAAGCACGTCTTGGAAAACGGTTCTGTTACGACCGGGTGGTGCATGATAAATTTGCGCGTCGTCAGGGACACTGCTCATCGCGATCTATTACTGCTCGTGGAACTCAATCTACTCGTGCGCAAAGGGGCCGGTCGTGGGGCAACGTATGTTCTAAAGGAAGGAAATCCAGGTGCGAGAATCATCTGATAATCATCCGATAATCATCCGATATTTTCCGGGAATCATCCGATTTACCCAGGCAATTTGCCGATTCTCCTCAACGGCCCCAAAAACTAATCTACTGATATTCGACCGACGGAATCCCCGAATCAACCGATCCGGCTGGCGGAATCGGAGCGTCGTAGCGCCACGTAATTATCAGATCGACTCGCCAGTGGACCGGCCGAGCGCTTCGCCGAATCGTAAAATAATCGTCAATCGATTTCCCGTAATCGTAAACCGCGCCGCCTTGAATCTATCAAGAATCCATCAAAGTCGCGCTCCAATCCATCAATTCGCATCTGAAAGTTCCACCTCACGAAATCAAATCCGCAACCGCCCGGTTAACCTCGCAGGAGAAAATATCCGCAACTATCCGCAACCGGCCTGGCCAGGATCCGCAACCGGCCTGGCCAGGATCCGCAACCGCTGGAATCTATTACCGAGCGGGCACGCCGCCTACGATTCGGTTGCTGGAATCATCCGATAATCATCCGACGAAACGGAGAAATCATCCGATGGAGTCTGCGAATCTACCGATGATCTACCGACGAATTCCTGGAATCTACCGATCCGACCCGAGAAAGGATTGTCCGCCAGGGCGCGGAACACGCGGGTTGAGACGAGAGAGAATTTAGTAATGCCAACCTCCTCAGGTCGAAACTACAGTGATCGAACCCTCAAGATTTTGTGGGGGCGCGCCGCCGGGCGTTGCGCGGTTCCGAATTGCCGTGTGGAACTACTCGTTGATGAAACATATTATGACCCGATTGTTGTTATTGGTGACATCGCGCATATGGCTGCCGCAAGTGATGTTGGTCCGCGTGCAGATAGGAATCTTTGCGAGAGAGAACGTGATCAATACGAGAACCTAATTCTGCTTTGCAAAAATTGTCATACCCGTATCGATGGTCAGAAGCATACGAACCCGATTTCGCTGATCAAAAAGCTAAAGACAGATCATGAGTCATGGGTTCGCACTGCATTGCCTGAGCGTGGTAAGACGACGCGTGGATGGCAGCCTGTAATTTTACAAGGCGATCAGTCGATGGATGTGGAGAAAGCAATTGAAGCGTTGAGTCCAGACTTCGCGTCAAGCAAACCGTTTGTGCTGACTTGCTCATATAACAGCAACTGGACCGCAAAGCTGTCAGAGCTTCGAGCTGAAGTCGATGGCATTCAGGGCTCAGGCGATTCATATGACAAACGCTACGCCGTTTTTCCGCTAGCGCCTGTATCAGCATGTATAGCGGTGGGGTATCTATTTACGAATCGTCCGCACGTCCGTCTATTCCAGCATCACAGAGAAAGTTCCTCGTGGGCTTGGCCGGGGCAGTCCCCAGCAAATGATCTTACCGTCCACGGATTCCCCGAGTCTCCAGATGCGTCAGCAGCCGAAGTGGCGGTGTGTTTCCATTTAAGCGCTGCGATTAGTCTGGATGACCTTCCGCCTCAGTTTGTCACCGGGAAGAACGTCGTCCATATTCGAATTGCACAGCCCTCTGTTCGATGGTTAGTTGCTCCGATTCAACTCGATTGGATAGGAGATCTTGCGGGTTCTGTCTTTGAACAACTCTGCTCAACATTTCCTGGGGCCCGGCAATGGCATCTTTTTTATGCTGGGCCCGCCCCGGGAGCTGTAAAGATAGGGCAACAACTTAATCCGACTATGACACCGGCCGTACAGTTGTATGAATTCAGCCGCAGTGGCACGCTGCGATATACGCGAAGCATTTTACTCACAAATCGAACCTGACGATGAGCAACGAAGACTATCTCAAAGGACTTCTCCAACAACAAAACCTTACGACGGGAGAGGATACCGGCCTACGTAGTCTCCGCAAAACCATTGAGGATCAACTTAGAAACGGCTTGCGAAATGTGGAACGCGTCTACTATGCAGGCTCCTTCGGAAAAAACACAATGATTCGCTCACAATACGACCTCGACTTAGTGGTCTATTGGGGAAGCGACTGCAGCTTTACCTTACAAAACATTTATAACAGCGTCGGAAACGTGCTTCGAAAAAACTGGAAGCTTGTAAATTCAAAAACTGTTGCTTGGGAGCTTCCGTTTCAAGGTGGATTCCACATCGATATTGTTCCTGGTCGTGCCCTGGATAGCAGCTTCAAATACGCCAATCTATACCGTACCGATACCCAAATATCACTCCAGACAAGCATTAAGGTTCATATCGACAAAGTGCGAAACAGCGGGCGCCGCGACGTGATTCGTCTGATGAAGCTATGGCGGAAAACGAAAAGCGTGCCGTTCAAAAAATCCTTTGTCCTAGAACTTATCACAATTGATGGATGTTCCGGGACGTCGACAGATAATCTTGAGCGGCAGTTGCTTTCAGCGTTTCGGTACATCACAGATAACATCTTAACTGTGCGATTGGTCGATCCCGCGAACACGAACAATGTAATATCAAACGATATCGTGTATTCCGATAAACTTGCTATTCAGGCCGCCGCACGAGCGGCTCTGAACGCGACATACTGGAGTCAGGTGTTTTAGACAACATGACCTACAAGAAAAAACTCATCGAAGTCGCCCTGCCGTTGAACGACATCAACGAGGCGGCTCAGGCCGAAAATAACATCCACACCGGTCTGCCTGCCAATCTCCACACCTGGTGGTCGAGAAAGCCTCTCGGTGTGGCAAGGGCCGTCATCTTCAGCAGCCTCGTTGACGATCCCAGTGAGTACCTTTCTGGTGAGCAGGCGACCTCTAAGAGGGAGGAACTGTTCTTTATTGTTTCGCGGCTCGCGGACGTCAGGAACAGTGCTGACAAGGAGCTTCTTAATCGGGCGGCGAGAGAGATCCTTAAGAGCAATGGCGACCGTATGCCAACCTTCTGGGACCCGTTCTGTGGAGGTGGTTCTCTTCCTCTGGAAGCTCTTCGGCTAGGACTGCCCTCGATCGGATCTGATATCAATCCTGTCGCCGTATTCATGACCAGAATTATGATCGGTCTTGCTCCCCAGCAGGCGCTCCACGCGCCCATAAACCCTGGAGAAAAGACAAGACTCCTCGAAGGTGGCTCGCGCTTTGAGGGGCTAAAGAGAGATGTCGAGTACTACGCCGAAGAGGTTTACGCTCGGCTCTCGCAGCGCCTTGGACGATATTATCCAGAGGCGCGAATCCCAAAGAAGTTTGGAGGAGGGACAGGCCAGGTAGCGGCGTGGATTTGGGCCAGGCTGGTTGTCTGTCCGAATCCATCGTGCCGGGCACGCACTCCACTTGTGAACAAGTTCTTACTCTCGACGCATCTGGGCAATGAAGCCCACGTTGTTCCGATTTATAATAGCGAGGCAAGGACATTCCGATTCTCCATTCATCAATCTGGCGAGGCTCCCGACGGAACGGTGAATCGTTCGGGCGCAACCTGCCTTGCCTGCGACCACCCCATCCCATTTGAACATGTCAGGGCGGAAGGTGCTGCGAGCCGCATCAGCTATGGCCTGATGGCGATGGCGGTGGAGGGACCGCGCGGGCGCATCTACGTGGAGCCTACCGAGGAGCATCTGGACGCCGCCCAAGGCTGCGAGCCCGGCTGGGAACCTGATTCCGATCTGCCTGATAGTGCTCTTGGTTTTCGCGTCCAACGATATGGGATCACCAAGCATAAGGACCTTTTTACCAAAAGACAGATGGCCGCACTCTCATGCTTGGCCGAGACTGTTGGAGGTATCCGACAGGAAATCACCCGTGACGCCGGCGGGGATGTCGCGTACGCAGACCTCGTTCAATCCTTCTTGGCTCTCAGTCTCAGCCGGGTCGCACAAACCAACAACACGCTTGTCCGCTGGCTCGTCCGGACCAGCGGCACCTCAAAGGGGACGCCCGCGTTTGACCGCCAGATTGTCTCAATGGTCTGGGAGTTTTCCGAGGGCAACGTTCTTGGTGAATCCGTCGGAAGTTGGATGGCCGCAGTTAGGAACCCATTGACTGCACTAAACAGCATTCCAGTTTCTGCGCTCATTGGCGAATCACTTATCCACGATGCGGCAAGTGTGTGGGGTAGAGACGGAGAGTACGTGATATCGACCGATCCTCCCTACTTCGACGCTATAGGATACGCAGACCTTGCCGATTTTTTCTACGTGTGGCTCCGAAAGGCGATGGGGTCAATCTATCCGGACCTCTTCGGGACAATGCTCGTCCCAAAGGCGGCCGACATGACGTGTAACTTGGGACGGAAGGACGTCCCCAAAAACAAGTCCACTCAGCAATTCTTGGATCGGCTCCACGCAGCCTTCGAAGCCATCCGCAGGGTGGCTAGTGATCATATCCCCGTGACCGTGTACTACGCTTTCAAGCAAACGGAGGGGGAAACCTCGCTGGACGCAGGCGGCACGCAACTGGCTGGTGCTACGGGCTGGGAGACTCTTCTGGAGGGCCTTATCCGGTCAAGGTTTTGCATCACAGGCACATGGCCTCTGCGGACCGAGTCGGCGAGTCGGCTCCGGGCCATTGGTTCGAATGCCCTCGCCTCCAGTATCGTCCTTGTCTGCCGCCCCCGCGCGGCCGATGCCTCCACCGCTACGCGCCGCGAGTTCGTCGCCGCGCTCAAGGCGGAACTGCCCGTGGCACTCGCTCACCTGCAACGCAGCAACATCGCCCCCGTTGACCTCGCGCAGGCGGCCATCGGCCCAGGCATGGCGGTCTTTACGCGATACGAAAAGGTACTCGACGCCGAGGGAAAATCGCTTTCTGTGCGCGAAGCGCTTGCGCTCATCAATCAGACACTGGATGAATCGTTGGCCGAACAAGAAGGCGATTTCGATGCCGACAGCCGCTGGGCGCTGATCTGGTTCGAGCAGTCGGGCTTCGCCGAAGGCGAGTACGGCGTGGCCGAACAGCTCTCCAAGTCCAAGAACACGAGCGTCGGTGGCATGGTTGAGGCCGGCATTCTCACATCGAAGGGCGGGAAAGTGCGATTGTTAAAACCGGCCGAGCTGCCCAAAAATTGGAACCCGGAAGATGACGGGCGCTTGACGGTCTGGGAGATGGTGCATCAGTTGGTGCGAACACTGGAGCAAGGCGAGAGCGTCGCCGCCGAATTGGTGTCGAAGCTTGGCAGTAAGGCTGAAACCGCTCGCGAGCTTGCGTATCGCCTATACACAATTTGCGAGCGCAAGAAGCGCACACAGGAAGCGCTCAGCTACAACGGTCTCGTGCAAAGTTGGCCCGAGATCATTCGGCTCGCGCGCCAGATCGGTAAGTCCGGACCAGAACAAGGTGGATTGTTTGCTGAGACCTAGGAGTAGATGATGGGTACAGTCAAACGCATCGTTTGCCTCGCCAACTCTAAAAAGATGTCTGGTCGTTGCGTCGCTGGTCGTGAGGTCACAGCAGCAGGCGCTGGTCAGTGGATCAGGCCGGTTAGCGAGCGGCCCAATGAGGAAGTTTCCGAGAACGAACGACAGTATGAGGACGGTAGCGACCCACGGCTGCTTGATGTGATTGATGTGCCGCTGATTCGACACGTTCCTCACGCTTGCCAGACGGAGAATTGGTTGTTGGACTCCACCCTCTACTGGCGGCGTGCGCGCCGTGCTGACTGGAACGATGTACAGGATTATGTTGAGAACCCGTCCACATTGTGGATCAACGGACATAGCACGTACCACGGGGAACATGATGAAATCTCACTGGACGAAGCAGATAAATTGGCGTGCTCGCTTTTCCTAATTCGCGTATCGAGCGTTGACCTACATGTCTTTGCCCCTTCAGAGGCGTTCGGAAACCCGAAACGGAGAGTACAGGCACGGTTTCAGCACGGCGGGATCAGGTATTCGCTGTGGGTTACCGATCCGCATATTGAGCGTGACTTTCTTGCTCGTAAGGATGGCAACTATTCGCTCGGTGAGTGCTGTCTGACCATCAGCCTAGGTGAGCCTTACCGGACGAAGGGCGCAGAGTATCGATACAAACTGGTGGCTGCCATTATTCAACGTGGTAAAGGAACTGGAGCATGAGCGAGCAACAGTATACGGTCCTGACGATCGGGCACTCTACCCACTCTCTGGATGTGTTCGTTGAGCTGCTGCGTCAGCATGGCGTGACGGCATTGGCCGACGTGCGCTCGACGCCGTATAGCCGCGCCAATCCACAGTTTAACCGGGAAACCTTAGAGCGCCACTTGAAGGCGCTAGGCATCAAGTACGTGTTTCTGGGATCTGAACTTGGCGCGCGATCGAACGATCTGACGTGCTATGAGAACGGGCGCGTTCAATACGCGCGTCTAGCACGGACGGATTTGTTCCGCAGTGGCATCGATCGTGTGATCCGCGGCGCTAACGAGTACCGTATCGCGTTGATGTGCGCCGAGAAGGAACCATTGGATTGCCACCGAACCATTCTGGTTGCTCGTGCGCTTACCGAACTTGGCGTAACGGTACAGCACATTCTTGCAGACGGTCGTTTGGAGTCTCACGATGCAACGATGGAGAGATTACTGAAAGTTGTCGGGCTTCGAGATCACGACCTGTTTCGCTCGCGAGATGAACTAATGGCAGAGGCGCTAGATCGGCAGGAGCAAAGGGTGGCATACGTCAACGAGAAGCTGGTAGCCGACGCAGGGAAAGACTCGCTATGAAAGTGTTCACGATCGGATTCACGAAAAAGTCAGCTCGGCGGTTTTTCGACCTTCTGCGTAACTCCGGCACCAAGCGCGTGGTAGATGTTCGCTTAAATAACGTCTCGCAACTCGCCGGCTTCGCGAAGAAAGATGACCTCGCCTACTTTTTGAAGGAGATCTGCGGAATAGAGTATGCCCATCTACCCGAACTGGCTCCTACGCAAGACATGTTGGACGAATTTAAAAAGAAGCACGGGGACTGGGGGACATACGAGACACGATTTCTCGCTCTCATGAAGCAGAGACGTGTGGAGGACACGGTCCCGCGAGATGTAATCGAGGATAGCTGCTTGCTCTGTAGCGAAGACAAGCCGCACCACTGTCACCGTCGGCTCGTCGCCGAATACCTCAAGCAACACTGGGGTGATGTTGATGTCAGCCACCTCGACTAGGAGTTAGCGATGGCGATCACAAACCACGAACGCGTAGGCAAGGTATTTTGCGAGCAGGCGTCACGCTTGAGCCTGTATTTAAAATAAGGATCGCCTTCGCCAGTCAACCGCCGGGCAGGCGGCGGGCGAAGCGGCGCGCCGGCAATCACACCGATAGCGAGCAAGATTTCTCGACTCACGCCGCGCCGGGTCTTTCCCCTTCTTGCGGCGAGGTTCTTGATTATGTTGGCTTTGCTAAGAGACTGATGGGATCTTCAAAGCGGGACCCTAATATTTGGGCTGAGCGCCATTTTCTGATGCTGGCTTCAAGATCTGTCCGGCGTCATCCAGCGCTTTGTGCGAGCCCAAAAGGACGAGCATATCACCCGCCCGCAGGCGAAAATCAGCGTCAAAGCTGTAATAGAACTTCCCGTCGCGCACCGCGGCGATGACCGTCGCGCCGCTGCGATTTTGCAAATCGATCTCGTCGAGGATTTTGCCGACCGCTGGCGAGCGGTCCAAGATCATATAGATATCAGCCGTAATGCCAACGAGAAAACGGTTGAGCTCGTCGAGTTGCTTTCCCTGAAAGCGCAGGCCGCGCAACATGCCGTAGTGCCCCTGGCGAATCATTTCCACTTGCAGCGAGATCAGGTTGCGCGGGATATGATAGCGGTCGAGCACCCGGGCGAAGATTTCGATCGAGGTTTCGAATTCTTCGGGGATCACTTCGTCGGCGCCGAGCCGATAGAGATGTTCGATCTCCGCCACGTAGCGGGTGCGCACGACGATGTAGAGATCGGGCCGCAGCCGCCGCG
>ORMF010353062.1_pt1 | contig 23451 bp, 5 predicted proteins | sample 1779871 | NCBI WGS metagenome assembly ORMF01 (sample SAMEA104232316, study PRJEB22302) | groundwater metagenome | biome: forest; feature: aquifer; material: groundwater | place: USA | collected 2011-08-07 | depth 5.4 m | reverse complement strand
GACGGCCGGATATAATCCCAATTGGATTTTCTCACGGGAAAGGACCAAAATCGAGTCTAAAAAACTAAATATTGCCACGACCGCCGGGTCGGTCAAGTCATCCGCCGGGACATAGACGGCCTCGAAGCAAGTGATCGAACCGCCCCCCTCCGGCGTGGAACGGATCCGTTCGTGGAACTCGCTGGCCTCGGCGATCAACGTCGGCTGGTATCCTGTTTCCGAAGGAACACGGCCGAGCAAAGTCGAGATCTCGGCTCCTGCCTGGATAAAACGAAAAATATTGTCCACGAACAAAAGGACATCCTGGTTCTTGCGCTGAATGGCTTCTGCCATCGTAACGCCCGTCATGGCTACGCCAAAACGCGCGCCCGGCGGATCGTTCATCTGTCCGAAAACCATCATGGTTTTATCGATAACTTCGTGTTTTAAAAGCTCGTAATACAACTCGTTCCCCTCACGGATACGTTCCCCAATTCCGGTAAAAACGCAACTGCCGCGGTATTTCTTGACGATATGCTGGATGATCTCCAGGGTAAGGATACTTTTCCCCAATGCCGCGCCGCCGAGGATCCCCGTCTTGCTGCCTTTAACAACGGGGAACAGAACATCGATGATCTTGATCCCCGTCTCCATACGTTCAAAACTTTTCAGCTTGGTCTTGCCCCCTCTGACCAGGCTTCCCATATCTTTTTTGCGGATGGGAAACATCTCCAGGTCGCTGCCAATGTCACCTTTCTGATCAATGGGCTGCCCGAGCATATTGATGATCCGCCCGTAAAGCGCTTCTCCCGCCGGGATTTCGATGGTGTTCCCCCGCACTTTGACCGGAGTGCTGCGCTGCAAATTGATCGTCGAGTTGATCGAAATGCACCGGGCGATATTTCCGGGCAAATGCTCCGCGACCTCCAGGACGACCACTTCCTTATCCACGTTTTCAGTCGTAAGAACGCTATAAATGTTGGGAACATCCTGGGGATTGGTGAATTTTACGTCCACAACGGGGCCCTGGACGGAAACGATACGGCCGGGAGTTTCACTTGTTATTTTAGCTGGCATAAATTTGTCTGGTGGCGAAAAGTTCGCGCATGTTCCGGTCGATGATCTCATGCCGGACACGAAAATACTGCATCTTCAATTTCTGGTCCATCTCCTTTAACCGCTGGGCGCTTCGTTCCAAATGGGAAAAGCGGGCGGCGTATTCTGCTAACTTGCTGAAAATAAATATCTCGGCGAGCTTTTGCTCGATCCACAGATACACGCAGTATTCCACAACGTCCGCCGGCCGGGATTCCAGGATGACCTCGCGCAGGGGTGGTGGGGGCTCTTCCAGCTGCCTGGCCTCCAGGCGAAAAGGCAAAAAAGTGACCGTTTCGATCCGTTGGACGGTGAAACTGATCGACCGCGGATAGACGATCTTCAAATGCCCAAGCGATTCCTCTACGAATTTACCCAAAACATGATTGCGCAACTGCATCGCCAGGGTAGAGATCTCCTCTTCCTTGATGCCCGGGAAAGCGACACAAGAGGTCTTGGCCTCACGGGCGTACATCTTCCCCCTTTCCCCGATGACAACCAGTCGCCCGGGGATCTTCGCTAATTCCGCCAAAGCGGCATCGATCACGTCTTTGTTCAATCCTCCCAGCAATCCGCTGTCTGAAGTAACGGCAACGACCATCTGCACCTCATTCTGGGGATTGAGGAACGGGTGGGCGACCTGGCGCGGATCGATGATCTCCAAAAAGCTGTAGATAGCGTCTTTAAGTTTTTCAAAACTTTTTGCCCGTGATTCCATAGCGTGGTATTGGGATACGGCAATATTTTTCAATACACCGATCAAGGAGGCGAGCCCGCCATTGAATTCCAGATCCTGTTTAAGGGCCGATACCGTTTTCATGACTTACCTCACTATTTCGGTCAGATATGCCTTGAGCGCATCTTCAATGTTCTCTTTGAGGTCGTCGCTCAATTCCTTCGTCTCACGGATCTTGGGACAAAACCCCGGGTGACGCTGCTGCATGAACGTTAAAATATCCTTGCGGAACTGTTTGATCTGGGTGGTCGAAAGACCGTCGAGAACTCCCTTGTTGAGCGCGTAAAGATAAATGATCTGCTCTTCGATCGCCAGCGGCTGGTTCTTGCCCTGGACGATGAGCTGGTTGATGACCTCGCCGCGCTTGAGCTTGCTCTCCGCTTCTTTGGAAAGCCCGGTCGAACGCAGCTGCGTCATTTGGACAAGTTCCCGGTATTGCAGATAGTCCAGACGCAAGGATTTGCTCAACTGTTTCATCACCGACCATTGCGCTTTGTTCCCGATACGAGAAACCGAAAGACCGAAATCGATGGCCGGCTTGAACCCCTTGTTAAAAAGCGGCGTGGAAAAATACAATTGCCCGTCGGTCATGGAGATCAGATTGGTAGGAACATAACCGGTGACATCCCCCTGCAGGATCTCCACGATCGGAAGAAATGTCATGGAACCACCGCCCAATTCCTCTTTTAAATATCCGGCGCGTTCTACCAACTGGGAATGGATATAAAATATGTCCCCCGGATACGCCTCGCGCCCCGGTGCACGCTCTAAAAGAAGACTGATCTGCCGATAAACCCAGGCGTGTTTGGTCAGGTCATCAAGGACAACGAGAACGTCCTTGCCGTTGTGCATGAAGTATTCCCCCAACAGACAGGCCGTGTAGGGGGCCAGATATTGTTCTCCTGTTGACACGGAGGCGACACCGCTGACAACGATCGTGTAAGGCAACGCGTCCTTCTCTTTAAGAATGTCCAGCACCTTGACCAAGCTGGTATAAGGCTTGCCAATGCAGCAATAAATGCAGATAACATTCTTTCCTTTTTGGTTAATGATGGCATCGAGGGCGGTTGAGGTCTTGCCGGTCAGACGGTCGCCGATGAGCAATTGGCGCTGGCCCATGGCGATGGGAATAATAGCGTCGAGGATCAATGTCCCGGTTTCCAGGGTTTCTTTGATGGGGGTCCGGTCCATAACGCCGGGAGCAACGCGAAAGACCGGGAAATAATCCTTGGCCTCAACAGGGCCTAAACCATCTTGGGGCTGGCAAAGGCTGTTAACGACTCTGCCCAAGAAACCATCGGAAACCGGAAGGTTTAATGATTTACCCTTATTGTAAATTTCATCCCCGGCACAGATCTCGGTCGCATCTCCCAACACGAGGATCTGTACTTTCTCTTCGGTGAACCCCATGACCAGGCCGGGAACGCCATTGGCGAATTCCACCAACTGGCCGTTCATACAGGAAGGAAGCCCTTTGGCCATGACGATGAATTTGCGTACCGCCAAGACATGTCCTACTTCACGGAGCTCAAATCGGGCGGAAGTCTTGCCACCACCGGCCGCCGGCGCATTAGACATTCCTCGCCCTCTCTTGGATCTTTTGCTTTAGACTTCCGTCCAAAACAAGGCTGTCGATATGAATAATGAACCCGGCCACGACCCGTGGATTGACCTCTTCCTTGAGGGTTATATCTTTGCCCAAAGCTTCCTTTAATTTTTTAGTAAGATTTTTACGCTGACCTTCATTGAGCGCGAACGCGCAGGTGATCTTTACTTCCTTAATATTTTCAGGGATCTTCAGACGTTCCAGCTGGGCAAAACCACTTTCTAAAAGCTCTTCCATCCAGTACTCATGCACCTTAAGCTTGAATTGTTCCGGTAAAGTTTCCTGGATCAATTCACAGGCTTTGTCCACCGCCTCCTTGGCGATCCTGTCCTTGATCTCATCCAAGAGCATCTGCCGCGATTTATCCGCCTGCTGCATCAGCTCCTCGGCCTGGGTGTGGGTTTCCTGCAAGAGCTTGGTTTTCTGCGCTTCCGCATCCTTCATCAGCTGCGCCTTGGCCTGCCCCGCTTCTTCCTGGGCCTTGCGGACGATCTCCTCGGCCTTTTGCCGTACATCATCGAGTTGACGCTTAAGATCCGCCTCTTTCTTCGCGTAATCGTCGTTGAGTTCTTCAAGATGGCGGGTCGCCAAACTGACGTTCTGACTTAACACTTTGCGCAGAACCAGGATCAATCCGCCAAAAACCAGGACCATCATAACAAGCATCGACACAATAAGCATATTGACCTGTCTTTTTTAAGTTTTACTGAATAACTGGAACACGATCAGCATGGCAATAACCGCTATCGATTCCGCGAAAACCAGTCCAATGATCATAGCCGTGAATATTTTGGGGGCGCTCGACGGGTTCCGTCCCAAGGCATTGATACTGGCATAGCTTCCGATGGCAAAAACGGCGCAAGGGCCAATAACGCACAAACTGAAGATCAACAGCAGGGACAAATTCTGGTCCATCCTATAACGCCTCTTCCATAATGACCGTTACCCGGTTCTGATTAACCTTGATGATGCCGCGGCGCATCGGGAAACTGCGTTCTTCGATGCGCATGGTCCCCGCAAGAAGACGGCTTAAGATACGTTTATGAAAGGGTAATACCTCGAACACGCCTTGCTCGCCGGGAACGATCATGTTCCGGGCTTTGCCTTCGAAGATGACTTGGGTTGGGCTCAAAACGGTAACGTCCAGCAGGATCACTCAACGGACCTCTCAAAAAGGGATACCCCCATTACTTTGAAACTCCCGCCTTATTTTCCTCTTTTCCCTTTTGCGTGGCGTCTTCCGGGAACGCGGATTTTCGGGCGGAAAGAAGCTCTTCCTTGCTGATCTTGGTCTGGCTGTACCAGGTGAAGAACAGGACACCTGCCAAAAGCCCGACGAATATGACGATCAGGAAGATAACGATCCAGGTCATCGTCTTCGTTGGCGAATTGGCCTTGATATTGGTCTTGGCCAGCATTTCCGGCGCTGGAGGACCTCCGGCCGTGACCAGGATCTTCTCCATTTTCGCGAGGTCTTCTTTGATCGCGTCAACGGTCTTGACGTTCTCACGATACAATCCGATATGTTGTTCACGGCTCATGGAATCATCACCTTGCGAAGTGGCGATATAATCTAACCGCGAGAAGATGCTGTCGGCAATGGCCTTGGCTTGATCGTAGTATTCGCTCTTCTCCAGCCGGGCAAGGATGCCGCTGGCGTGTTCTCTAAGGTCCGTAAGGGTCGATTGCGCGATGAACCAGATGTCCTCAACGTGCACTCTGAAAGCCCGTACTTCTCCCGGAGCGAGCTCAAGGTCATTTTTGTAAACGTAGTATAACGCTTTTTCGGCGTCATACTCAAGGTCCAGGCCGTTTAAGTCCATGATATCGCGAGGTTTGACTTCTTCAAGAAGATAATTCTTGATCTGCACCTTCTGCGGTTTGATCTTCGACGGGTTGACGGCGAAAATACGGAACACGACGCTGCCGCCTTCCACGGACGTGGAAACGACCGGCGCGTCCTTGCCGCCGAACTTGGATTCGAACAATTCCTGCAACAGCTCAATAACGGAGTTCATTTCTTCCGTTCTCAGGCGGATGTCCTTGACCGTAGGCGATTCCGTCAGCGCCTTTTCAAAGACCTGTTTGAGATCATATCCTTCATTACCCGCCATCGACTTCAACCTGCCGGAGATCTCCTCCACCGTATCCAGGATCTTCGGCGAAACGCCTTCCTTGGCAAATTGCTCCGGCAAGGCATCAACGGAATCTTTAAGACTCTTTAACGTCATGGAAATATTGATATTCTCTCCGGAGACGACCACCGCTTCAACGGCCTTGATGGCTTCCAAAGCCTTCTTGGCCACGCGCTCGGCTTCCGGCGCGGCGGCGGCTAACCCGGCGATCGTCGTCAAGCTCATGGATTCCACCATCGCCGAACCCGTCACGAACCCGCTGGTCGTTGGCTCAACCACGACATAGCTGTACGCCTTACCGGCCGTAAATTTGCTGTTGGCTTTAAACTGATAAGTATACAGGCCGGGTGTCGTTTCTATGAACGTCACATCATCAAAAATAACCTTATTATCAAAACTGTAAATGTCCAATAACGGAATTTTCGACGGCAGCCCGGTCAAGGTAATGGTAATTGTATCGCCCGTCAATCCGGGGTTGGGCGCGACCGTCACCTTCCACGAATACTTCTCCGCCGTTTCCTGGAGAGTTGTCCCGGCTTCATTGATCGTTTCCGCACTGGTCTGCAGAAGCGTGATGGCCTGTCGAGTGCTATTCTCAAAACTCGTCAAGACCGTATCGAAGGCCGCCTGCATGTCATCCGCGGCCTGTTGAATAATGCTCACCTGGGCATCCAGTTTGTCTTCCACAATTCCTTTAATACCGCCCTGTGCGGCAATGTCATCCACGTTCGCATTATCGCCGGCGAGAATTCTCCTTAAGTTGGCGTCCACTTCCGAAATAGGCTTATCCAACATGCTGTTGACGGTCGCCTGCGTCTGATTAACGGCATCGGCAACATTTTTCAAGCTCACTGGAACAGTGACCGAGAAGGAAACTGGCGTCTTAAAGGTAGCACCCGTTGAGATACCCATGTACGTGACGACCGTATAAACCTTGCCGGACTGCAGTTTTGGTTGCGTCACACCGCCCGCGGTATGGTTTGTCGGCGACCAGCTCTGTCCGAAGAAACCGCTGAAGGCAGCGGGAATCGGTATTTCTCCGGTTTTATACGGAGCGCTGTCGGCGATGACATTGCTCATGAAACGTTCTTCTTCAAAATCGTCATCGGGATTAAGCGGCGTCCCGTTATTATTCAAACGCTTACCCGTCCAGAGCTTGACCGTATCAGGGATCGCCGTATGGAATAAAAGTTTGTTATTCACTTCGTCGACCAAAGTCGTCTTGCGCTGGATCCGTTCATTGCCGTCATAAATGCTCACGTCGATGATCTGCGCACCGGGAACCAGCGAACCGTCTCTTTCCAGCCAGGAGGTGATGGATAATTTATCCGTTGGCACGTCATAAGAGAACTCGGAGAAGGCGCGCCAGATATGAACGACCAATGTTTCCATGGTCCGGAAGATCGTCCGGTCTTTTCTATAGGTGCTGGCGGTTGTATCCCAACCAGTGAGATACGATTCAGAAATGGGGCCATAATCCTTATGGGTCCATTCCGCGGTCCAGTAACCGGCGGGTACGTAATGGACGATCGGCGACGAAAGCCCCTGCGCATTCCATCCCGAATCATCCGCGACCGTCAACCCGGCGACCGGCTGGTTAGTGACCAAATCACGGATATCCCAGATGATCCGGTAGTAATCGATCTTCACCTTATCGACACCGTTAGAGGGCGTAGGCCCCTGCACGTAAACATCATGGTCATTGTGATCATAAACGCGGATCTTCACCGGCACATAATACGGCGGACTCGAATAGCGTTCATTCGGAACGACCCACGAGAAGGATCCGTCATTGCTGATATTGGTACCGTTGACCATCGCAATTTCCTGGGCGAAGTCAGAATCGTTAATGAGTCCGTCGCTGTTAAAGTCTTTGGCATAGACCAGATCAACATTGCCGATGGTACCGAACGTCGTCCAGTTGATATCACGTACTTCGTTGGTGACCCAACGGATCTCATAGAAGTCGTCCGATCCATCACTGGGCGTACCGTTATTATTCAATTCCGGTGTGGGCGCGGTCATCGTAAATGCACCCTGGATCTTGAAGACCGGCGACACGCTCTTGACAACAGTTGGAACGCGCGGATCATAAATTCGTAACTTGCAGTTGGGTGAAATGTGGTCAGGGACCGTCCAATCATAATAGGAATCTGAACTTGGACCGCCGGCACCAGCGCCATTGGGAACCGTGCCCACGACAAAGTTCTGGTTTTCATCTGCGAAGCCGTTGGTCGAAAGCGTGATTCCGACATCCGGCATCGTGCCGCCCCACTCCCAGTGGATCCGATAAACGCTTTGGACCGCAAGTTTCTCATTAACGGTCGGTGTCTTGATGAGCAAATACCCGATGATCTTGAATGCGTCGCTGGTATCCTCGATATCCGCTTCGCTGCCACGGCTGTCGGCAACCTTCAATAACACACTATTGTTGGCCTGATCAGGAATGGTCCAGGTATAGGTGGCCTCGGAACTGGTACCACCGGATCCGGAACCATTAGTAACGATACCGTCGTTAGGTGTCCCGATATTTTCCTGGATCGAATTAAACGGCCCCTGGAAGTCGTCGCTGGGATTGCCGGGCGTGCCGTTATCATCCAGAAATGAATAGGTAATCTTAATGTTGGGGATCGTACCCTTCCATCCCCACTTGACCTGCTTGCCCTGCCCGATCTCCCAAGCGTCATTAAGTATCGGAGCCTTCACCCAAACACTACCTTTGATTCTGAAGTCCGGAGAGATCACAATAGCGTCGCTATCCGTCGTACTCTTGACCCTGACCTTCACGGTCTGCGAAATATTATCTGGCACGGTCCAGTTGAAGCTACCGCCGTTGGTGCCGTTGGAATAATTCGTCTGGATCGGGAGACCCGCAGTAGCGAAGTCATCTATGGAATAGTGAAGATCAACGTTATTGACCGTACCGACATTGGTCCAAACGATGTTAAAACTGTCTCCAACAGTAAGCTCTTCACTGCCATCAGGCACGGTCAAGTTAAGTTTGGCGCGGATCTTCGATAACCCTGCAGAGTCGCCATACGCGTCAACGTCATTGGCGGCACCGACTCTGATCTTCAACTGCGCGGTGATCAGGTTAGGTACCGACGGCCAAACCCACTGCAAATCACTCGCTTGGGCAGAGGTCAAAGAAACCCAGCTACCCGCGATACCGCCCGTCAGCGAATAATAGATACCCACCTGATCTACGGTACCGGCATAGGTCCAGGCGATCGTTGCCGGGTCACCAACATACCATTTGTAATCCAGCGGATTCCCAGAACTTGGGTTGGGTAATGTGACGGTAAATCCAGGCATGATCTTAAAGACGGCCGTGGAGGTCGCGCTGGCGCCGTTATCGTTGGGGTCTTCCACTTTCAACAGCAGATCGCTATGAATAAAGTTGGGGATGGTCCAGTCATAGGTCGATGTTCCCGTCGTGTAAGGATTATTCAACGTGAATGTGCCGTTGATGGCCGGATTAGTCTGTTTATAGTAAGTGAGCTTCACGCCGGTGGTATTACCGACTTGGTTCCAGGAGATGGTCTGGACGCTCCCAACCACCCACTTCTGTCCGCCGTTGGGTGTATTCAGAGTAAAGTTGGCGCGGACACGGAAATCACCGTCAGAAACATCCTTGACATCAGTAATATCGTCCGGTTTGGCAATGCGTATGCGGACAGCGCCCGAAACTGCGCTGGCCGGAATGTTCAACCAATCGTACGTACCATTGTTAGGCGTTGACGGTGTAATGGACAAAGGTGTCGTAAACGTCGGATCATTGACCGAATAATCGATTTGCACTGTATTAAAGGAAGCCGGCCCGTACTTGCTCCAGGTGATATTACCCGTACTGCCCGCATACCAAACTTCCGAACCGTTGGGCTGGGTAATTACGATCCGGGACATCATCTTGAACGGATTGTCGGAGATGTCATAAACTTCGCTCTGGAATGTCGCACTATTATCACGCACCCTGACCAGAGCCTGGGTGGTGGAAACAACAGGAATGGTCCATTCAAATTCACCGGTATTGGTCAGCCCCTGGGCCTCATCAATCTGAACCCAGGTCGAACCGTTGTAATAGTGGATGTCGACTTTATCAATGTTACCTTGCCAGTTCCAGCGGATCCATTGTTGACTGCCTACGCCCCATTTTTCTTTGTCGGCAAACGTCGGGCCCGTTCCACCGTTAGGATCGGTCACGATGATATTACCTTTGATCATAAAGTCAGCGGCGGAAATGGAGACCGAGTCGGCATCTTCCGAGCCGCTGACAACCGCGTTTAAACGCACGCGGGTGGTCGCGGAAATCGTCGGCGGGATCGTCCATTGATAACTGCCGTTGGCGGCGTTCGCTACGTTGGAGGCGACCGGCTGCCACGTTGTTAAGGTAGGCTCAATGCAATACTTGATATTGACTTCCGGTGCCAAACCAAGGGATGTCCAGGTAATATTATGCTGTGTCCCGACGATCCATTTCTCACCACCGCTGGGCGCGGAGACGACGATGTTATCCATGATCTTGAAGGCGAGGTCGGATTTATCTTCTACCAAAGCATCTGCGTTGTCACGGATGCGGATAAAGCAGTTGTTAGACAAAACGTTCGTTGGTACGGACCATTGATATTCCAGCAATGAGGCCTGCACGTTACTGGCAAAGGTCGTATACGTGCCGTTGGCGCCATTAGAGGACAATGCCAGATCAACGCCGGGAATCGGCCCTTGCATGGTCCACTTGACCTTGCTCGCGTTGTCTGATTGACCACCTTTGAATTTCTCCTGACCGTTAGGCTGGGTCAACGCTACGGAACCATGAATAAAGAAAGAGTCAGAATCAACGGAGGCGGCAGAATCATTGACGTCGGTGACCCTCACCTTGGCCTGGGTGGAGATCACGTTCGGGATCGTCCAATTGTAATTTCCGATATTTGATATCACCGATCCGTTGTTCACAAATGCCCAGTCCTGACCGTTATTCAACGAATAACGTATATAGATCTGCGGAATATTACCCAGTGTGTTCCATTCGATGAGCTTGCTGGAATTCGCCTGCCAGCGTTCATTCAGAAGCGGATGGATCATGGTAAATCCGCCGCGGATAGTAAAGGTATCGCTCTCATCATAAATATTGCTGTATCCCAAGGCCGTGACCTTGATCTTGGCCAAAGTCGATGTATACACGGGAACTGTCCACGGATAAGTATGTGTACCAGATCCGGCAGATTCGGATGAAGCGATGACCTTGTCCGCAGGATAGGTTCCGCCGTCATCGAGCGAATAGCGGATCTCCACGGACGCGATAGAGCCGTGGATCGTGTAATTGATGTTCTCTTGAGTTTCAGAGATCCAGATCTGTTTGCTTGGGCCGGTTCCCACGGGACGGGTAACCAAAACTGAACCGCGGATGGCGAAGTTCGCCGGTGAAGCATCAGGTACGGTACTCGAAGCGACGGCGTCCTCAATACGCACTCTTAACTGATCGCCGATCGCATCCGGGACCGGCCAGGAATAACTGCCATCCCCCGCCGGACGGGTAGCGATCGTGTTGGGATATCCGCCAAGACCGGCAGCGGTGTCATATTTGATGACGACGTTGGCGATGGTACCGCGTTTGATCCAGGTGATCGGCTGGCTGTCATCGACGACCCAGACTTCTCCACCCAACGGCGAAGTGAGTTGCAGGTCAGCCGCGATCTTGAAGGAAACAGAATCATCCGAATCTGCCTCATTGGCGTTTAAAGGCACGATGCGCAAAACCACGTTATTGCTGATGGTATTAGGAACATTCCAAGTGAATGTCTGCAAACTGGAAGCAAGGTTCTCGGCGCCGGCAATAGTAGCGAAGCCGCTACCATAGTCATAGTCCAATCGGATATTACCTACTGAACCGGTGCGCGTCCAGGTGATCGCCTTATCTACACCGACATCCCAAACAACTCCGCTGGATGCCGGAACCGTCAAAACCAATTTACCTTTGACCGTGAACAATCCGGAAACACCCGGGATGGTTGGCTTGGCACCATTGGCGTTGATCGCCCTGACCCTGACCTGCGAACTGACAATGTCAGGAAGGATCCAGTCAAAGGAGCTTCCAGTCAAATTTTGCGCGCCGGTGATATCCGTGTAAGACCCGCCGCCAACCGAATACTGCAAATTAACTTCCGCGATCGTCCCGACCTTTGTCCAGGAAATCGCGTTCTGATCTCCAACATACCAGGTTTCCCCGCCTACCGGTGCGGTCAAGTTGAGCTGCCCGGTAATACTGAAGACACCAGATTCGTAAAATACTGTAGAATCGTTTTTGTTAGTGATCTTGACTTTCACTTGGGAAGAGATCCTGTCGGGGATCTGCCAGTCGAAACTCGATGGTGTGGCCGGCAGGTTATCTGCTGTTGGGATCTGCTCATACGCGGCTCCATCCACTGAAAATTCCAATTTTACGTTGGCGATGGACCCGGTAACCTGCCAGGTGATCGGATGCGTTGTCCCTACGAGCCAGGCTCCGGTGGAGCCGGTCGGCGAAGTTATCAGCAGGTCACCTTTGATGAAGAAATCGCCGGCAGAGGTATCCTTGGCATCAACGTCATTGGCGTCGTAAACCTTCACACGGCAATAATCAAAAATGGTATTGGGAACGGTCCACGACTTGGAACCGGTGTTGGCGATCGGGGTTGCCGTGATCGGGATCCAGTCGACACCGCTGTTGGTCGAATACTCCAGCATTACCTGTGTGATGTTACCCGTCGTACTCCAGGTGATATTATAGTCCGAACCAACGACCAGGCGTTCCCCGCCGTCCGGCGTCAGAACATTAAAGATACCCTGGATCTTGAAGGCCGGCGAGACATTGGTCGTCAAAATATCATTGGTGTCAGTCACCTTAAATACGACATTGGAAGAAACCTTATCATTAGGGATATTGTTCCACCAGTAATACAAAGTGTCGGCGGAAGTGGAATCGATGACCTGATAGTCATAGCTGCTGCCGCCATTACCGGAATATTCGATGCGCACGTTGGCAAAATCACCCGCCTTGGTCCATTCGATCTTGAAGTTCTGTCCGACCTTGATCTGTTCGCCGCCCTGCGGCTTGGTGACGGTGATACTGCCCACGATCTTAAACGCCGGCGAGGTGACATTGACGTTGGTCGCGTCATCCACGTCAGAGATCTTGATCAGGTAAGCGTTACTGACGTGGGTCGGCAAACTGTTCCAGGCAAAGGTCTGATTGGCGGCATTGGTAGAGTTGGTAATAACGTTAGTAAACCCTCCGCCGTCAACCGCATAAGCGATGCTGACATTAGCAATGCTTCCGGTGCGTACCCAGGTGATCGCATTACCGCTCGACCCGGCAACCCAGCGCGTATTGGCATCAGGCGCCGTGATCTGTAACTTACCCTTGATAAAGAAGACACCGTTGGAAACGTCACTGACGGTGGAATCACTGGTTGACGAAACGCGGATCAGGCATTGTTCGGATATGGCATCCGCCACCGACGGCCAAGTATATTCTCCCGCACCCGCACCGGCTGACGCATTAGCGATGATCTCGGTCCACAAACCGCCGTTATTCTTCGAATATTCAATTCTTACTGTCGGAATTGGGCCGGTCGCCTGCCACTTAATCTTGCGGTTGGTGTCGCCGACATACCAGGTTTCCCCGCCGTTGGGTTCGCTCACCACGACTTTACCTTTAATAACAAATGGGCTGGCCGATACATCCACGACATTAGCGTCATTAACGTCTGATATCCTCCCTTTGAAATTAGAACCGATCAAATTCGGGACGGTCCAGTCATAGGTCGCCTGGACGTTATGGGCCGAGTTGGCATACGTCGGCGCTTCCACGACCGTGGCCGACTCGTTCGTGAAGCCGTTGCTGGAATATTCGATCTTCACATAACCGAACGTACCGGTTGGCGTCCATTTGATCTGCCGGAGGTCACCGACGAACCAGGTCGGGGCGTCAATGTCCGGTGAATCGATACGGACGACACCTTCCACTTCAAATCCATCGGAATCGTCATAAACTTCACTGTTGATGACCTCAATGACCTTCATCTTCGCGTCTTTCGCGTTGTTTGTGATCGAATCGATCGGCGGCGCCCATAACGTATAGGGGCTCGCATCAAAGGCTACCGTCGCAATGTCCGTCCACGGCGCGCTGCCTGTCTTGGAGAACTGGATCTTCACGTTGCCCATGTCCGCCGCGCCCGTGCATGGCGTTGTCCATTCGATATCCTGCGCCACACCGACTTTCAAGGCCGGGCTGGAATTGTTCGGGTTGGTCACCGTAATAGAACCCTTGACCATGAACAAACTTGATAACCCGTATACGGCCGATAATGACGTATCCATCACCCGAATACGCGCTTTCTGTTCTGATCCTACCGTATGGTCCGTGATGATATCCTGATTTGTCGGAATGTTCCATTCATACGGCGATGAGTTGCCCGCCACCGAAGACGTGATCACGTACGCATAATTGCTTCCGTTATCTTTGGAATATTCGATCTTGACCGTAGGTACCGGCCCCGTTATGTTCCACGCGATGTTATTGCCCGTCTGCGTTCCGATCGTCCACTTGGCCGTTCCCACTGGCGCGGTCACGCTGATCAGCGGACGGATCTCAAAGGTATTGGTCTCATCATACACAGTGGGATTGAGTGCGTCAGAGACCCGGAACTTGCAGGCCACCGAACGCACATCCGTCGGCACGGTCCAGGAATAAGTACCGGAGTTGGGAAAAACACCCGTATCTGTCGTCTTGTAATCAATGTTATGCCAGGTCGTACCATCAAAAAATTCGATCTTCGCGTTAGGGATCTCCCCTTGCAGGCTGTAATTATTCCAAAGCACGGTATGCGCCGCACCGGAGTTGAGCGTTGCCGGTGGTTCGGTCATCGTGAATTGCCCGATAATGTTATAGAGCGGCGAAAGTCCGAGAACTTCATCCGCGGTCCCTTCACTCGCGGCCTGGATGACCTTCACGCGGGAATTGACCTCGATCTGGACTGGTACAGGATTCCAGTCATAGGAAGAGAAATTGTTACTGTCGACCGTGTTCACATATTCATAAGAACCGTCATGCAGGTAATAGATCTTGACGTTACCCAAGGTACCCTGCTTGGTCCACGAGATCGTTTTGGAAGAACCAGAAGGAACATTTTCATTAAGATGCGGCTCGTTGACCGTGATCTTGCCGATGATATCAAAGCTCGGGGACAAGCCGAACACGTTGTCATTGACCACGTCGTTGGATTTGTCACGGACCTTGATCACGATGTCCCCACCGATAGTGTCTGCCACCGGCCCCCAGGTCGTGTAAGAATCGCTTCCCAAGCCAGTGGTGTCACCGGATGAGATCAATTGATTGAACGGCCCGGCTTGACCGTTGGTTGAGTAGTAAATATCGACTTTCATGACCTTTGTTGAGTTGATATTCCAGGTCACCGTATTATTCGTGGTACCAACTTCAATGTTCTGGTCCAGGGCCGGCACCGTCACACTAATGACCGGACGGATCGAGAATGGTGTCGTTGTCAGTGAATAGACATCGGTTGGATGCGCGTGGTCCGCTACCTTAATATAGCAAGTCTCGGATTTTTCATCAGGAACAGCGCTGGTCCACGTATAAGAGTTACCGCCGTTGACATGACCACCATCATTAGCCACGATCACATTGTCACTGCCGCCGGCTGTAGTCCGATAATAAATATCTACGTTGGTGATCGTACCGTTGGAATCCCAAGAGATCTGTTTGTTCGTATCCCCCACGTTCCACACGATCCCGGCACTCTCCGGAGCAGTGACATCCAGTGATCCTACGAATTTGATCGCATTCGGCGAGACCGCCTTCATATCGGCGTCGTTCTCGTAACTGACACGGATCTTCACCGTGTCGCTGATGTCATTGGGGATACCCGACGCCCACGTCCAAGTCTTGGGGACATTATGTGCCGAGTTCGCCACACCCGTGGCGATCGTATGCAGGTCGCTACTAAAGTTATCTTTCGAGTATTCCAGCTTGATGGGACTGAACGTTCCGGTCGGTGTCCAGCCGATCACCTTATCCGTTGTTCCGACTGCCCAGAACAACCCGGACTGAATAGGTTCATTGAGCGTGATGTTACCTTCGACCTCAAACCCATCGGAATCGTCAACCACTTCACTATTAATGACTTGTTCGATACGGATCTTCGCCGTTTTCACGTTATCCGTAATGCCGTCGATCGGAGGAGCCCATAATGTGTACGGGCTTGTGGCAAACCCGACCGTTGCGATATCCGTCCACGGTGCCGATCCAGTCTTGGAGAACTGGATCTTCACGTTGCCCATGTCCGCCGCACCCGTACAAGGTGTTGTCCAGGCGATATCATGCGCCACGCCAACTTTAAGCGCCGCGCTCGCGTTGCTTGGGTCGGTCACCGTGATAGAGCCCTTGACCATGAACAGCGCTGACAAGCTGTAAATGGATGACAATGATGTATCCATCACGCGAATACGCGCTTTCTGTTCTGATCCTACCGTATGATCAGTGATGATATCCTGATCGGTCGGGATGCTCCACGCGTACGGCGATGAGTTGCCCGCCACCGAAGGGGTGATGACATAGGTGTAATTTGAACCATTGTCTTTCGAATATTCGAGCTTGACCGTCGGCACCGGGCCGGTGATACTCCAGACGATGTTGTTACCGGTTGTTCCCACTACCCATTTTGCCGTTCCCACCGGTGCCGTCACGCTGATCAACGGACGGATCTCAAAATTGTTCGTCTCATCAGTGGCTGTCGCATTATTCGGGTCAGATACCCGGAACTTGCAGGCAACCGAGCGCACATCGGTCGGGACCGTCCAGCCGTAGCTGCCGGAGTTCGAAACAATACCCGTGTCCGTGGTCTTGTAATCAATATTATGCCAAGTGGTGCCATCAAAGAACTCGAGTTTGGCGTCCGGAACTTCACCCTGCAAACTATAGTTGTTCCATTGCACCGTATAAGCTGCGCCAGAGTTTAAGGTCGCGGGCGGTTCGGTCATGGTAAAGTGACCGATGATGTTAAACGCGTCGGATAAGTCCAACACTTCATCCGCGGTCCCTTCGCTCGCGGCCTGAATGACCTTCACCTGCAGGCCATTCTCGATCTGCGCGGGGACCGGGTTCCAGTTGTACGATGAGAAGTTATTACTATCAACCGTATTGATATATTCAAAACTGCCGTCATGTTTGTAGTAAATCTTCACGTTGCCCAATGTCCCCTGCTTGGTCCAGGAGATTGTCTTGGGATCCCCAGAAGGCAGGTTCTCGTTTAAGTGTGGCTCATTGACCGTGATCTTGCCGATGATATCAAAGCTTGAGGATAACCCAAAGACGTTATCATTGACCACGTCGCTGGATTTATCACGGACTTTGATCACGATGTCCCCGCCGATGGTATCTGCCACCGCGCCCCAGGTGGTGAACGAATTGCTGCCCTGGCTAGTATTAACTCCCGATGAGATCAGCTGGTCGAAGGGTCCGGCCTGACCGTTGACCGAATAGTAAATGTCTGTTTTGGTGACCTTGGCAGAGTTAATGTTCCAGGTCACGGTATTGTTCGATGTCCCTACTTCGATATTCTGATCTAGTGCCGGTACCGTTACACTGATAACCGGACGAATAGAGAATGGTGTGGTTGAGACCGAATAAATATCCGTGGGGTGTGCCGCATCCGCTACCTTAATATAGCAAGTCTCGGACTTTTCATCAGGAACAGCACTGGTCCAGGTATAGGAGTTACCGCCGTTGACATGGCTGCCGTCGTTAAGCACGATCGTGTTATCGCTACCACCAGCCGTGGTACGGTAATAAATATTCACGTTCGTGATCGTACCGTTGGCATCCCAGGAGATAACCTTGTTGGTCTCCCCGACATTCCAGACAATACCAGAGCTTTCCGGAGCGGTGACATCTAGGGAGCCCACGAACTTGATCACGTTAGGACTGACCACCTTCATGTCCGCGTCGTTCTCATAGCTCACCCGGATCTTCACCGTGTCGCTTAAGTCATTGGGGATCCCTGATGCCCAGGTCCAAGTCTTCGGCACATTGTGCGCCGAGTTGGCCACACCGGTAGCAATCGTATTGATATTGCTGACAAAGTTATCTTTCGAATATTCCAGCTTGATGGGACTGAACGTTCCGGTCGGTGTCCAGCCGATGACCTTATCGGTCGTCCCCACCGGCCACAACAATCCGGACTGAATAGGTTCATTGATCGCGATGGTACCTTGAACTTCAAATCCGTCGGAATCATCGACCACTTCACTATTAATGACTTGTTCAATCCGGATCTTCGCCGCTTTCACGTTGTCCGTGATCGCATCGATCGGAGGAGCCCATAACGTATAAGGACTTGTTGCAAACCCGACCGTCGCGATGTCCGTCCACGGCGCGCCACCCGTCTTGGAAAACTGGATCTTGACATTACCCATGGCGCACGTACCGGTGCAAGGTGTGGTCCATTCGATATTCTGCGCCGTCAACACCGTCAACGCCGGACTAGCGTTGCTGGGGTTAGTGACCGTAATAGAACCCTTGACCATGAACAACCCAGGTGATACACCATAAACAGCCGCCAAAGAAGTATCTGTGACTTTGATCTTCGCCTTTTGTTCCAATCCCGCCGTATGATCCGTGATAAGGTCCTGATCCGCTGGAATGTTCCATTCAAACGGCGATGAGTTCCCCGCCACCGAGTTCGTGATGACATAGGTATAACTTGAACCATTATCTTTCGAATATTCGATCTTGACCGTTGGTACTGGCCCGGTAATGCTCCAGATGATATTATTGCCTGTCTGTGTCCCGATCACCCACTTCGCGGCCGAGGTCGGCGCGGTAACGCTCATTAATGGACGGATCTCAAAGTTCGCCGTTTCATCGGTCGCGCTGGCGTTATCGGGATCGGAAATACGGAACTTGCAAATGGTCGAACGCACATTAGTGGGGACGGTCCAGCCGTAGGTTTCAGTATTAGGCACGGTGTAAGGAGAAGCGACAAGATAGTTCCAACTGGTACCATTATAAAATTCCAGAATAACGTCGGTGATCTGCGTATCCTGCCCGGCAGGGTTCGTCCAGGCAATCGTATATCCTGCACCGGAGTTGAGCGTACCAGGATCGGTCAGCGTGAATTTACCTTTGATCTTGAAGGCCGCTGACTCCGCATACTCTTCGGCTGGATTACTGACCGATTCGATCTTGACCTGGACATTTTCGGAAATATTGTTCGGGACAGGCGTCCAATTGAAGGAATGGTCGCCAACGGGGATCGCGGAACCATTGATCGGAGCCGAATAGGAACCACCGTTATATTTGTAGCGGATATTAACATCGCCTAAACTACCTTTGTGCGACCACGTGATATATTTATCCGTTGCCGCCGCTTCCCAGTTGGACGTGGAATTGGGCGTGTTGTCCACCGCATGCATGATGATCTGACCGATGACCTTGAAATTGTTGGAATCGCCATAAACCAGGTTCGGGAAGCTCGTATCGCGCACGCGGATCTTGGCCGAATTCGTCAGCGTCGCCGGAAGCGCGGCGGTAGAGTTGTATGGAGAAGCGTTCTTGAGGATATTACTGGCCAGCGTGACCGGATACCCGGACCCGCTGTTATTATCGATCAAAACGATATCAACATTGGTCGTCGGCGCGGCGATCGCGTCCCACGTGATAGAATTGCTGGCACTTTCACCGATCCATGAACTGCCCGGAGTGGTGACCGTGATCTTCGGTATCAAAGTAAAGTTTCCGGTTTCGATGTAAACGTTGGTGTTCTGGTTGGAAGTGACCTTGAGCTTGCAATTGTTGCAGCGTTGCTGTTGAACAGTATCTGCCGCCGCCCAGGTATAGTTATTCGCACCGTTACTCAAGCCGGAGCCGCCATTGTCATACGCCGCGGCAATTGTCTGCCAGCCGGAACCGTCATAGAGCTCGATCTTGACGCTGGACATCGTACCGTTGGCCTGCCAGCTGATGGAATGATCTTCACCGACATACCAGGTTCCCGGCGTAACGATGGAATTAAATCCACCTTTGATGGTAAATGTTCCCGTCTCGCCGGTCAGCGCCGGATACGTAAGACTGGTCACGCGGATCTTGCGGTTGGCACCGATCTTGTCCGGCACAGCCCAATCCGGCACCATGATCACACCGCTCTCGCCGGAAGTTCCCGACGCGTAGCTGTCAGGAAGGTTGGATCCACCGGCATTGTCCAGCCACGCCGAACCGTTCCACAATTCAAATTTCAAGTTACCGATATTTCCGTATTTCTTCCACTTGACCTGCACCGTGCTTCCGACCGTAAATTCCGCCGGAGTGATCGGCTCCATCATAGACAAAGCACCAATGATGGTGTTTCCCTCCCCGCCAGGCGTTTCCGCGTACACGTCGCTGGCATCAAGGGCGTCCTCAACGCGGAAAAGAACTTTGTTGGAACCATTAGCCGCGGTGATGTCCGAATCGACCGCGCTATAATCCGTGTTGGTGATCGTACCACCCAGATCCGAACCGATCTGCGTCCACTGGGCGTCGCCGACCTTTTTGTAATACGCCTTTAGCGTGGTAAATGTCCCTACGATAGACCAGTCGATACGATGTGGGCTCGGGCCAATAGTGATCGTTTGATTCTTGGTGTTGGGAGCTTGTGAAGTGGGTTTGTCGAAGATGATACTTCCTTTAAATTTGTGCGTTGGCGAACCAGCCATGGCTGGGCCGAAGACTTCCGCGTGGCTGGATTCAACGACCCTGACCTTGACGTTGGCCGCCGTATTGGCGGGAACAGTAAATGTATACGGCGTGCCTGGGCTGTTGGTGCAATAATCCGGCGCGATACCCGTCGCGCCCGCGAAGGCCGCCCAATCGACATCGGGATATCCTCCCGCAGAGTTAGTATTATATTTAATATCGACGTTGCCCACGGCGCCAACCACGTTCCAGGTGATCTGCCCGGTCTGCTGGACATTATAAGTCTGATTGGTCGCAGGTGCCGTGACGTTGATCTTTCCCTTAATGGTAAAGTTAGACGTCTGGCTGATGACATCCGTGTCCTCCACCCCGCTTTCGTACCTGACCAGTTTCACAACCGCACTGCCCCAGGAAACCGCTGTTGTCGGAACAGTCCACAACGTGCTGCCGCCGGCGGCATCGATACCGGTTATTTGCGCCGCGCCCCACGGCCCGCTTTGCCCGGCCGAGGAATAATACAGGTTCAACTGGGAGATCGTACCGGTCTTGGTCCAAGTAATGGTCTTCTGGTCGGAAACCGTCCAGGGCGAATCACTGATCGTGCCGATGGTGACCTTGGGTTTCATGAAGAAATCATTGGTAGAATCACTATAAACGGTCGTATCACTGGCATCACGCACCCGCACGCGGGCTTTATTGGTCGTGACCAGCTGACGGTCCGCTTCCTGGTTCGAAGGAATGTTCCAGGCATAGTTGTTAGCGCCGTTGACACTGGCCTGGGCCGCGGCTATGGTCAATGTCCCGTAATCATCGGAGTTGCCCGCCGAGTCATCGGCTCCCTTACCGCTATTTTTGTCAAACATGATATCAACGGTGCTGATGCCACCGGTGATAGTAAAGGAAATTTGGTTATTACCATCGACATACCACATTTCCGGCGAACCGGCGTTCTTGCCGGGGGCTGTCAAGACGACCGTCCCCTTGACGGCAAAATTTGCTTGAGAAGTTGCGTACACATTTGTCTGGTCATTGCTGGAATAGATCTTGACCCTGTGCCCCGTCCCTGCTGTCGCCGGGACCGTCATGGAATGATGACTGATGCCGCCGCTTTCGTTCTGATTATGCGGAACCGTGGCCACAAAGTTAGGATACGCGCCGCCGCTGTTGGTGCTGTAATAAATGTCGCAATCACCAATATTTCCCTTATATCGCCATTGAACGTCGATATTCGAACCACCAACGTAATAGACTTCGCCGCCGTTAGGTGCGACCATCGCGTGATTCGTTGTCCCGTTCCAGAGTTTACCGCGGATATCAAAGGCGTCGGAAAGATCGGTGACGGTATTATCGTTCTGCGCGGTGACCTTGATCTTGTTGGTCGTGCCGGGGATAGCAACACCGGAGGGAACCGTCCAGTCATAAAAATTTGCGCTCGCCGTATCGACCGAAGCGATGGCACTACCAAATGACGTTCCATCCGCGGCAAAGAACACATCGACCAACCCGACGTTAGAACCCAACCCGCCGTTGGTGGTCCAGTTGATACGAAATACATCGCCCGGGACTAAAGCGCTGGCACCCACATTAGTACTGCTGGGGGTCGTGATCTCCACCTTCCCGTGGGAAGTGATATTCGTCGCGGAAGAAAGGTTAATATCGCTGTGAGAGGTGCTTTCCACTTTAACGCGGATATCGTTATCCAGCGGCGAGTTGACCGGATTCCATAAGAATCCATCGGCGTTGGTAGAGCTAGCAGTAATGGTACCGCCCCAAGATGAACCGCCATCCGTACTATAGAGAACTTTGACCGTCGCGACATCACCCTGCGTCGTCCAGGTGATATTGAACGGGTCGCTGACCACGATACTGCCACCGTTGGGTACGAGGTTGATAAATCTCGATTTGACCGTCAAAGGCTGCGCGGAAGTTGAGCTAACTCCAGAGGGGTCCGTATGCAAAGCCAGCTTGATCCTGACCTGGGTATTCTTACCGTTATCTCCCGCCTTGAACATACTATTACTGCCTGTCCCCGAGTTGGCAGGAATGGTCCAGGTATAAGTATTTCCCTGCGAAGACGTGCTGCCGGTCGTATCAATGGGGTTGACATAAAGGTCAGTACCGTTGTCTTTTGAATAATACAGATCAACCCCGGTCATCGAACTGCCTTGATGGGTCCAGGTGATATTTTCCTGTGTCCCGCAAGCCCAGGTCAACGGCGAGTCGCCGCCATTGGTGGAAGGACGGGTCAGGGTAAGGTTTCCCTTAATTGTAAAATCATTGTCCGAGGCGTCCTTCACTTGACCGGTGGGGTGGCGATCCAAACTCACTTGTACGCGAATCGTACTATAGAGAAGGTCCGCATCAGGGATAATCCAGTTGGTTGTCCCTAAATGGGCAGCAATGCCGGTGGCGATGTTCTGCGCGCCTGGATAGCCATCCGTACCACTATTTTTCGAATACGCGATCGTCACCGTACCCAGCTGGCCGTTGCCGCTAGGATTCGCGGTCCAGTTGATGGGGACAGTGTTGGTAATATTATACGAACCCCCGCCGTTGGGAGCCGTGAGGGTGAGGTTTCCGATCACATAAAAGCTTGCCGATTCGCCGTAAACGCCGTTGGGCGCGCTGTCATCTCCGGAGAGACAGACCTTGATCATCGAGTCCGATTGGCCGAGGTTGTCGATCGGGATGTTGGCTGCCACCCAGGTTGCCGAACCCGAACTGCCATTAAGACCGGTATAAATGTCCGAATAGCTTGTACCGCCGTTATTGGAATATTCCAACTTAAAATTGCTTCCGTACGCGGTATTCAAACTGCCGTGCGGCGTCCAGGTGATGGTAAAATTCTGATTGGTCGGCACCTTGATCGCTGAAGCCGGCTGTATAATGTCAATACTTCCCTTGATAGTGAACCCGCCGTCACTTTCATCATAAATGCTGGAAACCGTGTATTTCTCGATTTTAACCCTGACCGTCGGGGTGAGCGTGATGGCATCCGGCACGGTCCAATCGAATCCGGCACCACCAGTGCTCGCGTCAACCTGGCCGCCGCCTGAAACCGTCACCCAGCCGGGTGCCTGGCACGAACTGGTATAGTTCTTGCAATAATAAAGCGTGACATAAGGCGTGAGAACATATCCGCCGCCGATGGTCCATTTGATCTTTTTGACCT
>ORMF010609528.1_pt1 | contig 23483 bp, 16 predicted proteins | sample 1779871 | NCBI WGS metagenome assembly ORMF01 (sample SAMEA104232316, study PRJEB22302) | groundwater metagenome | biome: forest; feature: aquifer; material: groundwater | place: USA | collected 2011-08-07 | depth 5.4 m | reverse complement strand
TTATTCTGCACGACGGCCCGCCATATGCCAACGGCGACATCCACATCGGCCACGCGATAAACAAGGTTCTCAAGGACATCATCGTCAAGAGCAAGACGCTGGCGGGCTTTGATGCGCCCTATGTGCCGGGCTGGGATTGCCACGGCCTGCCGATCGAGTTGCAGGTGGAGAAGAAACACGGCAAGGCGATTCCGCCAGCACAGTTCCGCGAGTTGTGCCGCGAATACGCCGCCGAGCAGATCGAGCGGCAGAAGAAGGACTTCATCCGCCTCGGTGTGCTGGGCGACTGGGACCACCCCTACCTGACCATGGACTACAAGACCGAGGCCGACATCATGCGCGCGCTCGGCAGCATCCACGAACGCGGCTATTTGTATCAAGGCTACAAGCCGGTGAACTGGTGCCTGGATTGCCAGTCGGCGCTGGCCGAGGCGGAGGTGGAATATGAGGACAAGACTTCGCCTGCGATAGACGTAGGTTTCGAGGTCAAGGACAGGGCTGCATTAGAAAGAGCGTTCGGTGTGTCGCTGCCGGGTTATGCCAAAGTGTATGCAGTGATCTGGACCACCACACCGTGGACACTACCGGCCAATGAGGCGGTAAGCGTGCATCCAGAGTTTGACTACGCGCTTGTTCGGACAGATCAACACTGGCTGGTTGTGGCCAATCATTTTGTTGCTCATGGTGGTGGGCCGACATCAATGTCTTCTTGGGAGCCAACCAAAGAAGAGGAATGGCAATTGTTAATGCCGGAGTTGTTGAAACGATATAAGGCAAAAACGTTTGCTGTCGAGGGGATGTGTAAAGGTAAGCAACTTGAGTTGTTACCGCTACAACACCCGTTCTACGAGCGCACCGTGCCCATCATCTGCGGCGAGCACGTCACGCTGGAAGCGGGCACCGGCTTGGTGCATACCGCACCGGCGCACGGTCTGGACGATTACTTTGTCGGCCAGAAATACCACCTGCCGACGGACAATCCGGTCGGCGACGACGGCAAGTTCATCGCCAGTACTCCACTGGTCGGGGGCATGTTCGTGTGGAAAGCCAACGATGTGGTGATCAATGCGCTGCAAGCCAGCGGCCATTTATTGCACCTGGAAAAGGTGCAGCACAGCTACCCGCATTGCTGGCGACACAAGACGCCGATCATTTTCCGTTCCACGCCGCAGTGGTTCATCGGCATGGATAAAGTGGCCTATCCAGTGGCTGCCGATGTGGAAAAGCTGGTGCAGGAAAAGCGCGACCATGGTGCGGCGCATGTGCAGCTTGATGGCGCGAGCCTGCGCGACCTTGCCAATCAGGCCGTTGAACAGACCGATTTCTTTCCCGCGTGGGGGCGCGCACGACTGGAAGCAATGATCAAGAATCGTCCAGACTGGTGCGTGTCGCGCCAGCGCAACTGGGGGGTGCCGATGCCGTTTTTCGTGCACAAGGAGACCGGCCAGTTGCATCCGCGCACTTCCGACTTGCTGAAACAGGTTGCATTGCGCGTCGAGCAGGAAGGCATCGAGGCATGGTTCGACCTGAACTCGGTGGACTTGCTGGGTGCAGAAGCGGAGCACTACAAAAAACTCAACGACACGCTGGACGTGTGGTTCGATTCGGGTGTCACCCATGCGTCCGTGCTGCAGCGCCGCGCGGAATTGCATACCCCTGCCGATCTGTATCTGGAAGGTTCCGACCAGCACCGCGGCTGGTTCCAGTCATCATTGCTGACCGGCTGCGCCATCAATGGCCGCGCGCCTTTCAAGGCCCTGCTCACGCACGGCTTCGTTGTGGACGGGCACGGCCACAAAATGTCGAAATCCAAAGGCAACGTGATTGCACCGCAGAAGGTTCTCGACACGCTCGGCGCCGACATCCTGCGCCTATGGGCGGCCTCGACCGACTACTCCGGCGAGCTGACCATCTCCGATGAAATTCTCAAACGCGTGGTGGAAAGCTATCGGCGCATCCGCAACACGCTGCGTTTTTTGCTCGCCAATATTTCAGATTTCGATCCGCAGCGGCATACTCTGCCGGTGGAGCAGTGGCTGGAAATAGACCGCTATGCGCTGGCGCTTGTTAAACGTTTGCAGGATGAAATCGTCGCAGATTACGCGCGCTATGAATTCCATTTGATAGCACAAAAATTGCAGGCTTTCTGTTCCGAGGATTTGGGCGGCTTCTACCTCGATATCCTGAAAGACCGCCTCTACACTGCAGGCGAGAATTCACCCGCACGCCGTTCCGCGCAGAACGCGCTTTATCACATTGCCCATGGTCTTGTGCGCCTGATGGCGCCGATACTCAGCTTTACCGGCGAGGAAGCATGGGCAACATTGAGCGGCAAACAAGAAGAGAGCGTGTTTGAGCAGCAGTGGTATGCGCTTCCTGATTCCGGGCTGAGCGGCTTGGAGGTTAATGTCTGGTGGGACATTCGCAACATTCGCGAATTGGTGAACAAGAAACTGGAAGAGAAGCGTGCGGCTGGCGAAATCGGTTCGGCGCTGGCTGCTGAAGTGGATGTATATGCGTTTGGCGACGTATACGAATCGCTCAAGCGTTTGGGCGATGACATGAAGTTGGTGTTTATCACCTCGCGAGCAACTTTACATCACCGCGAGGGTGCGGGGCTTGGCATCGAAGTTACGCCAAGCACCCACACCAAGTGCGAGCGCTGCTGGCACTATCGCGCCGACGTGGGCAGCGATGTCGGCCATCCGACGCTGTGCGGGCGTTGCGTGAGCAACCTGTTCGGCAGCGGCGAGGCGCGGAGGTATGCTTAATCGCTGGTTGTGGTTGAGCGCGCTGGTAATCGTGCTCGACCAGCTGAGCAAGGCATGGATCTCCAATCACTTTGCCTATGGTGAAAAGCTCGCCATCCTAAGCGTATTCAATCTGGTGCTGACGCATAACACCGGCGCGGCGTTCAGCATGCTCAACGATGCGGGAGGCTGGCAGCGCTGGATGTTCAGCGCCATCGCCATTGTCGCCTCGGCATGGATCGTGTGGCTGCTGCGCAAACACCGGCAGCAGAAACTGTTTTGCCTCGCGCTTGCGTTGATACTGGGCGGCGCGCTCGGCAACCTGATTGACCGCATCGCTTACGGCTACGTGGTGGACTTCCTGGATTTCTACTGGAACACTTATCACTTTCCCGCCTTCAACCTCGCCGATTCCGCCATTACCTGCGGCGCGGCGATTTTGCTCCTGGATAGTTTTATGGAGAGGAAACATGAAACTGCTGCTGGCTAATCCGCGCGGCTTTTGCGCCGGTGTCGACCGCGCCATCGAGATCGTCGAGCGTGCGCTGGCTTTGTACGGCGCGCCGATTTATGTGCGCCACGAAGTCGTGCATAACAAGTTTGTGGTGAACAGCTTGCGGCAGAAGGGTGCCGTGTTCATCGAGGACTTGGCGGACGTGCCAGCGGGCAGCATTTTGATTTTCAGTGCGCACGGTGTGCCGCAGGCGATTCGCCGCGAGGCCGAAGTACGCGGGCTGACTGTGTTTGACGCGACTTGTCCGGTGGTGACCAAGGTGCATATCGAAGTGTCGCGGCTGCGCGGGCAAGGCAAGGAAATCATCATGATCGGCCATGCCGGACACCCCGAAGTGGAAGGCACCATGGGGCAGGCAGAGAACGGTATGTATCTGGTGGAATCGCCAGAAGACGTGCAGCGCCTCGCGGTGAAGGACGAGGGTAATCTTGCTTTTGTCACCCAGACCACGCTTTCGATGGACGACGCCAGCACCATTATCGCCGCGCTGAAGGCGCGTTTTCCTGCCATCACCGGCCCCAGGAAAGACGACATTTGTTATGCCACGCAAAACCGCCAGGATGCGGTAAAGCTGATGGCTAGGCAATGCGATGTGGTGATCGTGGTGGGCTCGATCAACAGTTCCAATTCCAATCGCTTGCGCGAAGTGGCGCGCAACATGAATGTGCCCGCCTATCTGGTGGACAATGCGAGCGAGCTGCAAGCGGAATGGCTGGAAGGCAAGCAGCATGTCGGCATCACGGCAGGAGCCTCCGCTCCGGATGTGCTGGTACAGGAGGTAATTGCCCGACTTAAGCAATTGGGTGCCGCGAGCGTGCATGAGTTGCATGGCATCAGCGAGAATGTGGTGTTTCCGCTGCCCAAGGCGCTCAGTTCCGACGCCAGCACACAATAAATTCTTAAGACAGGGCGGATAATTCGCCTGTTTTTTTCTATCCCGTTTGGCAAAAATTGCCCACCTCCTGCCAAGCGCTTATAATTTGTTCAGGTTCGCTGATGTAGCTCAGTCGGTAGAGCAACTGATTCGTAATCAGTAGGTCGGACGTTCGATTCGTCTCATCAGCACCAATAAATAATCTGTTAAGAATTGACACCCGCCACAAGAAGTATTGTATAAAACTGCAAATTCAACTGGGGGCAAATGATGTCGAAGAATCCCGGAAAACCAATTCTTGCGCACGAAAAGATCGGCCTCGACGCCGCGTCAATCAAGCAATCCCTGCTGGAACGTTTGACCTATTCGGTTGGCAAGGACACCATCACCGCCACGGATCGCGACTGGTTTTTTACCGCCGCATTTGTGGCGCGCGACCGCCTGATCGACCGCTGGATGGAAACCATGCGGAGTTATTATCTCAATGATGCCAAGCGGATTTATTATTTTTCCATGGAATTCCTGATGGGACGCACGCTGATGAACAGCCTGCTTAATCTGGGCTTCGAGCAGGAATACCGCAAGGTACTGGGCGAAATAGGGGTGGATCTGGAAAAGGTGCGGGAAATGGAGTACGACGCCGCGCTTGGCAATGGCGGCTTGGGGCGGTTGGCGGCTTGCTTCCTGGATTCCATGGCGACGCTCAATCTGCCCGGCTACGGCTATGGCATCCGTTATGAGTACGGCATGTTCTCGCAGCGCATCGAAAACGGCAGGCAGGTTGAGCATCCGGACAACTGGCTGCGCTATGGCAACCCGTGGGAATTCCCCCGCCCTGAGGTGCTGTATCAGGTCAAGTTCCACGGCCGCGTGGTTCAATATGCCGACGAGCACGGCGTGGAGCGCCACCACTGGGTAGATTCGGACGACGTGATGGCGATGGCCTACGATACCCCGATTCCCGGCTATGCCACCAATACCGTCAACAACATGCGCTTATGGGCAGCGAAGGCGACGCGCGATTTCGAGCTGCGCTATTTCAACGAGGGCAATTACATCAAGGCGGTGGAGGACAAGAACGAGTCCGAAAACCTGTCCAAGGTGCTCTATCCGAACGATACCACGACGATGGGACGCGAGTTGCGCCTCAAGCAGCAGTATTTCTTTGTGTGCGCGTCATTGCAGGACGTCCTTAACCGCCATGCCAAGCACCACGATAATTTTAATGACTTGCCTGACAAGGTTGCGATCCAGTTGAACGACACCCACCCCTCCATTGCCGTTGCCGAATTGATGCGCGTACTGGTGGATACGTATCATCTGGAGTGGGAGAAAGCGTGGGACATTACCACCCGCACCTTCGCCTACACCAACCACACGCTGATGCCAGAAGCGCTTGAAACCTGGCCGGTCGCCATGTTTGAGGATATCCTGCCGCGCCATTTGCAAATCATTTATGAAATCAACTATCGCTTCCTGAGGGATGTCATGCACCGCTATCCCGGTGATGGCGATATGCTGCGCCGTATGTCCATCATTGATGAGGCCGGGGTCAAGCGTATCCGCATGGCGTACCTGGCCATCGTCGGCAGCCACAAGGTAAACGGGGTGGCGCAAATCCACACCGACCTGATGAAGCAGACCATTTTTGCCGACTTTGACCGCTTTTATCCCGGCAAGATCGTCAACATGACCAACGGCATTACACCGCGCCGCTGGTTGAATCAGGCCAATCCGCGCTTGTCCGGGCTGATCACGTCGCGCATCGGGGCTGGATGGATCAAGGACCTGAGCCAGTTGAAGCGCTTGGTCCCGCTTGCCGACGATGCTTCATTCCGCAGGGAATTCGCCGCCGTGAAGAGCGCCAACAAGACGCGCCTTGTCGCGCTGTTAAAACAGAAGTGCAACATTGACGCCAGCCCGGATTCTCTGTTCGATTTGCAGATCAAGCGCATCCACGAATACAAGCGCCAGTTGCTCAACCTGTTGCATGTAGTGACGCTGTACAACCGCATCCGCCACAACCCGTCCGCCGATTACGTGCCGCGCACGGTGCTTTTCGGCGGCAAGGCTGCACCGGGCTACGCCATCGCCAAGCTCATCATCAAGCTGATCAACGATGTCGCCGATGTCGTCAACAATGACCCGCATGTGGCAAACCGCCTGAAAGTGGTGTTCCTGCCCAACTACGATGTGTCAACAGCGGAAGATATTATTCCGGCGGCAGATCTTTCGGAGCAGATTTCCACCGCAGGCACGGAGGCATCAGGCACCGGTAACATGAAGCTGGCTTTGAACGGCGCGCTGACCATCGGCACGCTGGACGGCGCCAACATCGAGATCCGCGATGAGGTGGGGGAGGACAATATTTTCATTTTCGGCTTCACAGCGGAAGAAGTTGCAAGGGTGAAGGCGAGCGGCTACCAGCCTTGGGATTACTACCATGCCAATGAAGAACTGCGTGAAACACTCGACATGATAGGTTCGGGATTTTTTTCGCCGGATGAACCGGATCGCTTCAAGCCCATCGTGGACACACTTTTGCGGCACGGCGACCATTATCTGCTGCTCGCGGACTACGCTTCATATATCGTCTGCCAGAAGGAAGTTGAAACCGTTTACAAAGATCAGGAGCAGTGGGTGAAAAAGGCGATCCTGAATGTCGCCAACATGGGCAAATTTTCCAGCGACCGGACCATCATGCAGTATGCCGAGCAGATTTGGGACGCCAAGCCGGTGGTGGCCGCTGAATAGTTCTGCCTGAATTCCAGCATCACGCCGGGATTATGTTTGGTTAGGTAGCGTGCTGCTTCCCATGGAGCTCCGGCAGCAATTTCCAGGCAAGTTGTTTGCCGAATCATGCCTTGCGCAAATACTAAGAATAAACAGTCAATCCCACTTTGCCGGCTGCCCCACGCCGTATCCCTGCACGCCGTCCACACCGAGATTCTTGAACACATCCCATTCTTCCCGGGTTTCCACCGACGTGGCAATGACGTAAATACCAAGGTCGTGGGCGAACTTGACCAGGGAGTTGACGAAGAACTGGTTGTCCTTGTTTCCATGAATGCCGCGGGTATAGCTGTCATCAATCTTGATGTAGTCGAGCTTGAGCGTGCTCAGGTAGCTGAAGGAGTTTAATCCCTTGCCAACCTGGTCGAGCCCGGTCTTGGCGCCGGTCTCGGCGACCCGTTCCACCCAGCTGCGCAGTGCATCCTGATTGTCCGTGGCGCCATGCTCCACCAACTCAAAGGCGATGCGGGGCGCCACGTTCGCATGCTTGCGGAGGGTGTCGCACAGCCAAGCCACGAAGCCACTGTCCTGGACCGACACCGGAAACAGGTTGACTGCCATCATAACGTCCGCATTTTCCGGGCGCGCAAGGCAATCCAGGGTTTTGCTTACGACTTGTCTGTCAAAGTCCTGGGTGAGATGAAGGTGTTTAGCCCAGGGGATTGTGATATTGGCCGGGATGAGCTTGCCGTCGTTGCCATAAATGCGCAGCAGCGTTTCATACTGGAGAACACGGGCGCTGTCCTTGCAGGACATGCACGGCTGCCGATACAGGGTAATACGGTGTTCTGCCAGCACATTGCCCAGCACTTCTATCCAGTGTGATGCCGGGTAGGAGCCAAATTCATCAGACGTCTTGCTGTCGTTGATATGAACCGCATTTGGACCTTTGACCTGGGCCATTCTCAGGGCCATATTGGCTTCCGACAGCAACTGCCCTGGCATCTGTCCGCGGTGAATGGCGACGCCGATATGGCCAATATTGCCCGTGTCGGTTAATCCCCGTTCCTGAAGTTTGCTCAGGGACAGGCCAATTTTTCTGGCGAGTGCGAGTGCATCTTCATCAACTACGTCGTTAACCACGACGGCAAAATTGGCGCCGCCCAGGCGCGATGCGAAATAGTCGAGATCAGGTGTTTCCTTGCAGATTTCCACGATCAGCGTGCTGCACCCGCGCAGCAATTCGTCGCCAGCCTGGTTGCCTTTGCGTTCGTTGAAGCTCTTGAACTTGTCGAGCTCAATGAGAATAAGTGCGCTGTTGAATGAGGATGTCCGCTCTTTGGTCAGTTGACTCAGCTGCATGTCGAAGTACTGCTGGTTGGCGAGGCCGGTAAGCGGGTCAACGTAGATGCCGGCACGCAGATGCTCCATGGCATCCGCCTGCTCCTTAAACATCGTCTTGACTCTTGTGGACATAAGGTTCATGGCGGTGACGACGCTGCGCAGTTCCAGTGTCCAGGGTATCTGGTCCTGCACCGGGAATTCGCGGTTGCATATCGCCTTGGCCTGAGCTTCCACGGCGCGCAGCGGCTGCAGCACATAGCGCAGGGCGATAACGCCGAGCAGGAAGGCGAAGCCGGAAAAACCGAGGAACCACCAGAAAGCTTCCACGCTGCTGTTCCACAGTGCGGAGTAGGCATAACCCGGGTTGGCGCTGATGCGAATCTTGCCCGCCTGCTTCCAGCCCGCCATGATCAGGGCCTCACCACGAGGCGTATCGAGGTGAATCCAGTTGACGAACCACGCGGGGACTCCCTTCACGACGACAGGCTGGATACGCTCGACAATAGCTTTCCCGCTGGTATCGGCAACCACAACCTCGCGGTAGTAACCGCTGTCGGAGACGGCATTGACCATGCTCTCGACAATGGCCATTTCGTCTTTTGCCATGTGCGGCGACAGTGACAGGCCCAGTGATGTCGCCGTGTCCTGGGAAATATTGCGCAGCTGGTTGTTAAGGTAGTTGCGGGTGTTGTGGACGTTGATCACCACCGATCCGGCAAACAGAAGGGCAAACAGGATGACGGTTACGATAATCAACTGGCGCAGAAGAGTCATGGTTCTTTCCTTAAGAGATTAAGTCTTGCCGCTTTTGATGCTTCTTCTTCTTCGGGCGATAAAAATTCCTTGCCCATGCGGGCATTCATTTCATTCCACAGGTCAATATGGCCGGAGGCTTCGGAACGCCCGGAACTGCGTTCCTTGGCGAGCCATAATCCGTCGCCGTTGAAACTGTATATGGGAATCAGGTCGTTACGTTCGTTGGCCGGCTTGATCTTGCGATCGAGATTATCGAGCACCAGAGGCATGGCATCAGGCTTGGAATAGAAGGTCAGCACCATGTGCGGCTGTTCTTCTGCGGGGAGAGTTGAGGCATTGACATAAGTGATTTGCAATTGGTCTATGCTGACTCCCAGAGCAAGCAGCGTAAAGTATTTGCCAACTGCAAGGCCCGCGTGGCTGCTCTCGTTGCGCGCCAGCATTTCAGCAGGCGTAGGCCAGTAGTTGAGCTTTCCCCCAAACTTCCTGGAGGATTTTACGGGGAGGCGGTTGAAGAAATCGTTGGTAAGTTCCAATTTTTCGGCAACCGGCTTCCTCTTGCTGTCTGCGATCAGCTTGGTCCAGGCGAGAAGCCGGAGTGGAGCGGAGGGGCCGAATTTCTTCTCGGCGCCCAGGAGGGTTTTTTCCGTGAGAGTAACATCATAGTTTTCCACGGCGATCAGCGCGTGGGCGGTAAAGAGCAAAGCCAGACCGAGAACGGCCCAGGATGGAAAATGTTCAGCTTTCATGGCGGCTATAGCATGGATTCTTTACTGAGCGGAATGCCGAAAACATTCAAATGTATCCTTATGGGTTGAGGGCCACTATGGTACAACGACTGTCACATATTTTGTGATTCTCGGTAAGGAGTGGTTGATCAAACCATTGGTCGAGGCATCATGCGGGGATGCGCGCTGCTTTCCCTGAAGTTCCGGCAGCAATTTTCCTGCAAGCTGTTTGCCGAACTCAACGCCCCATTGGTCGAATGGATTGATGTTCCATACCACGCCTTGCACAAACACTTTGTGTTCGTAGAGGGCGATCAGCATTCCAAGCGTGTGCGGATCGAGCCGGTCAAACAGTAGCGTGTTGCTCGGGCGGTTGCCCGGAAACACCTTGTACGGCAGCAGCGCTTCCAGCGCTTCATGGCCGAGCCCTTGCGCCACGAGCTCGGCGCGAGCCTCCCCGGCAGTTTTGCCCAGCATCAATGCCTCGGTCTGCGCGAAGCAGTTCGCCAGCAGCATGGCATGGTGCTCACCCATTGGGTTGTGGCTGACAAGCGGGGCGAGAAAATCGGCGGGAATCATGCGCGTGCCCTGGTGCAGCAATTGGTAGAAAGAATGCTGGCCGTTGGTGCCGGGTTCGCCCCACACCACCATCTGGGTTGCGTAATCCACCTCGTGGCCGTCGCGATCCACACGCTTGCCATTGCTTTCCATTTCCAGTTGCTGCAGGTAGGCGGGGAAGTGTTGCAGGTACTGGTCATAGGGCAGGATGGCATACGAGCCCGTATCGAAAAAATTGGCATACCAGATGCCGAGCAGGCCCAGGGTCACCGGCATGTTGTGTTCCAAGGGCGTTTCGCGAAAGTGCCTGTCCATGGCATGGGCGCCGGCGAGCAATTGTTCAAAATTATCCATGCCGATGTAAAGCGCGATGGGCAGTCCTATTGCCGACCACAGCGAATAGCGCCCGCCGACCCAATCCCAGAATTCGAATACGTTGTCCGGGTTGATGCCGAACCGGGATGTTGCGGTGAGATTGGTCGAGATCGCCACAAAATGTTTTGCAACGGCTTCTTCAGCCCCAAGGTGCCCAACCAGCCATGCACGCGCGGAGCTGGCATTGGTGAGGGTTTCCTGGGTGGTGAAGGTTTTCGAGCTGACGATGAACAGCGTGGTTTCCGGGTCGAGGCGCTTGAGGGTTTCCGCCAGGTCAGTGGCATCCACATTGGAAACGAAATGTGCGTTCAATTGCGCGCTGCCATAAGGTTTGAGCGCTTCGCAGGCCATCAACGGCCCCAGCGCGGAACCGCCGATGCCGATATTAACCACGTCCCGGAATGGCTTGCCGGTGTGCCCGCGCAGCGAATTGTTGCGCACGGCATCGGAGAAGCGGCGCATTTGGTCCAGTACGCGGTGCACGTCCGGCATGACGTCCTTGCCATCCACATGAACCTCGGCGCCGCGCGGGGCGCGCAATGCGGTATGCAGCGCCGCGCGCTGTTCGCTGCTATTGATTTTCTCGCCGTTGAACATGCGTGCTATCCAGTCGTCCAGTTTCGACTGGCGCGCCAGGTTCAGCAGCAACGCGAGCGTTTCTTCCGTGATGAGATTTTTCGAGTAGTCCAGCAGCAGACCTTCGAGTTGCAACGAGAACTTGTCAAAGCGCGCCGGGTCAGCACGAAACATCTCGCGCATGGCCTGTTTGCCGATAGCGGTTTGATGCGCCGATAAGGCTTGCCATGCGGGTGAATGTGTCAGGTTCGACATGTGTGCAATATTATTTTTCTTCAGAAAATATTTCGGCCACGGATTGACACTGACTAAACCTCATGGGCATTGTAGGTCGGGCTATGCCGGATAGTTCAGCGGACGGACAATTCCGTTTTCAGGCATTGAGCTTCGCATCAATTTCCACCTCGGCAGTTATCCAGTCCTCCATCTCGTAACAGCCGGAAAACCCGCGGCGCTCGGCAAGAAAATAGGCGGCGGTGGCGATCATCTGGTAACGCTCCTCGGGTAAGACGGTGGTTTTTTTTGCCGCCTTCCTGGGGGCGCTTTTTGCGGGTGCTGCGGCTTTTGCAGTTGTTTTTTTTGCCGGGGCTGTAGCGGTTTTTTTAGCGGGGGTTTTGGATCTGGTTGCCGGTTTTACCGCAACAGCCTTTTTGGCGGACGGCTTTTTGGTCGGTGTGCTGCTTGTGGTCTTGGCAGCGGTTTTTTTGCCGGTTGCGGTGCGCGATGTAGCCATGATAATCCCCTTTCTGAATTAGTAACACGGTACTACAAATTATGCCGGAGTCAGCATGATACAAGCCAGCGGCGGCACTTCTATTTCGGCGGAATAGGGTTGTCCCATCCAGGGCAATTGCTCGGCGATGATTTTACCCGCGTTACCCAGGTTGCTGCCGCCATAATAATGCGAATCGCTGTTGAATATTTCCCGATAGGCGCAATCGAACGGCAACCCGATGCGGTAGCGCTGGCGCGGTACCGGGGTGAAATTCAAGGCGGCGATAGCGGTCTCGTTATTGCGCCCGAAACGCAGGAAGGAAAGCAGCGAGAGGTCGGCGTCATTGCAGTCTATCCAGGAAAAACCGCACTGCTCGAAATCCTGTTCATATAATGCCGGCAGGCTGCGGTACAGATGATTCAGGTCGTGCACCATGTTCTGTATGCCGCGATGGGGCTCAAGCCCGAGCTGCCACCATTCGAGTTCCCAGTTTGATTTCCATTCCAGGCCCTGGCCGAATTCGTTGCCCATGAAGTTGAGTTTCTTGCCCGGGCTGGATATCTGGTAAGCCAGCAACAGGCGCAGGTTGGCAAATTTCTGCCAGGCATCTCCGGGCATCTTGTCGAGCAGCGAGCCTTTGCCATGCACCACCTCGTCATGCGAGAACGGCAGCATGAAATTTTCGGTGTAGGCGTAAAGCTGGCTGAAGGTAAGCTGGTTGAGGTGATAACGGCGGTGTACCGGATCATGCCGCATGAAACTGAGCGTGTCGTTCATCCAGCCCATGTTCCATTTCATGGAAAAGCCCAGCCCGCCGAGATAGGTCGGGCGCGATACCGCAGGCCAGGCAGTGGATTCCTCGGCCAGCGTCAGCGCGCCGGGGAATTCGTCGTGCACCATGATGTTCATCTCGCGCAGGAAGTCGATGGCCTCCAGATTTTCGCGGCCGCCGTATTTATTCGGCAGCCATTCATTGTGCTTGCGTGAGTAATCGAGGTACAGCATGGAGGCCACTGCATCCACGCGCAGGCCGTCAAAATGGAATTGCGCCAGCCAGTAGTGCGCGCTCGACAGCAGGAAGCTTTTAACCTCATTGCGGCCATAGTTGAAGATGTGCGTGCCCCAGTCCTGATGGAAGCCCAGGCGCGGGTCTTCGTGTTCGTACAGCGCGGTGCCGTCGAAACGCGCAAGGGCAAAAGCATCCTGCGGGAAGTGTGCCGGCACCCAGTCCAGCAGCACGCCGATCCCTGCCTGGTGGCACCTGTCCACGAAGTGGCACAGGTCGTCAGGAGATCCGAAACGGCTGGTTGCGGCGAAATAACCGGTGGTCTGGTAGCCCCATGATTCATCGAGTGGATGCTCTGAAACAGGCATCAGTTCGACGTGGGTGTATTCCATATCCACAAGGTATGGGATGAGATGCTCGGCCAGTTCGCGGTAAGTGTAGAAACGCCCGTCAGGGTGGCGTTTCCATGAGCCGGCATGGATTTCATAGACGTTGAGCGGGGCATGCAGCCAGTCCCAGTGGCTGCGCTGCTCCATCCATCCCGCATCCTGCCAGGTGTGACCGATTTCCAGTCCGGCGCGGGCAGCCGTGCCGGGGCGCAGTTCGAAAGCGTTGGCGTAGGGATCGGTCTTGGTCAGTAATTTGCCGGCAACATTGAAAATCTCGAATTTATATAACGCGCCCCGCTCGACACCCGGAATAAAAAGTTCCCACACACCGCTGGAGCCATGCACCGCCATCGGATGGATGCGCCCGTCCCAGCTGTTGAATTCACCCACCACGCTGACCCGCGCGGCATTCGGCGCCCATACGGAAAAACGCACGCCGGGAATGCCGTCGACCTGCATTGCATGCGAACCGAGGATGCGATAGCCCTGGTGCAGCTTGCCTTCGTTGAACAGGTGCAGGTCGAAGCTGGAGATTTGTGGAACAAATGCGTAAGGGTCGTGGGCCAAACGCCGGGTGCCATCTTCCGTGATGCGCAGCCGGTAGGGATGAGGAGGTTCGCTGCTGCCATGCCATTCAAACAAGCCATCGGGATGAACACGTTGCAGCGGCTCGCCACCCGACGCGGTTTCGAGGCTTATTTCGCTGGCGTGGGGATTGAATGCCCGCACCGCATAACCCTCTTTTTCGTGGTGCGGGCCGAGATAGGCGAAGGGGTCATGCAAACGCCCTTGCAGAAGCAGATCGGCACGCGGATCGGGTTTGGTGCTGGTTTTTTTCATGGCCAACCGATTATAACCACAATTTTGCGGACTATAATCGTAATCTGATACAGTACACAAAGTAACCTAAAACTTGGTGCCGGAATCATGCCACAGCAAGGGCAATCTCGTTTAGTGAGTTGGATGACCAAGAACACCTACGCCATGGTGCTGGCGGGCGGGCGTGGCAGCCGTCTGCATCAACTGACGGACTGGCGGGCCAAACCGGCGGTGCCGTTTGGCGGGAAATTCCGCATCATTGATTTCGTGTTATCAAACTGCGTCAATTCCGGTATCCGGCGTATCGGCGTGGCCACGCAATACAAGTCGCACAGCCTGATGCAGCATATCCAGCATGGCTGGAGTTTCCTGAACGGCAACTTTGGCGAATTTGTTGATTTGCTGCCCGCCCAGCAATGGGTGCAGGAATCGTGGTATCAGGGCACTGCCGATGCGGTGTTCCAGAACCTGGATATCCTGCGCGAATCAGAACCCGATTATGTGCTGATACTGGCTGGCGACCACGTTTACAAGATGGATTACGGCAAGCTGCTGGCCTTCCATGTGGAAAAACGGGCCGACATGACCGTTGCCTGCATCGAGGTGCCCGTCAGCGATGCCAGGGGTTTCGGCGTGATGGCGGTGGATGCGGAATCGAGGGTGGTGGCTTTCAATGAGAAACCTGATCATCCCGCATCGATTCCGGGCAAACCCGATTTGGCGCTGGCCAGCATGGGCATTTATATTTTCAATATGGAATTTCTTTGCGAACTGCTGACGCGCGATGCAGGTGATTCCAATTCCTGCCATGATTTCGGCAAGGACATCATCCCGTATCTGGTGTCATCAGGCTACCGTGTGTTTGCCCAGAGTTTCAGCAGCAGCTGCGTAAAAATGGAGGGTGGCGCGCCGTATTGGCGCGATGTGGGAACCGTAGATTCCTACTGGGAAGCGAATATGGAGCTTACCAAGGTTACTCCCGACCTCAATATGTACGACCGGGAATGGCCAATCTGGACTTACCAGGAGCAATTGCCGCCGGCAAAATTCGTGTTTGATGACGAGGCGCGCCGCGGCCAGGCGATTGATTCGCTGGTGTCCGGCGGCTGCATCATCAGCGGCTCCACCGTGCGCCGCTCGCTGCTGTTCTCCGATGTGCGCGTGCATAGCTACAGCAATATTGAGGATTCGGTGCTCCTCCCCAATGTGGAGGTGGGGCGCAATGTCACGCTCAAGCGTGTGGTGGTGGACAAGAATTGCGTGATTCCAGAAGATACGACAGTCGGCGTGAACCGCGAAGAGGACGAGGAGAGGTTCTTTGTGACTGACAAGGGCATTACGCTCATCACGCCGGAAATGCTGGGGCAGGCGGTGCACGGCATTCGTTGACCATGGCTGCGGGCACCCTGCCGTGAGGGATGCTTGCAGATTCAACTAGAGTTTTTCATGACCAAACCCCTTGATCTGGTTTTTCTCTGGCACATGCATCAGCCGGACTACCGTGATTATGCGACCGGTGATTTCGTATTGCCGTGGGTCTACCTGCACGCCATCAAGGATTACACCGACATGGCCTATCACCTGGAGCAACACCCGCAGGTCAAGGCGGTGGTGAATTTCGTGCCGGTGCTGCTGGACCAGCTGGAAGACTATGAGCAGCAATTCGCCACCGGCCAGATACGCGACCCGTTGCTGCGCTTGCTGGCGCGCGAGAATCTCAATGACCTGAGTGAAACCGAGCGCGACCTTGTGTTGAATGGCTGCTTCTGCAGCAACCACCACAAGATGATCGAGCCCTATCCAACCTACAATCGCCTGTTCAACCTGTTCAAGACGCTCGAGCCGGGCGGCAGTGCGGGGCTTGCTTACTTGTCCGGTCAATACCTTGCCGACTTGCTGGTGTGGTACCACTTGGTGTGGTGCGGTGAAAGCGTGCGCCGCGAACATGACGTGGTCATCCAGCTGATGAGCAAGGATGGGGGGTTTGACTATGCAGACCGCAAGCGCCTGTTCGACCTGATCGGCCAGCTCATCACCGGCATTATTCCGCGTTACCGCAAGCTGGCCGAGAGCGGACAAATTGAGATATCCACCACGCCGCATTATCACCCGCTTGCGCCGTTGCTGATTGATTTGAACAGTGCGCGCGAAAGCTTGCCGGATTGCAGCCTGCCGCAGTCGCAGCACTATCCCGGCGGAAGGTGGCGTGTGCAGTCGCACCTGGCTTCCGCCATGGAAAGCCACCGCACCCGCTTTGGGGTCACCCCGCAAGGCATCTGGCCGGCGGAAGGTGCGGTTTCAACTGCGCTGCTGGAGGTGCTGGCGGAGCAGAAGTGCCGCTGGACGGCGAGCGGCCAGGGTGTGCTGGCCAACAGCCTGCGTGCCGCGAATCCATCCCTGCCTGAGCATGTGCAATACCTCTATCGCCCTTATCATTTGCAAGGTGCGGCAAGCGGCGTACACTGTTTCTTCCGCGATGACCACCTGTCCGACCTGATCGGCTTTGTATATTCCAAATGGTTCGGCAAAGATGCTGCCCTGCACTTTGTCGCCCAGATCGAGGCGATTGCACAACAGGCGCCCGAGGGTGAAACGCCGCTGGTAAGCGTCATCCTCGATGGTGAGAACGCATGGGAATATTATCCGTATAACGGCTATCACTTTCTGCAAGACCTGTATTCCGTGTTGCAAACCCACCCGAAGATCCGCACCACGACATATCGCGACTATCTGGACCGGCGTGACGCGGGAGGCGCGCAGGGGCTTGCCAGGGAAGGAGTGTTGCCGCGCCTGGTTGCGGGCAGCTGGGTGTATGGCACTTTCTCCACCTGGATCGGCTCACCCGACAAGAACCGCGCCTGGGATTTGTTGTGCATGGCGAAGCAGAACTATGACATGGTGATGGCAAGCGGCCGCCTGAGCGAGGCGGAGCGGCAAGCCGCGGAAAAACAGCTGGCTTCCTGCGAAAGCTCCGACTGGTTCTGGTGGTTCGGCGATTACAATCCTTCCACCGCGGTAGAAAGCTTTGACCGCCTGTACCGCCACAATTTGATGCAGCTTTATCATTTGCTGAAATTGCCCGTCCCGGCGATGTTGAACAACCCGATCAGCCAGGGCGGCGGTGCGCCGGAATCAGGCGGTGCGATGCGCCGCAGTTCATGATAAACATTGCATGTTAGCGGATCGCGCCAGCGGCATATTGCTGCACCCGACATCCCTGCCCGGTGCGTTTGGTGCGGGCGACTTTGGCACAGATGCTTACAAGTTTGTCGACTGGCTGGTGAGCGCCGGCCAAACCTATTGGCAAGTTCTGCCCCTGGGCGAAATAGGCCCGGGAAACTCCCCGTACATGAGCGGTTCAGCCTTTGCCGGAAACATCCTGCTGATCGATCTCGCTGAACTGGCAAGCCATGGCTGGCTCATCCAAGAGGATATGGCGCCCGATCCGGAATTTTGTGCCGGGCGGGTGGATTTTGCGCGCTTGCACCCGTTCCGCATGAAGCGGCTACGCCGCGCCGCCGAGTGTTTTTTTACCAGGCGCCCCGACAAGATGCACCGGGAGTACCACGAGTTCTGCGCGGCCGAGAGCGAATGGCTGGAAGACTATGCTTTATTCATGACGATTTCAGAGCGCGAAAATTGGCGGGAGTGGAATCACTGGCCGAAGGATCTTATGCACAGGGATCCGCAAGCGCTGCACCAATTTGGAAAAATCTGTACCGGCGAAACCGGCTTCTGGAAATTCTGCCAATGGTGCTTTGCGCGCCAATGGTCAAAACTGAAGCATTATGCCAACGAGCGCGGAGTCCGCATCATCGGCGACCTGCCGATATTCGTGGCCCATCAGAGCGCCGACGTGTGGTCGCATCAGGAGCTGTTCGAACTGGACGAACATGGGCGTTCATCCGTCGTTGCCGGTGTGCCGCCCGATTACTTCAGCGAGACCGGGCAACTGTGGGGGAATCCACTCTACCGCTGGGATGCCCACAAAGAAACCGGCTATGCGTGGTGGATAGCGCGTTTGCGAAAGGCACTCCAGCAAACCGACATGGTGCGCGTAGATCATTTCCGGGGCTTTGCCGCTTACTGGGAAATACCGGCGGATGCTCCCAACGCGACTATCGGAAAGTGGGAGTCCGGCCCCGGGGAGAAATTGTTTGAAGCATTCGAGCAGGCATTTCCGCACCTGCCCATCATCGCCGAAGACCTGGGCCTGATCACGCCGGATGTGGTGGAACTGCGCGACAAATTCAAACTGCCGGGCGTGCGGGTCCTGCAGTTCGCATTTGGCGACGGGATAACCAATCACTTCCTGCCGCACCATTACGTGACCAACACCATCGCCTATACGGGAACCCACGACAATGACACCAGCATAGGCTGGTGGAGCTCCATATCCGACCATGAGAAAACTTTTGCCAAGGAGTATCTCGGCATGGACGGCGGCGGGGAGGCGATTAACTGGGCCATGATGCGCGCCCTTTCCAAGTCGGTGGCAAATATAGTCATCTTCCCCATGCAGGATGTGCTCGGCCTGTCCAGCGAACATCGCATGAACTTTCCAGGCCACCCCACCGGAAACTGGGAATGGCGTTTTTCATGGGACATGATCAAGCCGGAGCATACCCTGGCATTGGCGGAAATAACTGCGGAATACGGACGCAGTGGTGAAAGTGCATTGAAGTATCATACCTCGACCCTGCAGTTGTTGGACGGCACGGTGCTTCAGGATCATGCAGGTTTTAAGGAATGAATCATGAGCGTTGCACGCATCGGTATTCTGACCATCTCTGACCGTGCCAGCCGCGGCGAATACGCGGACAAGGGCGGGCCGGCGATCCACGCCTGGTTTACGCGCGTCTTGACCAGCCCATGGCAAGCGGTTGCAAGAGTAATTCCCGATGAGCAGCCACAAATCGAAGCAGTGCTGCTCGAATTAAGCGATAGGGAAGGTTGCAGCCTGATCGTGACTACCGGCGGCACCGGCCCCGCGTTGCGCGATGTGACGCCGGAAGCCACCGAGGCGGTATGCAGCAAGATGCTGCCCGGTTTCGGCGAGTTGATGCGCACCGCTTCGCTCAAGTTTGTGCCCACCGCGATTTTGTCGCGCCAGACCGCCGGAATATGCGGCAAGAGTCTGATCGTCAATCTGCCCGGCAAGCCTTCCGCGATTGATGACTGCCTGAATGCCGTGTTTCCGGCCATCCCGTATTGCATTGATCTGGTCGAAGGCGCATATCTGGAATCCGACCCGGAACAATGCAAGGCATTTCGTCCGGCGCACGCCAAACCCAGGTAAATGTCTGCTGAGTGATGTGAATTCAACCGGTCGATGCACCGCGAGATATTGCTTGCTCGCACGTGTGATGTGGCACCCGGACAGTAAAATGACAACCGCCCCGAAGGGCGGCTGCACGAATTGCTTCAATTTGGCATGGGATGCAGCTGGTTACATTCCTCCGAGCCGCTTGGCAAATGAAACCGCATAGGCCGGCGAACGGAAAAGCAGGATCGGGTCATCCGTCGGCGCAATGCCGTCAGCCATCACCAGGGGATCGAAGTTGATCTTCTCGCATGCGGCACCCTTCTGCGGCATCGCCGAGGAGATTGTCAGCGTCCCGACCTTAAGCTGTTTGCGATTATCTGGCCAGGCCAAGGTGGGATTATCCTCAGGATCGCCGGCAATCCCGAGCGTCAGAATCATGTCCCACTTCACTGGCCCCTGTTTTGTCCGGGCCATCAATGCCTGTTCGAGGAAATTTGGAGGAGACGATTTCAGTTCATCATCGGACAGCCGCTTCTCGCCATCCTGTGATACGAAGCGCCAACGCACCAGCGATGTCTTGTCGTTGCGGTTGATAAACTTGAAGGTATGAATGCCAAAGTAGGCGCTGGTGGCGTAGCTCGCCGGGGGAGTGTGGCTGTCGAGGAATTCCGCCTGTGCCAGGTTGTCCGGATGAGCAGCCTTGAACGCCTTGATCTTTTCCGGGTCGGGCTTGCCAGTCGCCGGGTTGGGTTTCATCGCGACTATCATATCGAGAAAGGTTTGTGGATGTTTGGCGCCAAAAACTGGCGTATTCAGCATCGTCATGTGTTGCAGGCTGCCATCGGTCAATTTGAACTCAAGGGCCATGCCACGGGCGCTTTTTGCCGTGTCAGGCGCCTTGGGATTGCCGCCGGCCAGAGAAAAACGGGCGGTGACCGGAATGCGTTTCCCAGAGAACAGTGCCGAACGAGAATAAGCTGCCGCCTCGGGTGACCCGACAAACTCGCCCAATGCACACGTCCCCTTGGTATGGTTGCGGCGTTCACCCGGCGTGACACCAAAGGTACCCTCCAGGGCGGTGACTACCTGATCTGCGGTTACCTCATCCTGCGCTGCCATACCCGGCGGTGTGCCGAAAGCCAGTACGCCGGCAAGCAGCCATTGGTGCAATTTATTTTTCAGCATGTCCATTCCTCTCGTTTGCTGGAGTTGGGCTCTGTTGTTTTGATTCGAATTGATCATAGACAGCGATTGCAAACTGCGCCAGTTCGGTCTTTTGCCTCCGGCTGACAACGGTTATTGTATTCCGGTGTGTTTGACATGGGGATGGTCAATTAGCCGGGGGAAACTCCATGGCGGCCATTTCCCGCAACGCAGTCTCTTCGCGAAGGAAAGTATCCACCGCCTTGGGATCGAATTGGCTGCCGGCCATGCGCAGGATTTCCGCCTTGGCGGTGTCAAAGGGTAGCGCCTTGCGGTAGGGGCGATCGAAGGTCATGGCGTCGAGGGTGTCGATGACGGCGAACAGCCTTGCTGCCAGGGGAATTTCCTCACCCTTGAGTCCTGCCGGGTAGCCTGAGCCATCGAAACGCTCTTCGTGACATAGAACGATATCCGCGGCCATGGAGAGGAAAGGCAGGTTCTGCAGGATGCGATGACCGTTGCGCGGATGTTCCCGCATGATATGCCATTCCTCATCCGACAAACGCCCTGGCTTCAGGAGCACGGCATCCGGCACGCCGATCTTTCCGATGTCGTGGAGCAGGCTGCCCCAATAGACTTCCCGGAGATCGTTTCCCCTTTTGTAGTGATGCGCTGCCAGGAGCAGCGTATGTGTCCCGACCCGCTTGGAATGAAGTCCGGTTTCCCGCTCTCTCAAGTCCAGGGCTTCGGCGAGGGATTCGACGAACATCTCATAAGGGCCGTTCTCCAGACCGCCGAGGTGCTTGCGGGAATCCAGGAGGCAATGCTCACAGGTGTGGCGGCCGAGTATGCGGATATATTGCCGGTCGTGGGAAGCGGTGCCGCATTCGGCGCAGGCGGCAGCGAAGCCGGCGGGCTCCAACGTGGGAGAAGCATGTCTAACCATGGTGTCCTTGCTGCCGATAGAGGTTGCAGGTTCTTATTGGACTCGTCCCTCCACACGAAGTCAAATTCGACCTTGAGCTCGACAGGCTCGCCCATTCAACTGCTTGTCAAACTATAGCGGAGGCAAGAGGTCAAGCGCCTCTCGGATGAGGGAGGCATGAATCACAATAGCTAGTCCGAGTGGAAGTGCAATCGTTCGCTTCTGGCTTTTGGTCTTAATCTCCTCTGTGATGATCGTTTGCTCGCTAACCAAGCCAACGAGGAATTGAACAGGGCCTATATTTGTACTACCCCCGTAAAATCGGTTTGAATCGCTCAAGTACACGGGGCCGCCGCTGTTTCCTTCAAATACGTTGAAGTCGAAGGTAAAGGTTTTTACCAACTTTGTTGGTGTAAGTGGATAACTGGCGATTTGACCGCTTCGTAGAATCGGAAAGCCAGCGTCATTAGCTTCTACAGTGAGCGGATACCCGAGGCAAGACAACCTGTCTCCAGGGTGAACATTATATTGCTTCAGCATTTCGTCGGTAGCCAAAAAGTCAGTGGACAAAGGTGTGACGTCAGCGTCAATTGGTAGGTCGATATACATCACGGCAACATCCGCTTCCGGGTGATCTGTCCAGACAGGCCGACCATTTTTTCTTATTTTTATCGGATAAGGTCTTTTTTGGAACGTATCGCCGGTCTTGCTTCGCAGGAATAACCCCGCCTCGTCTCCTGCCATATTTTTGAGTATGTGGCCTCCTGTGACCAAGACGAAATACCCCTTCTGCGGGTCAGAAGCGCTTGGCTTAGCTAAGATGAACGCAGTTCCCACAATACCCACACCTTGAGGTTTTCCTAAAGCTTGCCCTTCAAGTTTGAATGTGGATCTCATGAGCGTTGTGTTGATCTCGAACGTTTCTTCGGCAGCCGAAGATGTGATTGCGGTCAGCGTTAGAAAAAAAAGGCCCAGCAGAAGGAATTTGCGTTTCATCAAAACCACCTTTGGTGAGTTACTGTTATTCTTAACACATGCGGGAAATCCCCCGGCTATGCCGGGGTGGCAGTAGAAGTTTGACATTTACTCAGGGCTATGGTCAACCTGGAACGCAGCTTAACACCGTGATGATTTGATGCTACCGTGTGGCGTCTGCCTTAGGAAGCTAAAGGTTATGACCACGCTTGCCAACGAGAAGCCACAGCAAAAAAACATTTTCGAGACCATTCTTGCGCGGCGTTCCGTACGCGCTTATGCGCCGGATGAACTGGATCGCAACACCGTTCAAACATTGCTGGAAGCCGCCGTGCGCGCGTCTACCGCCATGCATGAAGAGCCGTGGGCATTCATCGTGGTGCAGGACAGGCAACTATTGAAGCAATTGTCCGATCGCGCCAAGCCGCTTTTCACCGAGAGGTTGCATCCCTCCCGCCAGACAGGTGTCCATGCACTCGACACTTTCTCCAACCCGGACTTCAATATCTTCCATGACACATGCACGCTCATCGTCATCTGCGCCAAACCATCCGGCCCTTTTGTGGAAGTAGACTGCTGTCTGGCGGCGGAAAACCTGATGCTGGCGGCCTGCGCCACCGGGCTGGGCAGTTGCATCATCGGCTCTTCTGTTGCAGCGCTGAACACTCCGGAGATGAAAGCGAAACTCGGCATCCTGTCCGAATTCAACGCAGTGGCACCGATCATCGTGGGCGTGCCGAGCGAAGAAACCGCTGCCACTTCAAGGAAGGAACCCTTGATTCTTGCCTGGAAAAAATGAACCGTACCGCTTCGCTCAAAAATAATATTAAGGAACCTCTGATTAAGTCCTCCATGAGCCGCGTTGCTGGCAAAATCGTGATGATCGCAAGAAGCGTGACGAAGGTCGTAGCCGGGACTACGATGCCGAGGAGCGCGACGCCGCGAGCACACGATTTGGCCGTTCCTCGAAACTGCGCTGCGCTTCGTTTTGCCGCAACCCGCAAGGGCACTGGTTTTGCGGGCGGTCTGCTGCGTTG
>ORMF010448300.1_pt1 | contig 23487 bp, 21 predicted proteins | sample 1779871 | NCBI WGS metagenome assembly ORMF01 (sample SAMEA104232316, study PRJEB22302) | groundwater metagenome | biome: forest; feature: aquifer; material: groundwater | place: USA | collected 2011-08-07 | depth 5.4 m | reverse complement strand
TCATAACAGACGGCCTCCTCTCAACTTCAGATCGTGGGCGCTGAGAGTTGATATCATTGCATAAATCATAATGCTCAATACGTCCGGCCTGTGCACAGAGTTCGCGTGGCGGGCGCGACTTTTGTGTCCTAAGTGCCGGCCTGCTTATCTCTTACGCTGCCCGGCGATCGGTGTGACAGATTGACTCGGGGCTTTTTAAAGTCCGGCAACAGCGAGCCCGCCCGTATTAGCCGACGCACTCTCTATTCTATACCATTTCGCAAGGAGCAGACAGCATTCGACAGCCGGGAGTGGATTGTTACATCGCAGTCAGCCCACCGTCCACGAAGACTGCTGTTCCGGTGACAAAACTCGATGCGTTGGACGCGAGGAAAAGGATCGTCGTGGCCAACTCGTCGGGTTGTCCCATTCGGCTCATGGGGGTGTTGGAGATATTGGAGTTGTAGAGATCCGGATTGTTCTTGATCGGATCGGTCATCGGGGTATCGAAAAATCCGGGGCAGATGCAATTGACCGTAACACCCGTCGTGGCCCATTCCAGCGCCAGCGTGCGTGTAAGTCCCAGTACGCCGTGCTTGCTGCTGCAATACCCCGCCAAACCCGGAGTTCCCACCACAGACAGCACAGATCCCACGTTTATGATCCGGCCCCAGCCCCGCTCGATCATTCCCGGTGCCACCGTTTGGCAAGCGACCAGGCTGGCCTTCAAGTTGACGGACTGTACCAGGTCCCAATACTTCTCTGTGACCTCAAGCGAAGGCTGTGAAATCCCCAGTCCGGCGTTATTGACAAGAATATCGATCTTGCCGAGCGCTTCCTCACTTTGCCGAACCACTTCGCGGACCTGTTCGGGCTTCGCGACATTGGCCTCGAATGCGAAACCCCTTCGGCCCACCGCACGGATCTCCCCGGCGACCTCTTCGACCTCATCGAGATGCCGGCTCACAACGGCCACGTCCGCCCCCGCAGCCGCCAGTGCAAGAGCCATCGCCCTTCCCAACCCCTTGCTCCCCCCGGTAACAAGGACGCACCGCCCATTGAGTTCGAACACTCAGCCTACCTCTCTCGACCGCCGCATCTGTCCGCACGTTCATCCACTCAAACTTACTGCGCCGTCCAACCCCCATCGACGTACAATGTGGTCCCCGTGACGAAGCTCGACGCGGGAGATGCGAGATAGAGGATGGCGCCGGCCAGCTCGTCCGGCTCACCCCAGCGACCCATAGGGATTCGCGAGCAAAAGTCCTGATAGAATGCCGCGTCGTCTATAAGGGGCCGGTTCATCTCGGTCGCAAACGGACCGGGGCAGAGACAATTAACCGTAATTCCGTCCTTTGCCCACTCCAGCGCCAATGTCCGCGTAAGCCCGACCAGCCCATGTTTGCTGCTCGCGTAGGCCGCGCGGCCGGGCAGTGAGATCGCAGACATGATGCTGCCCATGTTTATGATGCGGCCGTACTTCCGTTCGATCATTCCGGGCGCGACAGCTTGAGCGCACAAGAGGCACCCCTTTAGATTGATGTCGATGACTGGGTCCCAGTCCTCGACCTCCCGTACATCCACGCTGGGCCGCCGAATGTTTATCCCGGCGTTGTTGACCAGGATATCGATCTTCCCGAACGCTTCGACACCCCGTCGGACGGTCTCCTGGACAGCCTCCCGATCCCGAACATCCGCCTCAATTGCCAGCGTGCGGCGGCCCAACTCATCGATCTGCCCGGCTGCCTCTTCTGCCTCCCTGAGATGCCGACTCGTCAACACGAGATCGGCGCCGGCGCAAGCAGAAGCCTTCGCCATCGCGAAGCCTAGCCCTCTGCTTCCACCGGTGATCAGTGCGCACTGACCGTCTAACCGAAAGAGATCATTAATCATGCGCTAGTTCCACGGATCGATGAACGTGTCCCACGGACGGACCGGTTCCGACGGTTTGAGCATCTGCTCGTCCCAATTGCGAGCGACTGGCAGCCGAATGTTGTTGATCTCGAATGGAATTCTCATGGATGGATCGGCTCGAAGCGCGACCCCCCAGATCAGCGCCACTGGCGGACAAGGGCCCGAGGACTGCGTATGACATTCGACGGTCATTTCGTTGGGCAGATCGTGATCTCCACGGGTCTGCATTGCCTGGCAGACTTCAACCACCCCGGAGCGGTGTTTCACGGCCGGAGTCGGGCAGCCTGGTCCTGCCGGGGTTGACAACTCGACGTCTGCCGGCCAACGGACATGAAACCGCAGCCGTACGACCCCTGCTCGGTCAACACTTAGGGTGGACACATCGATCTGCAGCGGACCATCGAGCCGAAAGGGCGGGCGAGCTTTTGTAATCGCCAGGTCGTGTCGCACTACCTCAGCGCGTCGGTATGCGATCACCGTACCGGAAAACCGATCGATCTTACGTAATCCGGGAGGAATACCATCCAACGCCATAATCCCCAGCCATTCGTCCTTGACATGTTTACTGAATTCGAACCGATCCGAATACGGGTGGCCCTGAGACACCGCGCGGATTCCGTTCGAAAACCTAGAATCGTCGAATGCATATATCTCCACCGGATTCCTGGTCGGAGATTGAACCTGGAGATAGAGATAAGCGGTATGACCGAAGATCGGTGCGCGGGCGAATGGTTGCGGAGGGGCGTTCTGAATCACGCTGACTCTCTGAACGTGAACTCGATATCCACTGGTCGCTTTCGCCTGGCCCGCTTGATTTCCGACTGCGCTCTGCTGTACGCCCGCGACCCAAAACAGAAGCTGACAGAATGTCATTAATGCTCGAAAAGTACGGTTCATCATGTCCGTTTGCGCGCACATCCAAAGTGCATTACTTACCTGTCTCCGGGAGCGGGATGAGTACGGGCACGCGATCTTTGTAGGCGGGCATCGTCGGAGAATCTCCTTCAGGGCTGTTTAAGTAGAAGAATCCAACGATCGTATAGTGGTTCGTGAATGGCTTACGGTCTTCGTCGAATCCCTGGCGGCCATGCTCGATACTCAAAATGAGCGATTTTGTGAAGGGGACCGGGTCCAGGACATGCCAGCGATAGCAGGTGTTTAAGATGCCGCGCTTCTCGCCCCCCTTCTCGGCATTATCGTAGAATGGAACGCCAAAAAACGGAGTCCAGAACGCCTTTCCGAAGTCCCAGGCGCCGCAGAAATAGTCCTCGCTGCCCGTTCCCCATATTTGTGGCTTGGGCGCTCCGTCGATCGTCCAGATGTCGTCTCCTTCACCCCACCAGCCGTCGCTGTTCGCCATTACCGAGAGAAATGTCCCTACGAAATGACCCTCGCCCTTTGTCTCGCAAATCGTCAGGGCTTTGCCGACAGGAGCCGGGAAATAGGTCCTGTATTGTGTGTGAAAGTACCGCAGGTCTCGCTCCGCCTTCTTATCCAGCCGAAAGTCGATATTGAAGTAGAACGCTCCGACACGTTTCTCGCCTTCGTTCGTCACGGTCAAAACTGCGTGCTTCTTGAACGGCATGGGCCAGTAGCAGTTCAGGGCCATTCGCGCGCCCACAGAAACCGGGGAACTGGCGAACTCGACATATTTCCCGTGTCCCTGGGCGAAGAAATCCCCCACGGGGCATTCCACCGCCGGCTTTGCGGCGTCGTCCCAGGTGAAGCGCAAGACCAGCTCCCGCAAATGGTCAGGCGACGGCGAAGATATGGTGAACCAGATATGTGTAATCCGGCCCGCTCCCTTGATGTCCGCGAGCTGAAGCGTCTGGCCGGGCTCGATTCGCCGCATGTCGGCGTTCTTGCCCTCGGGATCGGCGCTCGATGCCCGAAGCGCTTTGAAATCCTTCTTGGAGCTAAGGTTGTCTGGAACCTGGGCAGGTAGGGAGGCCGCGCAGAATAGGAGCGTGATTATGGACAACCAGTTACGATTCAAATTTGCATGTCCTTTCTTTTGCAATATTGCCATAGTTACATTCACGAGAGCAGTCCGTACTCATAGGCTGATCGTATGGGCTTGCCTTCCGCGAATCGGGTGGCGCGAAGTGGCGAGAGATCCAGCGATTGATATTCCCCGGTCGTGATCAGTTCGGTTAACCCTCGGCCGACTGCCGGTGACAGCTTGAAGCCGTGGCCGCTAAACCCAACCGCCAGGTATAACCCCCTCGTTCCGGGAGCTTCGCCCAAAATGGGATGGCTGTCGGGAGTCAGCGTATACAGTCCGCTGTATCCTCCGCGGCCGAACGAGCGTTCCATGGCCGGCATGCGCCCGGACACTGTGGTTTTGGCCCATCGCAGGAATTCCGGAGACGCGCTCTCATCGTAGACATCCGGATTGGTGACGACTTCATCCCCCGAAACGTCCAGCGCACCGATCAACGTACGCTCGCCGGAATCGGGGCGGCAGTAAAATCCGCGCGAAACGTCCGCGATGACCGGGTGGGAGGGAGCGCTGAAATCGCCGGGCCGTCGATAGAATGCCACCTGTGGGCGGATTACCGTCAACGGCAATTCTACGCCTGCCCTGGCGGCCAACCGACCTGCCCATGGGCCCGCGCAAAGCACGACGGTGCGTGTTTCGATCCGGCCCACATCGGTCTCGACGCCCGTGATCCGGCTTCGGTTCAACTCTAGCCCGATAACCTGAACACCGCAAGTTACATTAGCCCCCAACCGAATGGCGCTCTGGGCGTAGCCATGGAGTACGTTCGCCGGATCGACATAACCAGCTTCCGGCTCCCAAGCGCCAATCTCGTCGTCTTCAAATCGTGCCATTGGGGCCGCCGCGTGCAGTCGGTCACCGAAGCATATCTCGGCCTCCGCGCCGGCCGCTCGCATGAGCTTGACGTTGCCGTCGGCAGCGGCGCGGTCTTTGCTTGACGCCACGATTAAGCAGCCCACGTTATCCCAACCGGATTCGGAGTTCGTGGCTGCTCGGAAGTCGCGGAACGTCAATACGCCCTCGCGGGCCATCCGCACCAGCAGATCCGTCGAGTAATGCTGCCGAATGATCGCCCCGGACTTGCCGGAAGACCCGGCGCCGATGTACCTCTTCTCGAGCAGGCGGACGCTCCCAACGCCGGCGCGGGCAAGGTGATGGGCGATGCTAACCCCCATCACGCCTCCGCCAATGACCACAATGTCCGCATTTTCGGTTGCCATTTTCTGCCTAGTTCGCCGGATTTCACGCAATTCCTGGTAAATCCATCCGCGAAACTATTGACAAGCGTCTCTCCAAAGTCTATAGTTATCTCGTCTGTCATCCGTATCGCCGCGAAGTAGCGGCGCCTCTGAAAGCTTAATCGTCCCCAAGCAATGCAGTGCGGAGGTAGGCCCATGGTCGCGATCTGCCATGAAGTGCAGTTACGGTTCCACCAAATGCGGGATGAGGACGTCGTCGTCTACGCTCGGCGTGGTAACCGGCGTGCTACCGAGCACCTCATGGGGAAGTATCGGCACCTGGTGGAAAGCAAGGCGCGCAGCTATTTCCTTGCCGGCGCGGACCACGAGGATGTCGTCCAAGAGGGAATGATCGGCCTGTTCAAGGCGATTCGCGATTTTCGCGACGATCGGCTGGCCCGATTCCGCGCATTCGCCGAGCTGTGCGTAACCCGCCAGATCATCACCGCCGTCAAGACCGCCACTCGCCAGAAGCACGTACCCCTGAATGGATACGTCTCGCTGCACTGCCCGATCATGGACTCGGATGGTGACGGCAGTCTTATCGACTGCATTCCGGACGAAAAAGTCATCGACCCCGCTATATGGTTGATCGAACACCGTGAGCAGCGCACCCTCCACGAGACCGTGGAACACGCTCTCTCCGACCTGGAGTCGCAGGTCCTTCATTTCTATCTGCAGGGAAAGTCCTACCGCGAGATGTCGCGTGAGCTCCACTGCCGAACCAAGTGTATCGACAATGCGCTCCAGCGCGTCAAACGCAAGATAGGCGTCCTCCTCCCGAGGGACTGAGGTAAAATAGGCGGTGGAAAAGAAGAGGTAATGAGGAAATGAGGAATTGTCCGCCCACATTGATTTCCATTTCCCGATCTCTTCATTTCCCCGATTTCCTTCTGTGCGTGCCTCAGTAGCTCAGCTGGTAGAGCAACGCTCTTGTAAAGCGAAGGTCAGCGGTTCGAGTCCGCTCTGAGGCCTCTGCTTCGTGACCGGTGTCACGCCGGATGCTTCCACTATTCCCCGTGGTTCCCAGGATGGATCCCGTCATGTGAAAAGTATTACACGGCGGCTGTGCCATTCGTACCGGCGCGCGTGCGCTCGTTTCGGTTACAATCGGGAACGACACCTGCGCGCCAGTGGCGTCTTTCCAATCATGCGGAAACCAATCCCGACCGGCACGATTACATTCCTCTTCACGGACATCGAGAACAGCACCCGTCTCTGGCAGGAGGATGCGGACGCCATGCGAGTTGCCCTCAAACACCACGACTCCCTCCTGCGGCATGCCGTGGAAGCAAACGGCGGCTACGTCTTCAAGACCATCGGAGACGCCTGCTGCGCCGCATTCTCCACCGCTCGCGAAGCTCTTAATGCCGCCATCGCCGCCCAGATTGCCCTCAATCCTCAACGCCCCGCTTCGAGGGGCAAATCGGCAACGCTCAAAGCTCATCCCTCAACGCCCAACCATCACCTCAAGGTCCGAATGGCTCTTCACACCGGCGTTGCCGACGAGACGGGCGGCGATTATCTGGGCGCAACCCTGAGCCGCGTCGCGCGGATGCTTCCTGCCGGTCACGGCGGACAAGTATTGATCTCACTGGCCACGGAAGAGTTGTTACGCGACTCGTTACCCGCAGACGTAAGACTTAAAGACCTCGGACTACATCGGTTCAAAGACCTGCAGCGGGCGGAGCATATCTTCCAGATTGTTCACCCCAAGCTCCCGTCCGAGTTTCCAAAGCTTCAATCGCTTTCTGAATTCACGCACAACCTGCCCATTCAGTTGACCAGTTTCATCGGCCGTGAAACCGAGATCGAGAAGGTCAAATCTCTTCTGGAAACCGCGCGTCTGCTCACGCTGACGGGAACGGGCGGCTGCGGTAAGACGAGGCTCGCACTGCAAGTGGCGGCGGATATGGTCGACAGGTATCCCGATGGAGTCTGGCTGGTCGAGCTCGCCGCGCTCACCGACTCATCGCTTGTCCCTCAGAGCATAGCGAGCGTATTCGATGTGAAAGAGCAGCCCGGCTCCGCTTTAGTCGACTCTCTCGCCGCTGCCCTTCGAGAAAAGACGACGCTTCTCGTTCTTGATAACTGCGAGCATCTGATCCAGTCGTGCGCCGACGTGGTGCATGCGCTGATGCGGACCTGCCCCAATCTACGGGTGATAGCGACCACGCGGGAGGCTCTCAAGGTTCCCGGTGAAGCGATCTGGCGTGTACCGTCGCTGCTGGGACCGGAGATTCCGGCAGAGTCGGACGGCGAGGCGCTCGCAAGGGTCTTACGGTCCGAGTCCGTACAGCTATTCATGCAGCGAGCGTCGAGCCTCATTCCAGGATTTTCTGTTCCCTCATCCGGCGCCCGGCACGTTGTCGGAATCTGCCGCCGCCTCGATGGAATCCCGCTTGCCATCGAGCTTGCCGCGGCACGGGTGAAGGTCCTCTCGGTCGACCAGATCGCCGAACGCCTCGACGATCGGTTCCGCCTATTGGTGGGCGGAGACCGGACGGATCTCCCCCGACATCAGACCCTGCAGGCGACAATTGACTGGAGTTACGATCTCCTTACAGAACCCGAGCGCAATCTCCTCTGCCGGCTCTCCGGATTCGCGGGTGGCTGGAGTCTGGAGGCCGCGGAATTCGTATGTCAGGGCGGCTCCATATCGGATGATCTCGTCCTCGATCTGCTTAGCAATCTCGTTGATAAGTCTCTCGTGATCGCGGATGACGCAGGTTCGCAGATCCGATACAGAATGTTGGAGACTGTCCGCGAATACGCCCGCCAATCTCTGGCGGCTGACGAAGACGCTCCCACTGCGTTCAACCGCCACGTCCGGTACTTCTGCGATCTCGCGGAGGAAGCGCTCCCACATTACACGGCGTCCGATCAAGTAGAGTGGCTGGCCAGAATAGAGTGTGAGCACGACAATATGCGGGCTGCGTTCGTCGTCTGCCGGAACCAACCAGACCTCGCAGAGACCGGATTGCGCCTCGCGTCCGCGCTTGCGCCGTTCTGGCACGTAAGGGGATTTCTCTCGGAGGGCCGGCGACGCCTCGCCGAGGCGATGTCTTTGTGCGCAGAGAACATGTCCTCGCATACGTGGGCTGCGGCAAACAACGGGGCCGGCGTGCTCGCCCGCAGCCAGGGGGACTTCGTCTCCGCGAGGCAGTTATGCGAGCGCGCTCTTACGACATGGGAAAACCTGGACGACAAACGCCGAATAGCTTCCGCATTGAGCAACCTTGGGCTGATTGCGATTGACGATGGCGACTATCTGCGTGCAAAAGAAACACTACAGCGCAGCCTGGTCATTCGCGAGGAGCTTGGTGACAAACCGGGCATTGCGATCTCATTGGTTAACCTTGGCGTTTCCGCATGGTATTTGGGCGATATATTGGCCGTTCAGTCGTATTACGAACGGGCGCTGGAGCTTAAACGTGAGCTCGGAGATGTTCAAGGAGTCGCCATTTGCCAAAAGAACCTGGGTGATGTATTTGAACGGAAGTCCGATTTTTCGGCCGCACAGTCTCTGTACCAGGAGAGCCTGCGTTCGTTCGAATTGCTCGGGGACCGTGAGTATACTGCCTCCACTCTGACCAGCATCGGGGACATAGCGCAACTAAAGGGTGACCTAAGCCGGGCCCGGTCATTATATAAGCGGAGTGTCATCATTTATCGGGAATTGGGGAACGAGAATGAAGCAGGTGCGATTGACGAAAAAGTCCGGGCATGTGAGCTTCTCATTGAGAACAAAGTCCGTTTGAAGGCCTAATGGCGTATTCGTCTCTCCGACCACGTATTAGGGTCGGAAGGACTCCATTGAATCATTGCAGAACTCCTACTTGGCGGTCCCGAAGTTAACCCGGGCCCGTGCTTTAGTCGATATCCTCGTCAACCGGAGGCATCACATGCGTATCTGTATCCGTATTGCCATTGTCGTTCTGTGTTTCGGTGTCGGGTTGCTCGCCTGGTATGTGACTGGAGCTGAAGCGAACGCGGCGCATCCGACGGTCGTTCCGGCAAACCACAAGGTCCCAGGGCAGAAGAAAAAAGATTTAATCGGGCCGATTGGGAACGTATCCTTCGCTAACGGCTCACTCTTTGGAGGGTCATCGACCACAGCGTACCTCCACGCCAATGCGACATCGCCCTCAGCTCGAGTATTTGACCTTTCGAGCAGCGATTCCGCCGTAGCCTGGCCCGACGCAGCCACTGCTACGATCCCGGCGAACGTATATGACAGCAACGTGTTTGGAGTAAGCACAAGCGACGTGGGTGCCACTAGAGATGTTACAATTACAGGCACGCTGCAGACCGACCCATCGAAAACGATCAGCGGCACGATTACGGTGTTTCCGCTTTGATGTGATTACCGCTTCCAACGCTCATTCCAGTCGTGTCTAGAGATGACCGGTCCGATAAATGTCCACTAGAATCGCCGTGTTTGGCTCCGGTTTCGTCTCCAACTCTACACGCTCGGCCCGAGGGAACTTGCGGTCGGGTAGATGCCGATGTAGCGTTTCCCGGGACCCATCGCTTAATGTAATCAATATCGCGTGACTATGATTCAATCTGTGCGGCGAGACAAGAAGTCTGGCTGTCGCGGTCGGATCTAACCCCGGTATTGGTCGCGCGCCGACGAGAATGTTCAGTCTGCTAGATACCGCTGCCAGCTTCTAGAAGGAGTCAGAATGACGAGCCCCGTATTCCTGATGCAGGGGTCGCCCGCGCCTTGCCGGACCGGTGTATTCCAAAAAATGGACAAACCTAAAGGAAAGGATCGATGATGACAATCCGACAAACTCTCTCTCTCTCTCTCTCTCTCGTTATTCGCATTAATCGCAATTAGTGTAGCGAGTGGCGGCGAGACATGCAAAGTTGCGTCTCTATTAGGACCTTTTGGTAATGTGTCATTCGCGAGTCCGGCAACCGGTGGGAACTCGGTTTCCGCTACGCTGATAACGAACAACGCTACGTCGGAAGATCGAATGGTTAACCTATCGAGCGACAATACATCCGCAGCCCAGGTCCCATCGACGGTCACTGTCCCTGCGAACCAGACGAGCGTCGGTTTTACAATTACAACGAGCATAGTATCAAGCTCGGAGAATGCCACTATATCCGGAACATGCGGGCTGGACACGGTAACGCCCCGCGTTCTGACTGTCAATCCATAGCGGGCGTCGCGGGCGCCCCCCTATAACGTATCGATACCGGGACGGATCACCATCCCCATAGCCTCCGAATCCGTTTCCGAAGACCGATACACAAAACTCATTCATGCCAATCCGATTAGCCCTCCTCGGCTCCGGTTTCGTCTCCAACTTCTACATGCTCGGCCTGAAGGACCTCTCAGGCTGGGAAGTGTCCGTCGTCGCGTCCCCCAATGCGGATCACGCTCGGGCATTCGCGGGGAAATGGGGAATCCCAGAGTCTACATCCGATGTCGAGGCGGTTATCAAGCGCAGCGACATTGACCTCGTCGTCATCGGCGCGCCTAATTACGTCCATAAGAACCTGGTCCTCGCCTGCGCGCGCTCAGGGAAGCACATGGTCTGCACCAAGCCTTTGGGCCGAAACCCGGCCGAGGGGAAGGAGATGCTGGATGCGGTCCGGGCGGCCGGGGTGATGCACGGGTACGCGGAGACGGAGGTATTCAGCCCGGCGGTCATCAAGGCCCGCGAGTATATCGAGAAGGGCGGCATCGGTGACGTGCTGACTGTTCGATCCCGCGAGGCGCATTCAGGACCGCACGAGGCTTGGTTCTGGGACAAAGAGCTCTCAGGCGGCGGCGCCCTGCTGGATATGGGCTGCCATACAATTGAGGCGGCGCGCTACTTCATCGGCAAGGAGAACCGCGTCGTCGAAGTGATTGCCTGGGGCGACCGACTTTTCCACCACGACAAAACCGATGCGGAAGACAATGCGGTCCTGCTCATGCGTTTCGACGGCGGGCAGCTCGGTCAATCGGAGCTGAGCTGGACCGCCCGGGGTGGCCTCGATTTGCGAAACGAGGTCTACGGCACCGAGGGAGTAATCTTCACCGACGTCACCCGCGAGACCCCCATCAAAGTATTCTCGAAGCCGGGCGCCGGCTATGTCGTCGAGAAAGCGGAATCTGAGACCGGTTGGCTCTTCCCTCCGGTTGACGAGGCATGGATATACGGCTACCGCGAGGAGATGCGCCACTTCATCGAAAGTGTTTCCACCGGCCAAACTCCGCGAGAGACCTTCGAAGACGGCTACGTCGTCAATTGCATCCTGGACGCGGCGTACCAATCGATGAAGTCAAAACGCTGGGAGACGGTGGAATACGGCTAACGTCACCGCCTGGCCCAATCAAGGGGGAACTTTCCCCGTCCACTCACTGCGCGCAAAATATATCCCCTTGACGGGGGCCAGGAGGTGACGTTCTATCGTGCTCGGATGGTTATGGAGCCGTTGTCCGTAGATAACTTAACCTTCGGTCCGCCGGAGCCTATCCGGCCTGTCCAGTCCTTGGTATCGCCTCGCGTGACTGTTCCGGGGACGCCGTCCACCTTGATCGATCCGAAGCTCGTGCGGGCTTCGACATCCGCACCGGCACCCCGGGGCCGCTCCACCGTCACGCTGCCGAACGAGCTGTTCATACTCGTCTGCCTCGGCACCGATTGGAGCGTGGCGTGCACGCCGCCGTTGTCGGTCTTCATCGTGAGCCCATCCGCAATTCCCGCGAACGATACGTCTCCGAAGGAGCTTCTGAGTGCAACTGGTTTTCCCTGAGCCCGGACTTCAATCGCCTCGACCTTGCCGTTGTCGGACTTCGCGTCCACCGCGCCTTCGACGTTTTTGAGGAGGACCGAGCCGAAGGAGGAAGTGACCGTCGTGTCGCCGGTGATGTCCGTGGCCGCGATCCGACCGTTGTCCGTGGTGCACGTAACCAGCCCACGTATCCTTTCCAGCTTCAGTTCGCCAAATGAGGAGCGCGCCGCGGTATCTCCGGTGATATTCACGGCGACGACACTCCCGTTGTCCGTTTTCGCCGAGACTTTACCCTTAACATCCCGGACGTCGATCGAACCGAAAGAGCTTCGAGCGCTGACATCGCCAACGGCCCCATTCGCGGTAACCTTCCCGTTGTCCGTCTTCAGATCCAGGCCGAGTAACTTGGGAGCCGTGAGCGTGTAGCTCGACGTCAAGCCGATATCCTTCGGCATGCCGGTTGGGGCTTTCGTCTCCACTACCACGGTCCGACCATCACGACGGCTCACGACCGTCGCTTTGTCCAGCCATGAAGTCAGGATCTTCTTGGAGTACGGACCGGAGGCCGATACTTCGGCTTTCACGTCGATCTTTTCGCCGTCGATGGAGTTGGACTCAATTGAACCGAAATCGCTCTCGACATGCAGCCGGGTCGCATCTCCCGCCGCAACCAAAAGCGTTTTCTCCTGCTTCACCGATTCGGAATTGGCTCCGAAGGCTCCGGAGGTTATCTTTAACCGCCCGTGACAGCCCACAATCCCGCAAAGCAGAACGGACGACGAACAGCCGATCAAAATCGCTTTAGGAGCTCGTAATTGCATTGCGCCTCCTCCTCCGAATGTTTTACCATTGCCGCATCAGATCGCGGTACGGACCATATGTCGTGCGTTACGACCGAAGGCGGCCACAGGTTTCAGTCGGTGAGGCCGCGCGCTAATGCAGCATTCGACGCGTTCCACTGGTATTCCCGCAGGGAATCGCGACGCGGAATCGAATCAGACACTGTTTGCAGCTTCGACCTGCGCACCAAGAGGATGCGACTATGACCCCCAACTGCCATGCCCAAACGACTTTTGTCAGTCGTACACTTCTATTCTGGATCACTTCCGTTACTCTCGTCGGAACCGCGCTCGCCGCGGGGAGAACGACACAGGAGCCCAATTTGCAAGAGAGCAGATACCCGCGCGCAGGCCGATCGGTCGTCATCGCGCCCCATGGAATGGTCGCGACCAGCCAGCCGCTGGCCGCACAGGTCGGACTGGACATCCTCAGGCGCGGCGGTAACGCCGTGGATGCCGCCATCGCGACTAATGCAGCCATGGGGCTGATGGAGCCGATGTCCTGCGGGATAGGGGGCGATCTGTACGCGATCGTGTGGGACGCCAAAACGCAGAAGCTCTACGGCCTGAACGCCAGCGGGCGGTCGCCTTATCGTGCGACCCTGGAGTACTATCGCGACAAAGGATACAAATACATCCCAACGAGCGGACCGTTGAGCTGGTCCGTTCCGGGATGCGTCGACGGATGGGATCAGTTGCACAAGCGGTTCGGATCGATGTCGCTCGGGCAGGTACTGGAGCCATCGATCCGATATGCCGAAGAGGGATTCCCGGTTTCCGAGGTAATCGCAGGCTATTGGCAGGCCTCGGCGCGGACCCTTAACGCGAGTGAGAATACGTCTGCGACCTATCTACCGGGCGGACGTGCGCCAAGGGTGGGGGACCTGTTTAAGAATCCTCGTCTGGCGCGCAGCTATCGGGAAATCGCGGAAAAAGGGCGGGACGGCTATTACAAAGGGCGCATCGCCAGGGAGATCGCAGGCTACTCCGACCATGTCGGCGGCCTATTCTCGATCAGGGACTTCGAGGAACATACTTCGAAGTGGGTCGATCCTGTCGGGACGACTTATCGCGGGTACAGCGTCTGGGAGATTCCGCCTCCCGGACAGGGCATCGCCGCACTGCAGATGCTCAACATCCTGGAGGGCTTCGACCTCAAGTCCAAAGGCGCTGATTCCGCGGACTACTGGCACCTTTTCCTGGAGGCAAAGAAGCTCGCATACGCTGATCGGGCCAAATACTACACCGACGCCGAGTTCGCGAAAGTCCCCACGAATACCCTCATCTCCAAGCCATACGCCGAAACGCGGCGGAAACTGATCGATCCGGCCCGCGCGATGGTGGACGTCGCTGCCGGCGACGCGATGATCGGCAAGGCGGACACGATCTACCTCTGCGTCGTCGACAAAGACCGCAACTGCGTTAGTCTAATCCAAAGCAACTTCGCCGGTTTCGGTTCGGGACTGGCCGCGGGCGAATTGGGCTTTGCACTCCAGAATCGCGGAGCCCTTTTCGCTCTCGATCCCAACCACGCAAACCGCCTGGAACCGCATCGCCGCCCGTTCCACACGATCATCCCGGCGATGGTGACTAAGGACAATAAGCCCTGGTTCACCTTCGGCGTCATGGGCGGCGACATGCAGCCCCAGGGCCACGTCCAGGTGCTCTGCAACATGATCGACTTCGGCATGAACGTCCAGCAGGCCGGTGAAGCACTCCGGCTCGAACATACCGGTTCCGCCGCGCCAACGGGCCATCCGGCCGATTCGAAAGGCGGCACCGTCCACGCCGAGATCGGCATGCGCGAATCGATGCTCGAAGACCTGCGCCGTCGCGGGCACCAGATCACGATGACGGCCCGGAACGGCGGCGGCTACCAGGGGATATTGATCGATCCGAAGACCGGAATGCTGCACGGAGGATCAGAACGCCGGAAGGACGGGTGTGCGGTGGGGTATTAGAACCGGTCTCATAAGTGAATCACAAGGAAGAATCGTCATTCCTGCGGAGGCAGGAATCCAGGGCGGCGAGTCATGGATTCCTGCCAGCGGTAGGCAGAAATGACGAACTGACGGCGGTGGTGAGTATTCATGAGATAGGTTCTAGAGAACTGATAGACAGCATTGACAAGATCTAATGAGATTCCTGAAGATCCTGTTTAGCCTGTCTAATAAGTCCCAACTGTATACGACCGACCTCTGACACTCGTTCGTCCGCCCACTTCTCCAGTTTCGAATACCTTGGATGCCGCGACTCTTTGTACGGATCGTTCCTCGCTGCGTTGTAGCAGCAGATGAATGCCCAGCGGGGGTTCGGGCTGCGGTTTTGGTCGGAGCGGTGGAGCAGATTGCTGTGGAAGAATAGGGCGTCACCGGGATCCATCTCCACGTAGACCAGCTCCATCCTTTCCAACGCGACGTTCACCCGCTCCAAATCGGCGCCGGTCTGGTCGCCGGTCTTGCCGTGGTCGATCCTGCCCATGTGGTGCGATCCCTTGATCACCTGCAGGCAGCCGTTCTCTTTAGTCGCAGGGTCAACCGCGATAAGGCAGCTCGCCATGTCCGGGAACAGGCAGCCGTTGTTGTACCAGTAGCCGTAATCCTGATGCCACTCCCACGCCCCGCCAACATACGGCTCCTTCATATTCATCTTGTGGTGGTAGTGGTAAACCTCGCCGCCGAGCAGCCTCTCCATCGAGTCCACAATTCGCCTCGACCGGCACACAGCCCCGTAAATGTCGTCGCCGAGATCGTTGCTCACGGAAAGGGTTGTAATCCCGCCCTGGGCATCCTTCCGCTCCGCGGTATTCTTCCGGAGCACTTCGTCAGCACGTGCGATACGGCCGAGCAGGTCGATCTCTTCGGCATCGAATAGTCCCCTGGCAAGTACGTAGCCGTCACGATTGTATAAGTCGACCTGTGTGTCGTCGAGGACGTATCCCGGCATGATCTTCTCCCGTGAGTTTCAATTTGGAGCGGGATCGGCTGTGTCACTTCGTCAATAATGTACCACCCGGCGCACGTCCGGCACAATCAACTCAAACGACGTTCACGCCAGAAGTTCTATCGCAACGTCATTGGCGAAAAGGAGGCCCCGATGCGTCAAGCGCACGGTGTCGTTGCTGCGCTCCAATAGACCGGCAGTTGTGAGCTTCTGAATGGCCGGCGCGAAGTGTTCCTGGGCGTCTACCTCGAACCGGCTGCCGAGCTCGCTCAGTGAAATCCCGTCCATCAGCCGCAGTCCCTGAATGAGCGTTTCCGACAATGCCGCAACGGGCGCCAGTTCCTCCGAGTCGATTGCGAGGTCGTGCCCGGATCGAACAGCGGCGATGTACCTTGACGGATGCTTCTCGTTCGTCCATCGCCGTCCCGCCAGATACGACACGGCGCCCGGCCCGAAACCCGCGTACTCTTCGTTTCTCCAGTACACCAGGTTGTGTCGGGCGCGGTATCCCGGTTTTGCGAAGTTAGAGACTTCGTAATGCTTAAAGCCGGCTCCGGTCAACCGGTCGATTGCGTGCTCATACATCCACACTTCCGCGTCCTCGGCCGGAAGCGCCAATCGGCCCCCGGCATGCATCCGTTCAAATCTTGTTCCGGGCTCGATTGTCAAGGCATACAGAGAAAGGTGCTCGGTCCCGAGAGCAATGGCACGGTCGAGGGTCGCATCCCAATCCGACTCGGTCTGTTGTGGAAGTCCGAACATCAGGTCGATGCTGATATTCTCGAATCCGGCATATCGAGCGGCCCGGACGGCTTCCTCCGCCTCGTCAGCCGAATGCTCGCGGTCTACGAGCTTGAGGAGCCGGTCGTCGAATGACTGCACTCCAATGGACAATCGGTTGAAGCCTGCGGCGCGCATGGCCGCGAATTTTGAGGCATCGACGGTCGTCGGGTTCACCTCAGCGGAGATTTCGGCATCCGGGTCTACTGCGAATGTGAAGCGAACGTCGTCGAGTATTCCCGCAAGCTGTCCGCCGGAGAGATATGTGGGTGTTCCCCCGCCGAAGAACACGGTCGAGACATGCCGTCCCCGCTCCGCCGACTGCGAAATCTCCTGGCGGACGGACTGGACATAGCCTTCGGCCAGGCTGCCCAACCCGGAATATGCGTTGAAATCGCAGTACGAGCACTTCCTAACGCAGAAAGGCACGTGAACGTATACGGCAAGACTGTCCATGACCCCATTATAGCTGACGCGGAATTGCCCCCCAAGGTATACTGAAGCTAATAGTCGCCGATTACGCATCTTGCATCACGGATCATGACCTTCGACTCGCGCATAATCGCAGACCGCAAGATTCAGGAAGCGATCGAAGAGGGGCAGTTCGACAACCTCCCCGGCAAGGGGAAGCCCCTGGACTTGGACGACGACCCGACCACACCGCCACATCTACGCCTGGCCAACCGCATTCTCAAGAATGCCAACGTTCTGCCCGACTGGGTGCAGCTGGAGGTTGAGATCGAGAAGGCGCGGGCCGAGTGCAGGGCGGCTTTCGATCGCGCCGTACGTGAGTATGAAGGCAGAAAGTCGCAGAATTCCGAGCGCCAGTTCGCCGAATGGTATTCACGGACGAGGAGCTCATATATCCGGGCAATGAAGTCGGTCAATTCCGACATTCTCAAGTTCAATCTGGTCGCGCCGCGAACGCCATACGTACAGATTCCATTCCGGGTCGACGAAGAGACAGCGCGCTTCGACTCCGTCAACCCGCCGCCCACCGGAGCGGATCTGGATATCAAGTCCGCTGCCACCGAACGTGAACATAAGTTTAGATCATACGCCGCGGAGCGATATCGGATGACCAATCGACCCGACGACTCCGCGACCTGACGACCGAGGACGAGAACGAGTACGATCACGAGCACGAATCCAAACGACGCAACGACCCAGGGTTCCCAGTCCCGGCACTGCTTCGAGGGACCGGGACGACCCAACGTCCCAACAACTTAACGACACAATCGGAACCCACCATGCCAAATCTAAGCGGCGTTATGCCCGCAATGATCACGCCGTTCGATAAAAGGGGCGGTCTCAATCTGGATGCCTTGCCGGCTTATCTGAAATTCCAACAGGACGCTGGGATGGACGGAGTCGTCGTTTGCGGGACCAACGGCGAGGGCGTTTCCATGTCTGTCGCGGAGCGGAAGAGGCTGCTGGAGGCGGTTATCGACCTGCGAGGCTCACTGATCGTAATCGCCGGTACCGGCGCCGCGAACCTGCCCGATGCAATCGAGCTCACCAGGCACGCCGCGGCAGCAGGCGCGGATGCCGCGCTCGCACTGCCACCATTCTTCTTCAAAAACCCTACCGCCCAGGGCGTCGCCGCATTCTTCCGACCCTTGCTCGACGCGGCCGAGATACCGGTTCTTCTGTACAGCATTCCCCAGCAGACGGCCGTCCAAATCACGGATGAGATCATTGGACTCCTTGCCGATCATCCACGGCTGGCCGGCCTGAAGGACAGCAAAGGCGACTGGGAAACCACTTCCGGATTGATCTCAACTTGGCCGAAGCTCAGCATCTTTTCCGGCGGAGACCAGATCATGGCCCGCTCACTTGCGGCCGGTTCGGCCGGCGCAATCTCCGGATCGGCAAATGCCTTTCCCGATCTCGTCGCGGAGGTTAGAAAATCGGTCGGAACAGGCGCATCCGATACGGCGCAAGCCCGATTGACGGCCGCAAAAGACATCTTGATCCAATATCCTCTTATTGCGGCCGTAAAGTCCGTACTGGCCCATCGCGGCGTCTCGAGGATGTACGTTCGCCCGCCACTAATTGATCTCACGCCGGCGCAAGAGACGGAAATGATCGGTAAGTTCCAGTCAGCAGGCTTGCTTGGATAACCGTCTCGGCGCCGTCTTTATCGCGTCACTCCAATACTCCATCACTCCCGACTCCTTTGAATTTGACACCCGCCCGAACCCTGTGTTATTCTGAACGTGAACGTACCTCAGCGAGCCGGCTAATACTGCCATGGCCATCATCGTCGATCCCGTCTCCATCGAGCCAATGCGCAGGGCCGATGTGGCAACCGTCTCGGCAATCGAGAAAAGGTGTTACCCCACGCCCTGGCACGAAAACGCCTACGTGACGGAGCTCACGAATCGCGCCGCCATCTATTTCGTGGCGCGATTGGACGGCGAGGTTGTCGGATACGGCGGCATGTGGATCATAATGGACGAAGCGCATGTCACGACGCTCGCCGTCGAGCCGAAGCAGCAGGGCAAGAAGATAGGCGAGCGGCTGCTGCAGGTGCTCATGGAAGAGGCCATTCTGCACGGAGCGTCGCGAGCAACTCTCGAGGTTCGCGAGCACAACGTTGTGGCGCAAAACCTTTATCGCAAGTACGGTTTTCGTGAAGCGGCTATTCGCAAGCACTACTATACGGACAATCAAGAAAACGCGGTCGTAATGTGGGCTGACGATCTGCGTCTGCCGGAATATCGCGAACGACTGCGAGAGCTGAAGAGCGAACTTTACACCGCGTATGATGAACGTATTAGGTATCGAGACGAGCTGCGATGAGACTTCCGCGGCCGTGGTAGCGGACGGCCGGCAGATTCTCTCGAATGTGATAGCCAGCCAGGCGGACCTTCATGCCCGTTGGGGAGGAGTCGTTCCGGAGGTGGCGTCGAGAAAGCACGTCGAACGCATCCTTCCCGTCATAATGGAATCTCTCGACGGTGCGAAGTTGGACTTTGCGGACATCCATGGATTCGCCGTCACGAACCGGCCCGGATTGGCGGGCGCGCTTCTCGTGGGTGTCTCTGTCGCCAAGGCGCTCTCTTACGCCCTCGAAAAACCCTTGGTTGCCGTCCACCATCTGGAAGGCCACCTTTACTCCGGATTTCTGGCTGATCCCAATCTCGACTTTCCATTTCTCGTCCTCTTAGTATCAGGCGGCCACACGGAGCTGATCGCAGCGCACGGCCGGGATCGGTTAGAGAGTCTCGGCCGAACACGCGATGATGCAGCCGGCGAATGCTTCGATAAGTGCGCTCGCCTGATGGGCCTCCCGTATCCGGGCGGGCCGAATATCGACCGGATTGCCCAGAGCGGCGATCCCAAGCGCGTGCCGTTCCCTCGTGCCGCGCTCGGCGATACGCTCGACTTCAGCTTTAGCGGCCTGAAAACGTCGGTCAGCCGATTCATCGAGAGAGACGCGGGGAAGACCCTGGTCGCGGATGTTGCGGCATCGTTCCAGGCCGCGGTCGTCGAAGTCCTCGTTAAAAAGACCATTTCGGCCGTTCAATTGGCAGGACTGAAAACCGTTCTCGTGGCGGGCGGCGTGGCGGCGAACCGGTATCTCGCAGCGGAGATGCAGTCGGCATGTGACGCGGCCGGACTCCGCCTCGTGATCCCACCGCCCGAGCTCTGTACGGACAATGCGGCCATGATCGCCGCCGCAGGCTCCGCGCGACTCCTGCGGGGGGATTCCGATCCGCTGTCGTTCGATACCCTGGCGGCTTCGCCGTTCGGAGTCGCAGCGCAATAGGTCCAATTTGACCCATAAGACCTATACGCAATCCCAAAACCAACAACGCAGGAAGTCCGTACTAGAGATATGATCCCGACATTCTCGACCGAATCAGCTGTACAAAGACGTTCGTATTCCGCTGCCAGACGGATGTTGATCGCGGCAACTTGCTCGGTCTTTGTTCTTTCGTTCGTACCGGGCGCCCAGCTAATCACCTATCCGCTTCAGCTCTTTACGACCATCATCCATGAAGGCGGCCACGCCGTCATGTGCTACCTGACGGGCGGAAGCGTCGACCGGATTGGAATCGATCCGAACGGTTCGGGCGTGACCCTCATCCAGGGTGGCATCCCGGCGCTGTTCTATATGGCCGGATACCTGGGCGCCACTGTGTTTGGCGCGGTCGCCCTACACGTAGGTCGGCGGCTGAACATGGGTCGACGGGCGCTTGGACTGATCGGCGGCATTGTCCTCGGAATTACCGTATTGTGGATCCATCCGTGGAGCAGCCCCTTCGGCTTTCTGGCCGGCTCGATCATTGGGACGCTGCTTCTGCTGGGAGCCAAATTCCTTCCGGAGACGGCGGCCCATTTTGCCGCGAGCTTTCTGGCGATCCAGGTATCGCTCAATGCCCTGACGGACATCCGGAACCTGCTCTACTTGACTACCGCCACAGGCGCGGACAACGACGCGGTCTTCATGGCGAAGACATATTTTATGCCTCCGTGGTTCTGGGCCGGTTTGTGGGCTATCATTGCGGCGGGAGTCCTATTCGCCTCTCTTAGGGTCTATTGGCGAAACGGCAAGTGATTTTTGCAACACGGGTTGACGTATAATAGTGTTTCGTCGCCCGTCGTCACTTACGTTTGCGAAGAACTGAAGCCAAATGGAACTATTCGAAAAGATCAACCGCGCGTTCGGGACATGGTATGAGGGTCTCTTTGGGGGCAATGAAGACGTACGTCCAAAAGATATCCTTCGCAAGATCCTCACGGCCATGGAGGAGCACCGCAAAGAGGGCTTCGACAGTAAGATTTACGTGCCGAATCAGTACATCCTCGAGATTGCCGTGGACGATGAAGAAGAGAGAGAGTATCTCCTCTCGTTTCTAGATCGCGACGAGCTCGAAACGGCAATCCGCCGATATTGCGAACAGAATCGATACCAAGTACGAGGCGGTCTGGACTTCACCATCAAGGAAGTTGAGATGGGGGAGGAAGGCCGGAAACGCGATAAAGTGCGCGTTCGCTGCCGATACGATTCCAAGCTTGCCGCGGAGAAGCCGGCGCCACCCATTCCCGCGTCTGAGCCTGTCTCCGATGCTCCGGCCGTACATGCGGACGAGGCTACGGTGTATGAGGAGTTCGGCGACTCGGACCTCGGAACGGTGCCGGCGGTAGCCGCAGCCCGGCTGGCGATAGCTTCTCCGGGACGGCCGACCGTGGATTTCCCGCTCGTGCGCGGCAGCATTACGATCGGCCGTTCCACGCGCGCCGGAAACGACCTTGTTCTCGACCAGGACGGGATGGTGTCGCGACGACATGCGAGGGTCGAGATGGAATCGGACGGTCGTTTCACGATCTACGATCTCGATACGACCAACGGGACGAGGGTGAACGGCCGAAGGATCGACAATCACGCCCTTTCCAATAATGACGAAATCCTAATCGGTTCGACCCGTATCACCTTTCATCAGAATGACGCAGAATCCTCACGATCCGTATCCCACCTCGCAGCCGCCTCCAGCCTGAATGGGAGTCGATCACGCATCATTGTATTGGACGGGGATTGCGAGGTTAAGGAGTTCGTCCTAGGTTCAGACACGGTTATCGGAAGAGCGGTCACGAACGACATCGTGCTGCCGGAACGCGCGGTAGCCACCCGGCATGTCCGCATCCGGCGCGGTGAACCATTTACTATCGAGGCCCTGGACAAGGGAGCAACCACACTTCTGAACGGCGCGCCGATGGACTGGAGCGTGCCGACACCGCTGCGATCCGGAGATAGAATTGGAATCGGACCGGTTGCGCTTAGGTTCGAGGACTCAGAGAAGTGAATGTCGTTCTTGGCCTCCTCCGATATGGCTTCCTTGCGCTGATCGTATTCTTTCTTCTATACGTTGTCTGGCTGATCCGCGGGGACGTCGAATAACAACTCGGCTCCTGAACGCGAAACGATAAGACCTGAACGCACTGAACACCCGAATGCCCTCTTCGATGTCAAACTTCACCACCGGCTGCACGACAGATACCGGCCGCGTCCGCAAGATTAATCAGGACACAGCATCGAATGAGACAGGCGCTGATCTTGGACGGTCTGCCGATGGTCTGTTCATCGTGGCGGATGGGATGGGGGGCCGGGCGGGCGGCGAGATCGCCAGCCGCGTCACAGTCGAGACCATTTCCCAGATCGTTCGCCAGGAACTGGGTGGACAATCTCATGAAATGATGCCGGACTCTCTCATGTCCGCGCTCCGCCAGGGTATCTCCGCGGCGAACACTGCCGTTTGGAACCAGGCACGATCGAATCCTGAGCTCCGCGGGATGGGAACGACGTGCGTTGCGCTCCTCGTGAAGGGAAGCAAGGGAGCGCTCGGCAATATCGGCGACAGCCGGGCGTACCTCCTCCGCAGCGGCGAGTTCCTGCAGATCACGAGCGACCACTCCCTTGTCCAGGAACATGTGCTCGCGGGCGATCTGTCTCCTTCTGAAGCCCGCAGCAGCCGGTATCGCAATGTTATTACGCGTGCAATCGGTCTGACGGAAGACGTCGATCCGGACATCGATACAATCGACTTTCGTGATGGCGATACCATTCTTCTCTGCAGCGACGGACTCACCAACATGCTCCCGGACCGAGCGATCGGCCAGATACTCTCGAAGGAACCGGACACTCAAACGGCGAGCGAGCTCCTGGTTGCTGCGGCAAATGCCAACGGCGGAACGGATAACATAACGGCCGTCGTGGTGCGTTATGGCGGCTTTAAGCCGATTCCGCTGATCGAGGGTAATGGGCATTCGGACGTCGATCTATTCGATCGGAAGCCCGTTAGGAGCGCTTCTGCCGTTCGGGCCGTTCTGTATACGCTCTTGATTTTGATTGCGTTCGCTGGGGTCGGCGCATGGTATGTTTACGACCGATACGGCGGCTGGCCGGAGATTTCGCGCCGGAAGAAACCAGCAGCCGCAGCACCGATCGGCAGCTCGGCCGGATCCATGGAAATGGCATATGGCGCTCCGGCGATCCTGATCAACCGTCCATTCCGTGGCGATCCGCTGCTGGCCGATCCCGCCGGCG
>ORMF011571152.1_pt1 | contig 23495 bp, 18 predicted proteins | sample 1779871 | NCBI WGS metagenome assembly ORMF01 (sample SAMEA104232316, study PRJEB22302) | groundwater metagenome | biome: forest; feature: aquifer; material: groundwater | place: USA | collected 2011-08-07 | depth 5.4 m | reverse complement strand
TCGTGGCCGTCTCTCGCGCTGCGCGCTCCCTCAACTTGGGCGTAGCCTGGGGATCCGCGACCTTCGCCAACGCCTCGCGGACCCTCGAACACTCTCCACGTCCGCCGCGTCGACGACTTGGGGAGTTTCTGCCCGAAGGGCGTTCGATGACTGACATGCCCTCTAAGGAGGCGAAGCTCCGCGCGCAAATCGAGCAACTCGAGGCAGCCGCACGCGCGCATCCAACGGTCTACCGGCTCCGCGTCTGCCTCATCGCGCTGCTCGGCTACGCGTACATCCTGGTGGTGCTCACGGCTCTCGCGCTGGGATCCGTGGTGTGCTTCCTCCTCATCGACCTGGAAACCGGGTCACCGCTCGCCGCCGCGCCAATCGTCCTCGGCCTGCTCCTCGGCGCTCTCTTCATGCTCATGCTCACGGCCCTCCGCGTCCCGCCTCCTCACATCGGCGGGCTGCCGCTCTCGCCGGAGCAAGCGCCCGGCCTCTTCCGCTTCGTGGAGGAGGTGCGCCGCGGAATTCGCGGGCCGACCATCCAGGAGTTCCGCCTCTCCTACGACGCGACCTTGAGCGTGTCGCAGGCGTCGCGGCTCGGTCCCTTCGGCTGGCCCAGGAACCACCTCGTCGTCGGCCTGCCGCTCCTGTTCTGCCTCACCCAGGAGGAGTTCCGCGCGGCGGTCCTCCACGAGTTCGGACACCTCTCAGGCGCGCAGGGCCGCCTTGGGCCGTGGCTCGCCCGCGTCCGCATGACCTGGGCGGCGCTCCTTTCCGAAGGCGCGGACGCGGGGCCGTGGGGGCACGCCGCATTTCGATGGATGTTCCGCTGGTATCTGCCGATCCTCGATCGACACATCCACTCGCTCCGTCGCCTCTGGGAGGCGGATGCGGACCGCCTCGCGGCCTCGGTCGCAGGTCCCGAGACCCTGGCGCGGGCGCTTCTCAAGCTCGAATCGACGTGGGCGAGCGTCGAAGTGGACTTCGTCGAGGGGCTGCGGCGCCAGGCCGCGTACCTCCCGGAGCCGCCTGAGAAGGCGTTTGCAGACCTCCTTCGCGCGACCAGAGAGGTCGCGAGCGGTCCACCGCGCCTGTGGCGGGCCTATCGAAAACTCCTCTCGACCACGAGGGCGTGGGACAGCCATCCCGCGCTTTCCGATCGAATCCGCGCGCTCGGCCTCCATCCCACCGAGTTTGCCCTTCGAGACATGCCGCCGACGGGGCCGAGCGCGGCGGAGACCCTTTTCGGAGGGGACCTCGCGCGGACGACCAACGAGGTGGGGCGGCACTGGTGGAGAGACGTCGCTCCGGTCTGGCGCGTCGCGCACGAGTCGGCGCGAGAGGCCGCCAATCGACTGGCTGATCTCGGCGAGCGAGCGGCAAAGGGGGGCCTCCTGGCGGCGGAGTGCCTGGAGAGGGCGCGGCTCGTCGCGGAGCTGCGGCCCCCGACCGAGGCGGCACCCGTTCTGCGCGAGTGTCACGTGGCCTGTCCACGCCATCCCGAAGTCGCCTTCCTCCTGGGTCACGCCCTCTCCGAGACCGATGGGGAGGCGTGCGTCGAACCGTTCCGCGTGGCTCTGCGCGGTGGGCCGGAGATCGCGCTCCAGGCGGCGGAGGCCCTGACGCACCACCACGCCAGGGTTCACCGCATGGACCTCGCGACCCACTTCGCCCAGGAAGCGGAGACAAGACTGGACACGGCGATCGAGGACGCGGAGGAACGATCGGAGATCGGGGACGAGCGACTCCTGCAGCCTCACGGATTGGATGCTGCGGAGATCGCACGCCTGGAGGTCCACCTGCCACCGACCCAGCTGATTCAAGAGGCGTACCTGGTTCGCAAGGCGATGACGGTGGATCTGGCAGAGACTCTGCACGTGCTGATCCTCGTTCCCGCGGCGGGGACGGTGCTGGTGGAGCGTACGGCGACTCGCTGGGAGCAGCTCCTCCACGCGAATGCGCTCCGCAGGGTCTTCCCTCACGATCTCCTGGTCGTCTTTACCACAAGAGGGCACCGACGGCTGCTGCGGACCGTGCGTCGAATCGATCGGGCGTGGATCTCACGCCGCTGAGTCCATGGGACTCACTCCGCCCTATTGGTCATCGCGGTGGCGCAGGCGGGGAGCGCCCGCTAGACTTGGATCCATGCGCGCCATTCGCCCGGGCCTGCTGGCGTACCTGGCGTTCCTCCTCGCCTGCGCGATCCCGGCGTGGAAGTACCGGGTCGATCTCAGCGTCGATCTTCAGCTCCGTCTTGTCAGGCCGCCCTGGGGTCGCCGTTGTTGGAACGTCCTTGGCCCCCGTGCCGCCGAGCAACTCCTGCGGGTCCTGAAGAGCGACCCTTCCCCTGTTCGCCGCGAACGCGCCGGGAACGCACTCCTGTGCTGTGAGGACCCGGTCGTCCGGGCAACGGTTCTGGTCCTGCGCTGCTACGGCCCCAGACCTGTGTTGATGGGCTGCTCCCAGCATGCGCGTATCTCCCGCTCGGAGTGGGAAACGGCGATCGACGGCCTCCCCGACGACGAGCTCGTCGTCGCGGTACGCAAGCCTGAGTTTCATATGGACAAGTGGTTGTTCGGTCGTCCGACCATCCTCGACTTCTGGGAAGCACGCCCCGCGAGGTGCGAGCGCATCGTGGCGAAACTTCTCGGCAGCACAGGCGACGCGGGGCTGGCCAGGTCGCTCGCCGCGTCCGGCTGCCACACTTCGGCCGGTTGAGGCGCGCACGACCAGGTCGTGAACCTGGACGACCTCCTGCCCGAGATCCACGACCGCCGCTTGCGCACACTGCGCGCCGGGCTGACGAACCCCAGCGAGGAGATCCGCGAGATGTGCGCCAAGGCCCTGAGGGAGGCAGAGGAAGGGCATGGAGGAGAGTGACCGCGCCCTCGAGACGGAGCGCACCATCCAAGCAGCAGGCGTGATCCTGCTGCTGCGGGGGACGGCGATCGGCTGCGCGGGCGCGGTCGCGTTGGCCACGCTGCTCTCCGAGCATGCCTCCGGCTGGCAGTGGTCCGCCGTGCCGTTCAGCGCGGGACTGCTCGCGGCAATCGGGGCCTACGGTGCGATACGCGGCCGTCGCCGCATGCTCTGGCTCGCGACCCCGCCGATCCTCGCCTGGATCCTCCTCTCGTTGACACCGGCCCTCGGCGCCCTCAACGTGCGGAGCGTCCTCCTCAACCCGCTCGGCGTCGTGCCCGGCGCTCTATGGACCGCCCTCCTTCCCGCGTTCTTCCTCCCCGACGTCTACGCGCTCTGGACGCTCTTCCGCCGGCGTGGCCGCCTGTTCGTCGCCCGGGGCATGGTCGGCCTGTGCGTCCTCTCCTCGCTCATCGTCGCCTGGTTCGGCCCCGCGCTGTTTCTTGCCTGACGCCCTGGAGGATGAAAGTGCTTCGCGCGGCGCCCACCGCGCCTGGTCCGTCGAGGTCTCTCGGCTCACCTCGGTCGCAGTTCGCATCTGCCCGAATTGACCTGTGCATGGAACCTGGGGTATTCTGTTCGCCTCATGAATCCCGAAACACTGCTTGATCGTGCTCTCGACGGACACCGCCTCGGCGAGGCGGAGGCCCTCCTACTGTGGCGCGAGGCCGACTTCAACTCCCTCGGCCAGGTCGCGCACGCGCTGCGCATGAAGCGAAGCGACCCCGCCGTCGTCACCTACCTCGTCGACCGCAACATCAACTACACCAACGTCTGCAATACCGACTGCTCGTTCTGCGGCTTCTATCGCTCCCCGGGCCACGCCGAGGCCTACGTCCTGTCGCGCGACATCCTCGGGAAGAAGATCGAGGAGACCCTCGCCGTCGGCGGGACCCGAATCCTCCTCCAGGGAGGCCACCACCCCGACCTGCGCCTGGAGTGGTACTGCGACCTCCTGCGCTGGATCCGCGCGACCTACCCCGCGATGGAGATCGACGCCTTCTCCCCGAGCGAGATCGACAACATCGCGCGCATTGAGCGGCTTTCGTACGAGCAGGTCCTCGGGCCGCTGCGTGACGCCGGCCTCGCCGGGCTGCCGGGGGGCGGCGGCGAGATCCTCGACGACGAGGTCCGCCGCGTCGTCTCCCCCAAGAAGCTCATGTCCGACGGGTGGCTCGAGGTCATGCGCGTCGCCCACCGCCTCGGCCTCGCGACCACGGCGAGCATGGTGATCGGCCTCGGCGAGGGCCTGGAGCACCGCGTCCGGCACCTCCTGCGCGTCCGCGCCCTCCAGGACGAAAGCCTCGCCGCGACTGGCAGGGCCAAATTGCTGGACGGAAACGGCTTCACGGCGTTCATCCACTGGACGCTCCAGTTCGACCTCCTCCCCCTCGCGCGGAGCCGCCGCGCACCCGACCTGGGGTCGACCGCGCACGAGTACCTGAGGACCCTCTCGATGATCCGCCTCGTCCTCGACAACTTCGCCCACGTCGCGGCGAGCTGGCCCACGATGGGGGAGAAGGTCGCCCAGGTCGCCCTCCTCCTCGGCGCGGACGACTTCGGCAGCACCATGCTCGAGGAGAACGTCGTCTCCCAAGGGGGGCGCGGGACCCACTGCACGATGACGCCCGAGGCGATCCAGCGGCACATCCGCGAGGCGGGCTTCGTCCCCGTCCAGCGCGACACGCGGTACCGCCACCTGAAGCGCTTCGACGAGGCGCCACCTGACCCGAGGAAGACGTGGAAGCCCTCCGTCCCCGCCTACGTCCTCAAGGCGCAGATGCGCTGATCGGATGACCTCCCTCCTCCTGTCGCTGGGGAAACCCCTGCCCCGGGGAACGCAGGTCGTGACGCTGGTCGACCGCCGCGTACCCCGTGAGGGGACGGTGCGCCGCCAGGGGAGCGTGGGGACGGTCACGCGGGTGCCCGTCGACCTCGCGCACGCCTATGAAGTCAGGTTCACGGACGGCACGACGCTCCGGTACCACGCGAAGGAGCTGGCGGTCCGGCGCCGCGAGGTGGAGGGGGAGATGCCGCGCGGGACGCTCGACGTCTCCCGGCACGTCGTCTACGCCGTGGTCGTCGGGTCGCGCGCGTTCGGCCTGGCGACGGACGAGAGCGACGAGGACGTCCGAGGCGTCTTCCTGCCCCCCGCGAGGCTCCACTGGTCGCTCTTCAAGCCGCCCGAACAGGTCGAGTTCGCCGAGGGCGGCCGCGACGAGGTGTACTGGGAGCTGGAGAAGTACCTCGTGCTCGCCCTCAAGGCAAACCCGAACGTCCTCGAGACGCTCTGGAGCCCGATCGTCACGGTGAAGACCGAGGTGGGGGAGCGGCTCCGCCGCATGCGGCGCGCGTTCCTCTCCAGGCACCTCTACAAGACGTACTGCGGATACGTCCTGTCGCAGTTCGAGAAGCTCTCGCGCGACGTGGAGCGGACGGGGACGTACAAGGCGAAGCACGCGATGCACCTCCTGCGACTCCTGATGTCGGGGATCCACGCGGTCGGGACGGGGGAGATTCTGGTGGACGTAGGGGAGCACCGCGCGGAGCTGCTGCGGGTCCGCGGCGGGGCGGTGCCGCTCGCGGAGGTGAAGGCGCGGGCCGTGGAGCTGGACGGGGAATTTCGGCGGGCGTTCGAGCGGACGAGGCTGCCGGAGCAGCCCGACTATGCGAAGGTGGACCGATTCCTGGTCTGGGCGAGAAGGAGCCGGGTGAGATGATTGACGTGAAGCCGGGGAATGACCGGATCCGCGAGTGGCTCTCGCGGCAGGGGCTGGAGTACGTCTTCGTCTCGGTGAGCGGGGCGCACCTGTACGGGTTCCCGAGCCCGGACAGCGACATCGACCTGCGCGGGGCGCACCTCCTGCCGATCGACGACATGCTCGGGCTGCACGAGCCCGTGGAGACGAAGACCCGAACGGACATCGTGGAGGGCGTCGAGGTCGACTTCGTCTCGCACGACCTCAGGAAGTTCCTGCAGCTCCTGACGAAGAAGAACGGGTACGTCCTGGAGCAGGTCCTCTCGCCGCACGTCGTCCTCGAGAGCCCGCTCCTGGGGAGGCTGCGGGACCTCGCGAAGGGGTCGATGACGAAGCACCTCTACCATCACTACCGGGGCTTCGCGGAGAACCAGGTGCGGCAGGTCGGCCAGGAGGACCCGCCGAAGGCGAAGTCGATCCTGTATCTCTACCGCGTCCTCCTGACGGGGATCCACGCGCTGGAGCAGCACGAGGTGGAGGCAAACCTGGTCTCGCTCTCGAAGCTCTACCCGGTCGACGGCCTTTCGGACCTGGTCGCCGCGAAGACGAAGGAGAAGGCGCCGCTGACGATCGACGAGGCGCGAGGATGGATGGAGCGGGCGCAAGGACTGCGCGAGCGCCTGGACCGCGCCTTCGAGAAGACGACGCTCCCCGACAAGCCCCCGAACCTCGCCGACATCGACCGCTTCCTGGTCGACGCGCGGAAGGGCGGGTGGCGCAGGGAGACGCTCACGACCTGATCTCGCACATGGCGTGCGAGAATCGGTGGCGGTGGCGTGCTCGTAATCGGGCTCGACTACGAGCACGCCACCGCCACCGATTTCCTACAGCGCGCGCTCGATGCGGTCGATGCGAAGGCGATCGCGGGTCGTCTCGTGGATGAACTCCACCTCCTCGCCGGGCTTCTTCCCCAGCATCGTCTTCCCCAGCGCCGCCGCGTAGGAGATGATGCCGCGATCCGGGTCCGCGTCCCACGGCCCGAGGATCGACCAGGTCTCCTGCCTCTTCTCCGTCAGGTTCGTCAGCGTCACGCGCGTCCCGATGCCGACCTCGTCGGTCGTGATCCCCGCCGCGTCGATTATCTTCGCGCGATCGAGGTCCGCCTTCATCTCCTTGGCCCGCTGCGCAAGCTGCTGCTGCCTCTCCAGCGCCGCCGAATCCTCGCTGTTCTCCGAGAGGTCGCCCAGCTCCATCGCGCGGCCGATCGCCTGGCTGTTCTCGAGCATCTGCACGTTGATCAGGTGCTCGAACTCCTTGTACTTCCGGTTGTACGCGTCCTGTGTCACCATGAGGTTCGCCACCGTCTCCTCTTCCTCCGCCTTCTTCGCGACCTTCGTCCGGTCCTCGATCAACCCGACGAACTGGCTCTCCAGGAACGACGTGAGCAGCATCTTCGCCTGGTCCGACAGCCCCCGGTTCCTCGCCACCAGCCAGTAGAACTCCCTCGCCTCGTTCCTCTCCAGCTTCTCGAGGATCGCCTTCGCCGGAGCGTACCCCTTGAACGCGACGCCCGAGCGGAACTTCTGGACCATCTTCCTCCCGTCGGGCGAGGGGTCCCTCGCCACGCGGGCGGCCAGCGCATCGAGCGCCCTGAGGAGATTCCGGAGGATCAGGGCGTCATCGGCCTGCTCCAGGACCCCCGGAGACGTCGGGTTCGCCTTCGCCCGGTAGAGCCACAGGATCTGGTCCGGGTGCCGCTCCGGCTCCCTCAGCACCTCGTCGAGGAACCGCACGACGAGTTCCTTCTTCCCGCCGTCGCACAGCTCGCGCACCGCCGGGTCCCAGGTCTCCTCGGGCCCCTCCGAGAGGAGCCTGACGAACGCGGTCCCCCAGGCGTCCTCTTGGATCTTCTTCCAGAGCGCCAGCGCGCGCTTCAGGTACGCGTCGGGGCCGACGCCGGACATCAGCTCGTACGGGGCCTTCGTCGTGCGGAGCAGCTCCTCCGCGCCCATCCCCTTCCCCTCGTGCCCCGTGATCGCCTTCAGGTCCGCCAGGAGAAACGCGATGGCGAGCCCGTGCGTGTCGCGCGGATCGGGGTCGGGGAACTGGATGGCGAGCGCCGGCGCGTCCACCTTCGTCCCCGCCGCCGCGGCGTCCTTCAGCCAGTCGTAGGCCATCTGGATCCGCTTGAACGGGTCGCTCTCGTTCTCCAGCCGCTCGAGCGTCTCCTCCTCCTGGCTCACCGCCACCTCGCGCAGCTCGAACGTCGGAACGCTGGATGCGCTCATCTCGATGTGCGGGTCCTTCTTCACCGCCGCCTTCGCGCTCGCCCACCAGGCGGACCACTCGTCGGCCGGAATCACGCGCGGCATCAACTCGGCCTTCAGGTCGCGAAGGTTGATCTTCGCGCGGTGCGCCTCCAGGACCTTCCGCACGACCGCGTGCGGGCTCTCCTTCGCCAGGGCGCGAAGGCGCTCCACGTCGAAGGCCCTCATGGCGAGGAGGTGATCGGCCGGGAGGGACTGGAGGTACTTGTCGGCGCCGTCGATTGGCACCGTGTGCCCCTTCCGCTCCTCGAAGTCGATGAGGAGCGTCGCGAGCGTGGGGTTGACGGAGAGGATGCGCCCGACGCCCCAGGCCGCCTCGTGGTGGACGAACCCGCCGACGCGGTAACGCAGGAGGCGGTCCATCGACGTGATCCCCTGGGCCACCGATCCGCCTGCGGCGATTCCGCTGGCGCGGAGGAAGGCCTCCAGGTCGGCGACGTCCGTGCACGCGGCGCGGTACGCCTCGACGAGGCCGGCGCGGATCTCCGGGTCGTCCTGCGCGAGCGGGGCGACCCGCTTCAGGGCGGGGAGGGCCGCGCCGATGACCCCCTCGGCGCGGAGGCGCGGGCAGAGGACCTGGAAGAGCGTGATGGCGCGCGCGGACTGGCCCTGAGAGACGAGGGTCTCGGCGACGCGCCAGAGGAAGGACTGCTCCGTCGGGACCTGGGCCAGGTTCTCAAGCCAGAGCGACTCAAGCTCGTTCCAGCGCCCCTCGGACAGGCAGGAATTGAGGCGTTCGGCGGACGCGGCGGTGTCTGTGCTCACGCAAATTCCTCTATAGCAGAACAGACCAGCCGCGCCTTGGGGGGCCCGTCTGGTCTGAAAGCGGCATCAGAGTACCTCGCGCAGCCCGCCACGTCAACGAGGTTTCCGCGTCGGGCGAGTCAAGCGACTCGTCAAGTTGCGAGCGCACCCTCCCGTTCCTGCGAGTCATCGAGGCCGCGCAGCCGGCGCTGCGTCCGTGCGCACGGAGTGAGCTCACGTGGAACGCGCGGCTCGGTCAGGCGATCTGTCGGATCGCGCGACCCCGGCGGAATCGAGGACCAAAGGCCTCCGATTTGCACATACGGTCACAGGATGGAGCGTGCGCGCCTTTTGAGGGAGCAGCGATGACGACACCCTTCAGCCAGGTTGCACTCATCAGCGACGTGGCCTCTCCGTGCTGCGAGACCGTGCGCCGCGCGCTGGCGGGTCTGGTGCGCCTGGAGGTCATGAGCCTGGACGCCGCGGAGTCGCTCTCGGAGCGGCTGGTCTCCGCGGAGGTCGACCTCGTCCTCGCCGACCTGCAGCGGGGCTGGGACCCTGCCCTCGAGGTCCTCCGACGCGTGAAGGCGGTCCGCCCCGACGTACCGGTCCTGCTCGTCGGCGTGGACGCGGGCGTCGCGATGGCCGTCGAGGCGATGCGCGCGGGATTCGAGGACTGCGTCGCCCTCCACGGGTTGGACGTCGACCGCCTGCCCCAGGCGATCCGCCAGGCCATCGAGCGCTCGCGGAGCGACTCGCACGCCACCCGACGGACCTCGCCGCTCGAGACGATCCTCCAGCGCCTGCGCGTGGGCTTCTTCCGCCTGTCTCCCGATGGGATCCTCTCCAGGGCCAACCGGGCCTGCCTGGACCTGCTCGGCTTCCCCTCTCTCGCGGAGGCGCGACGGGTCCCGCTCCACGAACGGCTCCTGACCCCGGAGATGGCGAGTCGAATCAGCACGACCCTCCGGAGGGCCGGGCGTGTCCCGATCTCGGAGGCCATCTTCCGCCGCCCGGACGGCGGGCTCGCGAACCTCTGGCTCTCCGAGACGCTCGGGACCACCTTGGGCGGGGAGTCGGTGATCGACGGGATCGTGTTCGAGCCGGCCGCGCAACGGAGCGACGCGGTGCCGGTGTCGCAGGCGGCGCGCGCGCACGTGGCCCTCCACAGCCTGCCGGTTCTGCTCTTCATCCTCGACCGGTTCGGCAGCATCGTCTGGATGCAGGGTCCGGAGCGGGACAGGCCCGAGATCGACATGAAGACGTGCATCGGCAGCCCCTTCACGACGATCTGCCCGACCCTCCCCGACCTGCGGCAGTGCATCGATCAGGCGCTGAAAGGGGAAGTCTGGACGACGATGGAGATCGGGAGCCGCCGGTACGATGTCCGGCTCGCCCCGATGCTCGGGGCGAGGTCCATGTCGCCCGAGGTGGCGGGAATGGCCATCCCGGTCAACCGCCCCGGCGTCCAGCCAAGCGATGTCCTGGAGATGAAGAAAGAGAGCCTTCCGCATCCCGACCAGGTGACCCGCCGGCTGGACGTTGCGGCGGACGTGCCGGCCTGATCGGCTCTCTCCCGTCCCCTACCCGTCCCTCAGGACGACGCGGTCACGACCCGCCCGCTTGGCGTCGTACAGCGCTGCGTCTGCCGCCTCCATCAGGGCGCGGGCGTCCGGGCAGGACGGGAAGGCCGCGACGCCGGCGCTGAAGGTCGTGTGGAATTCCCCCTTCGGCCCGCGGTGGCGCACCCGGGCAAAGGCCGCGCGGACGTCGTCCACGACGCTCGCGGCACCGAGCCCGTCGGTGTCGGGGAGGATGACGGCGAACTCCTCCCCACCGTACCGCGCCAGGATGTCCGTCTGCCTCATCCCCCTCTTCAGGATGTGGGCGAGGGTCCCCAGGACGCGATCCCCCGTGGTGTGCCCGAAGCTGTCGTTCACGCCCTTGAAGCAGTCGACGTCGATCATCGCCAGGGCCAGGCGCCCCCCCTCCCGTTCGGACCGCCCCACCTCCTGGGCGATGCGCGCCTTGAAGGAGGAGTGGTTCAAGAGGCCCGTCAGGCCGTCGCGCGTCAATTGCGCGCGGAGGGCCCTGGTCCTTTCCACCCGGGAGGAGACCGCCGCGACCAGGTGATTCTCCCGGATCGGGATCTCCAGGAAGTCGTCGGCGCCCATCGCCATCGCCCCAAGCTGGAGGTCCCGGTTCCTCTCGGTGGACAGGAAGACGATCGGCAGCCCCAGGTACTTCGGCTGCTGGCGAAGCACGGCGGCCAGCTCCTGGCCGCCGCAGTCCGGCATGTAGAGGTCCATCAGCACCAGGTCCGCGTCGGTCTCGACGAGGGCCCCAAGGGCGCAGGACGGCTCCGTCTCGACGCGGACGCGCATGCCGGCCATCTGGAGGCTCAGGGCATGGTGCCCGGCGATGAACGGGTCGTCGTCCACGATCAACACGCGATACGGTTCCCGCGCGGAGGGCCTTGCCAGGGACTCGATGGTGTCGACCACGGCCGCGATGTCGAGCGGCTTGCTGAAGTAGCCGGCGCCCCCCGCGCGGATGCCCGCCAGCCGCGCCTCGAAATCGTCCCGGGCGGAGCAGAACAGGATCGGAGGCATTTTTTCGCGATTGGCACGCATCCGGGTGATCCAGGCGGGCCCCTGGATGTCGCCCCCGGAGAGCACGACGTCCACCAGGATGGCCACGGGCTGGGCGGTGCGGAGCGCCTCTTCCGCGGGAGGCGGCTCCAGGAAGACCTGGACCGAGTACCCGAAGCGACCGAGCTGGTCGGCGATCTCGCCGGCCTGGGACGGGTCGTCCTCCACCAGGAAGACGAGCAGGTCCCCCTGCGGGGGGGCCGGCAACGTGGTCTCGATCTGCAGCGGGGCCGGAGGCTCGGGCTCGGGTCCTTTCGAGGCGGCCTCCTCGATGCGGGCGAGCAGCTCCTCGATCGCGTCCGCGGCCTCTCCCGGGGCGATCGGCGCGGCCGCGAGCTGTGGGTGGACGAGGTCCTCCAGGCTCCTCGCAAGGCGGGTCACGCCGGGATAGCCGAAGATCGCCCCCGACCCCGCCAGGCGATGCGCCGACAGGAACATCGCGCGCCACAGCCCGGGGTTCCGGGAATCGGGCCTGGCCCGCGTCCACGTGTCGCGCAAGGCGCGAATCTTCCCGGGAAGCGCCTCCTGGTACGCGACGCGGAGCGCGGCCATGGGGCTCCTCGTCCTGTACGGGTCATTGGTCATGACGGTTCCTCCAGATCTCGCGGATGCGAGAGGCCAGTGTCATCGGGTCGAATGGCTTGGCGATGACGTCGATGGCGCCCATTTCCTTGTACCTCGCAACTTCCTCCGCCTGCACCCTCGCGGTCAGGAAGACGACGGGCACGCGCGGGCCGCGCCCTTCCGCCCGCATCTCCCGTAGGGTGGCGGGTCCGTCGAGGTCCGGCATCATCACATCGAGGAGGATGAGGTCCGGCGCGAACCCCTCGACGACGGAGAGGGCCTCGCGCCCGCCCGAACACACCCGGACGGTGAAGCCGCCCACCGTCGCGAGGGCGATCTCGGCCACCGCCTGGATGCAGGGGTCGTCCTCCACGAACAGGATTCGATTCACGGGCTCCGTGATCATCTTCACTCCATTTCCGCCCCCGCAGGCTTGGCCATCCCCTCGGGCTCACGCTGGGGGACCGCCGCGTGCACGGGCAGCACGAACCAGAAGCACGTCCCCTCCCCGGAACGAGTCTCGAAGCCGATCCGCCCTCCGTGCCGCTCCACGATCGCCTTCGCGATGCTCAGCCCCAGGCCGGTCCCCCCGCGCTGGCGCGAGATCGACGCGTCCGCCTGGGCGAATTTCTGGAAGACCCTGGCCTGGAATCCCGCCGGAATCCCCTGGCCGTGGTCCGTCACCGAGACGCGAATTCCGCCCTCAACGCGTTCCGCGGTGACCTCCACGGTCCCCTCCGGGGGGGAGAACTTCACGGCATTCGAAAGGAGGTTCGTCATGACCTGGAGGATCCGATCGGGGTCCGCCTCGACGGAGAGACCGGCGGTGAGACCGCGGCCGGAGAGCCGCGCGCCGAACTGCCGCGCGTATGGGACGTTCGCCTCGATCGCCTGCAGGATCAACGGGCGCAGGTCCACGGTCCGGAGCTGCAGGGCCAGCTCCCCCGACTCCATGTGATCGACGTCGAGGATGTCGTTGATGAGCCGCACGAGCCTCTCGCAGTTCTTCATCGCGATGCCGAGGAGGACCTCGACCGGCTTCGGCAGCGTCCCCGCGGCCCCGCCCATCAACAGTCCCAGGGACCCGAGGATCGACGTGAGCGGCGTGCGCAGCTCGTAGTTGACGGTCGAGACGAACTCGTCCTTCAGCCGCTCGCCGCGCTTCCGATCGGTGATGTCCCGTATCGAGCCGGTGAACATCCTTCTCCCGGGCAGCACCACCTCGCTCAAGGAGAGATCCGCCGGGAACGTCGCTCCGTCCTTGCGCCGGGCCAGGACCTCCCGGCTGGTACCGAGGACCTTCCGCTCTCCGGTCCCCAGGTAGCGGGCAAGGTGCCCGTCGTGCTGCTCGCGATACGGGGACGGCATGAGCATGGAGACGTTCCGCCCGACGACCTCCTCGACGGTGTAGCCGAACATGCGCTCGGCGTGGGAATTGAAGGTGTTCATGATGCCCCGGGCGTCGATGGTGATGACGGCGTCCACGGCGGCGTCGAGCACCCCGCGGAACCGGGCCTCGCTCTCCACGAGACGGGCGGTCTGCCTGGCAAGCGTGCGCGCCCGGGCGCGCGACACGGCCTGGGAGAGCACGATCCCCGACAGGAGGAACGAGAGCGCCACGCCGCAGACTACGACGAGGACCGGGATGACCTCCGCGATCGGGTTCCGTCCGAAGGTGTCCCTCGCGCTGAAGCAGAAGGTCCAGGTGCGCCCGGCCGCCTGCATGGAGACCGTCGTGCGGAATCGGTCGGGGCCGGGTCGATGCGCATCGGGGAGGCCGTCCCGGTCGTACAGGAGACGGTCCAGGAGTGGCTCCTTCCCGTCGAAGACCTCACAGTCCACGCCGGGGAAGAGGTCTCCCGGCCCGATCATCTCACGGAGCAGGTCCCTGGCGCGGAGCGCGCCGACGACGAAGCCCAGGATCGCGGCGCGCCGCTCCTCGATCGACGCGACGGGGGCGCCATTGAGATAGACTGGAACGACGAGCAGAAAGCCGGGCTGGTCCACGCGGTCCCGGGTCAGGCGAATCCGGCGCGTGAGGCTCGCCTGTCCCGTGTCCGTTGCCTGCTCGAGGGCCGCCTGCCGTTCGGGGTCGCTTGCCAGGTCGTACCCCAGATCGGCATCGTTCCCCTCCATCGGCTCGATGAACTTGACCACGACGTACTCCGGACGCTCGCCCTCCGGGGAGACGCGGAACCCGGGATAGCCGCCATCCTGCCGGCTGGTGTCCGCCCGTACAGCGGTGGTGAAGGCCTCCTTGTCGGGCAGGCGGACCCGTTCGGCGAACTCGACGGCCTGCAGCCCCGGGAACCGGGTACGCAGCTCCTGGGTGTCCACGTAGAGGCGCCACTCCCGACGATCGACGGAGCGGGAGGCCGCGAACAGGCCCTGGGCCGAATCGAGCATCTCGGCGCAGGCGGAGACCCGCGTGCGCACCAGGAGCTGGAACTCGCGGACCTGGATGTCGAACTGCTGGCGGCCCCTCCCTGCACCAAGCCCCGAGGTGAGACGCCAGACTCCGAGCGTGCCCGCGCCGCAGAGGATGAGCAGGAGCCCGGCGAGGATCACGCGCGAAGTCGTGGCGCGGAGGGGGAGGCGGGGGCCGCTCCTCCCCGCGACGGGGGGATGTCGAACGTCGCTCAAATCGCGTTCCACCGAAGTCCCGATCCTCATGGCGTGCCGAAATGGGGATTGCGGTCGCACGACTGCGGGTCCACAATCCGATGGGGGCGTAGTCTTGGGGTCCCCGGTTTGTCATGCGACGATGAGGGAAGGCCATTCCACTGGTTCGGCGCCCCACGCTCTGGAAGACCCTGATCGTCGGTCTGCCCCTGCTTCTCTGCATCGCGGGCACGATGGCGGGGGGGGTCTACAGCTCGAGGCAGGTGAAGGACATCGCGCAGCAGGAGTTCGAGAGCGAGGTGAACCAGCTCCTGCACCACCTGCGCACCCGCATGAAGATCTACACGGGGGTCCTGTCCTCGGCGCAGGCGCTCTTCGCGGCAAGCGATTCGGTCGAACGTGGGGAGTGGCGTGCGTTCTTCCACAGGCAGGACTTCCGGTCGCGGTTCCCGGGGTTGCAGGCCTTCGAATTCGCCCAATTCGTCCGCGCCGCCGACAGGGAGGCCTTCGTCGCGTCCATGCGGGCGGACACGCTCCTCGACCGGGCCGATTTCGGGATTTTCCCGGAGGGGGATCGCCCGGACGGCGCGATCGTCAAGTACGTCGAGCCGCTGGCGGGGAACGAGGGGGCGATCGGCTACGACCTCGCCCACGATCCGGTCCGACGCGAGGCCCTGGAGCGTGCTCGGGACACGGGACAGGCAAGACTCACGGCGCCGATCAGTCTGATCCAGGATCCGACCCGGGGGTCGGGGCTCCTGCTCGTCGTCCCGATCTACGAGAACGGGGCCCCGCTCGCCACGGTTCCGGACCGGCAGGCCGCGCTCGCGGGGTACGTCCTCGCCGTCTTCAAGGCCGACCACCTGCTGCAGGAGACCGTCGGGCCGCCGGGCGCCTTCGAGGGGATCGACTGCGAAGTCTACGACGGGACCACCCCGTCCGCCGACCGCCTCCTGTACGACAAGGACGGGGGCCGGCGCGCGGCGCCTTCGGGAGACGCGGCGACATTCACGAGGACGGCGAGCATGGAGGTGGCGGGCCGGACCTGGTCGGTCTGCTGCAGGGCCGGGGAGTCGTTCGGCCGGCATGCGGTCGAGTCCTTCGTCCCCCGCCTGGTGATCGTGTTCGGCATCGGTCTCGCGTTCCTCCTGTCGGGGATCGTGGTCTCCCTGGCGATCTCCGGGGCCCGGGCGCGGGTCCTCGCCGAACAGGACGCTCTCCTGATGGAGAGCGCGGCCCGGTCGCGCGCCGTGATGGAGGCGGCGGTGGACGCCATCCTCACGATCGACGATCAGGGTCGAATCGAGACGATCAACCCGGCCGGCGAGCGCATCTTCGGCTACGCCGCCGCGGAGGTCGTGGGTCGAGACGTGTCGATCCTCATGCCGTCCCCCTTCCGCGAGGACCCCGACGCCAGGATCACGCAGTACCTCGGCGTGGGGGAGAGGAGTGTCATCGGCCTCAGACGGGAGATCGTGGCCCAGCGGAAGGACGGATCGATGTTCCCGGCCGATTTCTCCCTCAGCGAGGTGGTCCTGCCCGGCCGGCGGATGTTCACCGGCTCGCTGCGGGACATCACGGAGCGGAGGCGCGTGGCGCGGATGAAGGACGAGTTCGTCTCCACGGTGAGCCACGAGCTGCGGACGCCTCTGACGTCCATCCTCGGGTCCCTGGGGCTCCTGACGGGGGGCGTCGGCGGGCAGCTCCAGCCCCAGGTGCAGGCGCTCCTCGAGATCGCGAAGAACAACTGCGAGCGGCTGGTCCACATCGTCAACGACATCCTGGATGTGGAGAAGATCGAGTCCGGCGAGCCCGTGTTCCAGATCCGCACTGTGGACCTGGCGACCCTCCTCCGCCAGGCCGTCGAGGCGCACCGGACGTCGGGGCATCCGATCGGAGTCCGGCTGGAATTCCCGGATGGCGCGGAGGGGCTCCTGGTCCGGGCGGACCCCGACCGCATCGTGCAGGTCATCATGAATCTCCTGTCCAGCGCGGCGGAGGCTTCCCCCCGAGGCCTGGCGGTGGAGATCACGGCGGAGCGCGTGGCGGAGGTCGCCCGCATCTCTGTGGTGGATCGCGGGCCGGCGGTTCCGACGCGATTCCTGGCGACCGTCATCCAGAAGCCTGTGCCGACGGACGCCTCGAGCACGCTTCGCGAAGGCGCCACAGGGCTGGGCATGACCATCGCGAAGGCGATCGTGGAGCGGCATGGAGGGCAGATCGGCGTTGAGAGGGGCCCCGGTGGCGGGACGCGGCTCTGGTTCGCGCTTCCGCTGCTCCATGCGGCCACCGTCCCCAAGGTCGAGCCTGCGCCGACAAGGCGCATCCTGGTCTGCTCCGGAGACCCGGACGCCGCCAGGGGCCTTCGGGACCTTCTCGTCCGCGAGGGGTACGAGGCGGAGATCGCGGGGTCGGTGGCGGAGGCCCGCCGTCTGCTCCTGGAGCACCGCTTCACCGCGATGACGCTCGACCCCCTGATGCCGGACGAGGACGGCCTGGCCTTCCTGCGCGAGCTCCGCGCGGATGACCGGACGAGCGAGATGCCGATTGTGGTCATCTCGGCCAGGGCGGAGGAGGGGAAGGACCTCGAGGGGGTGGCTTCCGCCGTCGTCGACTCCATGTCGAAGCCGATCGACACGCGACGGATCCTGTTCGCCTTGCGACATGCGAAGCCGCGCTCGGGGACGAGGCCGCGCATCCTGCACGTGGAGTGCGACGCGGACGTCCTGGCGGTCACGCGCACGGTCCTGCAGGGGGAGGCCGACCTGATCCCTGCCCGCGGTCTGTGGGAGGCACGGGGCCTGCTGGAGCTGCACCCGTTCGATCTGGTCCTCCTCGACGTCTCGTTGCCGGACGGTTCGGGACTGGACCTGCTGCCCGATCTGCAGCGTGAGGACGGGGTGTCGCCCACGCCCGTCGTGATCTACTCGTCGCAGGAGGTGGGAGGGGACTCGCTCCGCCGAGTGTACGCGACGCTGGTGAAGTCGCGGGTCTCCAACGAACTGCTGCGAAAGACGATCCTGTCCGCAATCTCCGGGGCGAGGAGAGGGTAGCGGCGGGGCCGCTGGCGGCCGGTGCGCCCCGGCTTGCGGGGTCCCGGGCCGCGGCACGCAGGCTCCGTGCTTTCTCACGGTGTCCCCGTGCGGAAGGCCCGTTCCGGCCGAGCGGCACCGGATGGGGCGAGGGGGAACACGCCCGTCGCGGCCCCCGACGGATCGCGCGGGGGAACCGTCTTCGCCCCGGTGGGGATGCCCATCGGCAGGTGGACGCGGAAGACGGTCACGGGCCCGGGCTGGAGTGTGATCCGCGCCCCGATCTGCTTTGCGATCGCGGCGGCGATCCCAAGGCCGAGGCAGGTCCGCCCGCCACGGTGGGTCACCCCGCCACCCTGATCCAGGACCTCGGCGATGGCGGGGCGGAGGTCGGCGGGGATCCCCGGACCGGTATCGATCACGTCGACATGGCCGGGACGACGGGACGAAGCGTCCCTCTCGACGCGGGCCGTGACGCACCCCGCCTGCGTGTACTTGAGCGCGTTGCCGAGGAGGTTGACGAGGATCAGCTTGAGCTTCCCGGCGTCGGTCTCGATCAGGTCGAGTCCCTCCTCGCCCTCGACGCGAACCTCCAGCGGACGACCCCCGATCTGCCCCCTCATCTCCCTCGCGGTCGACCGCACGAGGGCGCGAACGTCCACGCGCGAGGCCTCCAGGATGACCCAGCCGGCCTCGATCTTCGAGAGGTCGAGGAGCATGTCCACGAGGCGCAGGAGGTTCGATCCGCTCCCGTGGATCCGTCGGATCAGATCGTCGGAACCAGGGGGGAGCCCGTCCTCTGAGGCCGCGAGGAGGTAGGACGAGAACCCGATGATCGAGTGGAGGGGGATCCGCAGCTCGTGGCTCATGTTCGCGAGGAACTGGTGGCGGGCGCGTCCGGCTTCGCGCTCCGCCTCCCGGGAGACGAGAAGGGCCTCTTCCTTCCGATCGAGCGTCTCGCGCATCCGTGCGAGATCCTCTTGTGCATGCCGCAACCGGCGCCGCAGCACGCCGACGGCGCTCCGGGGACGGTTTGTCAGGGGAGTCCGAGCAGCCTCTGTCCCGGTCGGCTTCATGATCCGATCTCCGTTTTCCCTTCGACATGTGGCGCCGACGGGGACACCCATCGTGCGACCTGTTCGCGGAAGGCGCGGGCGTCCTTGATCGGCTTGGTCAGGAACTGGTCGAATCCCGCCCAGAGGGCGCGGTCCCGATCCTCGTCGAGGGCGCAGGCCGTGAGGGCGACCACCGGGACGTCCAGCAGGGCCCCGTCGGCGCGGATCCGACGGACCAGCTCGACGCCGTCCATGTCGGGGAGCAGGAGGTCGAGGAGGGCGAGGTCCGGCTTGTCGCGACGGAAGCCCTCGATCGCCTCCATCCCCGTCGGGTACGTGACGACCTCGTAGTCCTTCGAGAGGAGCAGCTTGATCAGGAGCTGGCTGTCGGGATCGTCCTCGACCACGGCGATCTTCTTCATGCTGCACTTCCGCCCGGCGCGTTCACCGTCGGGTCCTCGACCGGCTCGACGACAACCTCGACCAGCGCCAGGCACACCGTCAGGTCGAGGGCCCAGGCCCGCACCGTGTCGCGGTCCCCGTGAATCGCGGCCTCCTCGATCGCTGCGCCGGCACGGGACACGAAGCCGAGGCCGTAGGATGCACCGGACCCCCTCATGCGATGGCCGATGTCGCGAGCCGCATCGAGGCGCCCCGAGTCCAGGGCGGCCATGATGGCCACGGCGTCCTTCTCCCGCCTCTCGACGTACCCCGGCAACAGGTCCGCGAATTCCTTCGGAAGCTGAATGCGAATCGACCCTGCCACTCCCTTCGTCGTCTCCATGCCGACTCCCATGTCGCCCCTCCTTGTGCGCGGATCACACCGCTCGCGCCTCTTCCGGCACACGCGGGCGAATCGCCCTCGTGACCCGCCCCACCAGGTCTTCCTTGGTGAACGGCTTCTGGAGCACGTCGAGCGGCCCCAGGCCGGCCGCGCGCCTGGCCAGCTCCGCCTCGCTCAGCGCAGTCATGACAAGGACCGTCGTTTCGATTCCCTTCTGCAGGAGAATGTCGACGAGGCGCAGGCCGTCCATGTCGGGCAGACCGATGTCCAGCAGCATCAGGTCGTACCTCCGCCGTGCGAGCAGGAGCAGGGCATCGACCGAATCGTGCGCAAGGACGACGCGGTGCCCGCTCCCCTCCAGCATCCGTTCCATCAGGAGGAGGAGGTCGTTGTCGTCGTCCACGATGAGGATGGAGGACTGTCCCGGAAGTCCCTCCTCGCGCACCGGGGGCGGTGCCACGGCCGGCTTCGACGGGCGCGGCGTCAGGTTCACCTCCTCCACGAGGACGTGCTCGTACGCGTCCTGCAACGAGACCAGCCCGGCGCAGACCTTGTCCACCGCGTGGTCCGAGATCAGGTAGTACCCCCTCTCCCTCTCGCGCATGCGGATCTGGGGCACCGGGGTGCCCGAGCGGACGAGCTCGAGCACCTCCTCGTCGAACGGCAGGATCTCGTACACCGCCGTCCGACCACGGTACCCCGTCCCCCGGCACGCGTCGCATCCGACCGCGCGTCCGATCGTGGCGGGGAGCGTCTGGCGGAAGGGCGCCAGGCGTGACGCATCCTGCGTGGTGAGCGGCTCCATCCGCTTGCACTTCGGACAGAGGACGCGCAGCAGCTTCTGCGCAATCACGGCGAGGAGCGCCTCCGCGAGCGCCCCGCGCTGGATCCCCAGGCGCTCCAGGCGGAAGATCGCCGCCACCGCGTTCGACGAGTGGAGCGTCGTGATCGTCAAGTGGCCCGAGCTTGCGAAGTCGATCGACGCCTTGGCGGAGGCGAAGTCGCGGATCTCCCCGACGAACAGCACGTTCGGGTCCTGCCGCATCGTGGAGCGGAGGAGGCTCTCGAAGTTGACCCCGGCCTTTTCGTTCACCTGCTGCTGGTTTGCCCACGGGATCAGGTACTCGACCGGGTCCTCGACGGAGAGCATGCTGCGGGTGCGCCCGTCGACCGACGAGAGGAGGCTGTGGATCGTCGTCGACTTGCCGGACCCCGTCGTGCCGACGACGAGGATCAGCCCCTGGTTCCGCTCGGCGAGCTCGAGCATGGTCCTGGACTGGGTCTCAGTCATACCGAGATCGATCAGGGTCTTGGGCTTCGCGGTCGGCTCCAGGAGCCGAATAATCAGGCTCTCGCCGTTCGGCGTGGAGGCCGTCGCGAGGCGAAGGCGAAGGCTCCTCTTGTCGATGACCATCTCGACGACCCCGTCCTGGGGGCGGCGCCGCTCCGCGATGTCGAGTCCCCCGAGCGCCTTGAGGCGGGAGACCAGCATGCTCGCCAGCGCGGAGGGAAGCGACCGCATCGATTGCATTTCGCCGTCGATCCGGAAGCGGACGAGGGTCTCCGAGTTCTTGGGCTCGATGTGGATGTCGCTCGCCTGGAGCCGGGAGGCCTCGCGCAGCAGCTCGTCGGCCATCGCCACCGCCGGGGCGTCCGGTACGATGGGGGCCTCGGGCATCTGTTCCGGGATGGGGGAGGGCGGCGTGACCATCTTCTCCGGGGTGGACCCGAAGAACGCGGCAGAGGACTTCAGCTCCTGGAGGGGCGATGAGGGGCGCTGGAGGAGGTGCGTAATCGACGTGCGACGCCTGTCCGGCCCGCGGACGACAAGGGGCTTGAGGACATCAGGCCCCCTCGGCGGCCTCGGCACGGACTCCTGCTCCCTCACGAACGCGCGGATGATCTCAGGGTCCGCGATCCCGAGCCCAGGGGACTGGTCAGCCCACCGGCTGTGCTCGAAGGCGTCGAGGACCCCGCCCAGAAACGGGTTGGCAAGGACGAAGATCGGGAGTCGCTCGGCCGACCACATCGGCAGGACGCAGTTCTCGGCGCAAAATTCGTACGGGAGGATCGTCCAGTCGATCGTGTCGGGGAGGATTCGCGCCACGTGCGACAGCCCGAGGTAGGAGGCCAGACGCCTCGCGATCTCCCCAGAGGAGATTCCGAGGTGGTGCCCCAGCGAGTACAGGTCGAGACAGCCGATCTGCTCGATCCGGTCCGCGGCCTCCGGAACCGGCGGCATCGACTCGATGAGGGAGCGCTTGAAGGCCAGGAAGGAGGCGATATGGGCCTGGTCCTTCGTTGCCCCGACTCCGTCGACGAGGAGCTCCCGAATGGCGGTCCGCAGGTCCGCAGGCGTCACCGGCTGCTTGATCAGCCCGGAGCCGCCGACGGAGCGAGCTTCCTGTTCGACCAGGGGGCCGTCATTCCGAAGGAGAAAGAGGACCGGCGTAGCGGACATCCCCTCCAGGCTTCGAATCCGCCGACAGAGGAGGAATGGGGTCGAATCCGCGACGGGCTCAGCCAGGAGGACGAGGTCGGGCACCCTCCCCGCGAATCCTCGCAGGGCATCGATGAGCCGGACGGAGGCCTCGGCGCTCCGTGCCGGCAGGACCTGAATCCCCATCTCCGAGAGGCTGGACTTCGCCCAATCGAGGATCCCCTCCTCGCTGGATACGCTCAACGCGATGGGACGGAGTTTCGTCGGCATGCTGTCGCCCCCATGGCCCGGTCGAGACTGCCTTCGTGACAGAGTGGCCCATTCCACCCGCAATCGGACAACCGTTATCCGATTTGCGTTCCGCGCGTGGTGCTGCCGCCTCGTGCAAGCAACCCCTTGTCTCAATGGCGAGCGACCTTGCGCCTCGGCAACGACGTCTGCGCTCGGCCGCGGTGGAACCCCGCGCGCGCACCGGTACGACGAGCATCGCCCACACATGAGAGCCGGCATCGCAATCTTGGGAGGCCGCGCGCGTCGCGGGTCACCCTTAAGGCGACGCCACCACGCACATCCTGTTATGGACACACTGGTTGCGGGAAACGTTCCAGGCGCCCACGACAAACACCTGGACATCAGCATCGCTTGTCCCTTAAGCTGGTTCGTACGGATTCACGTCCGGCTCGAGGCTGGAGGCCCAACGGGACCCCCTGCGAACCGAGGCTTCAGGGGCGTCACGACGGGCTGACATGCGTAACCACGGCACACCGGCGGAGAGGGAAGAGGGGTCCAGGGTCCTTCTTGTTGACGGGGATCTCTTGTCTCGCGAGACCCACCTCGCGGCCCTCGACGCCGCCGGCCTTCCGTGCCTCTCCACGGCGAACGCCGCCGAGGCCCTGACTCTCCTCGCGACGAATGACATCGCCCTCGTGCTCTGCGACGCGGCGCTCGCGGACGGGAGCGGCCTCGATTTCCTCGCCCGCTGTCGGACGTCTCATCGAGGCGTTCCGGTGATCCTGACGACCGACGAAGGCAGCCTCGCCATCGCGCTCCTCGCCATCCGCACCGGCGTCTGCGACTACCTCGTCAAGCCGATCCCCGCGGACTCGCTCGTCCAAATCTGCACGCGCGTGATCAAGGAGCGGGATACCCTCCAGGAGATCGAGCGCTACCGACGGTCCGCAAGCTGCGTCGAGATCCCCCACGAGATGGTCGGAGCCAGCCGGGCCATCCGCGAGATCGGGCGCCTCATCGAGAGCGTATCCGCATCCAGGTCGACGGTCCTTCTCACCGGCGAGAGCGGCACGGGGAAGGAGCTGGTCTCGCGGGCCATCCACCGCGGGTCCCCGGGGCGGGGCGGCCCGTTCGTGGCGGTCAACTGCGCAGCGCTCCCGGAGCCCCTGTTCGAGGGTGAGCTGTTCGGGAGCCGGAAGGGCGCCTTCACGGGCGCCTTCACCGATCGGATCGGCTTCTTCGAGGCCGCCCGTGGCGGGACGCTCTTCCTCGACGAGATCGGTGATCTGCCGCTCACGGTCCAGCGCGGGCTCCGCCCGCAACCCAAACCTTGAGATTCCGTCAGGCTGCCGAGCGTAGCGAGGCAGCCGTTCTTTCTAAGTAGACACGGCGCTCATCCATCCGTAGATGGGGAGTTGTAAACCGCTTCCCATCTTGGA
>ORMF011091659.1_pt1 | contig 23528 bp, 15 predicted proteins | sample 1779871 | NCBI WGS metagenome assembly ORMF01 (sample SAMEA104232316, study PRJEB22302) | groundwater metagenome | biome: forest; feature: aquifer; material: groundwater | place: USA | collected 2011-08-07 | depth 5.4 m | reverse complement strand
GCCCGGCAGCCCGACGTCGCCACACGTCCGCTTCGCCGGGCCTTCGAGAGTGAGTGACACGGTGACGGCGAGTTCCTTCGCAAATGACATCGAGGAGGCAGCGGCGGAGCCGCCCCTTTCACGCAGTGCGAAGCCCGGCCGCTAGCTCGCGCTGCGGTTTCGGCGGTGCTCACGCGGCGCGGGCGAGCTGCCGGGCGACGCACGCACGCCCGGCAGCCCGACGTCGCCACACGTCCGCTTCGCCGGGCCTTCGAACGAAGGCACTGGAGAGTTCGCGAACATCGATCGGCGGAGATCCGAGTTCCCGAACGCTCGACATCGAGGAGGCAGCGGCAGAGCCCACCCCTTTCACGCAGTGCAAAGCCCGGCCGCTAGCTCGCGCTGCGGTTTCGGCGGTGCTCACGCGGCGCGGGCGGGCTGCCGGGCTACTGCGTGCTTGGCGTCGCTCCCTTGGCCGCCGGCAGCACGCTCAGCACGGAGAGACGCACGTCGCCGTCGACCACGATCACCTCGAAGTTCGCCACCATGCGCGGGTCATGGGCAAACACGGTTCGCCTCCGAAGCACGAGCCCGCGGATCGACGACGACAGCCCCGCCGCGTCTTCCTCGCTCGCGCCGCGCTCGCGCAGCAGCGTCAGAATCGTCCCGACACATTCCGCGTGCGACGCGGTCGCGTGGCTGGCCGCGTTCCAGCACGTTGTCGCGAACTCGAGCGCCCGCCGGTACATGTTGGGATCGGCGTCATCCGGAAGCACCATCAACAGCGGTTCGGCGTATTCCGTGAGCACATCGGACATCGGCGGTCGTCCCGTGTCCGCCGTCGAGACGAGCGTGGCGCCGCGGCGTTGCATCTCCTGCGCAATTTGCGCGTTGCGGTCCGCGGGCGACGCACCTGCGAGTGCCTGGTCCCGTTTCGCGCGTTTGGTCAGGCGCGGTGCCTTCTTGGACATGGCGGCGAGTGTACCGAACTCCGCCCGCGCGGGGCGGGGCTACGTGGCCCCTGCGATCACGTGCAGCCGACGGCGGCGGTCGTGTTCGACGATTTCCTCGGGGCGAATTGGGCGAATGGCAGCAGGGGGCGATGGCGACGCGACGGCGTCCCAACGAACGATGTCTGGCGGAAGCGGTCCGGGCAGCGTGGGCTGGATCGTGCGCTCGAGGAGCTGAAAGTCGTGGCGGCTCTCGAGCGGAAGCGGCGCCCCGGTCTCGGGTCCCTTGCGTTGCATCCATTCGTGCACGGCCACGATGTTGCGCAAGAGCACGGCGTGCTGCGAGTCGTGCTCCACGCCTTCGGTGAACCGGTCCATCATCGTCGCGACGTCACCCCGCGCATACGCGATGCACGCGAGGTAGTTGTACGCGACGCCCGAGAGGGGATGCCCGAGTTCGATCGCGCGCCGCACATGCGTCTCGGCGCCGTCGAGTTCGCCTGCGCGAAACATCGCCGCACCGAGGTCCAGGTGCGCCGCCCAGTGCTCCCCGAGTCGCGCGAGAATGGCGCGGTACTCGTCGACGGTCGGTTCGTAGAAGTGTTTCAGCCCCTTGTTCTTCGAGAACCACTCGGTCATCGCACGCGCATCGGACTCGCTCGCGTCGAACGGAAGTTTCAATTCTTGGAAGTCGCCGTGGAAGTAATCTTCCGCGGTGAGCCAGCCACCCGCGACGGCCGCGTCGAAGTCGTGCGTGCCCGGGTAGATCGACAAACAGCTGAAAAGGTATTGGTTGGGCTTCGCGCGCTCGAGGAATGCGATGGACTCCTCCATCGTCTGCTCGGTCTCGCCGCGATTGCCGACCATCATGTAATACCGAACCTGGATTCCGTACGTTCGCGCGATCTCGGTCGACGCGAGAATTTCCTCGGGCGTGATCTTCTTGTCGATGTTCTTGAGGATCGTCGCGGAGCCCGACTCGACGCCGAGACTGAGCCTCTCGCAACCAGCCAGGCGCATCTCGCGCAGCAATTCGTCGTCGAGCACGTCGACCCGCGTGTCGCAGCTCCAGACGAAGCGCATGTCCCGCGCGCGAATCGCACGGCACAGTTCGAGCACTCGCTTTCGCTGCGTCGTGAATGTGTCGTCTTTGATCTGGATCATTCGCACCGGCAGGCGCGTCAGCACCTTCTCGAGTGCGTCGAGGATGTACGACGTCCCGTGGGCGCGAAATCCGCGGCCCCAGCTCGCCTCGGCGCCACAGAACGTGCATGCCCACGGACAGCCACGCGACGTCATGACGATGTGGGAAACAAACACGTCGTGGGGCGACGCGAGCGTGTCGAGGTCGCGGATGGACGCGCGGGTCGGCGCTCGCTCCGGCTTTCCGGTGGACGGATTGCGGAAGGCGGTCCCCGGAACGCCCGCAACGGGCTCGCCGCGAGTGAGCTGCTCGACGGCCGCGAGAAACGTCGCCTCGCCTTCGCCGATCACGATGGTGTCGATGGCCGGATGGTGCGCGAGCATCTCCAGTGGCAGCGGAGTCGCATGCGGGCCGCCGACGATGATGTGCGCCTTCGGGTGCCGCGCGCGGATCGCGTCGGCTGTGTACGCGACGCCCCGGCGATTGGCGGTCCAGCACGACATTCCCCAGACGTCGGCTTCGAGGTCCGCGACGAGTCGCTCGACGTGCGACCACGGAAACGCGGACAAGTTCAGGACCTTCACCTGGTGACCGGCGCGCATCGCCTGCGCACCGAGCGTGAGCAAGCCGTAGGGGATCTGATGAAAGTCCGGGTCGAGATCTCCCGGCACGAACTCCGCAGGCGGCCCCTGGCCGGCCGGAGGTGGCGGCTCGCCGGGCTCCGAGATCTTCCAAGGCGGTGGGTAGAGCAGGACGATTCGCATGGCGTGCGGGGTGTTCATTCGCGCTTCGAACGGCGCGTCGGCGTCTGACAAGCATACGGCGTCGCCGGTTCCACAAGAAGCGCCGCCGACAAGCGTCGCCGACGTGGAAAGTACGGAACAGGGGGAGACATTGACGGCCGACCCCAACGAGGCGAACGTCAGGGGGCCTAAGGATGCTTTGGTCGCTTCGATCTCCGGACGGGCGTGTTCTCGCCGCGATTCTCGCCGGGATCGGTGCGTTCTCGTGCGCGGGAGAGATGCGCATTCCCGACACCGGCATGCCGCCGCTCGATGTTCGAACGACGGCCGCGGCGGGGGACGTCGGCTCGGACATCCGGGTGCCGCCCGTCGCATTTCGTGGTCTGCCGCTACGCAGCGCGGACATCGGGCTGCGATCCGTGGACGCGATCGGGTACGAAGTGGAGCTGGCGCTCGACGACCCGACCGAAGCCGCCGAGACGTTCCGCGCGACGACGGTCGTGACACTGCTCGCGCTGGAACCGATTTCATCGGTGGATTTGGATTTCGAAGGAAACGAGATCGACTCGGTCGACGTCGACGGGTTGCCCGCCGAATCCGCGCGCAACGGCAACGTGCTCACCGTGACCCTTCCCGGGATGACCGTGGCGCGGCAGCCGCTGGCGATTCGTGTTCGCTATCACGCGCCGTTCCTCCAGGCGCGGCCGGCCGGGGGCTTCAACACGAATGGCGGCTTGATGGTGCGCCAACGCACGCGCACGGGCCGCAGGATGTACTTCAGCATGGACTGGCCGACGCGGACCCGACGCTGGATTCCGGTTCGGGACCACCCGCGCGACGGTGCGATGTTTGCCATTCGCGCGACGTTTCCCGCAGAGATGACGGTGCTCGCGAACGGCCATCGGGTCGGCACGACGGACGCTCCCGATGCCATGCGAACGTGGGAGTACGAGGCGCTCACACCGATGCCAGTGTACGACTTCCACGTCGCCGCGTACGACGATTGGACGGACACCGCGGCGCCCGCGGCTGCGAGCGGCGTTGCGATCCACCACTTCGACTACACGGTGGACGTGACGCGAAACGCGCGCGCGTTCGTCGGCATCCAGACCGCGATGGACTTCTTCGAGACGACGTTCGGGAGATTCCGATGGGGACAACTCTCGTACCTTGAGGAGCCACAGATCGGCGGCGGAATGGAGCACGCCAGCGTCGTGTCGCTGGACGAAAACGTCTTCCCGCTCGCGGACGCGAGGCTCATCGCCGTGCACGAGATGGCGCACCATTGGTCCGGGAATCTCGCGCGCATCGGCACGTGGAACGACCTGTGGATGAGCGAGGGATTTGCCGACTATCTCACCCGGCGATTCATCGAACAGGCCGACGGACCGGCCGCCGGTGCAGCGCTGTGGCGCAACACGCTCGCATTGGGGCTCGCCGCGGAGGCCCGCCTCGCGATGCCCCATGCGTTGCGACCTCCCGATCCCGAGGTCGACGTGCTGACGATCTTCGACAACGTGATCTACAAGAAGGGCGCGTTCGTGCTGCACATGCTCGAACGCAACATCGGGACGGAGCGATTCACGGCGTTCTTGCGGGGTTGGTTCGACCGGCACGAGTACTCGAGTGTCACGTCCCGCATGTTGCAAGCCGAGCTGCAGACGATGCTCGGCGTCGACGTCGCGCGCTTCTTCACGCAGTGGGTCGACCAGCCCGGGTATCCAGTGCTCAACGTGCGCTGGAACTGGGACTCGATGGCCAGCACCGTCGAAGTCGTCGTGGACCAGGTGCAGGCCGCGCGCGCAGCGGATGGTTTCCAGTTCGACCTCGAGGTGCGCTTCGACACCGCGATGGGCGCCCAAACGCGTACGATCGCGCTCACCGGCCGATCGACGACGATGCGCTTCCCGCTGCCGGCGCAACCCACCGCTGCGCTCGTGGACCCGAACGAGAGCATGTTCGGTGTGGTCCGATGCGACATGGCGAATCCGTGTCGCACGGGATACTCGTGCGGCGTCCTCGGCGGCGGTCCCGGCACGGTGTGCATTCCGCCGGCGACGTGACGCGGGGTCGTCCGCTCGGCAGGCAGTCGAAGGCACGTCGCGCGCGGAACGTTGGTGCACGAAGAATCAGCGTCCGATCCAAGCCCTGGCCTCGCGGGGATCGTCGGTAAACCGGACGTTGGGTGGGCTGCCTGCTTCTTCGAACAACCGCCGGATCTGCATCTGGGTGAGCGCGCTGTTCACGACTACGCCGACACGGGTCAGACCCATTTCAAACCCGCTCTTCATCGTCTCTTTGTGCATGGCTTGCATCTCGGGTTTTTGAGGAACCCACCTCGTGACGTCCGACAGAATCACGAACGGCCGCCCTTCGAAGCGAGCGTACCCGGCGAGAACGGATGACCGCCATGGCGCTTCGAGAGCCTGGTCCCAGAGTCCCCAGAGCCGCAGATGCAGAGTGCGTGTGAGGACATCTGCACGCATGTCGAACCCGGCGCGGTCGTCGCCGGCCGACCAATGCGACGGTTGATTCGACGCCGGCAGCGTCGCGGCAAAGCCGTGGCCAGACCAACCCAGGTCCTCGAGCGCGTCGGCCATCGCTCGTGCCGTTTGGAATCGCTCTGCGGGATCACGCGATACGCCGCGTGCAAACCACGCGTCGAAGCCGGCGGCGACCGGGCCAAGCCGCGAGGGGACCGGAAGTGGACGGACGCAGATCTGCAACACGAGATCGGAAACCGTGTCGGCTTTGAATGGAGCCACACCAACGACGGATTCGAACGCCACTGTCGCGAGCGCCCAAAGATCTGAACGGTGGTCGATCGGGCGACCCTCGACCTGTTCGGGACTCATGTACTGCGGCGTTCCGAGGACAGCGCCCGGCTTCGTCAGTCCGCTCGATGTCGCGACCTTGGCGATACCGAAATCGAGGACCTTGGTGACTTCAGTGTTGTCGACTTGTGCAAGGAAGATGTTGTCCGGCTTGATGTCCCGATGGACCATCCTCAGGTCGTGAACCTTGCCGAGTCCGCGTGCCGTTTCGGCTACGATCTTTGCGACCGAGCTGAATTCGAGTTTGCGAAGACGCCGCAGTCGCGCGCCAAGGCTCTCGCCCTCGAGCCGTTCCATGACCAGGTAGGGGGTTCCGTCGTCGACGCCAAAGTCCATGATCTGCACCACGTGCGGCGTTCGGAGTGCGGCTGCGGCTTGGGCCTCGCGCTTGAATCGCGCGGCCGACGCAGGGTCGTACGCGAGCGACGGATCCATGAGCTTGACGGCACAGAGTGAGTTGAGGGTCACATGCTGCGCGAGCCAAACCGCGCCCATTCCTCCACGGCCGAGCGGTTCGATGAGTTGGTACCGGCCCGCGAGAATGCGTCCCGTCTCCGGCGCGTATAGGGGTCGGGGGTCCTGACCTGCCATCGCTTCCGCGAGCGTACCACGCGTGCGCCGTTGGGGGTCGGCGACGCATGTCATCGGCAGAACGAGCGCGCATTGCCCTCGATCCAACGCGATTGGGGCGTCGCCTTCAATCCCCGGGCACGCGCTAGTGAACGTCGACGCGCGCCGACGGGAACACAAACGCGTTGCCCTGCGCATCGAGCGAGGCGGAGACGACGGGCACGATGGAATCGAGGAGATTGAACGCGTGATGGCTGAGCACGACGAGTCGACGCAAAACAAAAAACGATTGCTCAGTCGACGCGAACGATCGCGACGTTGTCGTAGTCCACGCGGCCCGGGTAGTGCGCCGTGAGCCACACGAGCACTCGTCGCGCGTTCGCGGGCGCAACGAGTTCCCACGCGACGACCTGCCAATCGTGGTCGTGATCCGCGGCATTCGCAGGCCGCGGGTTTTTCTCGTCACCGAAGAATCGGTCGGCGGAATCGAGCCACTGCACACCCATCACAAACCACGCCGCCACGCACTCGGGGCAGTAGCTTCCCATCGGAGCGTTGCGTTCCGAGCGCAGCGTCGCACTGATCCGGTAGCGCCGCCCGGCGTCGATCGAGTTGTAGTCCGTGACGCGCTGCACGGCGTAGCAGTCCCACTGCCCACGCGAATCGAGCGTGAGCGCGTGGCCGCCGCATCGTGGCGATGCGTCCGTCAGGTACACATGCTGCGCGAGCGTGCCAGAACCCATGCACGCGCCGGGCTGCGCAGGATTCCGCACTTCCCAGCCGGTGGGCGCCAATCCACTCATCCCCATCTCGAAGCCACCGCCGGAGATCAACAAGTTGCCGGGTGGGTTCACGCACGGATCCAGTGGCGTTGTTCCGTCCGCGCTGGCGTCGGCGCCTGCGTCCGCGCTCGATGCTGCGTCCACGCCGGCGCCGTCCGTCGTCGCGCCGTCGACCCTCGCAGTGTCCGTCGCTGGCCCGTTCGAGTCGCGCGACACATCGCCGGTGGCCCGGTCGCTCGCTGCATCGCTCGCCGCAACCGTGCCACCGTCGCACGCTGCGAGTGCGAGCAGTGCCGACGTAACAGAGCCACACGCGGCATTCCAAGCTCGGGTGCGTCTGCGATTCACGGCAGCCGAGTCTCCCGCCGCACGCGGTCGTTGTCACGCGTCGTGCGCGGTGGCACCGTTGCGCGCAGTCTCGTTCCGATTCGAATCCCGATGTCCTTCACGCTCGCAACCTTCAACGCGCTCGACTTCTTCGACGATGGCACGCCCGATTCACGCGCTGGCGCCGATCCGCAGCTTCCGCTCGTCGCCGACCGGATGCCGAGCGTGTCGCCCGCGTCGCGTCCCAACGCCCGACGGGTCGCAGAGTATCAACGCAAGCTCGACGCGATGAGCGCCGTCGTCCAAAGCCTCGATGCGGACGTCATCGCGTGGCAGGAAGTTCAAAACGCGCGCGTGCTCGACGATCTTCGTCGGCGCCTGGCGGCCCGTGGAGCGCTCCCGTTCGGTGGTTACCTCGATCCAGTCGCCGCAAGCGCGAATCCGCGAGGCATCGCGTGCGGGCTGCTCTCGCGGCTGCCGATTCGCACTTGGACCGAACACGCGCCCACATCGTTGCCGATGCCGGCCTTCGTCGAACTCGATGCGCCCGCGTTCGTCGGCCGGTTGCGACTGCGACGCGCCGCCATCGAAGCCACGATCGAGTTGCCCGACGGAACGCTTGCCACGGTGGTCGTCGTGCACTTCAAGAGTGCACTTCCGACGCCCGCGCAGGACGCGGCCGGCAACGACGTCCCGATCGTGTCGCAGCGCGACCTCGGGGAGGCCCGCGTTCGCAGCGCCGTCGTTCGCATGGCTGAGGCGCTGTACATTCGGGGCCTCGTCGACGCGCAGTTCGACCGCGATCCAAACTCCCAGATCGCCGTTGCGGGCGACTTCAACGACGTCGAGGGCTCCGCCGTGCACTCGATCGTCGGGGGCGCGCGGCAATTCGACACACCGCTCGCGGCAATCCGCGAGGCGTCGGGCGCGGGCGTGTCGTCCTTGCGGCGGCTGGCAGCCCGCGCGTTGCGTTCGTGCGCCGAGAGCGTCCCAGAGCCGGCGCGATTCACGAGCGTATTCCGCGGCGCTCGCGCAATGATCGACCACATCTTGGTGAGCGAGTCGCTCGCGGAACGCCTCGAGTCCGTTCGCATCGTCAACGAGACACTTGTCCAGCAGGTGTCGAATCTGGACCGCACGGGCGCCAGCGACCACGCCCCCGTCGTCGCTCACTTCCGCTGTGCTGGTGCTGCGCACCCGGGACTTAACTTATTAACTATTTAACTTGTTTGGCGTTCGGCCGGCGATCCGCGCATCCATCCGATTCGACCGACGTCGATCGTGTAGAATGCCGAGGTGTCCGACGACTCGATCTCGACGAGATTCTCCGTCGAAGTACTCGTGGGGCGCGGATCGTTCGGTGAGGTCTTTCGCGGGCAGGACCGGACGACCGGCGACACCGTTGCCATCAAACGGCTCGCGGCGCATCACACCGACCCGATCGTCGGCGAGCGGTTCGAGCGAGAGGCACAGATGCTCGCGCGGATCCAGAGTCCGCATGTCGTTCGCTACGTCGCGCATGGCCCCGACGACGAGGGCCGCCAGTGTCTCGTGCTCGAGTGGCTCGAAGGCGAAGACCTCGCTGCGCGCCAGCAGCGTTCGCCGCTGAGCCATCGCGAGGCCGTCGACGTCGTGCGTCGCGCCGCGCTCGGGCTCTCGTCCCTTCACGACGAGGGCATCGTTCACCGTGACGTCAAGCCCTCCAACTTCTTCCTCGTCGGTTCGCCCGGTCCGATTCGCGGCGTGCGCCTCATCGACCTGGGAATCGCCCGCGCCGTCGCCGACGCAGCGCTCACGCTCGACGGTCTGCGCGTCGGCACGCCGAGCTACATGTCTCCCGAGCAGGCCCGCGGCGACGAGCGCGTGACGCCGACGTCCGACCTGTTCTCCCTCGGCGTGGTTCTGTACGAACTGCTGACGGGTCGACGTCCGTTCACCGGCGCCGACGTGTTTGCCATCCTCGCGAAAATCGTTCTCGAGGATCCTCCGCGCGTCCGGTTGCTGGCACCGACGGTGTCCCCGAACCTCGACGCACTCGTCGCGCGGGCGATGGCCAAACTCCCCGAGCGACGGTTCGCCACCGCGCGCGAGATGGCCCTCGCAATGGTCGCCGTCGAAGTCGGCTCCGAGCGCCCCGAGCCATCCCGCGACGAAGTGGCGACGATGCAGTTGCGTTCGCAGGCGCAAGCGGGTGTCGTCGAGCGGCGGGTGGTCACTGCGCTCTTCGCCCACTTCGCTTCGAAAGAACACCTCGCCCGCGATTTCGCCCTGTTCGACCGCGTCACGCGCGAGCACGGCGGCGTCGCGCATCGCATGTTGGGCCGCCGCGCCATCGCGGTGTTCGGCGGCATGCGTTCCACCGGCGACGAAGCGCTCCGCGCCGGTCGGGCCGGCATGGCGTTCGTCGATCGCGTGCGAGATGCCGCGGTTGCGGTTGTCACCGGGCGCGCGCTCGCCGCATCCGCGGCCCTCTCGGGCGGCGCGATCGAGCGCGGCGCGGCGGACACTTCCCGCAACGCTGGCGCCGTGTACGTCGATGCGCTTTCGGCTCGCGCACTCGCGCCGTTCTACGTCGTCGAGGGAGACGGCGACGTCCTGCGCCTCGGTTCGGAGCGCGACGCAGGTGGCGGCGCGGTCACGCGGTGGTTCGGGCGCGAGGTGCCGTGCGTCGGTCGCGACCGCGAGTTGGATGCGCTCGACGACGCGTGGCGCCAGGTCGTCGAGACGGGCCGCGCCGGTCTTGTGATCGTCCGCGGCGCACTCGGCGTCGGGAAATCCAGGCTGCGAATCGAATGGCTCCGCCGGCTCGCGCTGCGCGAGGACGTGCCATCGCTCCTGGTCGCGCGCGGCGATCCGATGCTCTCGGACGTGCCCCTCGGCTGGATCGCGGGCGTCCTGCGCTCGGAGGCCGGCGTCGTCCACGACTCGCCGATCGAACGGCAGCGCGCGGCCGTGACGACATGGATGCGCTCGCTCGACGCCGCGGCCGACCCCGCGTTGGCGGGAGAGTTGATGTCGGTACCGTTCGACGATGCGGCATCCATCGAGCTTCGCGAGGCGCGCGCGGATCCGTCGGTACTGCGCGCGCGATTGCGCGAGACACTCGGGAAGGCATTTCGTGGCCTCGCCGCACGCGGGCGACTCGTCGTCGTTCTGGAGGATCTCCACGCGTCCGATCGCGCGTCGATCGAGGCGCTCGACTGGGCACTCGATGCGTGCCGCGACTGCCCGCTGCTCGTGGTTGCGCTCGCACGGCGCGAGATCGACCGTCGCTTCCCGGATCTCTGGACGGCGCACGATCCCATGTCGCTCGACCTCTCCCCGCTGACCACGCGCGAAAGCGAAACCTTGATCCGATCCGCCATGCCCGATGTTGCGCTCGACGCCGATCTCGCGCGGTCCATCGCGACGCGGGCCATGGGCAATCCGCTGTTCATCGAGGAGCTGCTGCGCGCGCGCGCCGCTGGCGAATCGGGCGACCTTCCCGTGGCGATCCAAGCGGCGATTCAGGTTCGACTCGACGCGCTGGCGCCGCATGCCAAGCGTGCGTTGCAGATCGCGAGCGTGTTCGGCACGTCCGTCTGGCGCGAGGCGTTGCGCGCCATGCCGTCCTCGGGTGAGAGCGAGATCGACGTCGACGACGCGCTCGCACAACTGGTCGCCGTCGAGATCCTCGCGCCGCGACCTCGGCCGCGTTTCGGTCGCACGACGGAGTACGTATTCCGCCACGGCCTGCTGCGCGAGGCCGCGTACGCGATGCTCCCGCCCGACGAGAGTGGGCGCATTCACCGGCACGCGGCCGATTGGCTCACGTCGGCCGGCGAAGAAGACGACGCCGTTCTCGCGCACCACTGGGAGCGAGCGGGCGAGCCCGAGCGCGCGGCGGAGCGGTACCTCGCGGCGGCACGTCGGGCTGCACGTACTGGCGAGTACGACGCTGCGCTGGCGCACGTGAGTGCCGGTGTCAGCGTGGGTGGCACGGCGGCGGTGCGCGCGGCGTTGCACTTGCTTGGCGCGCAGGCCGCGCACCCGGTGGGCCGCTACGCTGACGCGATCGAGCACGCGACGCGGGCCGCGGCACTCTCCGACGACCCGACGCTGCGCTTGGATCTCGCGGCGACCGAGGGTCTCACGCGCCGTCGCATGGGCGATCGCCCCGGGGCCGTGCGAATCTTGCGCGAGGCCTTGGCGGCGTACAGCTCGGCCGACGATGCGGGCGACCGCCGGCGGGCGCGACTCGCAGCGGAAATTGAACTGGCGTGGGCCGAGTATCACGTCGGCGACGCCGATCGCAGCCTCGAGACGTCCCGCGCCGCGCTCGCATCGATCCCCGCGGAACTCGTCGGAATCGACGCGCTCGTGCTCTCCGCACTGCACGTTCGCGCCCGCGCGCAGCATGCTCGGGGCGACTTGCAGGCTTCGCTGGTGGCCCACGAGATGTGCATCCAGCGCGCCGTCGCGCTGGGTCACCGATGGCGCGCTTCTGGGGCACGCAATGGCCTCGCCGAAGTGTTGCTCGCGCTCGGCCGCGACGCCGACGCGCGCGCCGAGGCGCATCGCGCGCTCGAACAGGCGGGGCCGCTAGGACTGCAAAGCACGCTCGGCTACGCGCACGCGACCATCGCGGCAGCGGCGTTGCGATTGGGCGACGTCGGCGACGCACGCGTACACGCGACCAAGGCCCTTCGCATCGCGGAACAACTGGGCGCGCCCGCACTTGCCGCCCAGGCGTCTCAGCTCATCCTCTCCTGCTCCCGCTCATCCGGGAGTTAACTTTTTAACTTTTTAACTTTCTAACTTGGTCGGCCGCCCCCGCGCTCGACCCAGCGTCGCCGCATCGGGCGGGTCGCGCCGTCGCCGTCGGGGTTTCGTGTCGCACGCGACCTGTGCGCCATCCGCGGTACGCGGTACGCTCGCGGTCATGCGACTCACTCCGCGCGCGTTGGCCACGTGCGCTGCGCTCGCGGGCGTCGTGGGTTGCACGTCGAACACGGCGTCCGACGCTTCGACCGACGCAGCGACCGACGCCCCCGACGACCTCGCAGATGGCGACCAACTGCCCGACGTCGTCCGCGACGTGGTCGTTCTTCCCGACGGCGAAGTCACGCCGCCGCGGCCACAGCCCGGTCGCCACACCGTCACGATCGTCGATACGCGCCGCGTCGTGCCGAGCGCGAGCCTGCCACCCGAAACGCGCCCGCTCAATTCCAACAACAACCTCGACGTCGTCCGCCACACCGACGGCCGCGTCTACCTCGTCTGGCGCACCGCGCCCGATCACTACGCGTCTCCCGACGCCGTCATGTACGCCATCAGCTCCACCGACGAAACGACGTGGCGCTACGAATCCCGCTTCTCGCTCGCGACCGACCTTCGCGAGCCACGCCTGCTCTCGTGGAACAACGAGCTGTTCTTGTACGTCGCGCGCCTCGGAACCAACCGCCTGTCGTTCGACCCGATGGGCATGTCGTTCAGCCGCCGCGCCGCGGACGGCTCGTGGTCGGCGCTCGCGGAGTTCTACCGCCCGGGTTTCATCGGCTGGCGCGCGCGCGTCGAGCGCGGCACGCCGTATCTCGTCGCGTACCTCGGCGGCGAGCATATCTACCGGTTCGACAACATCCCGCTCGACGTCGAACTGCTCACGACAAGCGACGGCATGACCTGGCGCGGAGTCAACGCGGCGATGCCCGTGGTCGCGCACGGCGGCGGGAGCGAGACGGACTTCACGATCGGCGACGACGGCACGCTGTTCGCGGTGACGCGCAACGAGGCCGGCGACGACACGGGGTGGGGCTCGAACGTGTGCCGCGCACCGGCGGGCGACATCACGCGGTGGCGGTGTCACAACGACCCACGCAAGTTCGATTCGCCGTACATGTTCTGGCACGACGGCGAGGCGTACCTCATCGCGCGGCGCAACGTCTCGTTCACGGGCAACTACGACCTGATGCGGCGCGGCATCGACCGCACGGCGCAGACGGTGATGTACCAGCTCGACTACCGCAATCGCCCGAAGCGGTGCTCGTTGTGGCGCTACGACCAGGCCACGGACGCGATCGTATTCATGCTGGATCTCCCGTCACGCGGCGACACCTGCTTCCCAGCCGTGATCTCCAGCGCAGTGCCCGGCGAGTTCGCCGTCTACAACTACAGCTCCGACATCGACGGCCCGGATGTGCCCTGGGGTACGGGGCAAGAGGGGCCAACGTTCATCTACCGCTCTCTCCTCCGCTTCACCCCGCGCTAGCGCGGAATTGCCCCGCCCGCAGTCGCCATCGCACTCCCCTTCTCACTCCCCCCTCCCGTTCCCGGTCCCGGTCCCTCTCCCGTTCCCGGTCCCGGTCCCGGTCCCTCTCCCGTTCCCGGTCCCGGTCCCGGTCCCTCTCCCGGTCCCGGTCGCCCTCCCGGTCCCGGTCCCTCTCCGCCTCCAAAAGTTAAATAGTTAAATAGTTAACTCCCGGATGCTAGTACGCCCGCGCGAACAGCACGCGCTGCTTTGACGGTTGTCCCGTGACCATGCACGTTCCCGGCTCCGTGTCGCCGTCGAACGGAATGCACCGAATCGTCGCGCGCGTCTCTTCCTTCACGCGCGCTTCGGTCGCCTTCGTTCCGTCCCAGTGCGCCATCACGAATCGGCCGAGCCCGCCTTCCTCCAGCGCCTTCTTGAACGCTTCGTAGCTGTCGACACTTACCGTCCGCGACGCACGAAATGCTCTCGCGCGCTCCAGCAGCGCGTTCTGGATCTCGTTCATCAGCCCGGGAATCATTCCCGCGACGCCATCCATCGGCACGAGTGTCTTCTCTTTCGCGTCGCGATCGCGGCGCTTGACGACACACTGCCCCGAGTCGACATCGCGCGGCCCGATCTCGATGCGCACGGGAACGCCCTTTTGTTCCCACTCGTAGTGCTTCGCGCCCGGTCGCAGATCGCGAACGTCCAGCACAACGTCGTAGCCGCCCGCAACGAGCGACTTGCGCACGACCTCGGCCGCCGCGTGCACGCGCGCTCGCTCGTCGTCGGACTTGTAGATCGGGATGATCGCGACGTGGATCGGCGCGAGCTTCGGCGGCAACACCAGCCCATGATCATCCGAGTGCGTCATGATCAACCCGCCCACAAGGCGCGTCGAAACGCCCCACGATGTCTGCCACACGTGATCGACGGCGCCGTTCGGATCCTGAAACGTCACGCCGAACGCCTTGCCGAAGTTTTGTCCGAGGTCGTGGCTCGTCCCGGCTTGAAGCGCTTTTCCGTCCTGCATCATCGCCTCGATGCAGTAACTCGCGTCCGCACCCGCGAACTTCTCGTTGTCGGTCTTCCGTCCGCGGATCACCGGCATCGCCATCACGTTCTCGGCGAAGTCCGCGTACACATCGAGCATGCGGTGCACTTCTTCGCTGGCCTCCGCGTGTGTCGCGTGCGCCGTGTGCCCCTCTTGCCACAGGAATTCGCTGGTGCGCAGAAACATCCGCGTCTTCATTTCCCAGCGCATGATGTTGGCCCACTGATTGATCAAGAGGGGCAGGTCGCGATAGCTCTGGATCCACTTCGCGAAGAAATGCCCGATGATCGTCTCGCTCGTCGGACGAATCACGTACGGCTCTTCGAGCGCGTTCTTCAGCTCGAGCTTTCCGTCGACCGCGCGCAACCCTGCGTGCGTGACCACGGCACACTCCATCGCGAAGCCCTCGACGTGCTGCGCTTCCTTCGCGAGAAAGCTCAGCGGAATCAGCAACGGAAAGTAGGCGTTCTTGTGCCCCGTCGCTTTGAACCGCTGGTCCAGATCGCGTTGAACCTTCTCCCAAATTGCGTACCCGTGCGGCTTGATGACCATGCACCCGCGCACGACCTCGGCCGGCTCGGCCAGGTCGCCCTGGCGGATCACGTCTTGGTACCACTTGGAAAAATCTTTCGCGCGGGGCGTGATGGTCGCTTCGGTGGCCATGGTGGGCGCGTTTTCTAGCACAACCGGCTATCCTTCGCCGCCGTCATGAACGCATCGTCACTCGAACTCTTCGTCAAACTGCCGCTCGGGGGCGTCGACCGCCGCGCGATTCCCGGAATGCTCGGCGAACACGGTCTGCCCACGGCGCGCGCCGACGTCGCGAGGTGGCGCGCGGCCGTTCGCCCGGCACCGTGCGAAATCGCCGACGACGCATGCGTGCTCGTGCTCGGCGGGTCCAACGGAATCCTGCGTGCGGTCGCGATCCAGTTGCTCTTCGGGCAGCGCGTCCCGGTGCATTGCGTGCACTACGACAGCGAGAAGCTGCAGGTGGGTCCGCATTACGCGCGCGCGATCATGGAGGCCGCGGCCGAGGCGGGCGTTGCGTGTACGTTCACGAACGGTGACGCGACCAAGCCCGACATGATCAACGCGACGGTCGATTCACTGCGGGGCAAGTACCGCGCGGTGCATCTGATCAACGGCATCGCGGCGGGCGCGACCAAGCGGTATTCGAAGCACGGCCCGACGGAGGTTCGCGACCTCGACGTCGCGTTCGACGGCGTGCGTCAGATCCCGGACTTCTCCGCGCCCGAGTGCGTGCGAAGGCTCGGGCTGGTGAAAGTCGATGTCGCGACCGATCAGGACATCGAACGCACCAACAAGATGATGGGAACCTCGACCGTTCCGTGGGCCGAAGCGCTCGCGGCAGCGGGACTGCTGGTGCGTGGCGAGAGCATCGTGGCGTTCGCCGACTACGACTTCGAACCGGACGATCCCGTGTACGGAATGGGACCTCTCGCCGGCGCGAAAGTGCTTCAGCGCGAGTGCATGGCGAAGATTCACGCAGACTACGGCGTGCGCACCGTGCGCCTGTGCTACCCGGCGATGAACACCACGGCGATCGGCGCAATCCCGGGCGGAATGCTGATGTTTGCGCTCACGGCGCAGATTCTCCTCGAGCGCTCGCAGTACGCCGACCTGCCCGCGCTCGCCCGCGAGACGATGGCGCTCTTCCGCCGAGGCGACTCGAGCGACACGCTCCGTATGGACGCGGCGTTCATGGCGACCCGCCCCGAGTTCCACGTTCGCGCCGCGCGCTTGACGCCAGGGAACGTGCGCGAGGAGTTGCACAACGTGTTTGGGCGGGTGTGACGCGCGGGGGGCGGCACCCGGCAGCGCGCCGTCGCCGCGCGTGCACGTGAGTCACACACGCCGGGCAGCGCGCCATCGCCGCGCGTGCACGTGAGTCACACACGCCCGGCAGCGCGCCGTCGCCGCGCGTGCACGTCGGTGCGCAGCGACGGCTAGCGGCCGGGCTCTGCACTTCGTAAACGTACCGGCTTCGCCGGGCCTTCGAGTGAACAGCCGCGGAGTGGGCCGCGGTCCGGAACGTTCGACATCGAGGAGGCAGCGGCGGAGCCGCCCCTTTCACGAAGTGCGAAGACCGGCTGTTAGCCCGCGCTGCGGCGATGTCGGTCGGACACGCGGCGCGGGCGAACCGCCGGTCGCACTCGCGCTGCTCTCGGATTGACCTGCCGCGCACTGCGAACGACACTCGCGCGATGCCGCGTCGCCCGAATGACCCCAGGCGCCCTGCGCCGTCCGCTGTTGGCGACGGCCCTCCGCCGCGCAATCCGCCGTCCGCGCGTGGCGCGCGGCTCGCGCGCATGGCGCTGTTGACCGCGGGCGTGCTCCCGAACTGCCACCAGGACGCGACTCCCGCGACGCAGTCACCGCAAGCGCAGCCGGTCCCACCGACGCCGCCGATCGTCACACCGCCGATGGCGCAACCGCTGCCCGAAGCCGTTCTGCAGCCGATTCCAATGCCGCATCCGGAAGCGATGCCGCGCCCCGAAGCGATGCTTCAGCCCGATGTCGTGAGCCGCCACGCCGAGGCCATGGGGCATCCCGAGGGCCGCGCGGCGCCCGAACCCGTGCGACGGCCCGAGGCGCGACCGAGGCCCGAACCCGTGCGACGACCCGAAGCACGCCCGCGCCCCGAAGCGACGCACCGCCGAGAAGCCATGATCCGCGAGGACATGCCGGGTCTCAAAGACGGCCCCGAGCCCATCGACACGACGCGCGGTTCACGGCGCGGATGACGTTCGATCGCGCTCGCGAGGCCCACGCGCGAGACGCGGCGCCGTGCGACTCTGCGGCGCGCGACGAATTGCTCGAGCTGATCGTTCGGCACGCGATCCTGCGCGATTCGCCGAGCGAACGCGTGGTGCTGCGCGACAGCACGCCCGCATTGTGGGCGCTCGACACGCTGTCGGTGACGCTCACCGCGCGAGGCGCGCTGCTGGCGGCGCAATGCCTGGCGCCGCTGCTGGACCGTTTCGACGGGCGTCTACTCGCCGCGTACGGAGTCACCGGAATTCCGATCATGAACGCGTGCGTCGCTGCGTCCGCGGGATCGCGCACGGCGCTCATCGTGCGCAAGACCCGCCGCGAACATGGCGCGCGGCGCATCGTGGAAGGCCCCGCGAATCGCGACGAGCCGGTGGTCATCGTCGACGACTCCATCAGTTCGGGTCTCGCGATGAACGAAGCGATCGCGCACCTCGAGGCCGCGGGCTTTCGCGTCGAGGGCGGCGTGTGCCTCGTGCGGTTCAGTTGGGATCGCGGCTTCGCGAACTTGCTGGCGCGCGGTTACCACGTGGAGTCCGTGTTCGACGTCGACGAGGATCTGGTCCCGCGCGTGGACGGCGTGCCGCGCGCTCTGCTCAACCCAACACGACACGCACATCCATTGATCGTACGCACGGGAGAATCCGTCGAACGCACGGCCGGATCTATGGGACGACCGGGTCGCGCAGCGGAGGGCATGGTTCCCGCGCACCTCGCGCGACTTGCGATCGAGGCGTTTCTGCGCAACGGCGAATCCGTCGGCGCGCCCGCGACGCTCGACGCCGCGTACGAGGCGCGCGGGGGCGTGTACGTCAGCGTTCGCGATCGAAGCGATCCACGTCGACGTCACGCACGCGACGGATTCTGGGTACTCCCGGGCGAGCCAGATGTCTCCGCGGCGGACGGAGTCATCCTCGCGGCGATCGCCACGGCGCGGAGCCTTCCACCCGGCGCAGACGGCGTCCGATTGCTTTCGAGCAGCACGATTGCCGTGACGTTCTTCGGGCCGATGGAAGCGTGTGACGTCGGTTCCCTCGACGACACGCGACACGGGATCGTCGTTCGCAGTCGTGTGCGACCGAACGTCATGGGCGGCGCGCTCCCGCGCATGCCGGGCATCGCGAACGCGTGGGAGCAGTTCGATCACGCCCGCACGAACAACGCCGCGCTGTGGGCATGCGAGCCGTACGAATTGCTGCGTCATGACGTCGCGCGCTTCGTCGAGCCGCGCGGCGCGTGGCCGGTCGAAGGTGCGCCCACGCCCGCAGCGACTCGCTGGTTCGACGACCCCGACGGGGCGGGCCGAGTCGCGCGTCGCGCAGCAGAACTGTTGGACGCGCGGCGGAGACGAATACACCGGTCAGACCCCGGGAGTCCACTGCGTGACATTCCCGCAAGCGTGGAATCGATCTTCGTGTCGCTCTACGCGGGCGGTCGGATGTGTGCCTGCATGGGTGCGCCGATCGAACGCGATCCCGACGACGCACTGACGCGCGCGGTGGACGCCGCGCTCACCGACGATCGCTGGCGCAAGCCCGAAGACGCCGCTGCGCCCGACGCAATCGCCGTCTCGCTGTTGCACTCGCCGTGCGAGTGGGACGACGTGTCCCCCGAAAAGATCGCACGCCTCGTCCGTCCCGGTTCGCAAGCACTCATGGTGCACCAGGGTTCCCGACAGGCACTCCTGCTTCCGCAAGTCGCGGCCGCCGAGGGACTCGACCGTCACGCGTTCGCACTCGAGGTCGTCGACAAGGCCGGCATCACGCGCGCGCCCTACCACTGGTGCGTGTACGAATGCGCGACATGGATTCAGCCACTCGGTGCGTTGCGCGAACGAACTTCCCAGACTCCCGCGCTCGCAGCCGAACCCAGGACCGTCGCGCAACTGGTCGGTGGCTTCCCACGCGCCCCCGGTCCTGCGAATCCCATCGAGGCGTTCGTGTCGCTCGCTCCGTCGTTCGCGGACTTCCTCGCACGCATGCAACGCGACGACGGCTACCTCTTCGACGGATTCGAACCGCTGCAGAACGCGCGCATCGACGTACCCTGCGATCCCGTGCGCCTCGCGCACGCTGCGTGGGTGCTTCACGATGCGGCCACTCGACTCGCGAGCGGTGCGGAGTCCCTCGCGTGGCGGCGCGTCGCGAACGGTGCTCTCGAGGCCCTCGCGCGCGACTTCGACGGTGCCTCTCCGCGCACCGACGGCGGCGGTGTCGCTGCGTTTCGACTTCTCGCGATGGCCGAACGCGCGACGGCGGCGGCGAGCGTGGCCGAGTCCGAGCACGACCGTGCGTTCGTTCGCGCCGCAACCTGCGCGCTCGTCTCGCGCATCGATCGTCACGGTCGCATCGACACGCCAAACGCCGACCCGCGCGTCGTCGATGCGCTGCAAGACTATGTGCCCGGCCAGTCGCTCGTTGCACTTGCTCGCGTCGAAGCGCTCGGTCTTGCGCAATGCCCGCGCGACACGATCGTTCGCGCACTGCGGTACTACCGTCATCGCACTCGATGGAAGCCGGCGTGGGGGCAGACCGTCTGGCAGGCGCAGGCCGCAGCGGCGTGGTGGCCGATGGTGCGCGATGCTGAACTCGCGGCGTTCGCGTTCGAGCAAATCGACGAACGGCTCACACACCAACTCGAGTCGTCCGGTGCGTTCGTGGGCGAGGGATCCGCGGCGGCGCCGGGTGCGCTCACCGTCGTCGATCTCGAAGCGACCATCGCGGGAGTTCAGTTGGCAGACGCCGGGGGCGACGCGCCGCGCGCGGCGCGTTACCGCAGCGCGTGCACACGCGCGTGCGCGTTCGTCGAGCAACTCGTGATCCAACCGCGCGATGCCGTGGTGCTGCCCACGCCCGACTGGGCCGTGGGTGGTGTGCGAGAGAGCACCGCGATCGCGCGAGTGCACACGGATCTCGTGCAGCACGCGCTCGCGGCGGCGCTCGCGGTGGCGCGGGTCGCGGCGCGTTGACGGTGGGGAGAATTTCACAGGAAGACGGGGAGACGGGAACATTCGGAGGGAGGTGTAGTTGTTGGGGAGGGGAGATTTCGGCGCGGCGGATCAGTGGGCGGCGGGGTGCGCGGCGGCGGGCGAAGAGTCCGCGGCGGTGGTGGGCGAAGCGTCGGCGAGGGTGGGCGCAGGGACCGCGGGGACGTCGGAGGTCGCGAGCGGCAACGCGGGTTGTGGAATGGGCGGCAGCGCGGGCGCGACGGCGGGCATCGCGGGCGCGGCGGGCGGCGCGGCGGGAGGGGGCGAGGGTGTGCGATCGCACGCGGTGGCGAGAGCGGCGGTGAGAGTGAGTGCGAGGGATGCAGCGACGATTGAGCGAATCATGGTGAGCTTCTCCTTGCGCGCGGCCGAGAGTGGCAACGCGTGCGCGGAGAAGACGCCGAGAGAGCGGGACGCGATTCCGTCCGCGACAATGTTGGTACAAGAAGATACGAGCGCGGGGCGAAGTGGTGGAGACTGCCGACAGGTGTGGAGCGGGCTCGGAGTCGGGGCCGGACTCGCCACCAGACTGATCTCAACGCCAGTACCTGCGACCCCTAGATTCGTTTGATGCGGAGCGGCTCGTCACGCGACGCGCGCAGTTCGCGGACGCGTGTCGCCTAGCGATAGCCTGCCTCGCCACGATCCTCGAGGTGCGAGTGGAGGTGATTCCGCGCCGGCGCCGCGCTCCGATCGCCGTCCGCGCATGATCGTGAGTGCGCACGAGCGCCCGCCGCGCCGGAGGACGACGTCTCGGCGCGAGTGGTAGAGTCGGCGCGTGAATGCTCGGGTCCTTCGCGGTGCCGCGATCGCGGTCGCTGCGCTGATCGCTCTCTTCGTCCCGCGCTCGGCACTTGGCGGCCCATCTCCGACGGACGGTTGCGCGCTCGGTGGCCCGACCGACCCGAGACTCACCAACCCGGACGGCGACCGCTCGGTCCACGATACGGGCCGCAACGGCGCCATCGCGACCCGCCACGTGTTCGCGGGCGACGCGCGCATCGCGAGCGTCGTCGATGTGCCGACGACCGAGGATCGCCCGACGGTCAAACTGCAGTTCTTCTATCACTCGGACCACCTGCAGAGCGTGCAGTTCATCAGCGACGGCCGCGGGCAGGCCGTGGAGCACCACGAGGTTTTCCCGTTCGGCGAAGAGTGGATCTCCGAGAGCGCACCGAGCAGCGCCGCGCGGCAGTTGCCGGTGAACTACCGGTTCAACGGGCACGAGTTCGACGAGGAGACGGCGCTGCACTACTTCGGCGCGCGGTACTACGACGCGCGCGTGGCGCAGTGGGTGAGTGGGGATCCGGCGATCACGACGTACTGGCGTGGGGAACACAGTGGCGGCGTGTTCAGTGGATCGAACCTCGCTGCGTACGGATTCTCGTGGAATGGGCCGCTCGTGTTCCGCGATCCGAACGGTCGGCAGGTCTACTACAACGATGCGGGCGCTCCCGAGCACGGCGTGCCGGCCAGTGGGCCGGCGAGGCAGGACCCCGGGACGCGCGCGCCGCTCGGGCCAATGGACGTCGCGGCGGGATTCGCAGGGGCGGCGTTGCCGGCGATGCAGCGCGCGATCGAGATCGGCGTCACCGCGGCTGGGATGTACGCGTGCGCACGATCGGGGCGGTGCAGCAGTGCAGTCGGCCTGTACGCGCTTCATCAAGGAGCGACGCACGGCAATCCCGTGATGATGCTGCTGGGCGTTCTGGGTCTGCGACTCCCGGCGAGGCCGGGTGGGTTGGCCCGCGCGGCGCCCGAGGCGACGGCACCGGAGGTTGTGGCGGCGGAGAGCGCGCAGCCGGGCGGCCCGGTAGCCGGCGGCCTTCGTCGAGAGAATCAGAGCATGGGTGCCGCGTGGAATACGAGCATCACGCCTTCTGGGCGTCGGCTGAGGGAACATGCGTTCGAGAGTCTGGAGCGGCACGGTTTCGGACATCTCCGCGAGGTCGATCAGATCATCGAAGGCGCGTCCTCGCGCTACATGCAGGCCGACGGCGCTCACGTCTATGTGCAACAGGCGGCCCGCAACCGCTTCAACTTCGTTGTGGTAAATCAGCAGGGCGAGATCGTGACCGGCATGCTTAACAAGTCGAGCGAGGAGCTGCGTCACTTCGCGGCGCAAGAGGGATGGACGGCGGCGCCGGAGTAGCAGCAATCGCATGAAAGAGATCACACTCAAGACGCTCGGCGTTTCGATCGTAATACGTCCGACGCGGCTGGAACCGGATCACGGTTTCGTGGACTTTGAGCATGACATGCGGATGGAGATCGGGACGCGTGGTCATGTAGATCCACGCCAACGTTGTCGAATCTACAAGGCTGATCTCCTCAAGCTCGCCAAGTACATCCGCCTGCACGTCGGGGAGGACCTGCCGCACGGTATTCTGCCTTCGCCCGTGTTTTATCCGCTCGAGCTCGATTTCAACACACAGGCACTGACTGGTGAGATTGGGTCGTGGGAAGACGGTGAGTTTAGCATCCGATGGATGATCTCCTCGGGGCGGAGCGACCGCGAGCCCAGCGTGTACATCGGATGCGAAACTATGGTTGATGTTCGCGAAGCCCTTCGCTGGGCAGCGGACCTCGAGCGGCTCGCGGCCGAGCTTAAGTGACGCCCATCGTGCAGGGAGCGTTGGCGCACCGTCATCCGGTCGAAACGTATGCGAAGACTGACATCGAGCGTGCGCTCGCGCTGGCTGATCGCGAGGACTTGTCCGCGATCGCGATCGCGCTTGCGCTCACGTATCCGTCGCGCCCTTGGGCCGAAGGCGTCCGCCGTTCGCTCGCGGAGCACGCGGACGGCACAGTCCGCGGGAACGCGATCCTGGGCAGTATCCCAGTGTTACCGACCTACGGACCGGCCGCGCGATCCCGTTCCCTACCGGCAACCTCCGTGTCGTTCCAGAGAGTGCTCGCGCAACATGGGGGAGTACCGAACGCGGAGCATTCATCAGAGAATGGCACGAGCGTGGATACGCGACGCCCCGTGGAGGCTGGGAGGAGCGCCGGCACAAACCGGCAGGAGGAAGTAGGTGAGCTTGAGGAAGAGACATCAACGAATCAAGCAAGTCCTACCCCGGGAGGAGTCCGCCCCCGGGAAGCGAAATCTTGCGCAGTGCGGGGCGACCTGCACG
>ORMF011921097.1_pt1 | contig 23535 bp, 20 predicted proteins | sample 1779871 | NCBI WGS metagenome assembly ORMF01 (sample SAMEA104232316, study PRJEB22302) | groundwater metagenome | biome: forest; feature: aquifer; material: groundwater | place: USA | collected 2011-08-07 | depth 5.4 m | reverse complement strand
GCACCACGTAGGAAATTGCAAGTTTGAAAGGTTCGCCTCGCTTCGCTCGGCGACTAATTTGTATTCAATTTTGGGGGTAAAAACGAATTCACGATTTCGCAAAATATGGTTCGAGCCGATGTTTTTCAGAAATGTTGTCATTGCAGTCGGATTGGGAGAGGAAAGCAGATTTGCGGCTTGATTCAAGGATTTTACGAACTCACGAGCCGGTTCGAGCCAAGACAAACCTTTTGTCTCAAAGTCAGTGATTTTTTCGGATAACGACCCTTTTTGAGACAGCAAACTTTGCTTTTTGGCGGCGTATTCTTCTGTGGATAAAGCGTCTGCCAAATAGACGTCGAGGAGTTTCACTAACTTTGTTTCCACGCTTGCTAGTTGCTCTTTCAAAATGATAACCTCGCTTTGTGCGTCTTCTCGCGCTTTGTTCTGTTGGCTATCTAACGCCGCCAAAACTTTTTCGGTGTCTTGGCTCGATAAAGAAACTTTTTGAAGATAAGAAGTGATTTGTTTGGTCAATGCTTCTTCGCGGAGATAGTGCTTTTCTTGGCAGAAACCTTTTTTCTTTGTGCAGCGATAGTAGTTATGAGCTTTCTGTTTTTCAGCTGTAATACTCGCTCTGCACGAAGCGCATTTCATTAAGCCAAGAAAAGCAAAATCATTTTTCCGTACATGGTGGAATTTTCCGCGCCTACTCATCACTTCTTGGCAGGAATCAAAAAGTTTCTTTGAGATTAACGGCTCGTGCTGTCCCTCATGAATTTCCCCACCATATTTCATCAGTCCGATATAAAAAATATTTTGTAGAATATTTTGCACATTGCTCAACGCTATCTCTTTGCCGAGGTTGCCGCACAGGTCATGTTCTCTGCACCAATTTGCGAGAGAATGAAGCGTATACGCTCCGGTAGCATACATTTCAAACAACTTCTTTACTTTAGGGGCTTTCTCGCTATCAACATCAATCCCACGCGTTTTGGGGTTGTTTAGATAGCCAACCGGAGCCCAGCCGGGCCAAACGCCGTTTCGTATCTTTTGCCGCAAACCTCTTTTCACATTCTCTCGCAAATTATCTACAAAATATTTTGACTGTCCGAAAGCGATATTTAACATAAACAAACCTTGTGGTGTCGCTTCAAACCAAAAGGTGGGAAATTTGAGGGACTTAATCAAACCGCGATCTACAAAGTGAATTATTTTACCGCCGTCCACTGAATTGCGAGCCAATCTATCGGGGTGCCACGAAATTATTCCGTCTGCTTTTCCTCTCTCAATCAATGACAACATTTCTGCGAATTTAATTCGCCCGGGTTCTTTTGCGGTTTTGGCCTCGCAGAACGAGGCGACAATTTCAAGTTTTTCTTTGGCGGCATACTCTTGCAACTCTACGAGTTGCGCCTCAATACTTAAAATCTGCCTATCGTCTTCTTCAGTAGATTTGCGAGCGTAAAGTATGTATTTCATATTGTTTTTGGATTAAGGATTAAAAAATTTTCTTCCCCCAAAATGCAGAATCGCCAATTCATTTTTGCCCCGAAAATCCAATACGAATTAGTCGCCGAGCGAAGCGAGGCGAACCATTCAAACTTGCAATTTCCTTTCTGGTGCAGTATTCTTGAATTAGTCCGAACGCATTTCGCCGCCGCAGGCGGCGAGGAAGTCCCCCCGCGAAAATTCGGAAAGGCGGCAGAGCCGCACCGCTCAAAACCGCAAAAGAACCGGGAGAAAAACATCGGCTCGAACCATATTTTAATTTTGGGGTAAGAAAATTTTTTAATCATAGAATTCATAAATTATTTTTTGAGTTTGTAATATTTCTGACTTTGTTGTATAGTAGGCCAGAGTCGATTTTCGACCAACCGCGCCAGGGAGGAACCGTGGCAACAGCACCTTAACAAAAGGAGGCAGCAATGCCTACCACCAAGGTATTACCCGACGAGGAGGCATTCGCTCGGTTTAAGAGGACCCTCCTACGGCGCGGTTTTCGGCAAATCTCGCCAGTGGAATTCAAGAAGGATTTCCAACGGTTGGAGCTCAAAGCCCCTTCTCCACGAGAAGGAAGAGAAGTTGGTTTCCGGTTTACGTCGAACGGACTCGAAGTGAATGTCTGGACGACATTTCTTGCATGTGAAGGCCGTGCCCGAGATGAGGACGCTGGCTGGGTTCTTATCAAGGATGGCGATAAAGCCCTGTACTTTTCGCACCCGTTGCGGAGGACAAAGAACTTTCTTCGCAATCTCCTTTGGCTTGCGGTTATCGCAAAATGGCGGGCGGAGCATCGCCCGCTATGCCCGGTGTGCAAGAGCCGAATGCGCATTGCCTATGGCAAGGGGATAAAAGCCCGATTTTGGAAGTGCGTAAGACCCACATTCCATACAAAGGCGGTGTCCCTGCCGTGGGATCACGAACTCCCGCAGGAAGCGCTGAATTTTCTACGGCCCTTGCGGAAGCGTCGCGCGCGATACTACGCTAAGCTCCGCGAGGAAGGTAAAAAGCCAGGCGCCGCACTCCGGCAACGCATCGGCTGGAAAATCGGTCGACCGGAGAACATCGTACTGGCGCGATGAAGCAGGTTTAAAGACGGACTGAGCAGACCTACTGCTCCCCCGCCATGTCGTAAGACCTCTGGCGGGTTTTTTCTTTTTATGCTTTTATAAAAGAACAATTTGGGGTGTGTCCGCGCGCACTCAAGTTAGTTGCCGCCAAAGAAAAACTTGAAATTGTCAGCGGTGCGGCTCCGCCGCCTTTCCGAATTTTCGCGGGGGGATTCCCTCGCCGCCTGCGGCGGCGAAATGCGTTCGGACTAATTCAAGAATACTGCACCAGAAAAGAATTCTCAATGATATAATTATAAAACCGCAAAAGAACCCGGAGAAAAACACCTGCCCGCAATCGCCTGGAGCGATAGCGACTGGCAGGCGGGTCGGCTCGCCTGCCCGCCTCTGGAGGGAACCATATTTTAATTTTGGAGGAAGAAAATTTTTTAATCATAAACGTAAATATGAAAGCTACATTTTTAGAAAAGTTTTTGTACATCATAGTTTTTCTCATAAGTTTAGTCTTGTATTTTAATGCTTTTTCGGTTATCGCGTATGTGATTTTTGTAGTCGCAACTCTCGGGCTTCTTTATTACGATATTAGGTTGGTCAAGAAATTCCGAGAGAAAACAACTTGGAAAAAAATCCAATCAGTTTTCGAGATTTTAATTTCTGTTTTCATTGTTTTGATTTTTATTTTTGTGGTTCATGTATATCCAAATTTATGTACTGTCGGACCTAATAATTTTGCGAAGAATTATTTCACAGGGGAAGTTAAAGGATTTTACTGTGGGATAACACCTTGGTATTATCAAAAATTACAAGGACAAGAAGAAAAAGATGCTAGATCAAAAGCAAAAGTTGTTGAATCACAAACTTGTAGGGAAAATCTTGCGAACAACCCTTTATACCAAAAAATGAAAAGTGGAACTGCCACTTTTGATAATTTGACGGGTAATTTTGCTCAAGGAGCACAATCTCTTTATCTTCAGTCAGTCGCCGAAAATACTTTCGGTATCATAGGCGGTATAAATTATGGTTTCGATTTTTCTGCCGGACAAAGAACTTCTGACCTCGCAAATGCCGATATAATTCTCGAAAATGAAAAGATAAAAAGTACATCTGGTAATTTAATTTATCTTGGCAATGTTGAAAGAATTTCAACTAATCGAGGACCATTACAAGAATTTCATTTGCGAGACACTGTCTTTGACACACAACCCGTAGACGAAGTAAATTTGAAAGATTTTGGCTTTGCATTCGTTAAAACAAGAGAAGGTAATTTTGCAAAAGTAAAACTCTCAACCTACAGCGTAGACAACAGAGACAATAGCGTCATTACTATTTTCTGGGCATATCAACCAAACGGAACAAAATCTCTCAAATCTGATTATACTGATTTTGTTAAAGAACTGGATACTTACTGTAACAGGAACAAATAATTTGCCGCTAAAGAAAAACTCAAGAGGAACAATACTTTTTCATTTCCGATTGATTTACGAAAACTTGATTGAAAAACCTTCTCCTAAAAAATAAGCGCTGACAAAATGATATATAGTCCATCTATCCTTAACCACAACATTCTGGTATTCTGCAGAATACCAGAATGTTGTGTGAGGGGTGGCAAGATGATAAAATGGTAAAATAAATATATGAAAAAAATGGATAAAACCGCGAAACAGCTTGAGAGGCATTTTAAGGGCGTTGCTAATCATTGGCGCATTGAGATTTTGCGCCTTGTGGAACAAAATGAGGGGATCGGAGTTGATGAAATTGCCACAGCCCTGCGTGCGAACATGAAGACAATTTCCGAGCATACGAAAAAGCTAACGCAGGCCGGGCTCGTGGACAAATGGTATTTTGGCAACAGCGTGAAACATAAACTTTCCCCATACGGAAAAATATTTATCCATTTTATAAAATCCTTTTAACAACATTCTGGTATTCTGCAGAATACCAGAATGTTGTTGTGGTGAAGAATGGAGAGGAAGCAAGTTGTAAGATTAAAAATAGATGAAAAGAAAGGATATAATCCTAAAGGATAAAACGGTTTTAGTGGGAGTGCTGAAAAACAAAAGCGACCTTCACATTTTGCTTCGGAATCATTGGTATCGCGTCCCTGTCGCTTTTATGCCGAAACGGCAATTCAAATATATCGCTTTTTATCAGCCGGCGATTTTTGGCAGAAACGGCAAACGCATCCTGTATTACGCCCGTGTTGCAAAGAGAGAAAAAGTAAAAAGAATCATTCTTTTGCCCAAAGAAACAAATCATCTTCGCGCTCACGATGATTATATTAAAATCACACTCCGTCAGATTAAACGACTTCTGTCACCGATAAAAAACATAATACCGCGCAGAATTTCTTTCGGGTTCACAAGTTTAAAAAAACTGCTCTCGGCAAAAGATATTTTGGAGCTTTACGGCGTTCCCAAAACGGAGCAAATCGTGGAAAACCGTCTTAAACGGCTTGGCATCAAGGTTCTCACCGAATACTCTGTTTTAAAAGAAGGTAAACGCTATCGAATTGATATCGCAGTGTTATGCCGAAACGGATCAATCGCCATTGAATGCGACAACCACAAGGCCCATTCCGGCAAGGCGCAAGTCGCCAAAGACAAAACAAAAGACGCGTTTCTCAAACGTCACGGCTGGCGCGTCATTCGGCTTACGGAGAAAAATATCATTGAACGGCTTGATTATTGCATAAGAAGAATTGAAAAAGCGGTTCAAAATTTGGGCGGGCAGGATTAAATCCTTTTAAATTTCGATATCTTTGAACGAGGCTATGCCTATATTCAAAAAGTCGCCACTATGGCGGCTTTTTGATATAATGTATTGAACAAAATCAAAGCCGGGAAAATAGAATCCAATAAAAGCAAAAATATTATGGATAATCAAATATCAAAAGATCAAAATAATTATAAAATTAGTCGAATTTCTACTGCCTGGCATACAAAAACAGTCCCCGAGATTCTCGATGCGTTCCGCTCGCGTGAACGCGGTTTAACAAAAGAAGAAGCGACAGAACGTTTTCGAGAATGCGGTCCCAATAAACTTCCCGAAGAAAAAGTAGACGGTCTTTTTGTTATTTTCTTGCGGCAATTTCAAAGTCCGCTGATTTACATTCTCTTTGCCGCGGCTGGTATTGTTTTTGCGATGGGACAGATTGTTGACACTTCAATTATTTTTTCGGTGCTTCTTTTTAATGCGATTGTTGGGACGATTCAGGAAGGCAAAGCGCAAAACACACTCCTTGCTTTAAAAAAGTTTGCCGAAACTTCGGCAACTGTAATGCGAGATGGAAAGGAGCTTATAATCCCAGATACCGAGGTAATGCCCGGAGACATTATTATTTTGCAGGAAGGAGAAAAAGTGCCCGCTGATGCGCGAATTATTTTTGCCAATACCTTAAAGATAGATGAAGCGAGTCTCACTGGAGAGTCAGGGCCAGTGACTAAAACCGATACAGTATTGCCGGCCCAGACGCTGCAAGGTCGGGGCTCCGACCGAAGCATCGAAGCCGAACGCCTGCCTGCGCAGACAGGTCTGCCAGTGGCGGACCAGAAAAATATGATATTTAAAGGCACGCATATTTTAAGCGGAAATGGCACTGCGGTTGTTGTAGCCACAGGACTTGCAACCGAGATTGGTAAAATTGCGCAGAAAATTGCCACGGTCAATACTGAAATTCCCTTGAAAATCAATATCCGCTATCTCTCGCGCCTTATTATCGTTGCGGTGGCCATCATCAACGTCTCACTAATTGTTCTAGGCGTTTTTTCCGGTAAATCCCTCAAAGAAATGTTTACCACGGCGGTGGCGCTTTCGGTTTCCATTATTCCCGAAGGGCTTCCAATTGTAATGACTCTTGTTTTGGCAACTGGCGTTTGGAGAATGTCAAAACGCAATGTGCTTGTGAAGCGATTGCAAGCGGTGGAGGCCTTGGGACAGACAAAAGTTATTGCCGTTGACAAGACCGGAACGCTCACCAGAAACGAGATGGTTATTCAGCGCGTGTATGTGGACGGCAAAATTTTTGAAATCACAGGCAGTGGATACGAGCCAAAGGGTGAAGCAATTTTTGACGGTAAAATTATTGACCCCTTAAACCATCCCGAGTTGCTTTTTAGCGGAAGAATCGCGGCGTTCTGCGCCAACGCCCGCGTGATGTTTTCGGAAGAAGAAAAAATCTGGCGCGTTGCCGGCGACCCAACCGAAGCGGCGATGTTAGTGTTCTCTGAAAAGATTGGATTCCGCCACGACGCGCTGGAGCAGGAAACGCCGAAAATTTTTGAATTACCATTTGACTATCGAAGAAAATATCATGCCACAATTCGAGCGGTGGACGACAAAAATTTCCTTACTGTCGTCGGCGCGCCGGAGAAAGTGCTCAAGCTCTGTAATAATATTTGGCATAAAGATGGAAATGAAGATTTAAATGAAGAAAAGAAAAAAGAATTAGAATCGGTCTTCCATAAACTTGCGCGAGGTGGTTTCCGGGTAGTTGCTTACGCCATAAATCAAGACACTGGGCGGAGTGTTGATGGAGACCTGCCTGCTCGCTTCGCTGAAGCTCCGGCGAAGCGGGCCGGCAAGGCAGACGCGATACCATCGCTCACTTTCGTTGGTTTTTTTGGTATGAATGACGCGCTTCGTCCAGAAGTTAAAGAAGCAATGCAAAGAGTGCGAGCAGCGGATATGCGCGTAGTGATGATCACTGGAGACCACCGTCTGACGGCGCAGGCAATCGCGAAAGAGGCAGACATTTGGCGCGAAGGCGAAGGTATCCTTACTGGGGAAGAAATCGATATAATGCCCGACGAGGAACTGGCGGAGAAACTCGCCCGCACCACCGTCTTTGCGCGGGTTACGCCGGATCACAAACTCCGTATTATTCAGGCCTATCGTAAACTTGGAGAGATCGTAGCAATGACCGGAGATGGCGTGAATGACGCGCCGTCGCTTGTTGCCGCCGACCTCGGCGTTGCGATGGGAAAAATTGGAACGGAGGTGGCAAAAGAGGCCTCTGATATCGTGCTTCTGGACGATAATTTTGCCAGTATTGTCTCGGCCGCCGAAGAAGGCAGAAGTATTTACAAGACGGTCAAGAAGGTTCTGACCTTTCTTTTCTCTACCAGTATTGGAGAGGTAATTAACATTATGGGCGCGCTCTTTTTACGTTGGCCGATTCCGCTCTTGCCGTCCCAGATTATCTGGCTCAATTTTATCACCGACGGATTTCTGACGGCGGCTCTTGCTATGGAGCCAAAGGAACAAGGCCTTCTTCGTGGTAAATTCGAAAAACAGAAGAAATGGATTGTAGACGGTTTTATGGCGCGGCGGATGTTGCTCTTGGCTCCAGTGATGGGACTCGGAACACTCTATCTTTTCAGCCAGTATTTTGAAGCAGACCTTGCGAAAGGCTGGACCATCGCTCTTACAACCATGGCCGTTTTCCAGTGGTTCAACGCATGGAATTGCCGTTCCGAAAGCAAGTCCATTTTTCAGATGAATCCGTTTTCCAATAAATTTCTGGTTGGTACAACAATAGCCGTCATCTTTCTTCAGTTATTTGCGGTCTATAACCCGTTTATGCAGAAATTCTTGCACACCACGCCACTCTCGCTTTCAGAATGGCTTATAATCATTCCAATTGCCGTGTCAATCATTTTGGTCGAGGAGATACGCAAATTCTTTTACCGGAGGAAGATGGCAACATAAATCCCGTTAGAAGCCGCGATCGCTTCGTGGGATAACATAAAAAAGCCATTGATCGCGATCTGCTTCTAACGGGATAAATGTAAAACACATGGACAAAAATACATCGAACAATTTGACGAAAGATATCGGTATAATTGTTCTCAGCATTATCGTTGCGATTCTTTTGATAAAAACAGGGACAATTGAAGAAATTTTAAAACAAACGCGGGACGTATGGTTTCTAGATAGCTTTATTGCCGGTATGTTTTTTACTTCTGTTTTTACCACCGCCCCTGCGATTGTCGCACTTGGTATGATTGCCCAAGCATCTCAATCAGTGCTCCTCGTGGCCATTTTTGGCGGTCTCGGCGCTTTGTGCGGAGATTTGATAATTTTTCGATTTATGCGAGATAGATTAGGGAGAAATATTATGCACCTAATTAATAATTCTGGAAATGGCAGGCTTCGGTCTATCGTCCATCTAAAATCTTTTAGGTGGTTGACTTTCTTTTTGGGCGCATTGGTGATTGCCTCGCCATTGCCTGATGAACTTGGGCTTACTATGATGGGTTTTTCTAAAACTAAAACCTCGCTTTTAATCCCTGTCTCATTCATCTTTAATTTTTTGGGTATTTTAGTTATCGGCCTTGTCGCGAAAAATCTGCTTGGCAATTAAAGTAAAATGAAGATGCTTAAAATCATAAAAGAATATATCCATGACAAGCCGAAAATCAAAAAAATAGTCGGAGTTATTTTAATTCTTGTCGGCTTTGCCGCCCTCATCACACCTCTCACGCCAGGTTCATGGCTGGCAATTATCGGTCTTGAATTATTAGGCATACGGATTTTGTTTTTGGATAAACTCCGACGCTTCGGTCGGAGCCCCGACAAAACGTCGGGGTTTAAACTTTGGAAGAAAAAATAACATGAACACCGTTAGAAATTCTGCTACAATAGAGTTTATGATGGGTATAATTCTATTGTTATAACCATGTTTGACAAAGTCAAAAGAATTGTCTTTATCGCTATCATTGCCTTGCTTCTCTTGGCTTTTGTTTTGCCTTTAGCGGTTGGTTATTAAAATTATGAAAAGTGATGTTATGATGAAAAGAAAAGTCAAAATGAAAAAACCGCCTAAGAAGTTAATCGCCGTCAGCGGCGTAAACCCCATTAGAGGCCGCGAGGGCCCGCAGCGCACCTATGCCTCTAATGGGGTAAAGAAGCGGGTACTAAAAAGACGGAGAACTGCTGGCGCAACCGCCCTCATAAGGTCAGGAGAAAATCCGATCATCTCGCCGCGGTTAGAAAATGAATGGGAATCCTGGCAAACTTTCAATCCCGGAGTGATTTGGCTTGATGGCAATGTCCATTTTCTGTATCGAGCAGTCGGCAGAGATGGAATTTCGCGGTTGGGTTACGCTGTTTCAAAAGACGGTTTTACTATTAACGATCGGCTGCCTAATCCTGTTTATGAGCACAGAACCGGAGATAGAAGATTTATTATTTATTCTTATTTTTCAGGCGGCAGCTTTGGCGGGGCCGAAGACCCGCGTCTTATTCGCGTAGACGACGAAGATGTTTTGTATATGACGTATACTGCTTGCGACAACGGCCTGCGGATTGGTTTAACGTCCATAAAAGTTGACGACTTTATAAATAAAAAATGGAAATGGCGACCGCCGATGTTAATTTCACCACCCGATGAAGTTCACAAAAATTGGCTAATTTTCCCCGAAAAAATAAATGGACAATATGCGATTCTTCACGGTATTAATCCAAAGATAGAAGTTGAGTACCGTGATAATCTTGACTTCGACGATACTAATTACATAAGAAGTCATCATAGCCATTGCGCAAGAAATCCGATAAAGGAGTGCTGGGATAAATGGCTTCGAGGCTCCGGCGCCCCGCCACTTAAAACTCGTGATGGCTGGCTGCTCTTTTATCACGCCATGGACAATGACTGGAGCAAATATAAAGTCGGAGCCATGCTCCTTGATCTTAACGATCCAACCAAAATCCTCTACCGCGCCAAAGAACCGATTTTAGAACCAGAAGAAATTTATGAAAATAATGGCTATAAACCCGGCATTGTGTATATTTCAGGAGCGGTTATTAAAGATGGCGATCTTCTTGTTTACTACGGTTGTTCCGATAGTCATGTGAGCGTGGCTTATGCCAACCTCGATGCTTTTTTGGAAGCGCTTAAAAAAGAAGCGAAACCAAAGCTTAAAGTAAAGACTTTAAAGAAAAATAAAAAATGATGAAAGTAAAAACTTTTATTGAATGCCCCGGAAAAGCAGTAAGGGCTGATAAGCGATTTGAGCATCTGATGGCGATTGCTCTTAATCCGTTGTCAGGATATAAAGACGGCATTATCCGTTGCATCACGAGCCGCAAAGGCGATGTGCAAATAAATGGTTATGTTGACAGAAGCGTGCTTTATAAAGTGAGGGGCGATTCTTTAGAACATTTTGAAATCGGCGAACGCTTAATTATAAAAAATGAAGCAGAAATCATAAATAAAGTCGGCGGAACGGAAGGAGATTTTATCGGTCTTGAAGATCCGGATATTTGGATAGACGATGAAACCGGCCTCGTGCGTGTGTATTTTACTATTCCCATTCGCCACATTGATAAAAACAATAAAATTAAAATCCATCTTGGTCACGCAGTCGGCAAAGATTTGGATAGTTTAGAGATGACCATGCCGGTTCTTTTGGATACTTATAAATTTAGCGCAAAAGAAGTTTCCATCGCGCCGCTCAATGTAAAAGGATATCGTTTCAATCTAATCGAATCAAGGGATCGGGCGGAAAATACGACTTATTCCGTCGTTCAAGTCGCGATTGCCAAAGATATGGGCGGCCCATGGGAGTACGGAGATATCGCTTTTCATCCGAACAAACATAAAATACCGTGGATCGCTGGTCATGCTTCGCCCGGGCCGCTTTTGCCGGAGACTTTTATAAATTTGGGGGAAGGTAAGCGGTTGGGAATTATAAACGGACGCGAGGCGAATCAAAAAATAGGAGATAAAATTAAGTATGGCATGTTTTCAGTCGGGCTTTTTATATACGACTACGAGAACGGGAAAATTGATTGGGTTTCACCTGAACCGTTTATACGGGACAGCCAAGCGAAAACAATTACATTTGCAAGTCAGTTTGTCGAAACAGGCCGGGGCGCCGGCATTTTATATGCGCATGTTGATGATTCTTTCGTGCGCGCTTATACCTTGTGCGCGGACGCAATAAAATCATTACTGCCATAGCGTGAAATTACATTAAACAGATATGCTTATCGAACGCTACGACAAAAATCCAATACTTACGCCGAATAAAAATCAATCCTGGGAAGCCGAGGCGGTTTTAAATGGTTGCCCCATACAAAAGGGCAATAAAATCTTTTTGGTATACCGCGCCATTTCTCTGCCTCATTATCATGCTTTGGCGCAAACAAAGTTGATAATTTCCGATATCGGCATTGCCGAAAGTAATGACGGAAAAAATTTTTCCAATCGGAAAAGATTTATTGTGCCGGAGCATGAATGGGAAAGATTTGGCTGTGAAGATCCGAGAATTACGAAATTAAACGGCAAATACTATATCTTCTATACTGCTCTTTCGGAGTATCCCTTCCGATCCGAAGGTATTAAAGTAGGGCTCGCAATAAGCAAAAACCTCGCGCATATTCAGGAAAAACATCTTGTCACTCCTTTTAACGCTAAAGCAATGGCTCTTTTCCCGGAAAAAATTGCCGGCAAAATGTGGGCGATTTTAACCGTGCATACCGATAAACCGCCGGCAAAAATATGTCTTGCTTCTTTTGGTAAAGAAGTGGACCTCTGGCAAGAAGCACATTGGCAAAAATGGTATCAAAATTTCGAAAAATACGCTCTGCCACTTCAGCGCCATCCCGATGATCATATTGAGGTTGGCGCCCCCCCGATCAAAACAAAATACGGCTGGCTGCTCTTTTACTCATACATAAAAAATTATTTTTCTGGCAGTCGACTCTTTAGCATTGAAGCAGCATTGCTTGATTTAAAGAATCCCATGAAAATTCTTGCCAGAACGAATTACCCGCTTCTTACGCCGGAAGAATACTATGAACGGATCGGTCTTGCGCCAAATGTTATTTTCCCGTCAGGCGCACTTATGAGGAAAAAATCTCTCTATCTTTATTACGGTGCGGCTGACACCACCTGCGCGCTCGCTTTTGTTGATACACAGGGGCTCCTTAACAAAATGTTGAAAAAAGGAACGAGAACGGCTCGGTTCGCGAGGGCGAAAGAAAATCCGATCATCCTTCCTATAAAGAGTCATCCGTGGGAAGCAAAAGCAACTTTCAATCCGGCGGCAATTTATCTTGAAAATAAAGTTCATATTCTTTATCGGGCAATGTCGGAGGATAATACTTCAAGCATCGGTTATGCCCAGAGTAAAGACGGCGCGCGCATTGATTACCGCTCCACAGAACCAGTATATATTCCCCGCGAACCGTTTGAACAAAAACTTACGCCTGGAGGAAATTCCGGATGCGAAGACCCTCGACTTACCAAAATAGGCGATAAAATTTATATGTTTTATACCGCCTTTGACGGGAAAAATTCTCCGCGAGTGGCTTTAACTTGGATTAGGACAAAAGATTTTCTGGCTCAAAAGTGGAATTGGTATAAGTCTATTACGGTATCGCCACATGACTTTGACAATAAAGATTCGGCTCTTTTCCCTGAAAAATTTAATGGAAAATTTCTTATTATTCATCGCATAGGTGACGATATTGATTTGGCGTTTGTTTCAAATTTAGAGTTTAAAATTGTAAAAGAACTTGAAGAACATCGTTGGATATCTCCAAGAAAAGGCATGTGGGACTCAAAGAAGGTTGGTGTTGCCGCTCCTCCGATAAAAACCCGTCAAGGGTGGCTGATGTTTTATCACGGCGTTTCTGAAGACAATATTTATAGAGTAGGGGCGGTTCTCTGCGACAGAAAAGACCCCACGAAAATCATCGCCCGTACCGATGAACCCATTCTTGAACCGGAAACTGTTTATGAAAGGGAGGGCGAGGTCCCCAATGTTATTTTTCCCTGCGGAGCAGTTCTCATCGGCAATAAAATATTTATGTATTACGGGGGAGCTGATAAGGTAGTAGGCGTGGCTACGGTTGAAATTGATAACCTCCTTAGCGTTCTCAAGCAGTGTAAAGTATGAAAAGTGATATATTTGAACGTTTCGTTATTGAGGCGGTGTCGGTTTTGCCGCCCTCATCACACCTCTCACACCCGGTTCATGGCTGGCAATTATCGGTCTTGAATTATTAGGCATACGGATTTTGTTTTTGGATAAACTCTGGAAGAAAAAATGACTAAGTTCGGCAAAATTATTCGCGTGAATCCGCTTATCTTCCGCGAACCATGACGCACGGGAAATGTGCTATCATCAAGCTTATGGTTTCTGCCATTATACCGGCCTTTAATGAAAGAAAAGGAATAAAGAGCGTGATTTCGGCCCTGGAGAAAAGCCCTTTTATTGATGAAATAATCGTTGTCGATGACGGATCGAGCGATCAAACTGCCGAAATAGCCCGAGAAACATCAGCCAGAGTCATACGTTTTGAAGAAAATGGCGGGAAAGCGGCCGCTATGGATGCGGGGGTGTCTGTGGCTCTGTGCGATACTTTGCTTTTTATAGACGGAGACATTCACGGGTTAACCGGGGAACACATCAAATCCATGGTTCTTCCAGTGAAATCAGGAAGCCATGCAATGTTCGTCGGCGTAACGGACAAAAAGCAGTTATGGGCGACGAAAATTATCCGCTTCTTGCCTTTGATCTCCGGCAATCGGGCGCTTTCAAAGAAAGTTTGGTATTCGGTTCCTAAAAAATACCGCGAGGGATTTCAGATAGAAGTAGCTTTGAATTATTTCTGCAGGAGAAAGGTGGGTAAATTAGGATTTGGTCTTTTGTATGGGGCCCACAATACCATTAAGGAAAAGAAATATGGCTTAATGACTGGGCTAATAAAACGCGTAGGAATGACTTTCGATGTGGCTTCTATTATGTTTCGCTTGCATGTAGTAAAAAGGGTATTTTAAAAGAAATAAGAATGGTGACCCAGTTAGGTCGCTTTCCTGACCCATTTCAAAAACCGAGTAAATTTTTTGACCTTTTGACCAATCAACGAAATATTGCTATAAATAATTACTTAACACTATGACTATTCCGAAGTATCTTACACGAATCTTCTTTGTCGGGCTTTTTGTCGTCTTTATCCTTTCTTCAAGTATTGTCGCTTTTGTTACTGATTGGTGGTGGTTTTCCGAGGTTGGCTACACTCAAATTTTTATTAAGTCCTTGCTCGCTAAAATAGCGTTGTTTTCGGCAGTGGGAATTTTTGCCGCGGTTTTTTTACTCGCCAACTTCTTTTTGGCGATTCGCTCGAAAATCTCTTGGACTGCAATATTACCGGCGGCGTTTATCGGCCGGCCGGTGAGTTTTGACAATCGCATTGTTAAAAAATTGGCCGTTATGTTAAGCGTGATAATCGCGCTCTTTTTCGGACTTGTGGCGGCGGCCAATTGGCAGGAGGTCTTAAAATTTATTTCAGGCGCGACTTTTGGCGCGACAGACCCTATCTTTAATAAAGACATCGGATTTTATATTTTCTCTCTCCCCGTTTTGCAAGCGAGTCTTGGTCTCGCGGAAACACTCGTTATTTTGGCGCTGATAGGATGTGCGATTATATATTTTTTGCGGGGCAGCCTTTATGTCGCGAACCTTCGATTACTTAAGCAAATGCAAATAGAACGCTCGGCAAGAATCCATCTTGGCGTCTTACTCGCAATTTTTCTGGCAACCATTGCCGCAGGGGTTTACCTTTCTCGTTTCACACTGCTGACGAGTCAGGATGGTTTAGTATTTGGCGCGACCTACACAGACGCAACCGTGAAAATATTCATGCTTTGGCTCTCAATGGTTGCTGCCGTGCTCGCGGCTGTCTCGGCCGTTTTTTGGGCATGGAAGGGAAAGTTGTCGCCGCTTGTCGGAGCAATCTTTCTTTATGTTGTCGTGGGACTCGCCGGAACAGTTATTCCGTCTCTTGTCCAAAAACTGGTAGTTGCCCCCAACGAGCTCGTGAAGGAAACGCCGTTTATTAAGTATAATATCGCCGCCACCCGTCAGGCGTTTGCCCTTGATAAAATTGAGGAACGGGAAATCTCGGGAGATAAGCCCATCACCGCGGCTGATATCTCTGCCAATAATCTCACGGTTAAAAATGTGCGGCTCTGGGACAGAAAACCGCTTTTATCGACTTTTTCGCAGATACAAGAAATCAGAACCTATTACGAGTTTGCCGAAGTTGATAATGACCGCTATATCATAGACGGAGAAATTCGCCAGATTATGCTTTCCCCGCGGGAGTTGGCGTCGGCCAGCTTGCCGAATAGAAACTGGATTAATGAACGGCTGACGTTTACGCACGGCTATGGCGTAGCGGCTGGGCCAGTAAATCAAGTTACCCCAGAAGGTCTGCCGGTTTTATTCATTAAAGATTTACCGCCAAAATCGGATGTGAAAGAGTTTGAGATTTCGCGCCCGGAGATTTACTTCGGCGAACTTTCAAATGACTATGTCATTACAAAAACAAAATCTCTCGAGTTTGACTATCCAAAAGGCGAAGAAAATGTCTACGCAACATACAATGGCACTGGAGGAGTAGAGATGGACTCTTTTATAAAACGTGTCTTTTACGCAATAAAATTCCAATCGCTTAAACTGCTTTTATCCAACGACATAACCAGTGAAAGTCGTATTATGTATTACCGCACTATTGCCGAAAGAATCGCCAAAATCGCGCCGTTTCTGCTCTTTGACCGAGACCCTTATATCGTTATTGCCGATGGCAAAGTGTATTGGATTGCCGATGCCTACACCGTGAGTGACCGTTATCCATATTCGGAACCTATGCGGGTAAATGGCAGAAACATAAACTACATCAGAAACTCGGTAAAAGTAGTGGTTGACGCGTATAACGGCAGTATTGTCTTTTATCAGGTGGACTCCGAGGACCCGATTTTAAAAACATACGCCGCGATTTTCCCCGGAACATTCCGTCCGATGTCAGAAATGCCAAAAGGCCTTGTTTCTCATTTACGTTATCCAGAAGATATTTTTACCCTGCAGACTGCCGCATATTCGGTCTACCACATGGATGACCCGCAGATTTTTTACAACAAAGAAGACCAGTGGGAAATTCCGGCCATCGCGTCAGAAGGAGAAGGCCTGCCTGCCGGTCAGGCAGGGGCGTTGTCAGGCGCGATTCCACCGATGCAACCAAGACATATTATTATGAAATTGCCGCGAGAAAAGAAAGAGGAATATGTTTTGATGTTGCCTTTTACTCCTCGCGCGAAAGACAACCTGTCCGCCTGGATGGTCGCCCGTAACGATGGAGAAAGCTACGGCAAGTTGTTGGTCTATCGTTTTCCTAAAGACAAGCTTGTGTTCGGACCAAAACAGATTATAGGCAGAATTAATCAATATCCGGAAATTAGTCAGCAAATCTCGCTGTGGAGCCAAGGCGGGTCGCAAGTAATTCAAGGGTCGCTTTTAGTTATTCCAATTGAGGAATCGCTCTTGTATGTGCGCCCGCTCTATCTCAAGGCCGCGACCGGAAAGATTCCCGAGTTAAAACGGGTGGTTGTGGCGTATGAAAATAAAATTGCCATGGAAGAGACGCTAGAAGAGGGGCTAATGAAAATCTTTGGCGGCGGAACAGGAGTAAGACCGCAGGGGCCTGCGACGGCAAGACAGCAAGTGGCACCCTCTCAAGATATTCAAGAGCGCATACGAAGAGCGGCGACCGCGTATGAAGAAGCGCTCCGAGCGCAAAGGGACGGTGATTGGGCGCGCTACGGCGAAGCAATAAGGCGTCTGGGAGAGATTCTTAGACAATAATATCTATTATTGAACCGAGTAATTTTCGTTTAATATTTTTCTCGTTTGCGGCCCTACATATCCGGTCGATTCAATGCCGAGTTTTTGCTGGAATTTTTTTACCGCAGCAACCGTGCATTTTTTAAAACTTCCGGTGATTGGGCAATTGTTTTTCGTGAAGCCTGGCGGGGGATATACGCCTTCCAATATAAGCGCGGCTTGAAGCGAAAGAACGTCCATGTTTCCGACAAGTCCTTCTTCCATATCTCTGTTCCATTGATGGGGCAATAACGTCGTATCCGAAAATTTCGCTGTATCCGTCGAGGTGCTTTCAAAAAAATCTTTTATTCCGGAATACGTTTGAAACGCAAGCTCTTTTAACGCCGCTTGCCGCGTTTCGGGATATAGAAATTGCGGCTCATATATATAGTCATACTCAATAAGCATGCCCGCGGGATTAAGCGAATTGTTCGAGCCGATGGCGATAAGTTCCTGACTTTCCACAATTCCGTTTGATTCCAGGGGCATATCGCTTGGCACCGCGTAAGCGCTGAAGCGATTGAAGATTTTTTGCGCGATGGCCATGCTTGCCTTGGAGTTGGAATATTGTTTTTCAGGAACATAAATCGCGAATCCAGAATATTTTCCTGGCTGGTTCGCGGGACGACCGGGATGGTCATTGAAGTGAATATGAATCACAAGAGCGACATTGTTTTCGTTAGCCCACTTATTGATTCCGTAAAGTTTTATGGCTCCGTTTGGCGAAGCGTCGTTATGCGAGATAGTTTGATTGCGGTCAACGAGTCCGCTGTCAACGGAGGTCTTCATATACAAGCGATATGTTTTCATGAAGCCCTCTATTGACGAACGTTCTTTTTCAAAATACGAGGAAAATTCCGGCGAGTATCCATCTTTGGAATGCGAAAGAATCGCCTCAAATTCTTTATTTTCACCGAAAAATCCGGCGAGATACTCTCCGAGTTCGACGTTAAGGTCGGCTTCTTTTACGTTTTTGAACTGCGTGCCGACTGTGGAGCTCTCGTGTCCTGGCACGATAAGTATCCGTATTTTTTCACCCCCGATTTTCGCCGAAAGATATTCCGTTTTGAGCTGGTTTTCATCAGTGCTGGCCACGAAGAATATCCCTCCCAGATTATTTTTTAAATCATCAATATTAACCAGAGTTTTTACGGAGTCGGAAAATGAAAAGAAAGCAAAGAAAAGTAGGGTAAATAAGAAAAGCGCCAAAAATTTCATCCCCACACCTAATGAGCAATGTTTATTATTTGCGCGACCTGGCGAAAAAGAATTGCGAGGGATTTTAAACTTTGATTCATTTTTTTATCTTACCATACCCTTGTTGCTCATTAGGTGTGGGGATTCATTGCAATTGAGTTAATTATATCCGAAACATGATTTACGGGCAAAATTAAGCATACTGGCGGATTTTAGAAATAGAGGTGTATCATTAAAATATATGCAAGCTTTATTCGTTCATTCTTTGGGCTGGCTCTACAGGAATATCGGCGCGAAGATTTTCTTCATGTTTGATTCCGAGCCGATACACGAATTCGTCCTTAAAATGGGCGAGATAATGGGCAAGATACCCGGTTTGTCCGCATTAACCGGTTTTTTTGTGAAAGTCAGCGATTCCTCATTGAACACGAAAGTTGCCGGTATATTTTTTGAAAATCCGGTCGGTATGTCCGCCGGTTTTGACTACGATGCGCAATTAACGCAGATTCTTCCCGGGTTGGGCGTCGGCTTTGAAAGTGTCGGAACAATAACCAACAAGCCGTATGCCGGAAATCCATATCCGAGAATGAAGCGTCTCGTAAAATCAAAATCATTATTGGTAAACAAGGGCTTCAAGTCAACTGGAATAGATAAAGTTCTTTCGCGCCTCACCGGTTATAAATTCCGCATCCCGGTTGGCATATCAATCGGAAGAACTAATACCAACGAACATAATGGTCACGCCGACGCCATTGCCGACATTCTGGAATCATTCAAAAAGACAGAGGCATCAAAAATTCCATTCTCTTATTTTGAACTGAATATCAGCTGCCCCAATCTCACCAAGGATATTTCTTTTTACGAACCGGAACGCCTGCATCAATTACTTTCGGCAGTATTCTCGCTGAAATTATCTAAACCGCTTTTCATAAAAATGCCGATAATATTGTCGGATGAAAAAACAAAACACCTTTTGGACGTAGTTATGAATTTCCCGGTGGACGCGGTTATTTTAGGAAATCTCCAGCACGACAGGAATAACCCTGCTTTTGATAAAAAAGAAATGGAAGAATTTGGAAAATATAAAGGCAACTGGAGCGGGATGCCGTGCCAAAGCCGTTCAGACGAATTGATTCATCTTACGTATGTGCATACGGGAGGGAAGTTGCCGATTGTCGGTTGCGGAGGAATATTCAACGCCGAAGACGCTTACAGAAAAATAAAACTTGGCGCTTCTTTGGTGCAATCGGCAACGGGTTTTGTGTTCAGCGGCCCACAGCTCGCAGCCGAGCTCTGCGCCGATTTGCCGGCGATGCTCAAGCGGGACGGGTTCAGGAATATCAAGGAAGCTGTCGGAGTTGGTGTCGGATAGTGTATAATTAAATAATGGAAAAATTTCAGATATATTTCTTCACAGGCCTGTTTCTGGCGGTTCTCTTTTTAAGCTTCCAGATTTTCTGGCCGTTTTTGGTTCCTTTGTCCATTGCTGCGACATTGGCCGTTCTATTCCATCCGCTGTATGAACGCATAGTCAGGATGTTCGGGGGACTCAGGGGGTTATCCGCATTTTTAACGGTTGTCTTCGTGGTTTTCATAATAATTCTGCCTTTGATATTTATCGGCAAGACCGTGTTTCAGGAGGCAGTCGGATTTTCGTCACAACTGAGAGACGGCGGAACGGAAAATGTTTCCCAGGCGTTGTCTTCATTGCAGGAAAGAATCGCGGCTTACTTCCCGGGTTTTTCGCTGAATCTCAACGAATATTTGCTGCAAGCCGCCGATTGGCTTTCCAAAAACATAGGAACGATTTTTGCCGGCATAGCGCGCATGACAATTGACCTATTCTTTAATCTCTTCATAGGTTTTATAGCTTTTTATTATTTTTTGAAGGACGGCAAGGAACTTATAAAATCCATTGTCTCGTTAAGTCCTTTGCCGGACAAAAACGATTACGAGATATTGAACAAACTTGAGGGAGCGATAGTTTCGGTCGTCAGGGGTTCGCTTGTCATTGCCGTAATACAGGGAGCTTTGGCCTGGCTTGGACTTCTTATTTTCGGCGTTCCTAATCCGGCATTTCTTGGAGGCGCCGCCGCCATAACATCTTTGATTCCGGGAGCCGGAACCGCGCTGATAATGGTTCCGTCAATTATTTATCTTTTTCTGACGGGACCGGTAGGCAATGCCGTCGGCCTTCTTGTCTGGCAGGTTATTGTTGTCGGCCTCGTTGATAACATGCTTAGCCCAATGCTCATCAGGCGCGGGATGAAAGTGCACCCTCTATTTATTCTTCTTTCGGTTTTCGGCGGACTGATATTTTTCGGTCCGATAGGTTTTCTGCTCGGCCCAGTAGTTTTGAGTTTGCTTTTCGCGATGATTGAGATTTACAAATTTTTGATGAGTTCGGAGAAAAAGAGTTTCTAAACCGATTCATAAAATAATCAATGAAGCCCAGCATAGCCTTACTGCGCGGTATCCGAAAGAGCATTGTTAACAATGATAGATATAAATCAAATGGAGGAGTTTCAAAAAATATTTTAACTGTTAACAACTTATGCGATCGCATAAGTTGTTAACAAATATTTCTAGTACGCGATATTTAAATCGTCAGCAGTCGTTGCAGACATCTCCGATAACTTTCACCCCCACACCCCCAGGGGTGTGGGGGTTTACGTTGCCGGCCGTGAACGGAAGCGGCCTATCCTGCGTGTAAGGAAGTCCATGTGAAATTGCAATTTCCGCTTTCTGCAGTTCCGCACCGATGTCTAAAAGATGGTCCGGTCGGTTGATGAGTTCCAGGTTGGCGATTTGAAGGTTTATCTCAATAGCGGTTTTGCCCTGGATAACCATTAAATCGTCTCCGCTCGGCGTTTTAAAATAAGCGCTGATAATATTGTCTTTGGTGCTTATGACGAAAAGCCCGCGCGGATCGGCGCTCACGCTCGGGTCGAACGGGCCTTGTGGGCCTCGGTCCCATATCGCGCAGCGCACCAGTTTTTTGGCATCATCCCAGTCGGATTCATATATATGAGCCGATTGAGATGTAATCTGAAGATAACCCATTTCAAATCCGGCTTCTTTGGCGATGCGCGCCTGCAGGGCGCGGAGGCCGAAAGCGTTCGGAATAGCTGCTTTGAAAATGTCATGGCTACGCACGGTCACCAGAAAATGCAGTTTTCCGTTGTTTTGTAAAACCTGGATTTGGGTGATGCAAGGAGGTTCTTTAGAGTCCTTGTCTATGGAGGGAACCATTGTGGTCGCTGTGGCGCGCCGTGTGTCCGGCGACAATTTCAATTCTTTCAAAATAACTTCTTCTATCTGGTCTATTGGCCCATTGGGATTCGGATAGCGCATCAGGCGGTTTCCGTATGTGTAACTGACGCCTCCCGGCGATTCAGGTGAAAGAAAAATGGAACGGTAGTGTTCAATTGCTTCTTTATTTAAGCTGGTTGTCTTTTTTAATCCCTCCGGCCAGTCCACATTCATATTCGGATTTTCCAGGTCTTCGTTTTCCACAACCCAGGTGACGCCGATAAGTTCACGTTGCTTGCTTCCGTATTGCGTTCCTTTTACGGTGCCATAGCGCATGATGCGGTCCACGACGCGAGTCCAAGCGTCAATGACGGTTTTTCCGCGAACGAGAAATCCGGCTTTCTCCGAAGGAAATGTCTCCACTTCTTCCGGAATAGCGTCCGCGAAGCGCACCGGTTCCATGTAGGGAGACGCGTTTTCTTCCGGAAATTGTTTTACTTCGTTATTCAAGTCCGAGCTCAAAACTTCTTTCAGTTTCACATTTTCTCTTATGGAATTGACTATATTGTGGTCAATTTCTTTTTCCAGCTTAAAATCGGTTCCTGGAATCTCGCGCTTGTCGTTTATTCCGTGCTCCCAGATTTTCATTAACACTTCCTTGCCGGAAATTCCGAAAGGACTGCAGGAAAGCGTGCCGTGGTTCCAAAGATACAAACTTCTTATCTGCGGGTTGAGGGCGAGATTGCGGAGAATTATGTTGACGCCCTGTCTGCTGTATAAAGTGCCAACAATTGCGGAACGTTTTAAGAGGTCGGGACATTCCCTGATGGCGCGCTCCGGCTCGTTCCAGACGGTGCAGAAGCCGACGCTTTTTCCTTCGCCCAAATAGACCCTGTATTTATCCGGCTGGTACAGATTTTCGAAAGATATCATTGGGAATATTATAATCGGCAGCGAGGCGGATGTAAAAGCGGGAAGTGCTTTTATTTCCACCGAGCGAACCGATTAATGAAATCTAGCAGATTTCATATAGCCGAGAGTCGCCATGTTTGGAAATCTTACTTGCAATTTGTTTCAGAATTGAGGCATAATTAAAACAATGAACTACGAAACAATACCGCTGCCCGAAATAGTTTCCAAAACAGCAGCTACGCTGAAAGAAAGGAATTTTGACGCAATAGTCGTCAATACGAAAGAAGAGGCCTTGGAAAAAGTGAAGTCGCTCATTCCGGCCGGGGCTCCCGTGATGAACGGCAGCTCAACCACGCTTGAGCAGATAGGATTTGTTGATTATCTCAAATCCGGGAAAAGCGGGTGGAGTAATCTCCATGATGCGATTCTAGCTGAAAAAGACCAACAGAAGCAGGCCGAATTAAGGAAGCAGAGCATATTGGCTCAGTATTTTCTTGGCAGCGTCCAGGCGATAACTGAAAGCGGGCAGTTGCTCATTGCTTCGGCCTCTGGCAGTCAGTTGGCGTCCTACGTTTTCTCGGCCGACAACGTTATTTTCGTGGCCAGCACTAATAAAATTATTCCGACAATTGAAGACGCTTATACCCGTCTTAAAGAATATGTTTTTCCGCTTGAGAACGAGAGAATGAAAACCGTCGGATATCCCGGCAGCGTTATCGGCAAAGTTTTGATTTTTGAACGCGAAATAAATCCTGCCAGAAAGATAACGATAATTCTGGTTAACGAAAAATTGGGATATTAAGTGGTTTTTTGTTGATCGTCTTCTAACCAATAGCTTGGAATCGTTTTCCGACCAATTGCATGGGCACCTGCAATGATATGCCCATATGCAACCTCTGATAATTGTAGTATTGCAAATATTTCTTCAGCACACAATTGATGGCTTCCACATCATT
>ORMF011691910.1_pt1 | contig 23538 bp, 21 predicted proteins | sample 1779871 | NCBI WGS metagenome assembly ORMF01 (sample SAMEA104232316, study PRJEB22302) | groundwater metagenome | biome: forest; feature: aquifer; material: groundwater | place: USA | collected 2011-08-07 | depth 5.4 m | reverse complement strand
TGCATCTTCTGCAAGATCATCGACAAAAAAATCCCCGCTTCGCTGGAGTACGAAGACAGCGAACTGATCGCTTTCCGCGATATTAATCCGCAGGCGCCCGTGCACGTGCTGTTTATTCCCCGCAAGCACATGGCCAATATGCAGGCCGTGCAGGAGAAGGACGCGCCGGTTATCGGCAGACTTTTTTATCAGGCCCGCCGGCTGGCCGAAGAACGCGGCTGGAAGGATTACCGGCTCGTCATCAATAATGGTCCCGAAGCCGGCCAATCTGTGGATCATGTTCATCTGCATCTTTTAAGCGGCCGCCGCATGACCTGGCCGCCCGGCTAAACCGCCCCCTAGAAGCCTTTACGATCCTTTTCCGAGCGTATATAATGCACCGCTTCAAGGCGGGTTGCTGCATTGGGGGATGGTGTCCGCCACAAAGCGCGGCGGATGGAAGCTTTGTGGACGGATCCGCTGCGATTTTTAGCGGATAACGGAAATGTTCATGTTCTATACTTATATTCTTCAAAGCCTTAAAAACAATCGGCGTTATATTGGAAGTACCGGCGATATTCAAAAACGGTTAAAAGAACACAATGCTGGATTAAGCCGCTACACGAAAAACCGGGGCCCCTGGGAATTGATTTATTTGGAAGAGAAAAAAACTCTCAATGAAGCTGAAATGAGAGAAAAGTTTTTTAAAACAGGGGATGGGCGCCGGGCTTTAAAGGTTATTTTAAAAGACTCATTGGGGGATGGTGTAACGGTAGCACGACAGATTCTGGATCTGTCTGTCTAGGTTCGAATCCTAGTCCCCCAGTAACTGCCATCATGGGCACCCTCAGTTTTCTTAGTTAAATGAAGGGTAAAATATTTGTGAACAGTCGCTTCATCTTGGTTCTGGCCGGGATCTTTTTAGCGGTGCAAACCGAAGTCTTTGCCTGTAGCTGCGCGAAAGTTCTCACTCTTCAGGAAGGAATTGAACGATCTGCGGAAGTGTTCCAAGGTGAAGTCGAGCGGGTCGAAATCGCACACGATAAAAAAGTCACTTTTAAGGTAAAAAAAATTTGGAAGGGGCAAAAGGAAGCGACTAAGCATGTGTTTACTCCGGCCCAAGGCCTCGCATGCGGTGTGAGCTTCAATGAGCGTAGAGAGTATCTTGTTTTTGCTTCGCCGGATTCGGGCGGAAATTTGTATACGACTTCTTGTTCGGCGACGATAGATATGGAATGGGCCGTAAAAAATGAGCTAGAAGCCATTGGACCTGGCAGCGATATTGCGTGATCCGCATAAGGCCATCAAATTGGCGTCGTAACCCTTTATTGATTAAACCGCTTCTTGTCTCTAAAATAGACACTTCTTTACCCCAGGAGGCTTGTCATGGAAAAGACGCTCTACGAAAAAGCTGAAAAAGCCATTAATCAGGCTTTTGAAACCGCGAAACATTCTGTAAAAGTGGTTTCAGAGAAAGCAGGAGAAGCGGCGCAGATCACGCGCCTCTTAATTGAAAAAGCGACTTTGGAGCACCGCGTAAGCCGCAAATTTGCCCAGCTCGGCAGCCGGACTTACGAAAAGGCGGTCCGCAAGGGCGAAAAGCAGCTATCCTTTAATGACCCCGATGTGCAGAGCTTGATTGAAGAAACCAAGCAGCTGGATATTGAGCTCGCGCAAGTTGAAGGAGATCTGGAGCGGGAACGCGCGAAGAAGCACTGATAATTTAATTCAATTGTCATCCTGAGCGAAGCGAAGGATCTCGCTAGATTCTTCGGCCTTCGGCCTCAGAATGACAGCAATAATCACGCGATCGTGGTGGAATTGGCAGACACACCAGCTTGAGGGGCTGGCGCCGCAAGGCATACAGGTTCAAGTCCTGTCGGTCGCATTTATTTTTTACGGTGGTATCAATTCTTAGCTTCACAAAGTGCGATCCCTCATCGCACCGGTATTATTCATGATCCCTGAACATATTTTTCGTGAGTACGACATCCGCGGCTTGGCCGACACTGAATTGTCGGACGAAGTCGCTTACGGCATCGGCCGTTCCTTCGGCACGGTCCTGACCGGCGAAAAAAAGAACAAGGTTTCCATCGGCCGCGACTTGCGCACGAGTTCTCCGCGCATTCAGAAGGCCGTCATTAAAGGCCTCCTTGAAGCGGGGATGCAGGTCACGGATTTGGGCCTGGTGCCTACGCCGCTTTTGTATTTTTCTGTTTCCCACCTTAAGCTGGATGCCGGCATTTCCATCACAGGCTCGCATAATCCTCCGGAATTTAATGGTTTCAAACTCCATTTGGCCGACCGGCCGTTTTATGGCGAAGAAATCCAAGGCCTGAAAAAAATCATTCGTGAAAAAAAATATGTGTCCGGCCAAGGTAAATTAGAAACCCAAGATATTATTCAGCCCTACAAAAAATATGTAAAAACGATCTTCAAATTCAAAAAGAAGCTGAAGGTCGTGATCGACTGCGGCCACGCCATGGCCTGCGTCGTGGCGCCGGACCTCGTGCGCGAACTCGGCCATGAAGTGACCGGCCTTTATACGAACCTTGATTCCACGTTCCCTGACCACCATCCGGATCCTTCGGAACCGCATAACCTCGTCGATCTCCAGAAAGAAGTCCTGAAGAGCAAGGCCCATTTGGGCATTGCCTTTGACGGCGACGCGGACCGCATCGGCGTCATCGACGAAAAAGGCAGCGTCATTCCGGGCGATAAAATCCTGCTGCTCTACGCGCGCGCGATTCTCAAGAAAAAACCCGGCGCCACGATCATCGGGGACGTGAAATGTTCGCAAGTCGTTTACGATGACATTGCCAAGCGCGGCGGCAAGCCCATTATGTGGAAGACCGGGCATTCGCTGATTAAAGCGAAAATGAAGGAAACGAAGGCCGAGCTCGCCGGAGAAATGAGCGGCCACATGTTTTTTGTGGACCGTTGGTTCGGTTTCGACGACGCGATTTATGCGGCCTGCCGCATGCTGGAAATTGTGGACGAAAGTGACCGGCCGCTTTCGTCGATGCTGGACGATTTGCCGAAACTTTATTCCACGCCCGAGCTGAGGGTCGACTGCCCGGACGATCTCAAGTTCAAGCTTGTCAGCAAAGCCGTTGAAGAATTTAAAAAATCGCACAAAGTTATCGATACCGACGGCGCGCGTGTTATTTTCGACGACGGCTGGGGGCTTGTGCGGGCCTCCAATACCCAGCCCGTGCTGGTGATGCGGTTTGAAGCGCAAAGCGATAAACGGCTGGCCGAGATCCGCCATTATGTTGAAGACAAGATTCAGAACATCCGGAAATCGCTTTAATGCCTAAGGCCGGCGCGCTTTGGGCCGTGGTCCTCGCCGGCGGTTCGGGAACGCGTTTCTGGCCCGAAAGCCGCGCCCGCAATGCCAAACAATTCCTGCCTATCTTTGGTTCTAAAACTCTTCTCGAACAAACCGTCGACCGTTTAAGCCCGCTTGTGCCGCGTTCCCGTGTCCTTGTGATTACGCACGAGCGCGATACGGCGCGGGTCAGTAAACTTTTGCGTATTCCGCGCACGCAAGTCATCGGCGAACCGGTGGGCCGCAACACGGCGCCCTGCGCCGCGCTGGCCGCGGATTGGGTGGCGCGCCGCGATCCGGACGGTGTGATCGCGCTGCTGCCCGCGGACCATTTAATTGTAAAGACCGCGCTTTTCCGCCGCGCCCTGGCCGCGGCCTCGGCCGTGGCCTCGCGTTCCGGACTGCCGGTGACTTTTGGGATTAAGCCCGCGTTTGCGCACACAGGTTATGGCTATTTGGAAACGGGCACGGTCTACGCACGCGAGCGGGGATTTGCGATACGGAAACTAAAACGGTTCCGCGAAAAGCCGGCGCTGGCGCAAGCCAAGGCCTTTGTGCGCGCGGGCCGTTTTTTATGGAACAGCGGCATGTTTGTCTGGCGCGCAGCGGACCTCTTAAAGGAAACGCGCCGGCATCTGCCTGCGGCCGCGCGGCTGATTGACCGCATGCATGCGGGAAACTGGAATAAAAATTTTAAACGCTTATATCCCGCGATGCCGGGCATTTCCATCGATTACGGCCTTATGGAAAAAATGCGCGGCCGGATTTTGACTTTGCCCGTGGATATCGGCTGGTATGACCTGGGCAGCTGGCTCGCAATGCCCGATCTTTGGCCGCGCGATGCGCAAAATAATTCGGTCCTGGGCGAGCCGCTTCTCGTGGAAAGCCGGGGAAATATTGTCCGTTCCGGCCGGCGCATGGTGGCGCTGCTGGGCGTGGAAAACCTTGTGGTCGTGGACACTGAAGATGCCTTGCTGGTCTGCGCCAAAGATCAGACGGAATCAGTCCGCAAGATCGTGAACCGTCTCGCCGATAAGAAGGGATGGAGGAAGTACTTATAATGACTGTTCTGCAAGCCGTGATTATGGGGATTGTGCAGGGACTGACCGAATACCTGCCGGTTTCAAGCTCAGGCCACCTTGTTTTAGCCCAGCACCTGCTTGGCATCAAAGGATCCCTGCTTGCTTTCGATGTCGCGCTGCACGCCGGCACTCTTTTTGCCTTGTTTGTTTATTTTCACAAGGACCTCACCGCCATCGTGACTGAAAGCATCGAATATTTCCGGCGCCTGCCGAAGGAACCCAAAAAAGGCGATTTGATCGATGAATTTCCGATGGCGCTCGCGGCCGCGCTCGTGCTCGTCGCAACGATTCCGACCGCCGCAATCGGCTTGGCGTTTAAAGATTCGTTCGAGGGCATGTTCCAATCCATCCCGTTTGCCGGGTACATGTGGATCCTCATGGGCATCCTGCTTGTTTTCAGCCGCCGCTTCCAAAGAGGCAGCCGCACGATGTATGAGATGAACCATCAGGACGCGTTCGTCCTCGGCATCATTCAAGGCATTTCCATTATTCCTTCCATTTCACGCTCCGGCGCGACGATCCTGGGCGGGATGTGGCTGGGGATTGATCGAAAAGAAGCGGCCCGGTTTTCATTTCTGATGTCGATCCCGGCAGTCATGGCCGCCAATGTGCTTGAGCTGGGCGGCTTCCTCGATTTTTTTCGCGATTATCCGCAGGCAATGATCGCGGGATTTGCCGCTTCTACGCTCGTCGGTTATCTTTCCATTTTTGCCCTGGTCAAGGTGATTGCTAAAGGCAATTTTTTCATTTTCGGGTTTTATTGCATCGCGGCCGGCATTTTCTCTTTAGCGATTTCGTTCTTTCACTAAGATCCCCGTAAGGGGCAGGAGTTCTGCGGCCATGCGCATCATTAAATGTGTGCTCAAGCCCGAAAAGGAAAAGCCCCTTGAAGGCCGCCATCCGTGGGTTTTTTCGGGCGCCATTGATCAAATCGACGACAGCTTCCAAGCCGGCGACCTCGTAAAAGTTTTTTCTTCTCAAGACCGTTTTCTCGGCATCGGTTATTTAAACCCCCGTTCTCAAATCGCTGTCCGGATGCTCACGTTTGAAGACGTCCGGATCGACGAAGGTTTTTTTGAAAAGCGCCTTCAATCCGCGGCCGCGCTGCGCTCCGCTTTCGTGCCTTCCGACACCAATGCCTACCGGGCCGTGAATGCCGAAGGCGATTTCCTGCCCGGCCTCATCGTGGACCGTTACGCCGATTATCTTGCGGTCCAGTTTCTTACCTCGGCCATGGACCAATGGAAAGAAATGATCGCGAAACTGCTCATGAAAATTTTCCCCGTGCGCGGCGTTTTTGAAAAAGACGACACGGAAGCCCGCGACTGGGAAGGTTTGACTCAGCGCGTGGGCCGTCTCGCGGGGGATGACCCGCCGGATTACGTAGAAATCGTTGAAAACGGCCATCCTTTTGTGGTGGATATTCATGGCGGACAGAAAACCGGTTTTTTTCTGGACCAGCGCGATAACCGTTTACGGGCCGCCAAATTGGCGCGCGGCCGGCGCGTGTTGAATTGCTTTGCGTATACCGGCGGGTTCTCAGTTTATGCCGCCAAAGGCGGCGCCGTGGAAACCGTATCCGTCGACACTTCGGAGCCCGCGCTCAATACCGCGCGGACGAATTTTGAAAAAAACGGCCTGCCGGCGGCCGAAGCCATGTTTCTGCAAGAAGATGTTTTTGATTACCTGCGTTCCACGCGCCAGGAATTTGACCTGATTATTTTGGACCCGCCGGCCTTCTGCAAAAATAAGCATCAGGTGCAGCAGGCAGCGCGCGGCTATAAGGACATTAATTTGTGGGCCCTGAAAAGGTTGTCGCGCGGCGGCATTTTGATGACCTTTTCCTGTTCTTCGCACATTGACCCCGATCTCTTCCAGAAAATCATTTTCGGCGCGGCCAAAGATGTGCGCCGGGACGTGCGCGTTTTGGAGCGCACCGGCCATCCCTTTGATCATCCGGTCAGCATTTATCATCCGGAAGGGGAATATTTGAAAGGCCTTACCTGCCTGGCCGACTAGCGTCCCGGTTAGGCATCGCGTATAATTAGAGCGTCAAGTCAGGCCTGATTTTGACGTTACCTTATTCATAATAGAAAGGACCCCATGGAAATCCTGAATGCCGAGAAAATGGATGCGGGCAAACTCAAGGCGCTTGAGCTTGCCGAAGATTCGCGCGAGCATGAATGGTCCATGCCCAGCTTTGTGGCCGAGCTTTTCCAGGGCCGCCTGCGCTGGGACTTAATCCTGCCTTTTCCTGTCCAAACCCCTGAAGATAAAAAGCTCGGCGATGATTTCCTGGCGCGGCTCGAAACGATTCTCAAAGAACATATTGATCCGGACGAAGTGGACCGGACCGGGGACGTCCCCAAGAACGCGCTCAAGGCCATGGCCGACCTCGGCTGTTTTGCGATCAAAATTCCCAAGGAATACGGCGGGCTCGGTCTTTCGCAGGTGAATTACAACCGCGTCGTGCATTTGGTCGCAAGCTACTGCGCCTCCACCTCGGTTTGGCTTTCCGCGCATCAATCCATCGGCGTCCCTAAACCTCTGGTTTTATTCGGGACCGAAGAACAAAAACGCAAATACCTGCCGCGGTTCCGCCAAGGCGCGATTTCGGCCTTTGCCCTGACCGAACCCAATGTCGGCAGCGATCCGGCGCGCATGACGACGAAGGCCGAACTGACGCCTGACGGCCAGCATTATATTTTGAACGGCGAAAAACTTTGGGGCACGAACGGGCCCGTGGCCGACATCATGGTCGTGATGGCGCAGACCCCGCCCAAGATCGTCAAAGGCCGTGAAAAGCAGCAGATCACCGCTTTTATCGTGGAAAAAACAATGCCGGGCGTGGAAGTGGTGCACCGCTGCATGTTCATGGGACTCAAAGGCATTCAAAACGGCCTGCTGCGATTCACGAATGTCAAAGTCCCCAAGGACAATGTGATTTGGGGCGAGGGCAAAGGTTTGAAACTCGCGCTCACGACTTTGAATACCGGACGCTTGACCATGCCCGCGGCCGTGACCGGCGCCTCAAAAAAGTGCCTGCAGATCAGCCGCGAGTGGGCCAATGAGCGCGTGCAGTGGGGCGCGCCGATCGGCAAGCATGAAGCCGTCGCGCATAAAATCGCCGGCATGTCTTCCACCATTTTTGCCATGGAGGCCGTAAGCAATCTCGCAGCGCACATGTCGGACGGCCACAAGGCGGATATCCGGCTCGAAGCGGCCATGGCCAAGTTGAGCTGCACGGAAGCAAGCTGGCATATCGTGGACGGCGCGGTGCAAATCCGCGGCGGCCGCGGCTACGAAACCGCGCTTTCACTCAAGGCGCGCGGCGAAAAAGGTTATCCGATTGAACGCATCATGCGCGACATGCGCATCAATACCATCATTGAAGGTACGAGTCAGATCATGCGCCTTTTCATCGCGCGCGAAGCCATGGACTCCCACGTGCGGAAAATCATGCCGATTGTTTCGCCGCGCACACCGCTCGGCACGCGGATCGCAACGGCTTTTTCCTCCTTTGGATTTTATGCGGGCTGGTATCCGGTCCTGTTTTTTCGCGGCAATCAATTGCCGAAGGGGATTGATATCCCCAAAGAATTACGCGGCCACATGGCCTTTGCCGGCCGCACCGCCGCACGGCTGGCGCGCAGCCTTTTCCACGCCATGATGCTGTATCAGCAGGGCCTGGAAGCGAAGCAGCAGCTCCTGACCCGCATCGTGAATATCGGCACCGATCTTTTTGCGCTCTCGGCCACTTGCGCGCGCGCGATCTGCATGGTCAAAGATAATCCGAATGACCGCGGACCGGTGGAACTGGCCGACCTTTTCTGCCGGCAGGCCCGCGGCCGGATTGAGCGCGATTTCAACCATATGTTCTTCAATAATGACGCTTACGCGTACCGGATCGCCCAAAATACCCTCGAGTCTAAATACCTCTGGCTCGAGAACGATATCGCCCACGAATAATTTTTAAATCCGAAATTCGAAACAAGAACGAAAATCCAAATACCAAATTCGAAACGTTTGGGATTTAGGATTTGGAATTTGTTTAGGATTTCGACTTTCGGATTTTTCTGCTATCATACGCGGCCTATGCGCAATCTATGGAATGCCCGCGAAGCCGCCAAAGCTAAAGACGCGCTCGACCTCCTCGTTTACAGCTCGCGTTTGATCGGCAGCGAACCCAAGCTCTGCGTTTGGGGCGGCGGCAATACTTCCACCAAAACCAACGAACGCGATCATCTCGGCCGCCTGCGCCGGGTGCTGCGCATCAAAGGCAGCGGTTCGGACCTCAAAGTTTCCACGCGCAAAGATTACCCGCCTGTGGCGCTCGACGATCTCCTCGAAGCTTTTAAACGCGAAAAAATGACGGATGAGGAAATGGTCGATTTTGTTTCGCGCTGCCTGCTGGATCCCAAAGCGCCGCGGCCTTCGATCGAAGTGCTGCTGCACGCTTTTGTGGACCACACCGACATCCATCACACGCATGCGGATGCCATCCTTTCGATCACCAATACGAAAAACGGAAAGCAAATCGCGCGCAAAATTTTCGGCGATGAGCTTCTTTGGGTTCCCTACGTGAAGCCCGGCTTTACGCTAGCCAAATGGGTGGGTGAAGCGTACCGCAAAAATCCGGAAGCAAAAGGCCTTATCCTTGAAAAGCACGGCTTGATTACCTGGGCCCGCGATGCGCGCACGAGCTACAGCTTGACCATCGAAATGGTCTCACGCGCCGAAAATTATTTGTCGCGCGCCCGCACGCGGCTGAGCCATTGGAGCCCGCAGGTCCACCGGACGCTGGGCGTTTCGCAGCGCAAGCAATGGCTGGTGGAAAATCTGCCCGTGATCCGCCGCACGGTCAGTAAATTTCAGAAGGCTGTTTTGCAGGTCAATGACTCGCCTGAGGTCCTGGAATTTGTGAACGGACGCGATGCGGCCCACGTTTCGCAGATCGGTCCGGCGACGCCCGACCACATGCTAAGGACCAAACGCATCCCGCTTTATGTGCACGTCCCTGAAGGCGGCGCTGCGGCATTAACGGAATCCGTCCTGACCCGCCAGCTGGAAAGATACGCCGCCGCGCACAAACGCTATTTCGAAAAATACCGCCGGTCCCTGCCGCAAAACGAGACCGTGCGGATGCTGGATCCCTACCCCAAGGTCATTCTGGTGCCCGGCATCGGCATGATCAGCACCGGCAGCGATTTGAAAAGCGCGCGCATTGTCTCCGAAATCTATGAACACTCGATTTCCGTGATGGAAAGCGCCACGGTGATTGACCGTTATGATTCGCTTTCCGAAAAACTCGCGTTTGAAATGGATTACTGGCCCATGGAACTCTATAAACTTTCCCTGGCGCCGCCCGAAGCGCAGCTTTCGCGCCAAATCGGATTGGTCACCGGCGCGGCGCGCGGCATCGGCCGGGCCATCGCGGAAAAATTGGCCCGCGAAGGCGCGCATGTATTTCTCTCCGATCTCAAGGAAGACTTGGTGAAACAGGCAGCGGCTGAAATCAACGCTTCAGTCAAGGCCCCGCGCGCTTTTGCGCTGGCCATGGACGTGACCAAGCCTGAAAGTGTGCACAAAGGCTTTGAAGAAATCCTGCTGACTTGCGGCGGACTGGACTTCCTGGTTTCAAATGCCGGCATTGCGCATGTGTCTCCGATTGAAAAATTAGAGCTGCCGGATTGGGAAAAAAGTTTTGCCGTTAATTCAACCGGCCATTTTCTGGTGGGGCGTGAAGCGGTGCGTATCATGAAAAAGCAAAACCTGGCCGGGTCCATCGTCTTCATCGCTTCTAAAAATGTGCTCGCGCCCGGTAAGGATTTCGGCGCTTACAGCGCGGCCAAGGCCGCTCAAACCCAGCTCGCGCGGATCCTGGCCATTGAAAACGGCGAGTTTCATATCCGCGTGAATATCATTAATCCCGACGGCGTTTTTGAAGATTCGGGTTTGTGGGACACGATCCGCGCCAACCGCGCCCGAACCTACGGCATTGCGCCGGGGCAGTTAGAAAATTATTATCAGAGCCGCAACTTAATGCAGACGCCCGTGCTGCCCTCGGATGTGGCCGAGGCCGCGGCTTTCCTCGTCTCCTCCCGCGCCTCCAAAACCACGGGCTGCATCCTGACCGTGGATGGCGGAGTCAAAGAAGCTTTTCCGCGCTAGACCGCTTCCGGGCAACCCCTATCCAAATTTGACGGGTTTTGATACAATTCTGCATGCCTGAGCCTGGTAAGCCCTCACCGAGCGAGTCGCTCAAAGAGAAGAGCAATTATCTTCGGGACGCACTCAAAGAAGCCCTGTCCCAAGACACCACGCACTTCACCAATGACCAGAATTACCTCCTTAAATTCCACGGCGTTTATCAGCAGGATGACCGCGACAAAAGGCAAGAGCTTCTAGCCCAAAAAAAAGAAGCTGCTTTCTCGATGATGGTCCGCTCCAAAATTCCGGGCGGCCGCATGAGCGCGGAACAGTATTTGGTCCACGATAAGCTGGCTGATCAATATGGCAATAAGACCCTGCGGATCACCAACCGGCAGGGTATCCAATTTCACGGTGTCCTAAAAAAGAACATGAAGGCGGTCATCCGCGCGATCAATGAAAAATTAGGCACCACTTCCGGGGCTTGCGGCGATATCGTGCGCAATGTGCTGGCCTGCCCGGCGCCGCACGCAGACCGCCAGAAAATCGAAATCCAGCGCTACGCCAAAGAAATTTCCGATCAATTCCTGGCTAAAAGCGGCGCTTATTATGAAATTTGGCTGAACGGCGAGCCTTTGAAAGCGGCCGCCCCTGCGTCCGCCGATCCCGAGCCGATTTTCGGCAAAACCTATTTGCCGCGCAAATTCAAAATCGCAATCGCCTTTCCGGATGACAATTGCATCGATGTCCTGACCGACGATATTGGAATCGTGCCGGAAATCAAAGACGGTAAATTGACCGGTTTTAATATTTTTGTGGGCGGGGGATTTGGCACCACGCATGGCGTGGCCACCACGTATCCGCGGCTGGGCTCTGCTTTTTGCTTTGTACAGCCCGCGGACATCAAAGAAATTTGCAAGGCGATTGTGCTGGTCCAGCGCGATAACGGCAACCGTTCCGACCGCAAGCGCGCGCGTTTGAAATACCTGCTCGATGAGCGCGGCCTGGACTGGTTTCGCGCCGAAGTGGAAAAGCGCTACGGTAAAAAGACGGAGCCGGTCCATGAAGTGAAATGGAAGGCCATAGAAACTCACTTGGGCTGGCAGCCTATGACCGGGGGAAAGTGGTATTTTGGGCTCTCGATCGAGAATGGCCGGATCAAAGATGAAGGCGATATGAGGCTTAAAACCGCCCTGCGGACGGCCGTTGAGAAGTACCGGCCGGAAGTCTATTTGACGGCCCAGCAGGACGTACTTCTGGCTGGGTTCGCAGAAGAGCAGAAAAAGGAGCTCGAGGAGCACTTTACCCGCCATGGGGTCAAGCTGCCTTCCCAGCTGTCGAATATCCAAAAAGACGCCATGGCCTGCCCGGCGCTGCCTACCTGCGGCCTGGCTATAACCGAGTCGGAGAGGGTCATGCCCTCGGTCGTCGATGAGGTCGAAAAGCAGGCTGCCCAGCTCGGCTTAGCGGGCCAGCGGATCATGCTCCGGATGACCGGCTGCCCCAATGGGTGTGCCCGGCCGTATAACGCTGAGATCGCATTTGTCGGCCGAACCGTGGGAACCTATGCCATTTACCTGGGCGGAAACCTGCAGGGGAACCGGCTGAATTTCCTCTATAAGGACAAGGTGCCGTACCCGGAAGTGGCGGGCGCGGTGGGCACTATTTTAAAGCTGTACGTAAAGACCCGGCTTCCGGACGAAGGGGTAGGGGATTTTTGCAGCCGGTTGGGAGCCGAAGGCCTACAAAAAGCGCTGGCGGTGTAAAAAGTTAAAAAAAAGCTCAAGTTTTGGTAGCTTTGAATTGATTTTTAGTATGGCATCAGATATAGTTTTTGTAGCGCAATTGAGTTAATTAAAACGGAGGGTTGGTCATGAAGGGGCGGTTCTTCTTGGCAGTTATTTCAGTGCTGATCTTGTTATGCAGCCTAGAGATAACAGCCTTTGCAGCTGCCAATCAGAGCACCTCTCTCATTGTCGTACAGCCGGTCCGCGAAAGCGCAGCCTACCAGCAATACAAGAACCGTCCTGATTCGGATAATTCCAAACTTATCTATTTGATCGAACGCCTGGGTGATGCGCCCATTGAAGTGCTTTATGACGGGCACTATTTTAAGGCGCCGTTTGTGGCCAAAGTCGCGCGCTGGTTTTTGGGCCGGCATTACCGCAAAGAGACCGTGAAGCAGTGGATTATGAAATGGTGCAACGCGTCGGTGCCCGGCGGCAACCTGATCTGGGTCAAAATGTCGGACGGAAAATTCAAGTTGTCCCGCGAAGTCCTGAGCGACGAACTTAAACTTCTGGAAGAAACCATAAAAGAAGATGCACTGGCGCCGCCGGCGGCCGCTCTGGTAATGCCGATCGCAACGGTATCGCCGGTTACCGGCAACCGCGTTTCACAGCCTTCCAAAATCCCCGGCTCCGGGGAGCAGAACCTCAATCCCGGCCAGACCGCAGCTGCCTGATTTTGCTCGTTTTACGCTCGATTTCCTGATTGGACAAAGAACCCTCCCTTCGATATACTAACGCCACTTTTTATGCCATCTCGGGTTTTGAGCGGTACGCGTCCCACCGGAAAGCTGCACCTCGGGAATCTTCTCGGCGCGCTGGAAAATTACAAAAAACTTCAGGGCGAAGACGCATTTTTTATGATCGCGGATCTTCACGCCCTGACGACCGAGTATGAATCCAAGACCCGGATCATTGACCAGGTCATGGAAGTCATGCTCGATTATCTAGCGAGCGGTTTAGATCCGGAGACGTGCACTATTTTCGTGCAAAGTGAAGTGCCGGAGCATGCCGAAATGGCCCTGCTTCTTTCGATGATCACGCCTTTGGGCTGGCTCGAACGCAATCCGACATATAAAGATCAGCTCCGCGAGCTGTCCGGCCGCGAGCTTGCAACCCATGGTTTTTTAGGTTATCCGGTGCTCCAGGCCGCAGACATCCTGCTTTACAAGGCCGAGAAAGTGCCCGTGGGCGAGGACCAGCTGCCGCATTTGGAACTCGCGCGCGAAATCGTGCGCCGGTTCGAGCACCTTTACGGCAAGAAGGTCTTCCCCGAGCCTCAGGCGGTCATGACCCCTGCGCCGCGCGTTCCGGGGCTCGACGGCCGCAAAATGAGCAAGAGTTTTGACAATGCGATCTACCTTTCAGATAGCCCCGAAACGGTCGATAAAAAAGTAAGATTGATGGTCACGGACCCGGCCCGGAAACGCAGGGAAGATAAGGGCAATCCGGCCGTTTGTCCGGTTTATTTTCACCACCGCCTTTTTAACACGCCGCAGGGCACCGCGGTCGTGGACAAAGAATGCCGCGAAGCATTGCGCGGCTGCGTGGACTGCAAAAAGGAGATGGCCGACCGGCTCAATGAATTTTTAGCGCCGATCCGCCAGCGTCGCGAATTATGGATGAACAAGAAGGACCAAATCAGGCAGATCCTGGACCGGGGCAGGGACAAGGCGCGCAAAGTGGCCTCCCAAACCCTGGCGGAAACGATGCAGGCCATGGGCCTGCGCCGGTAACCGCCGCGCCCAAACTCAGCCCGCTGCATTTTAAGCTGGCCGTTTACGACGGGCCGCTGGATCTTCTGCTCGAACTGATCAAAAAGAACGAGATGGATATCTACGATATCCCGATCTCGGAAATTACACGCCAGTACCTGGATTCGCTGGCGCACATGAAGGAACTCGACTTGGAAGTCGCGGGCGAATTCCTGGTGATGGCGGCAACGCTTTTATACATTAAATCGCGGATGCTCCTGCCGCAGGACGGCACGGAGGATGATGAGGAAGGCGGCGACCCGCGCAATGAACTGGTGCGCCGGCTGCTGGAATATCAGGCCTTTAAAGAAGCGGCGCGCCGCCTCGGTTTTTTAGAGGATGAGCGCGGCAAAGTTTTTACGCGCCAGATCGCGGATTATTACCTGGCCGATCTGGACCCTGAAGATGTCGGCATTGATACCTTCAGTGCCAACCTCTACGATCTATTGTCGGCATTTCAGGGCGTGCTCACGCGCGCCGGCCGCGAAAGCGCTCACGAGGTGTTTGAAGAAGTTGTTTCAATCGAAGATAAAATGCTGGAGATCAAAAGCTTGTTGATGGAAAAGCGCAAAATTCTTTTCACCGACCTTTTTCGCGGCGGGTGGAACCGTAATCTTTTGATCGTCACATTTCTCTCGGTTCTCGAAATCGTAAGGACCAAAATCGCGCGTTTGGCGCAGGACAAGCAATTCGGCGAAATTGTCATCGAAAAATTGGAGCCCACCGCATGAAAGCGAGCGAACAGCAGTTAAAAGAAAAGGAACAAGCCCAGAAGCTCAAGGCCCTGCGCCGCGAACTTGAAGAAAAGATCGAGGAACAAATCCCCGAAGGGCTTTTCGAAGAAGGCATACGTGTCGAAGTGCAGAAGATCAATGAAGGCGAGCCGCTCGAACCCGCGCGCGCCAAGCAGGTGATCGAAGCCCTGCTCTTTGCGTCTTCGCGCTCGCTGCCGGTGGCGGACATCCGGCGCATCGTCAAACTCTCGCCGAAAGAAATTGAAACGATCATTGACGAAATTCGCGCGGATTTCGAACAGCAGGGCCGCAGTTTTGAAGTCATCGAAATCGCGGGCGGTTATGAAATCGCCACGCGCAAAGAATTCGCGCCTTGGATTTTTAAGATCGAGCTGCAGAAAAAGGCCAAGCAAGTCACGCAGTCCGCGCTCGAAACGCTGGCCATCCTAGCGTACAAACAGCCGATCACGCGCGCTGAAATCGAAGACATCCGCGGCGTGGACGTGAGCGGCGTCGTGAACACCCTTGTGGAACGCGGCCTGATTAAAATCGTCGGCAAGAAAGAAGTGCCGGGCCGGCCGTTCCTTTACGGGACCACCGAGAAATTTCTCGAACATTTCGGCCTCGGCAAAATCGAAGAGCTGCCGGATATCGGTGAAATCAAAACTCTCGTGGACAATTCCGTGAAGAGAGAAGATTTGATCGGGACCCAGAAGATGGTTGCAATTCCCCAGGAAGAAAATCCCCAGACGCAAGGCGAAGAATCTCCCGCTGCACCGGCTGAAGAAGAAGGAAGCGATGAGTCTGAGCAATCTCCGGAAAAAAATTGACGAGCTCGATGACAAGATCATCGAGCTTTTAAACGAGCGCACCCGTCTGGCCGTTGAGGCCGGTAAAGCTAAAACGGACGCGGGCAAAGAGATCTACGCCCCGGACCGCGAAAGCGAAATTTACCGGAAGATCGACGCCGACAAGAACGGCGCCTTGCCCAAAATGGCCCTTAAATCCATTTACCGCGAGATCATGTCCGCGTCGCTTGCGCTGGAAAAAACACCGACCATCGCTTACCTCGGGCCCGAAGCCACGTTCACGCACCTGGCCTCGCTTTCTAAATTTGGTTCGAGCGTGCGCTACGTCCCGATGGCCGGGATCAATCAGGTCTTTCAGGAAGTGGAACAAAAGCGCGCGGATTACGGCGTCATCCCTGTGGAAAATTCCATCGAAGGCGCGGTCAATCACTCGCTCGACATGTTTATGGATTCGGACCTCAAAATTTGTTCGGAAATCCTTTTCGAGATTTCGCACAATCTGATGTCCAACAGCAATCAACAGCACATCAAGCGGGTTTACTCCAATCCGCAGGTGTTCGGCCAATGCCGCAGCTGGCTGCAGCAGAACCTGGGCGGCGTGGATTTGATTGATACGGCCAGCACCACGGCCGCGGCTCAGCGCGCGCAAAAAGAAGAAGGCTCCGCGGCGATTGCGTCGAAGCTGGCGGCAACTCTTTACAATCTGCCGATCCTGGCCGAAGGGATTCAGGATTATGCCCAGAACGTGACCCGCTTTCTTATCGTAGGACGCCAAATCCCGGCCGCGACGGGCAAGGACAAGACCTCGCTGCTGGTTTCGATTAAAGACAAAGTCGGCGCGTTGCAGGACATGCTGGTGCCCTTCAAAAAATACCGGATCAATATGACCAAGATCGAATCGCGGCCTTCCAAGAAAAGGGCCTGGGACTATTATTTCTTCATTGATTTCGAGGGCCATGTGAATGACCCGCGCGTGAAGAAGATGCTGGCCCAGGTCGAAGGCCGGGTCAAATTCCTAAAGATCCTGGGGTCTTACCCCGCTTCCACGGCCCGGGAAACCTGAACGTTTTCATGCCCTCTATGACGAACAAATCCTTTTTCAAGGATTTCATTCAAGCGGTGCGTCCCTACGAACCGGGCAAGCCCATCAAGGAGCTTGAACGCGAGCTGGGACTGCGCCATATCGTAAAGCTTGCGTCGAATGAAAATCCGCTCGGGCCTTCGGGCAAAGCCCTGCGCGCCATGCGCCGTGCGATACGCGAAGTCCATTTATATCCGGAAAGCGGCTGCTATTATCTGGTGCGCCGCCTTGCGCAGGAACTGGGCGTCGCGGAAAACCAAGTCATGATCGGCAACGGATCGAATGAAATTATCGAGCTGCTTGCGCGCGGATTTTTGTCGGAAGGGGATGAAGTGCTTTCATCGGACACGACCTTTTTGGTTTATCCGATCCTGAGCCAGGTTTGCGGCGCAAAATACGTATCTGTGCCCATGAAAAATTTCCGGTATGATCTGGATGCGATTGCCGCGGCGATCACGGAACGGATGCGTATTATTTTTATCTCGAACCCGAACAATCCCACGGGCACGTATTTGACCTCGCGCGAGATCGAAGAATTCATTGTGCGCGTGCCCAAAGACGTCTTGATTTGTTTTGACGAGGCTTACGTTGATTTTGTCGAGGCCCAGGATTTTCCGCATATGCTCTTTCATGTGAAAACCGAAAAGCCCAACGTGATCCTGCTGCGGACATTTTCAAAAGCTTATGGCCTGGCCGGCCTGCGCGTCGGCTACGCGGTGGCCGCGCCGCAGATGATCAGCTATCTCCACAAGATCCGTCAGCCTTTTAATGTCAATTCCATCGCCCAAGCGGGAGCCGCGGCGGCGCTGGATGACCGGTTCTTTTTGTGGCGGACCAAACACCTCGTGGCGCGCGGCCGCAAATACCTGACCAAACACTTAAACCGTTTGGGACTCGAAACCGTGCCCAGTCAGGCGAATTTCATCCTGGTCAATGTCGGCATGGACGGCGAAACATTGTTTCAAGCCCTTTTGAGCAAAGGGCTGATTGTGCGTTCAATGCGGGCTTACGGCCTGCCGACGTGGATCCGCGTGACGGTCGGCCGCTGGTCGCAAAACGCTTTTTTTGTACGCATGCTCAAGGCTTATTTAAAAGAAAATCGTCAGAAGGCACAAGGAGTCTAAAAAATGATTATCGTCATGCAGCAAACCGCAACACCGGAACAAATCAACCACCTTTGCGATAAGGTGAAAGAAATGGGCCTCACGCCGCAGGTCTCGCGCGGCGTAGAGCGCACGATCATTGGCGTGATCGGCGAAGAAGAAAAACTCCGCGTTCAGCCGCTTGAGGCTTATCCGGGCGTTGAATCCGTGCACGCCATCCTGCGTCCGTACAAGCTTGCGACCCGGGCCTTTAAGCCTGAATCTACGGTTTTTGAAATGCCGAACGGCGTCAAAGTCGGCGGCAAAAAAATCGTAGTCATGGCCGGTCCGTGCTCGGTGGAAGGCAGAGAGATGCTGATGAAAACGGCTGAAATCGTTAAAAATGCCGGCGCAACATTCTTGCGCGGCGGCGCTTTCAAGCCCCGCACGTCGCCTTACGCCTTCCAAGGGTTGGGGGAAGAAGGTCTCAAATACCTGCGTGAAGCCGGCGATAAATTCGACCTGAACGTGGTCACCGAAGTCATGGACCCTCGCAATGTTGAACTCGTGGCCAAATATTCGGACATGCTGCAGATCGGTGCCCGCAACATGCAGAATTTTGACCTTCTGAGAGAATGCGGCTCCTGCAAAAAGCCGGTGCTGCTCAAGCGCGGGCTCAGCGGTACGATCAGCGAGCTTTTGCTTTCGGCTGAGTACATGCTGGCCAAGGGTAATTTTAAAATCATGGTGGCTGAGCGCGGCATCCGCACGTTTGAAACCGCGACGAGGAATACGATTGATATCAACTGCATCCCGGTTGTGAAAAAAGAGAGCCATTTGCCGATCCTGATCGATCCGTCTCACGGCACGGGCAAGCGCGAATACGTTGCGCCCATTGCGCGCGCGGCCGTGGCCGCGGGCTGCGACGGCATCATGGTCGAAGTCCATCCCAATCCCGAAGAAGCCAAAAGTGACGGCGAACAATCGCTTCTGCCCAATCAATTTGTCAGTCTAATGGCGGAACTGAAACTCGTTGCTCAGGCGGTCGGCCGCGAAATTTAAATGGCGCCTAAAACCGTAGCCATAGCCGGCTTAGGCTTGATGGGCGGGTCCCTTGCCGCCGCCTGCCGCCGCCGGTTTCCGGGCATGCGGATTTTGGGTGTAAGCCGCAGCCGCCGCGCCCTGGCGGATGCCAAACGCCGCCGCTGGATTCACGAAGGTTTCACCGACATCCCTGCCGCATTCCGCCGCGCGGACCTCATTGTGATTTGCACGCCCGTTGATGTGATCCCAAAGATGCTGCGCCTTGCGGAAAAAAACGCGAAGCCCGGCACTCTGGTGACCGACGTCGGCAGTATCCAATCCCAGACGCTTGCCGCGGCCCGGCGCATGAAATTGCGGCGCATAAAGTTTGTTCCCGCGCATCCCATGGTCGGATCGCATGACCGCGGCTTGGAAGCCGCGCGGCTGGACTTATATGCGAAAGGTTTCGGCTTTGTGATCCGCCCGGCCGGTGTTTCAAAGGCAGCCTTCAGCGCAGTTTTGAATTTCTGGCGCAGGATCTTAAAAAAAGTCGTGCCTTTTGAGGCCGGCGCGCATGACCGCGTGGTCGCCGCTGTCAGTCATCTGCCGCACGCCGCCGCAACGGCGCTGGTCATGGCCCTTGGTCCGCGTGATTTGAAATTTGTTTCCACCGGCTTCCTTGATACCACCCGCGTGGCGCAAGGGGACGTCTCGGTTTGGCTGCCGATTTTTATGGGCAACCGCGCCGCAATCACCCAGGCCTTGCGGCGCTACGAAGGCCGGCTCAAGAAATTCCGCTCGATTCTCGAGCATGGCAAGGCCCCGGAACTGAGGCGTTGGCTTGAAAAAGCGGCCCGGATCCGGCGGGAAATATCCCTTTGACATAACAGGGGTTATGTTATAATGACGCGCTTTTTCCGCCGGAGTAATTGGCGGATCTGCCGCTGACAGCGGCGGAAAATCCTCGTAGTTATCTCTCTTAAGGGAGGCTTCACCAAATCATGAGTTCCCAATTCTCAGAGCTATTTGAAAAATCTGTTCAGGACTTCTCGGAAGGAGACGTCGTCAAGGGCCGCGTTGTGGCCTTGCGGGGCCGGGAAGTGGTCATCGACATCGGCTTTAAAGCCGAAGGTGTCCTGGACGTTGAGGAGTTTACGGATCCGGCCGAACTTGTCGTTGGCGCGGAAATGGACGTCCTCTTCGAATACTTTGACGATGAGCACGGGAACGTGGTGCTCTCCAAGCGCAAGGCTGACCGGCAGCGCACCTGGAATGACATTCTCTCGAATGCCCAGGAAGGCAGCATTGTGGAAGGCAAAATTTTCAAAAAGGTCCGCGGCGGCTTTATGGCCGATATCGGCATGGAAGCTTTTCTTCCTGCATCCCTCGTCGATATCAAGCCCGTCCGCAATCAAGACCAATTCCTCGGCGTGACCAGTAAGTTCGTCATCGTTAAGATCAACCACAAGCGCAAGAACGTTGTGGTTTCCCGCAAGGATTTCCTCGAAAAAGAGAAAGTTGCAGCGCGCGGCCGGAAGCTCGGCACACTGGCTGTCGGCCAGACTGTTCGCGGCCGGGTCAAGAACATCACCGATTTCGGCGCTTTCATTGATCTCACCGACCTTGACGGCCTGCTTCATATTACAGACATGAGCTGGGGCCGTATTTCCCATCCTTCGGACCTCGTGAAACTGGGCGAAGAGCTGGACGTGGTTGTGATCGCCATTGACCGCGACAGCGGCAAGGTTTCTCTGGGCATGAAGCAGAAGAGCGCCAATCCCTGGGGCGCGGTGGATGATAGGTACGCCATCGGTTCCCAAGCCAAAGGCAAAGTCGTGAATATCCTGCCCTACGGCGTGTTTATTGAGCTCGAGCCCGGCATTGAAGGCCTCGCGCATATCAGCGAGCTGTCCTGGACCAAACGGGTCAGCCATCCTTCTGAAATCCTCAAAGTCGGGGATGAAGTGGAAGCGGTTGTTCTCAATTTGGACAAAGAAGGCAAAAAGATTTCTCTTGGCATTAAACAGGCCCAGGAAAATCCCTGGAGCCAGGTCAGCCAAAAGTACCGCGTCGGCGACCGCGTCAAGGGCACGGTGCGCAATCTTACGGATTACGGCGCCTTTGTGGAACTCGAACCCGGCATCGACGGACTCGTGCACATTTCCGATATTTCCTGGACGCACCGGGTCAACCGGCCGGCGGATTTGCTGAAAAAAGGCGACACGGTGGATGTGATGGTTCTTTCCGTGGACCCTGAAGCGCAAAAAATCTCGTTAGGCATGAAACAACTTACAGATGATCCCTGGGAAGATCTGACCAAGGAACTTACGACCGGTCAGCAGCTTTCAGGCAAAATCACGCGCGTGGTCAATTTCGGCCTCTTTGTGGAGCTTGAGAACGGGCTTGAAGGACTGGTTCACATTTCCGAAATTCCCAATGCTACGGCGGCGGATCTTGAAAAAAGCTTCACCACCGGCAGCACGCTGAATGTGCAGGTCCTGCATATTGATCATGAAGCGCGTAAAATCGCGCTGACCTGTAAGGGTGAAACAGCTACGGCTCGCCGCTAATAAAGTTTTCTTGTGATTCAAATTCCTTCCAAAAAGCGCAGGGTCGTCATTACGGGGCTGGGCGTCATTTGCTCAAGCGGCACCGGTAAAGACGAATTCTGGCAGGCGCTCCGCAGCGGCCGTTCCGGCATTTCACCCATTACTGCTTTTGACGCCTCGGACTTCACCACCCGCTTCGCCGGCGAAATCAAAAATTTTGATCCCGCGCAATACATCGATGTCAAACGCTTGAAGCGCATGGACCGCACGTCCCAGCTTGCGGTGGTCAGCGCCAAAATGGCGGTGACCGACGCGGGCCTGGACTTCCGGAAGAACGGCGCGCGCGAGAAAACCGGCGTGATCATCGGCACGGCCATGGCCGGTCACGGGTATATTCTGAATCAGCACACCACGCTGATGCAGAAAGGGCCGATGCGCATCAATCCTTTTACCGCTCTCGCTTCATTCCCCGATGCCTGCGCCAGCAATGTTTCCATTGAGCTCGGCGTTACCGGCCCCAGCTTTACGATCTCGACGGCGTGTTCTTCAGCATCCGACGCGGGCGGTTATGCTTTTGAAGCGATCCGCAGCGGCCAGCTTGATTTTCTGCTGATGGGCGGGGCCGAAGCTTCGATTTATCCCGGCATTCTCGCGGCCTTTTGCGTGGCGCGCGCCTTATCAACGCGCAATGAAGAGCCGGAAAAAGCGTGCCGGCCGTTCAGCCGCGACCGCGACGGTTTTGTGCTGGGGGAAGGCGCCGGAATGCTGGTGCTGGAAGAATACGAACACGCCCGCAAGCGCGGCGCGAAAATTTACGGTGAAATTCTGGGACACGGCATGACTTGCGACGCTTATCACATGACCGCGCCGGACCCCGAAGGAACCGAAGCTGCGCGCGCCATGCGCATGGCCATGACCGCGGCTGGCATCACGCCCAAAGATGTGGACTATATCAACGCGCACGGGACTTCGACCTTGCTCAACGACAAGACCGAAACCATGATCATTAAGCAGGTCTTCGGCGAAGATGCAAAGCGCATCCCGATCAGCTCGACGAAGTCCATGATCGGACATTTGATCGGCGCGGCCGGGGCCGTGGAATTAATCGCCACGCTGCTCACGATTGAAAATAAAGAAATCCCGCCCACGATCAATTATTCGGTGCCGGACCCGGAATGCGATTTGGATTATGTCCCGAACAAATCGCGTAAAGTTGACGTCAAAATCGCGATGAAAAATTCGTTCGGTTTCGGCGGAAAAAATTCGGTGCTGATTATCGGGAAGGTTTAAGACTTACGGGGCTTTAAAGTATCTTCGTCTTCTGCAATTTCACGGCTTGCCGCATCAATGATCCCACGCTTTGAAGCTTCAATGAATTTCACCAAATGCAAAACTTCCGCGCTGGAAAACTGGCGTTTAATTTCGGCCACCGCCTGCGTCACATTCAAACCTGAGCGGTAAAGCAGCTTATAAGCCTGTTTAATTTCTTCGCGCGCGGCAGCAGAGAGCCCGGCCCGGCGCAATCCCACGGAATTAATCCCCAGCACCACGGCCGGCCGGCCGCCCGCAATCATGTAAGGGGGGATATCTTTGTTGGCCGCGGAAAGCGCGCTGACCATGGCCAGTTTGCCGATGCGCGTGAACTGGTGAAAGCCGGTCATGCCGGAAAGGAAAGCGCGGTCTTCCACTTCCACATAACCTGTAAGCGAGGCCTGGTTCACCATAATGATGTCATTGCCGAGCTTGCAGTTATGCGCGATATGGCAGTAGGCCATGATGAAATTGGAATCGCCGATCTCGGTGGCCGTGTCTTTTTTGGTGCCGCGGTGGATCGTGGCGAACTCGCGGATCTTATTGCGGTTGCCGATGCGGGTATAAGTCGGGTCCGAAGGGTTAAAGGCGGTGTCCTGCGGCGCGTGGCCGATGATCGCCTGCATGTGGATCTCGTTATAATTGCCGATTTCGGTGCCTTCGCAGATGTAAGCGCCGGCCAGGAGGACATTATGGGAACCGAGGCGCCCCCCGTCTTCAATGATGACGTGGGGGCCGATCTCGTTGCTCACACCCATTTCCACGTTTTTTCCGATAATCGCGCTGGGGTGGACGTTTGACATGGGCGGCATTCTACCATAAGGCCGGTTGACGGGCCAACGCTTCCCTGTTGCACGTGGCCGCAC